>Ga0081538_10001757_pt1 | contig 21975 bp, 22 predicted proteins | sample TabmetS5T2R1_FD_71022 | JGI IMG/M metagenome (GOLD analysis project Ga0081538, IMG submission 71022) | Tabebuia heterophylla rhizosphere microbial communities from the University of Puerto Rico - S5T2R1 | ecosystem: Host-associated > Plants > Roots > Rhizosphere ...
CGAACGCGTCCGTCGCGTGCTGCGGCTGATGCTGCCGGTGACGATCGCGCTGGGCCTCATCAACCTCAGCCTGCTCATCAACTCGATCTTCGGCACGCTCGTGTCGGATGAAGCACCCGCCGCGATCGACAAGGCCTTTCGGATCTACCAGCTGCCGCAGGGGCTCTTCTCGATCTCCATCGCGACGATCCTGTTCCCGACGCTGGCGCGCTTCGCCGCTCGCGGCGCCCGCGACGACCTGCGGCGGACGATGGCCAACGGCGCGCGTCAGATCTGCCTGCTCCTGATACCGAGCGCGGTGCTCATGGCCGTGCTCGCCGAGCCGATCACGCGCCTCGTATACGAGCGCGGTGTGTTCGGCTCGGAGGCGACGGACCTCACCTCCACCGCGCTGTTCTGGTGGTCCATCTCCCTGCCGTTCCAGGGTGTCAGCCTGCTCTACTCGCGCACGGCCTTCAGCCTCCAGCGGCCGTGGGCCACGACGGCGCTCTCGGGGGTCAACCTGGTGGTGAACGCCGCCCTCGCCGCGGCTCTCTACGGCCCCTTCGAGATCGCCGGCATCGTGGTTGGAACGGTTGCCGGCACGATCGTGATGTGCCTGGCCCAGGCCTCATTCCTGCGGCGGGAGCTCGGCGGGGTGGAGGGTGCCCGCACCCTTGCGGCGGCGCTGCGCATGCTGGTCGCCGCGGCGCTGCTCGGCGCGGTGGCATATGGCGTCTGGTACGGGCTGGACGCCGGACTGGGGCGAGCCCTGGCCGCCCAGATCGCGTCCGTGCTCGGGGCCATCGGCGTCGGCGCGGCCGCGTACGGCGCCGCGGTGTGGGCCCTCGGCGTTCCTGAGGCGCGCCAGATCTGGCGCCTGGTGGTTAGGCGCGACCGCCCCGCGGGGTAAGTGCGGCCCATGCCGCCCGACGAGAGGATGGACGTCGATGCGCAGGTCGCATGCCTCAACGAGGCGCTTCGCCTACAGCAGCGCTCGGTGCTCATGTACTCGCTGACGGCCGGCAGCGTGATCGGCCTCGAGTACCAGGCCCACGCCGACAAGATGCGTGAACACGCGCTGGCGGAGCTGGAGGACGCCACCCGGCTCGTCGAGAAGATCGCCGCCCTGGGCGGTGAGCCGACCACCGACGTCGCGCCGATGGGTTTCACCGCCGATCCGGCGGAGGCCCTCGACCGCCTGATCGATGCCGAAGGCGAGACGCTCGAGGCGCTCCAGGCGGCGATCGAACCGACCGGCCGCGAGGCAGCGTCCGAGGCGGTGGAGCACCGCCTGGAGCACATGATCATGCGCAAGCAGGAGCAGGTCGACTACCTTCTCCGGGCGCGCCGGCGACCGTAGCGCGGGGCTCTACCCCTCGACCGCGCGGATCGCGTCCTCGGCCGAGGCGTACACCCGCCCGTAGACCACCTTTCCGTCGCGGGTGCGCCACACCCAGCCCGTGGAGCCGACCACGACGCGAGCCGGCGAGCGGGCGCTGACTCGCCCGGTTACGAGTACCTGGTCGCCGACCCGGCGGTAGTCGGTGGGAGTCAGCCGGAGCTCGTCCCACACCTGGTCGACGTCGCGAAAGTACTCGCGAATGCCCTCGTGGCCCCGGTACGGGTCAGTGCGGCCGGCGTAGTCGCTCGTCATCGCCCGGAACTCGACGTCCGGCGCGGCGAGCGCCAGCGCACCCTCCACGTCGCGTTCCGCGAAGGCGGCGAAGACTGCCTTGACCACGTCGATGTCGGTCCTGCGCACGAGTCCACCCCGGACTATGACCGATCCGACCGCGCGCAGCCGGCAGAGCGGCTGCTCGCGGCCCGCGCCCAGCTGGGCCGAGCCGGCTGCTCGGCGCTCGGCCGACTCGGCGCGCCCCCGGCCGGCCCGGATCAGGGCGACCATCGCCATACTCAAAAAAGCCCTATGGCGGCCCCTTCCCGCAACACCAGGAACTTCTCGATCATCGCCCACATCGACCACGGGAAGTCCACCCTGGCCGACCGCATCCTCGAGCTGACCGGTGCCGTCGACGCGCGCGACCATCGCCCCCAGCTGCTGGACTCGATGGACCTGGAGCGCGAGCGCGGCATCACGATCAAGGCGCAGGCGGTGCGGGTGGAGTACACGGCGCGCGACGGCCAGCTCTACCGCCTTCACCTGATCGATACGCCCGGCCACGTGGACTTCACCTATGAGGTGTCGCGCTCGCTCGCCGCGTGCGACGGGGCCCTGCTGCTGGTCGACGCCGCCCAGGGCGTCGAGGCGCAGACGGTCGCGAACACCTACCTGGCCGTCGACGCCGGGCTGGAGCTCATCCCGGCGCTCAACAAGCTGGACCTCCCGGGGGCCGAGCCGGAGCGGGTGGCGGGCGAGATCGGGGAGCTGCTGGGCGAGGATCCCGACTCGGTCATCCGGATCTCCGCCAAGACCGGGGACGGGGTAACAGAGCTGCTCGAGGCCCTCGTGAAGCGCGTGCCGCCCCCCGAGGGCGACACCGGGGCGGCGCCGCGGGCGCTCATCTTCGACTCCGAGTTCGACCAGTACCGCGGCGTGATCGCGTACGTGCGCGTGGTGGACGGCGAGCTGCGCAAGGGCGACGCCATCCTCGCCATGCAGACCGGCACGCGGGCCGACATCGACGACATCGGGTTCTTCGGCCCGGCCATGACGCCGGTCGGGACGCTCCACGCCGGCGAGGTCGGCTACGTGATCACCGGCGTCAAGGACGTGTCCCAGCTGCGTGTGGGCGACACCCTCACCACGCAGGCGGGCGCCGCCCGCGAGCCGCTGCCCGGCTACCGGGAGATAAAGCCGATGGTCTTCTGCGGTCTGTTTCCGGTGGAGACCGACCAGTTTCCGGACCTGCGCGACGCGCTCGAGAAGCTCGCCCTGAACGATGCCGCCCTGAGCTGGGAGCCCGAGACGAGCCAGGCGCTCGGCTTCGGGTTCCGCTGCGGCTTTCTCGGCCTGCTTCACATGGACATCGTGCGCGAGCGCCTGGAGCGCGAGTACGACCTCGAGCTGCTCGCCACTTCACCCAACGTGGAGTACGACGTGCGGTTGACCGACGGCAACGAGGTGGTCGTGCACTCGCCCTCCGACATGCCCGACCGGGCGCTGATCGAGTCGATCCAGGAGCCGTACATCCGGGCGACGATCCTCGCCCCCAAGGACCAGGTCGGCGCCGTGATGGAGCTGTGCCAGGAGCGCCGGGGGACGCACGTCGACATGACCTTTCTGTCCCAGGCCCGGGTGCAGCTTCGGTACGACCTGCCGCTGGCGGAGATCGTGCTCGACTTCTTCGACCAGCTGAAGTCACGCACGCGGGGCTACGCCTCGCTCGATTACGAGGTGCTCGGCATGCGCGAGGGCGACCTCGTGAAGCTCGACATCCTGCTCGCCGGGGACAAGGTGGACGCCCTCTCCATGGTCGTGCACCGCGACAAGGCCTACGGCGCGGGGCGCGCCTTGACCGAGCGCCTGCGCAAGGAGATCCCGCGGCAGCAGTTCGAGGTGGCGATCCAGGCCGCGATCGGCTCGAAGATCATCGCCCGCGAGTCGGTCCGGCCGGTCCGAAAGGACGTGATCGCCAAGTGCTACGGCGGTGACGTCACGCGCAAGCGCAAGCTGCTGGAGAAGCAGAAAGAGGGCAAGAAGCGCATGAAGCAGGTGGGCCGGATCGAGGTGCCCCAGGAGGCCTTCCTGGCCGTGCTGGAGCTGTCCGGCAACGGCCGCTGAGCCGCCCGAGCGGCCGCCGGCGGGCCGAAAAGCGGGCTTTAGGTCTCCCTTAGACGGCCGTCGTACCTTGCCGGCCGTGACTACGGAAACCCTGCCCCTTCAGAGTGCCCCGGATCCCACGCTCGACTCGCTCCAGCAGTTCCTGGACGGCATCGCGGAGACCCCGCTGCTCACCAAGGAGGAGGAGATCGAGCTCGCGAAGCGGATCGAGCGGGGCGACCTCGTCGCAAAGGATCACATGACGCGCGCGAACCTGCGCCTGGTCGTGTCGATTGCCAAGCGCTATCGCAATCAGGGGCTGCCCTTCCTGGACCTGATCCAGGAGGGGACGGTCGGGCTGATCCGCGCCGTGGAGAAGTTCGACTGGCGCAAGGGCTGGAAGTTCAGCACCTACGCGACGTGGTGGATCCGGCAGGCCATCTCGCGCGGCATCGCCGACAAGGCGCGCACCGTCCGCATCCCGATTCACATCGACAACGTCCTGAAGAAGCTCGACAGCGCCCAGCGCAAGCTGGAGGCGAACGGCGACCGCGATCCGACGGTCGAGGAGATCGCGGCGCTGGCCGGCGTCGATGCGGAGGAGGCCGACGTGATCATGCGCGCGGCGCAGCCGCTGGTATCGCTGGACAAGCCGGTGGGCGACGACGCCGACGCGGCGGAGTTCGGCGACCTGATCCCGGACGAGTCGACGGCCTCGCCGTTCGAGGCGGCGATGGAGTCGCTCCAGCACGAGCGTCTCTACGCGGTGCTCGACAACCTCCCGTACCGCGAGCAGCGCGTTCTCGCCCTTCGCTTCGGGTTGGGCGGTGAGGAGCCGCAGACCGTGGACAAGGTGGCGAAGATCTTCGGCATCACCCGGGAGCGGGCACGGCAGGTGGAGGAGGCCGCGATCCGCAAGCTGGCCACCCTCGCCGACGCCCAGGCGCTGCGGGACGCCGCTTAGGGCCCATCCCGGTTGGCGTGCGTCCGGGGCCGTTCCAGGACCGAGCTGGGCGCCGCACGCGGCGTAGCCGATGGCAGCGCCATCGGCGATGCCGCGGGTGGCGATCCAGCGACGGTACTGGGACGCATCCGGGCGTGCGGCCAAGCGGGATAGGTCCTTAGCGCCGGCGCGCCCACCGAGCGCGGACCCGGGCCAGGTAACCTGGCCCGCCGTGCCGGTCAACGCGGACGCAACGGGGAAGACGTACCCGCCGTTCGACTACGAGGTGGGGAAGGAGAAGATCCGCGAGTACGCGCTGGCGGTCGGAGAGGACAACCCCGTCTACTTCGACCGCGACGAGGCCAGGGCGGCGGGCTTTCGCGACGTCGCGGCGCCGCCGATGTTCGCGGTGGTGTACTCGGCCGCCTCGCTCGGGCGCGCGTTGTTCGACCCCGAGCTGGGCATCAACTTCGCGATGCTGGTCCACGGCGCGCAGGAGTTCGCCTGGGGCGAGCCCGTGTGCGCGGGGGACACGATCACCACCGAGACCTCGGTCAAGGAGATCGCCGAGAGGGGCGGCATGGGGTTCTACGTGTTCGAGACCGTTTCGCGCAACCAGGACGGTCAGGAGGTCGTGCGCGGCACTTGGACGAACATCGTGAGGGGCGAGTCGTGAGGGTCGAGCTCAAGGTGACGCCGGACAAGTACCTCCCGCACCGCTACGCGGGCGCCTCGGGCGATTTCAACCCGATCCACATCGACCCCGAGTTCGCGCGGCAGGTGGGCCTGCCGGGCAACATCCTGCACGGCCTCTACACGATGGCCCAGGTTGCACGGGCGAACGTCGGCGCCGCGGGCGGTGACCCACGGGCGCTGCGGCGCCTCGCCGTCCAGTTTCGCGGGATGGGCTTTCCCGAGCAGGAGATCACGGTTACCGGCAGCGTCAAGGAGGAGCGCGACGACCGGGTCGTGGTGGCGACCGAGGCGGAGCAGGGCGGCAAGCGGATCATCCGCAACGCGGAGGCCGAGCTCGAGCCTCGGTAGTCACGTCAAGGATTTCCCGACCGCGGTCGCCACAATAGGGGCGTGGAGATCACCCGCCGTCAAAGCTTCATCCTGCGGAAGGTCGTGGAGGCACACGTCGAGCTGGACCAGCCGGTGGGCTCGAAGTGGATCGCCGACCTGGACGACATCCCCTGGGGGCCCTCGACCGTGCGCGCCGAGCTGGCGCGGCTCGAGGAGGCCGGCCTGCTGGAGCATCCGCACACCTCCGCCGGGCGCGTCCCCACGGACCGCGGCTACCGGGTGTACGTCGACGAGATCCTCGTCGAGGGCCGGCTGCCGGTGCCCCGACGGCCGCTGGAGCTGACGGCCATGCGGCGCGAGGTGGACGAGGCGATGCGCGCGACGAGCGAGCAGCTGTCCCAGGTCACCAACCTGCTCGCCCTGGTCACGGCGCCGCCGATCGAGACCGCCACCATCCGGCGCGTCGAGGTGCTGCTGCTCCAGCCCCAGGTGGCGATGGTGGTGGTCATCACCTCGACCGGCGGCGTGACGAAACGGGTGATCTCGTACGACCAGCCGGCCGACGTGGGGCTCGTGGACTGGGCCGGGAGCTACCTGAACGAGGCGCTCGGCGGCCTGGACGTGGGCTCACGGCTCCTTCAGGCGCGCCTCGCCAACGAGGAGCTGTCGGAGCGCGAGCGCGCGTTCCTGGCCTCGATCGCGCCGGCGTTCACCGAGCTCGAGGACACCGCCGCGGGCAATCTGTTCATGGACGGCGCCGCCCGGCTGCTGTCGGAGCACCGCTTTCAGGAGCTATCGCAGATCGGCACGCTGCTCGAGGTGCTGGAGCACCGGCGGGCCCTGCTGGAGGTGCTGCGCGAGTCACTGGCCGAGCCGAGCGTCTACCTGCGCATCGGAAGCGAGAACGCGACCCCCGAGCTGCGCTCGCTCAGCCTGGTGGCCGCCAACTACGGGCTGGCCCGGCGCAACCTCGGGGCGGTGTCGGTGATCGGCCCCCTTCGGATGGACTACCCGAAAGCGATCATGGCCGTGCGCCAGGCCGCGCGTGAGCTGTCGCGCTTCGTTGCCGAGGTGTACGACGAATGAGACGCGACCCGTATGAGGTGCTCGGCGTCGCCCGCGACGCCGGCGAGCGGGAGATAAAGCGCGCCTTCCGCACGCTTGCCCGCGAGCTTCACCCCGACGTCAACCGGCACGACCCGGAGGCGGAGGAGAAGTTCAAGGAGGCGGCGGAGGCGTACGAGATCCTCTCGGACGCCGAGCGCCGCGCCACCTACGACCGCTACGGCTTCGAGGGGCTCGACTCCCGCGGCTTCGCCTCCGCGGCTCACGGCTTCGGCTCCTTCGCCGACATCTTCGACGCGTTCTTCGGGGGCGATCCCTTCGGGAGCGCGTTCGGACGCGGCGGCGGTCGCATCCAGGGCGGAGACGTTGCGGTGGAGGTCGAGGTCTCGCTTCAGGAGGCGGCCCGCGGGACCACCGTCGAGGTCGCCTACGACCTGGTGGGCACGTGCGAGCGGTGCCACGGCAACCGGGCCGAGCCCGGCACGCCCATCGAGACGTGCCGGCGCTGCCAGGGAGCGGGGCGCGTGCGGGCAGTCACCCGCACCGCCTTCGGTCAGCTCGTGCGCGAGCAGGCCTGTGACGTATGCGGGGGCGAGGGCCGCATCGCCGCGGTGCCCTGCAGCGAGTGCGGCGGACGCGGCCACCGCGCCCAGCGGCGGACGCTCGAGGTGGACGTGCCGCCGGGGATCGCCGACGACCAGCGCATCCGCCTCACCGGGCGGGGCCACGCCGGCGAGCGCGGCGGGCCGCCGGGCGATCTCTACGTCGTCGTCCGCGTGACCCCCGACGAGCGCTTCCTGCGCGACGGCAGCGACCTGGTGACCGTGGCCGACGTGCCCGCGCCCGCCGCGGCGCTCGGGACGAGGCTGAGCGTCCCGACGCTCGATGGAGACGAGGAGGTCGACGTGCCCGCCGGGACGCAGCCGGGGACGGTGGTGACCCTCAAAGGCAAGGGTATGCCCACCATCGGCCGCGGGCGGCACGGCGACCAACGGGTGGTGCTGAACGTGGTGATCCCGCGCAACCTGAGCGCCGACCAGCGCCGGCTGCTCGAGCAGCTGCACGGCTCACTCGGCGAGCACAACCTGCGCGAGCCGGCCGCCGACTCGCTCGTCGACAAGCTCAAGCGCGCGTTCCGCTGATCCGGCTCGCGGTCCGGGCCCCCGCGGCGGCGGGCGAGCGGGTGCTGGCGGCGCTGCTCGAGCTCGCCCCCACCGGGGTCGAGCAGATCGACGGCGAGGGCTTCGTGGAATACGCGGTGTACGGCGCGCCTGGCGAGCTCCCCGCCTTGCCGCTGGGCGAGGCCCACGTGGCAGGCGTGCCCGTGCTGGTGAGCGGGGAGCAGGTGGCCGACGACTGGGCCGACCGCTGGCGGCGCTTCCACCGGCCGGTGCTGGTTCGCGATCGGCTGTTCGTCCGGCCGCCGTGGTGCGAGCCGCGCCCCGGGACGCTCGACGTCGTGATCGATCCCGCCCGCGCCTTCGGCACCGGCGCCCACCCGACCACGCGGCTCTGCCTGGAGCTGCTCCTCGAGCTCGACCCCCGCGGCTCGCTGGCCGACCTGGGCTGTGGGTCCGGAGTGCTCGCCATCGCCGCCGCGCGGCTCGGCTTCGGGCCGGTGATCGCGGTGGACAGCGACGGGGCGGCGCTCGAGGCCACGCGGGCAAACGCCGGCGCGAACGGCGTCGTGCTGGAGGCCGTGGAGCGGCGCGACCTGCGCGAGCAGGTTGCCCCGCCGGCCACGACGGTCGTGGCCAATCTCACCCGCTCGCTTCTGCTGCGGGTCGCCGGGCTCATGTCCGAGCCTCCGGCCGCGCTCGTCGTCTCCGGGCTGCTCGCAGCCGAGGCCGACGAGGCCGCGGCCGCGTTCTCGCCGCTGCGCGAGCGCGGCCGGAGGCGGGCCGGGGGCTGGAGCGCGCTGCTCCTGACCGGATAGCCTCGCGTCCCATGCGCTTCGTGGACCTCTCCGCGCGGATCGGGCAGAGCCCGGACGAGGTCCCCGAGCCGCTGCGGACCGACATCGAGTACTCCGGCCACGCCGAGGGCGCGGGGTTGGTGGAACGGCTTCTGGGCGTCCCGCCGCGCCTGCTGCGCGACCACGAGGGCTGGGCGGTCGAGACCTTCACCCGATTCGGAACGCACAACTCGACGCACGTCGACGCGCCGTGGCACTACAACTCGCACATCCAGGGCGAGCCGGCGGCGCCGATCGACGAGCTCCCGCTCGATTGGTTCTTCGCCCCCGGCGTGGTGCTCGACATGAGCGCGCGAGAGGACGGCGACGCGATGGACGTCCCCGACGCGGAGGCCGAGCTCGAGCGCATCGGGCACCCGCTCGCCGCGCGCGACATCGTGCTGGTGCGGACCGGCCGCGACGTCTTCTACGAGGAACTCGGCTACCTCGCGCTCGGCCCCGGCGTCACCCCGGAGGCCACGCGCTGGCTGTTCGAGCGCGGCGTTCGGGTGATGGGCATCGACGCCTGGAGCTGGGACGCGCCCCTGTACATGCAGGCTCAAGCGGCGCTCGAGCGCGACGAGCCCGGGATCTTCTGGGCCGCGCACCAATGTGACCTTCCCTACGCCCAGATCGAGCGCCTGGTCAACCTTGGAGAGCTGCCGCCCACGGGCTTCCAGGTGGCGTGCTTTCCGCTGCGGATCGTCGGCGCCAGCGCCGCGCCGGCGCGGGTGGTGGCGATCTTGCCGGAGTAGGTAACAACCGCGCGCAGCCGGCCGAGCCGGCTGCTTGCGGCTGCGGCCGGGCTGGCTGCCTGCGGCTGGCAGCCGTCCGCGCTGCGCCCGCATACACTGGAGGGGTGTCCGTGCTCGAGCGGGTCCAGGACGACGTGAGGAACGCCCTCAAGGCGGGCGACCGCGCGCGCGTGCACGCGCTTCGGCTGGTCGCTAGCGAGCTCCAGAAGGCGGCGAAGGACGATGGCGGCGACGAGACCGAGGTGCTCCAGCGCGAGCGCAAGCGGCGCCTCGAGGCCGCCCAGGCGTACCGCGACGGCGGTCGCGCGGACCTCGCCGAGGGCGAGGAGCGCGAGGCCGACATCATCGCGGCGTACCTGCCCGAGCAGCTGAGCGACGAAGAGCTGCGCGCCATCGTGGGCGACGCCGTGGCGGAGTCCGGCGCCTCCTCGCCCCGAGAGATGGGCAAGGTGATGGCGCTTGTGATGCCGAAGGTCAAGGGCCGCGCCGACGGCCGGCGCGTCAGCTCCGTGGTCAAGGAGAGCCTCGCTCCGTAGTGCGCACGCAGATTGAGCTCCCCAACGACGTGGCCACGGAGCTCGCCGGGCCGGGCGACGCGATCATGCGGACGCTCGAGGAGCACCTCGACTGCGAGGTCTTCCTGCGCGGCAACGTGCTCACGCTGGACGGGTCCGACGAGGACGTCGCGATGGGCCGCACGGTCGTGCGCGAGGTCGGCGACCTCGTCCGCCAGGGCCACGACATCGCGCCTGGCACGATCGAGGCGGTGGCCACCGCGCTCGACCGCCACGAGAGCCCGAGCCGCATACTCGAGGACGTGGTCTGGCGCCACCGCGGGCTGCGGGTGGCGCCCAAGACCGTGAACCAGAAGCGCTACGTGGACGCCATCCGCGAATCCACGATCACCGTCGGGATCGGCCCCGCCGGCACGGGGAAGTCCTTCCTGGCCGTGGCGATGGCGGTCGCGGCGCTGTCGCGGCGCGAGGTCAACCGCATCGTGCTGACCCGGCCGGCGGTGGAGGCGGGAGAGCGCCTGGGCTTCCTTCCGGGGGACATCGCGGCGAAGGTCGACCCCTACCTGCGCCCACTATTCGATGCCCTCTACGACATGCTCGAGCCGGAACGGGTCAACCAGCAGCTCGAGCGCGGCATCATCGAGGTGGCCCCGCTCGCGTTCATGCGCGGCCGCACCCTCAACGACTCGTTCATCATCCTCGACGAGGCCCAAAACACGAGCCAAGAGCAGATAAAGATGTTCCTCACCCGGCTCGGGTTCAACTCGAAGATGGTGGTCACGGGCGACATCACCCAGATCGACCTCCCCAAGGACCAGGCCTCGGGGCTGGTGGTCATCGGCGAGATCCTGAAGGACGTCGAGGGGATCGAGTTCGTGCGCTTCGGCGGCGAGGACGTGGTGCGGCACAAGCTCGTGCAGAGGATCGTGGCCGCCTACAACGAGTACGCGGAGAAGCGGGCGCCGGCGCTGCGCGAGGCGCGCCGGCAGCCCGGCTGAGCGGCGACGCCGCGAGAGTGTGTCGCCTGAGTCGCGCATACCGCGACTGGGACGCACCACATTCGGGTCAGGCGGGCGATGACGCTCGAGATCGACGTGATCGGCGCCCGGGAGCGGACGCGGGGGGTGCGGCGTGCGGCGGTGGCCGCGCTGCACGCGGCGGGCGTCGCGGAGGGTCACCTGGCGATCGCGCTCGTCGGGGCGGACGAGATCCGTCGCCTCAATCGCGAGCACCGTGCCGTCGACTCCCCGACGGACGTGCTCTCGTTCCCGGTCGACGCGGCCGGGCCGACCGCCGGGCCGCGCGAGCTCGGCGACGTGGTGATCTGCCCCGCGCACGCCGAGAGCACCACCACCGCCGTGGTGCACGGCGTCCTCCACCTCTGCGGGTACGACCACGAGACCGATGCGGGGGAGATGCTCGCCCTGCAGGACCGGGTACTGGCGGGGCTGTGACCCGCGCCGGCTTCGTCGCGCTCGCCGGCCGGCCGAACGCCGGCAAGTCCACCCTGGTCAACCGGATCGTCGGCGGCAAGGTGGCGATCGTGTCCGACAAGCCCCAGACCACCCGCCGCGAGGTGCGGGGGATCGCGACCGGGCCCGACTGGCAGCTCGTGCTCGTGGACCTGCCCGGCGTGCAGCGGCCGCGGGACGCGCTCACCGAGCGCATGCAGCGCCGGGTGGAGCGGGCGCTCGGCGACGCGGAGGTCGCGCTGGTCCTGCTGAACGGCGAGCAGGAGATCGGCCCCGGTGACCGCTTCATCGCCCGGGCGGTGCAGAACGTGGGTCTCCCGGCGGTCACCGCGGTCAACAAGGTCGACCGGCTCGACCGCGCACGCATCCTGCGCGCGCTCTCCGATGCGGCGGAGCTGGGCGTGGAGGGCGACTTATTCCCGATCAGTGCCCTCACCGGCGCGGGCGTCCCCGAGTTGGTCGAGCACCTCGTCCAGCTCGTGCCGGAGGGCCCGTTCCTCTATCCGCCCGGGGACCACAGCGACCTCCCGGAGCGAATCCGGCTGGCGGAGCTGATCCGCGAGCAGGTGCTGCTGCGCACCCGCGAGGAGGTGCCGCACTCGGTGGAGGTGGAGATCGACGAGCTCGAGGAGCACGAGGATGGCCTGCTGGTGGTGCGCGCCCGGGTGTGGGCGGAGACCGAGTCGCAGAAGGGCATCCTGGTCGGGGCGGGTGGACGCATGGTCAAGGCGGTGGGCAGCGCCGCGCGGCGGGAGATCGAGCGGTCCACCGGGCGACGCGTGCACCTCGACTTGATCGTGCGCGTGAGGCGCGGTTGGCGCCGCGACGAGGGGCTGCTCGACCGCCTCGGCATCGAGTGACCGGGACGCCGATCGAGCGCATCAAGGCGTTCCTGCGAGCCACGGAGGAGCGGACCTGCGACGAGACGGTGCCGACCCCGCACGGCGTGGCCCTGCGCACGCCCAGCCTGGCGCTCGTCTGGCAGCTGAACGCCATTCACGTGGACGACGCTGCTGCCGACGCCGCCGTCCTCGCCGCCGAGGCGGACGAGGTCCAGGCGGACCTCTCCCACCGCAAGCTGGTCGTACACGACGAGGAGTGCGGCGCGCGGCTCGCCGACTGGTTCGGGGCACAGGGCTGGAACGTCTTTCGCCTCCTAGTCATGGTGCGTGCCCGCCCGCCCGACCGCCCGCCCGCCCCGGGCGTCGGCGCGGAGGTCAGCCGCCGCCGGGGCGCCGCCGTCCTGGCCGCGTTCCGCCGCGAGCAGCCGTTCGGCTGGCAGGAGCGGGCGGTGGCCCAGCTCGCGGCGATGGACGAGCGCTACCAGCGCGTCGCCGGCGGGCGCGACTTCGCCGCCCCAGCATCGGAGCCGGCCTGCGCGTGCCGGCTCTATACCAACGGGGAGCTGGCGCAGATCGACGAGGTCGGGACCGTGGCCGCGGAGCGCGGGCGCGGATACGCGCGCGCGACCGTGCTGGCCGCCGCCGACGCCGCGGCCGCCGAGGGCCGCGACCCGGTCTTCCTGCTGACGGACGCGGCCGACTGGCCCCAGCACCTCTATCGCCGTCTGGGCTTCGACGTGATCGGAGCGGTCTACGAGTTCCTCAAGGTTCCGCTCGGACGGGCGCGGCCATAATCAGATCGTGGACTTCGGCAACGGCGTTCTGCCCTGCATCGTCCAGGACTCGCGCACCGGCGAGGTGCTGACGCTCGCGTACATGAACGAGGAGGCGCTCGAGCGCACGCGCGAGACCGGCGAGATGTGGTTCTGGTCGCGCTCGCGGGAGCAGCTGTGGCACAAGGGGGAGACGTCGGGCAACGTCCAGCGCGTTCGGGAGCTGCGCTGGGACTGCGATGCCGACGCGCTGCTGGCGCTCGTGGAGCCGGCCGGGCCGGCCTGCCACACCGGCGCGCGCACCTGCTTCCACAACGGCGACCTCGCGCCAGTTGCGGCGGAGGCGCTCGCCGCCCTCGAGCGCACGATCACGCAGCGCCGTGATGCCTCGCCGGACGAGAGCTACACCGCCGCGCTGCTGGCGAACCCGCCGCGCATCGGCAACAAGGTCGAGGAGGAGGCGGGGGAGCTGGCGCGGGCGGCGCGGGACGAGAGTGAAGAGCGCGTGGCCGAGGAGGCCGCCGACGTGCTCTATCACCTGGCGGTCCTGCTGGCCTCGCGCGGCCTGCAGCTGGCCGACGCCTTCGACGTCCTGAACGGCCGCCGTCGCTGACCCGGCCCTAGAATCGCTGACCTTGAAAGAGATCTCCTCGGCCGTCGCCGACGAGGCCGCGACGCCCGAGATAGCCCCCAGCCTCGACGAGGTCCGCGCGCTCGCGCGCGAGCACACGCTCGTGCCACTGCGCCACACGTTCATCGCCGACTGCGAGACGCCCGTGTCGGCGTACCTGAAGCTGCGCGGAGACGGGCCGTCGTTCCTGCTCGAGTCGGCGGAGCAGGGTCAGCGGGTGGGGCGCTGGTCGTTCCTCGGCTTTCGGCCGCGGGCGGTCATCCGGCTCGGCCGGGGGGAGCATCCCGACCCCTACGCGCTCGTGGCCGAGGAGCTTGGCCGCTGGCGCATCGCGCCGCTCAGCGGCCTTCCGCCGTTCGCCGGCGGGGCGGTGGGCCTCTTCGGCTATGACCTGGTCCGCAGCGCCGAGCGGACGGTCGGCGAGCCGAACCCCGACGACACCGGCGTCCCCGACCTGGCCCTGATGGTCACGGACGTGCTGTTGGCCTTCGACCACCTGCGGCACGAGGTCACGGTGCTGGCCAACGTCGTCGCCGGGGACGTCGAGGAGTCCTACGAGGAGGCTTCGGCGGCGATCGCCGAGGTGCTCGAGCGCCTGCGCGGCCCGGTGCCGCGCGCCGCCGGCGCGCGCACCGAGCCGCCCGAGTTCGAGTCCAATCTCGGCCCCACGGGCTACGCGGCGGCCGTCGAGCGCGCGAAGGAGTACATCCGCGCCGGGGACGTCTACCAGGTGGTGCCCTCGCAGCGGTGGACGGCGGACCACCCGGTCGACGCGTTCTCGATCTACCGCGGCCTACGGGCGATCAACCCGAGCCCGTACATGTACTTCCTCGACTTCGAGGACTTCGAGATCGCGGGGGCGTCCCCCGAGTCCCTCGTCAAGGCGTCCGGCATGCGGGTGGAGCTGCGCCCGATCGCCGGCACTCGGCCGCGCGCGGGCTCGACCGAGGACGACCTCGAGCGCGCCCGCGAGCTCCTCGCCGACGAGAAGGAGCGGGCCGAGCACGTGATGCTCGTCGATCTCGGCCGAAACGACCTCGGGCGGGTGTGCGAGTACGGCAGCGTCACCGTGGACGAGCTCATGGCGATCGAGACCTACTCCCACGTGATGCACATCGTCTCGTCGGTGTCGGGCACGCTTCGCCACGGCGTCGGGCCGATGGACGCCATGCGCGCGGCGCTGCCGGCGGGGACGCTCTCCGGGGCACCCAAGGTGCGCGCGATGCAGATCATCGACGAGCTCGAGCCCGTCAAGCGCGCCGGTTACGGCGGTGCCGTCGGCTACCTGTCCTACACCGGCGAGCTCGACACCTGCATCTACATCCGATCGGCCCTGGTCGCGGACGGCCGGGTGTACGTGCAGGCGGGCGGCGGCATCGTGGCCGACTCGGACCCCGCCTACGAGGTGCGCGAGACGGAGGCCAAGGCAAACGCGGTGTTCGAGGCGATCGGCCTGGCCTGCGCCCAGGCGGACTGGGATTAGTCATGACGACCTCGGTCCTGGTCGTCGACAACTACGACTCGTTCACCTACAACCTCGTCCAGTACCTGGGCGAGCTGGGGGCCGACGTCGAGGTCGTGCGCAACGACGTGCCGGCGCTCCTGGAGCGGCGGCCGGGCCGCGTGATCGTGTCGCCGGGCCCGTGCACGCCGGCGGAGGCGGGCCTGTCGGTCGCGGCGATCCGCCGCTACGGCGAGGCGGGCGTGCCCGTGCTGGGGGTGTGCCTCGGCCACCAGGCGCTGGCGGCCGCCTACGGCGGCCGGGTCGTGCGCGGTGAGCCGGTGCACGGCAAGACGGCCGCGGTGCAGCACGATGGGAGGACGATCTTCGCCGGTCTCAACTCTCCGCTCGTGGCCGGGCGCTACCACTCGCTGGTGGTGGACCCAGCGCTGCCGGCGGCGCTGTCGGTGTCGGCCCGGTCGGGCGACGTGATCATGGGGCTTCGCCACCGCGACCTACCGGTCGAGGGCGTCCAGTTTCACCCCGAGTCGGTGCTCACGCCGGAGGGCAAGCAGATGCTGCGCAACTTCCTCGCCGATGCCTAACCCGGTCATCACCGAGGCCATCGACCGCGTGGCCGGCGGCGCCGACCTGAGCGCCGACGAGGCGGCGCGGGTGCTGCGGGAGATGATGGAGGGAAACGCCTCCGAGGCCCAGGCCGCCGCCTTCCTCATCGCGCTGCGCACGAAGGGGGAGACGGTGCAGGAGATCGCCGGCCTGGCCCGCACCATGCGGGCCATGGCCCGCCGGGTCGAGGCGGGTGAGGACCTGGTGGACACCGCGGGCACCGGCGGCGGGCGCCCCACGTTCAACGTCTCCACCACGGCGGCATTCGTGGCCGCCGGCGCCGGCTGCCGGGTGGCGAAGCACGGCAATCGCTCGGCCACCAGCCAGTGCGGCTCCGCCGACGTGCTGGAGGCGCTCGGGGGCCGGATCGACCTCGACGCGGACGCGGTGGCCGGCTGCATCGAGGCGATCGGCTTCGGCTTCATGTTCGCCCCGCTCCACCACCAGGCTATGAAGCACGTGGTGCCGGTGCGCAAGGAGCTGGGCGTGCGCACGATCTTCAACTTCCTCGGCCCGCTGACCAACCCGGCCGGCGCCCGGCGCCAGGTGATCGGCGTGTCCGACCCGGGCAAGCTGCCGACCATGGCGGCCGCCCTGGGCGAGCTTGGCACCGAGGGTGCCCTGGTAGTGTCGAGCGAGGATGGCCTCGACGAGTTCTCGGTCTCGGGGGCGACCCGGGTGGTGGAGCTGAAGGACGGCGGGCTCGAGGCATACGCGGTCACGCCCGAGGAGGCCGGCGTGGAGCCGGTGCCCGACGGCGCCGTCGGCGCGGGGACGCCCGACCAGAACGCCCGCGTGCTGCGGGACGTGCTCGGCTCCGCGCCGGGCCCCGAGCGTTCGCTGGCGGTGCTGAACGCGGGCGCGGCGATCTATGTCGCCGGCCGCGCGGACTCGATCGCGGAGGGGGTGCGCCGGGCGGAGGAGTCGATCGATTCGGGCGCCGCCCGTCAGGTGCTCGACCGCTGGGTGGAGCGTACTCGGCGGAGCGGCGGATGAACGCCCGTCTGGAGTCGTTGGTCGCGGCCACCCGCGACTCGATCGCGCGGCGAAAGCGCGAGCGGCCGCTGGCCGACCTGGAGCGCGAGGCGGGCGTGGGTCGGGAGGCGCATCCGTTCGCCGAGGCCCTGTACCGGCCCGGTACCTCGGTGATCGCCGAGCACAAACGGCGCTCCCCGTCCGCCGGCACGATCCGCGAGGGCGCGAGCTGCGCGGACATGGTGCGGGCCTACGACCGCGGCGGGGCGGCGGCGGTGTCGGTCCTCACCGAGGAGGCCCACTTCGGCGGCTCGCTCAGCGATCTCCACGAGGCGCGCGCGGCGACCACCCTGCCGATCCTGCGCAAGGACTTCACCGTCGACGCCTACCAGATCTACGAGGCGAAGGCGGCCGGCGCCGACGCCGTGCTGCTGGTGGTCGGCTCGCTCGCCCTGGCCGAGCTCGAGTCGCTGGCCGGACTCGCCTGGGACCTCGACCTGGACGCGGTCATAGAGATCCACGACGAGGAGGAGCTGGACCGCGCGCTGGCGGTCGATGCCGACGTGATCGGCATCAACAACCGCGACCTCGAGGACTTCAGCGTGGACATCCAGCGCACGTTCGACCTGATCGCAGACGTGCCGGCCGGCAAGGTGGTGGTGTCCGAGTCGGGCATCCACGACCGCCGGCAGATCGAGGACCTGGAGGGCGTGGGGGTGGACGCCGTGCTGATCGGCGAGGCCCTGATGCGGGCCCCCGATCCGGAGGCCGCGGTCCGCGACCTTTCCCGGTCCGAGGAGCCCACCCAGGCGTGACGGCCCCGAACCGCGGGACCGCCCCGCCCGGTATCCGTACCATGGAAGCCCATGGCGACTGTCCCTGAGCTCGACCCGTCTCAGGTCGCTGAGCTCTGCGGCCGTCTGCGGGCGAACATCGCGCACGCCGTGAAGGCCTCGGACGAGGTCCTGCGCAACGTGCTGGTCGCGCTGCTCGCGGAGGGTCACGTGCTCATCGAGGACTATCCCGGGGTGGGCAAGACGGCCCTGGCGCGGGCGCTGGCCCGCTCCATCGATGCCGAGTACGCCCGCGTGCAGTGCACCGCCGACCTGCTGCCCGCCGACGTGGTGGGCACGAACGTCTACAACCAGCGCGAGAACCGCTTCGAGTTCCGGCCCGGCCCGGTGTTCGCCAACGTGGTGCTGGTCGACGAGGTCAACCGGGCGTCCCCCAAGACGCAGTCGGGGCTGCTCGAGTGCATGCAGGAGCGCCACGTGACGGTCGACAAGCACACCCACGAGCTGGCCCGGCCCTTCATCGTGCTGGCGACGCAGAACCCGATCGAGTACGAGGGGACCTACCCGCTGCCGGAGGCGCAGCTGGACCGCTTCATGGTGCGCGTCTCGCTGGGCTATCCCTCCGCCGACCAGGAGAGCGACATGCTGCTCGACCACGCCGAGCGCGACCGGGTGCTCGACCTCGAGGGGGTGACGGAGGTCGGCGAGATCGTGGCGGCCCAGGAGGCATCGGCCGCGGTCCACGGCAGCGAGGCGCTGCGCCGCTACATCGTGGCGCTCATGGAGGCCACGCGGGCGGATTCCCGGGTCGAGCTCGGGGCCAGCCCGCGCGCCGGGCTGATGCTGTTCCGCGCGGCCAAGGCGCTGGCGGCGCTCGACGGCCGCGATCACGCGCTTCCCGACGACGTGCAGGACCTCGCGGAGACGGTTCTGACGCACCGGCTCCTGCTCGCCCCCGGCTCTGGCGGCGAGGAGCGGGAGACGATCGTCCGCGAGGCGCTGGAGCGCGTACCCGCGCTCTGACACCGTGGTCCGGCCGATCGCCACGGCGCTGCTCGGGGTGGCGCTGTGCCTTTCCGGCGCCACCTTCGACTCGGCGTCGCTGTACTTGCCGGGCGTAGCCCTGCTGTTGCTGGCGGTCGTCTCGGCGGTGTGGGTCGCGCTCGCGGCCCGCGGTGCCCGCATCAGCCGCCGGCCCGGGCCGCCCGCGGTGGTCGAGGAGGCGTCCTATCTGCTTCGGGTGGAGATGGAGACGGGGCTCGTGCCCCCGCCCGGCGGCGAGCTGTACGAGCCGCTACTCGGCCGGCCGGTACCGATCGCCGGCCGCTGGTCGCGCCGCCTGCGGATCACCGTGCGGTTCTCGCGGCGGGGGCGACGGGTCCTCGAGCCGGCCCGGCTGGTGATCCGTGACCCGTTGCGCCTCTACGCGCGCGAGGTGACGGGCGGGGCGGCGGCGGACGTGCTGGTCCTGCCGCGGATAGAGCCGGTGGCAGCGCCCGGCGGCGACGGTGCCGGGAGCGGCGACCGCCGCGGCGGAGGGGCCGAGCCCGGCGTGGCCGGGCGGCGACTCGATGCGGCCGCCGCCGAGCTCGAGATCGACGGGCTTCGCCCGTACCGCGAGGGCAGCCCCGCGTCGCGCATCCACTGGCCGTCGGTCGCCCGGCGCGGCGAGATGCTGGAGCGACGGCTGGTCGCGGAGCTCGACGCGGCGCCCCTGATCGTGCTCGACGCCTCGGCGCCGGCCGGCGAGGAGTCGCTCGACAAGGCGGTTCGGGCGGCGGGGTCGCTGTGCGTCTGGCTGGGGAGGCACGGGGGCTGCGCCATCCTCCTGCCCGGCGAGCGCCGGCCGATCGAGATCGCACATGACATGGGCGCGTGGCCGGCGGTCCACGTCCGACTGGCCGTGATCGAGACGGGCGGTCCGCCGGCGGCCGCTGCGCTCGGCGCGCGCGCCGGCGCGGTGCTGTGGGTGACCGGCGCCGACCTGCGCGGCGTCCCCCGGGCGCTGGAGCGCCTGCCCGCCGGCGCCCGCTACGTCGTGACCCCGAACCCCCCGCCCGGGACCCGGCCCGCGTTCGAGGTGGCCGGCTGCACGGGTTGCCTCCTGCAGCGGGCGCGCCGAGGCATGGCGGCATGAGCGGCCTCGTGACCCGGCCCGCTCCGGCGCCGGGCGGCGCCGCGGCTCCGGTCGACTCGCGCCCGGCGGCGACCCCGCTCGCGGCCGAGCCCGACGCACGCGTATCGCTGGCGCTGCGCCTGGCCACCTTCGCTGCGCTGGCGACGTTCGCGGCCAGCCACTGGGCGATGCTCGTGGTCGATCCCAGCGGCGGTCGGACACTGCTGGTCGTCCTCGTCGCAACGGGCGGGGCGACCGTGCTCGTCCTGCTCGGCCGCGCGCCGCTGCCCCGCGCGCTGCTGTACGGGCTCGCCGCACTCGTCGGCCTCGCCACCCTGTGCCTCGGGCTGATGGCCGCGGGGCTGCCCGCGCGCCTGCTCGGCCCGGCCAACTGGTCCGAGCTGATCGACGGCCTCGACCGGGGCCTGGCGGGCGTGCAGGGGGTGGAGTGGCCCTATGACGGCCCGGACGAATGGATCCGGTTGACGATCCTGCTCGGCGCCCCGTTCCTGCTCTCGATCGCGGCGACGGTCGCCTTCTGGCCGGCGCGGCGGGCGGCGCCGGCGCTGCAGGCCGCCGGGTTGGTGGTGCTGCTGCTGCTGTACGGGGCGGCCGTGACCGAGAACGACCCGGGCCGGCCGCTCCTGCGCGGGCTTGGCCTTCTGGTCCTCGTCGCGGGTTGGCTCTGGTTGCCCCGGCTGCGCCCGCGGGAGGCGGCGCTGGGCGCCGCGGTGGTGGTCGGGGTCGGCGTCGTCTCGCTGCCGCTGGCCGCGGCCCTGGACGGCGGTCGGCCGTGGTGGGACTACCGCGCGTGGAACCTCTTCGGCGGCGGCAAGGTGGTCACCTTCGACTGGTCGCACCGGTACGGCCCGCTCGACTGGCCGCGGGACGGCACCACGCTGCTGAACGTGAAATCCGACCGGCCCCACTACTGGAAGGCGGAGGTCCTCGACTCCTTCGACGGCTTTCGGTGGGTCAGCAGCCGCAGCGACGACAACAGGGATCTGAGCGCCGATCTCCCCGAGCCGTTCGGCCGCCGGGTCGGCCGCACCTGGAACAACGACGAGTACAACCCGGCCTGGGACGAGGAGATCCGCTTCACCGTCCGCTCGCTGTCGAGCGACCTGCTGGTCACCGCCGGCAACGCCTACTACAAGGAGGACGTTGACGCGGTCCTGCTCGCCGACGGCAGCGGCCGCATGTTCGGCAGCGCGCTCGACGAGGGCGACAGCTACACGATCAGGACCTACGCGCCCGACCCCACTGCCAGGCAGATGCGCGGGGCCGGGCGCGACTACCCGGACGAGTTCACCCAGTACACGTCGCTCTATCTGCCGAAACCCGGCGAGAGCGCCATCGAGGCCGTCGGGGGCCGCCCCGGCGACGCCGCCCGCAGCGCCCCCTGGGTCGACCGCCGGCGGGTGTCGCTGCCGCTGCGGGGCGAGCCCATGACGGGGACCGTGGGCGCCGTGCGGACACTGCGCCGGTCGGCGTACCGGCGGGTCTATCGGCGGGCGCTCACGCTGACCGCCGCCAGCCCGACCGCGTACGACGCGGTCAAGGCGATCGAGCGCCACCTGCAGGCCGAGTACGTCTACACCGAGCAGGTGCCGAGCGCGGACGTGCCGCTGGACAACTTCCTGTTCGAGGAGCGGCGCGGGTACTGCCAGCAGTTCTCCGGGGCGATGGCGATGATGCTGCGGATGGTGGGAATCCCGGCGCGGGTGGCGGCGGGCTTCGCCCCCGGCTCGTACAACCGCGACACCCGCGAGTACCGGGTACGCGACCTCGACGCCCACTCCTGGGTCGAGGTGTACTTCCCGGGCATCGGCTGGGTGCCGTTCGATCCCACGCCCACGATCGCCCCCCCGGAGTCGCAATCGAGTGGGGCGCTCGCCCCCAGCGCCGCGCGCGCGGGCGCCGGACAGGTGAGCGGCGGGGAGCGGGGCTCGGGTGGACCCTCCGAGCGCAGCACCGACCATGGCGGCGCGCTCGGCGACGAGGGGGGCGCGAGCTGGCTGGGGCGGGCCCTCCTCGCCCTGGTGCTCGTGCTGGTCGCGGCGGGGGCGTTGCTGGCGGCGCTGCGCGTGCGCCGCCGCCGGGCCCTGACACCCGGGCAGCTGGTCGAGGCCCAGGTCGCGGAGCTCCGCCGGGCGCTGGTGCGCCTCGGCTGGGAGCTGCCGGCCACCACCACACTACTGGGCCTGGAGCGGCGGCTCGGGCGGGTCGCGGGGCCGCCCCCCGGCCGCCATTCCGGCACGCTCCGCGCCTTCCGCTACCGGCCCCCCCCCGGCACCCGCCCCCGCCGGCGCGGGCCCCCCGCGCCGCCCCGCGCGGCGGGCG
>Ga0081538_10001758_pt1 | contig 21971 bp, 23 predicted proteins | sample TabmetS5T2R1_FD_71022 | JGI IMG/M metagenome (GOLD analysis project Ga0081538, IMG submission 71022) | Tabebuia heterophylla rhizosphere microbial communities from the University of Puerto Rico - S5T2R1 | ecosystem: Host-associated > Plants > Roots > Rhizosphere ...
TGCCACTGCTGCACGTCGCCTCGCTCGGATCGATCACTTGAGTCGGCGTCGTGCTCTGAGCGAGCACGTACAAGGCGAGCATCGTTCCGGATGATCGTCAGCGCTTCGGACGTCTGACTCGCCAGCTCCCGTCTGTTGTCTTCACATGGGCGATTCCACTCCACACTTGGGACGAGTTGTTGCTGCGGTTGCAGCGATCGAGCCTCGCTGAAATGGTGGCCGAGTGCGCCAGCTCATTCACAGGGTGTGGCGCTACGGCGTGGGCATTTCCGGCTCGTACAGCCGGCATGCCGGATCGCAGCTGTCGGCGGCGATCGCCTATCGCGTGCTGTTCTCGCTCGTTCCGTTTGCGGCTCTCGTGCTCACGATCGTGGACGTCGTCCTTCCGGAGTCGCGGCGCGAGCAGTTCGTGAACTGGCTTTTTGGGTTCGTTCCGGGGAACGACTTCGCGAACGCGGTCGAGGGGACGCTCGCGGACTCTGGCGCGTCGGCGCCGATCATCGCGCTCATCGCGATCGCGACCCTCCTGTGGGCAGCCAGCGGGATGATGGCCTCGATCCGCATCGCCTTCAGGGTCATCTGGGACCGCGAGGCCGGGCCGACGTACGTTCGCAGCAAGCTCCGCGACTTCGCACTGGTGGGTTTCGCCGGCGTCCTCATCGTGGCGGCGTTCGCTCTCTCGGTCGTCGTCCGGATCGTCGTGCAGACGGGAGTTAGCCTCTCCGATTGGCTCGGCTGGTCCGGCGCCGAGGGATTCGCGTCCACCGCCGCCGAGGTGACCGCCTCGACGATCGTCGTGTTCGTCGCGCTCCTCGTCCTGTACCGCGTGGTTCCGCCTGTGACGATGAGTCTGCGCGTGCTCTGGCCGAGCGCGGCGGCGGCGGCGATCGCGTTCGAGGTTGCCGTGTACTGCTATGCGATCTACGCGGCGCGCTTCGCAAGCTTCAACACGGTCTACGGCCCAACCGGCGCGGTGCTCTTATTCCTTCTGCTCGTCTACCTTCTCGCGGCGATCGTCCTGCTCGGCGCGGAGACGGCAGCGGCGCGCTCACTCCGCGCAGAGCCGTTGCATCTCTGAGACGCCCGCTTCCGGCGACCGGCGAGCGGCCGCTGGCACACTCGCGGGATGTGGCGATTGTCGCGAATTCTCGCTTGAAACCTAGGATGGAGGCGGCGGGAATCGAACCCGCGTTGTAGGCACTCCGGAATCCCAGCAATTGCAGGGGTTTCGGGTAAGCGCCTAGCCGACACAGAAGGCGACGCGCAGGGCGCGACAACTTCCAGGCGGCTGGCGCCCAGCTAGCTCCGTCGTTGTAGGGCCGTTCTTATGGGAGCCGGGGCCTCAGGGACCCCGACTGGTTAGCGCCGAAAGGCGCGAAGAGACGAAGTGAGGGACGGCACCGTAACGCGTGAGAGAAGCCGACGAGTCCGAAGCCGAGAGGATCACCAGTTAGCGGCCGCCCCTGTTGCGCGGTGAGGTTACCTGGCTAGGAACTCAAAACCTCCGGATAGGACACCGAGGCCGACCTCTGCAGGAAGGCCGACGGTGAGGGACTCGACGGGATGAAGGGTGAAGGAGGCATTCCGCTGTGGTAGCCAGACCTGGAAGCAGGTACCCCAGCTGCCGGGGGGCAACGGCGGGCATGCCCAGGGACGGGAGGTAAAACAAGCCATGCAGAAAACAGAAGGGCGAGCGCGAAACGAAGCCCACGGCCGCAGACGCCTAGGGCACAATAGGCCATCCTCCGACGCGACCCGCACGCCCAACTCGCCGTACTCGTAGCGCGGGCGGAGCACGCCGCGTCTCAGGGGGACTTCGCTCTAGCCGAGCGGCTGTGCGCCGAGGCCGATTGCGTCAAGGTCGGACCGGATGCGCTCGGGCAGACGGCGCGCCTCCGCACTGTTCAGGCGAAGCTCGCGCAACATGCTGAGGATCACGAGCGGGCGCTGCGACGCTCTGGTAAGAGTGCGACGCGCGGGCGGCGAATCGCTTCTCTTTGGTTCGTGGTGATGGCTCTCGCGGCTGGTGTGGTTGTCGGTGACCGCGAGCCGACGCCGGCCAGCCAAGTAGCCGACACTCGTGGGCAGCCTTGGGATCGGGGATTCGACCCTCGGGGGGTCTCCTCGTCGGGCCCGTCGCAGGTTCCTCGGGCCACCTTCCCGTCCGCGCGGGCGCTCGATCGTGCGCGTCGCTACGCGAAGCATCGTGCAGGGCTCGTCTCCTTCGCCGTCATCGATACGGGCGAGGGTGCCCACCACTACCGCGGCCGGGCGCGTTACGCCTCGGCGAGTGTTATCAAGGCCATGTTCCTGGTCGCCTACCTCCGCAGGGTAAAGGCGGAGGGGCGCGATCTCACCAGCTCCGAGCGTGCGCTCCTGGGCCCAATGATCCGAGTCTCCGATAACGACGCGGCCGCGTCCGTGTATGGGCTGCTCGGCTCGGCACGTGTCGAGCGGGTCGCGCGGGCCGCTGGCATGCGCTTCTTCGAGGAGATCCCGACGCACTGGGCAAGCGGCGAGATTGCCGCCCTCGACCAGGCGCGCTTCTTTGCTCGGCTCGAGCAGGTCGTGCCGCGGCGCTTCTATCGCTACGCGCGCCGACTCCTACGCACGATCGTCGACTGGCAAACCTGGGGCATTCCCGCCGTCGCACGCCCGCGCGGTTACCGCGTCTTCTTCAAGACCGGCCGGCGCACGAGCCCGAGCCTCTCCGGCGTGATCGTTCACCAGGTCGCGCGCCTCGAGCGCGGCGGGCGCGTCTTGACCCTCGCCGTTCTCACCGACCGCCAACCGAGCGACACCTACGCGATCGCAACAGTCGCGGGCATCGCCCGCCGCCTGCTTGTCGGCCAGCATTTCAAGCCATCGAAGGACGCAGGCACGTTAATCCTAACGGAGACCCCTGCCGGTCATGCCCGCAGCCGCCGAGAGCGAGATAGCCTCAGACCTATCGTAGCCTCGAAGGTGCGAGCATATGTTCGTGACCGCCCAAGGCTCCGCCTACGCCCGCTTCCGCCGCGCACGCGACTCGCGCAACGCAACCGTGGCCCTGGCGACAGCAACTGAGCTTGACTTCGGTCACGATCACGAGGAACGGAAAGATGCGCCGGTTTGCGATACGCGAGCCACGCGTGCGTCGAGCCGCGAGCCGACTCGACGCTCTGGTGGACGATCAGGCATAGCCCACCTCTTCCATCGGCTCGGTCTACTCCTTCCCTTGGCGGAACGGCGGGCCTGACGGAGCCGTCCCCCGGATTAGCCGGGACGCGGTTGATGAGCGTCGGGCGAACCGAGTCTTCTTGACCACCGTCTGGGCGGTGTGATGAAGTGCGGCCGATTCCGCCGGACTCGGCGGACGAGAGGAGGTACTGAAGCATGGACTCGGAAGGCTTCTGGTCAGGCTGGATCGGCCTCGCGGGTGTGCTGCTCGCACTCATGGGCCTCTTGGATTTCGTCGAGGGCCTCCTCGCGGTCGTTCGGGACAGCTACTACGACCTCACAGCCGAGCAGATCATTGTCTTCGACGTAAAGACCTGGGGCTGGATCATGATGATCTGGGGTGTCGTCGTCGCCGGCGCGGGCTACGCCCTAATCACCGGCAAGGCGTGGGCCCGCTGGTTCACGCTCTTCATTGCGTCCGCCAACCTCGTCGTGCAGCTTGGCTTCGTCGGCTCGGGCTCGTATCCGCTCTGGGCGCTCGTGATCGTGGCGCTCGACATTCTCGTGATCTACGCCGTGACGGTGCGCTGGAGTGACTACAAGAAGGGACTGGCCTGAGGGGGAAAAGCCTGGACGTTGGCTTCGTGACGACGCTCGGCTTCGCTCGGGCGTTCGGATACAGCTCCCTCACCTAGTCCTGCGGGCCCGATCGCGACCCGACCGCCCTCCAGGCCCACACGATCGCGGCAAGGACAACCAGGACGAAGATTCCGAACCCGAGCCAGAACACCGTGGAACGGGAGGCTACCTTGTCAAGCGATGGCTACTCGGGTTTCAGCTCGCCGCTGGCGACGGCCTCGTTGAACGCGGCGGCGGTCTCGGGGCCGAAGCGACCGTCTGCGGTGACTCCGAGGTCGGTCTGGAGCTGCTGGACGGCGGCTTCGGTTTCGGGGCCGTATACGCCGTCGACGGTGCCGGTGTAGTAGCCGTACTCGGCAAGAACCGTCTGGATCTCGGCCGTGATGCTCGCCGCCTTCTCTTGTAGCGCGGCGTGCGTTTCCGGGCCGTAGATTCCGTCGGGAGTCACACCCAGGGCCTCTTGCATCGCCTCGACGGCCGCGCTCGTCTCGCTGCCGTACACGCCGTCGATCGGGCCGGAGTAGAAGCCGAGTGTCGTCATGACCTGCTGAAGTTCCGCGACAGCCGGCCCCGTCGGCGGGGCTTGACTCTCGGCGGCGGATGTCGTCACGGTGACCGTCGTCGCGCTTTCGTCGTCTCCGCCGCAGCCGGCAAGGAGTGCGACAACGGCGAGTACGGCAACGACGTGATGAACAGAGCGGGGATGCATCGGCACTCCTCCTAGAGCGGCTCCTTCATTGCTAGGTGGCGGCGATCCGAGTCAAGGAGACGCGATCCATTTCAGCGGGTCGCCGATCACGCGGGCCCCGGTTCTCTCTCGCCGCCGTTCTCGTCCGTCGTGCGGGCGCTCAGCAGGGTGAGTCCGAGGTCCGATATGCGTTGCAGCAGTCCCTGGAGCTCTGCCTGGTCGCGCACCTGGCCAACCAGCAACGTCCGTCCCTCCTTGCGCGTCAGCGTCATGCCTGTGAACGTGCTGCCGAGCTGGTCGCTCAGCTCTCCTTCGACGACGAGGGTGTACTCCCGGACGGCCATGCTTCGAGCATCGCATGCCCGACGGGCTCGAACGGCCGACGAAGCGTGTTTCACCTGGGTGATTCCGCTGTTCCCAGCCGTGCCCGATCCGCTACGGGCGGACGCTCGCATCGCCGTTCGCGTGCTTCCGGGGCGCGGCATAGCTCATGGCCTCGGACCGTGCAGGGCTGCCCGTAGGGGATCGATTCGCTCGACCCGCCGCCGCCAGGGCGAGGGAAGGCTCCATGTCGCGCTGATGGCGCATGTCGAAGCCACCGTTCGTCGGCTGGATCTTCTGCGTGAGCCAGTCGATCAGGCGGCGGAGGCCGCCGTCTCTGAAGACGCGTCGCTGTTGTTCATGTCCGGGCAGCTGCTGCAGCCGGGCGAGGCAGTCCAGGTGGTGCGCGCAGCCGAGCGCCTCGGCGTGCGGACGAAGGTTGTCGATGAGTTGCGCGAGCTGGATCTCGACGGGCGTAAGGAGTCCGGTGTCGAGGTCGGGCAGTGACGCCTGGGCGCCATCGCGGGCTGCAAGCCAGAGCGATTCCTGAATTCGGTGGTGGTCGTGAACGCGCACGCGCTTGCCGTTGTCGATGCGGTGGAGCAGCCACGCGGCGAGCGACTGCGTGAGCGCGGTCAGCGCGGCAGCTCGGGTGACGTCGGTTTGAACGTCGAACACCCGCACCTCGACCGTCCCGTGCAACGGATTGAGGCGCAGGCCGTACCAGTGGTAGCCCGGATCTGCGATGACGCCCCCGGCGGCACCCCAGCGCGCGAACGCCGCGAAATTGTTCCAGCTTCGAAAGGCAGGGGGGCTGCCGAAGCGAGCGACTGACTGGTTGAGGTGCGCCCGAGCGGATGCAACCCCTGCGTCCTCGCCGTCATAGATGGGACTGTTTGCAGATACTGCGCCAAGGAGCGGAAGATATGAGCGGAGCCGGTCGTGCAGTGCGACCGCGCGGTCAGCGTCTCCGACTGCTATGTGGACGTGCATGCCGCAGGCCAGGAGCGAGCGGCTCGCCCAGGGCGCGTCCAGGAGAATGTCGACGTAGCGTCGCTGACCTGTTGCTGGGCCAGGGTACGCAGTCCCAGGAAAGACGGGTGCCGCAAGGACCCGCCCCACCTCAGACGCCGCCTGCGCGAGACGCGACCTGGAGACGATCAGTTGACGTCCCACCTCGTCGACCGTCGTGCACACAGGTGTGACAGTCTCGATCTGCGCAGCCCGAAGCTCAGGCCTGAAGGACTTGTCTGGAGAGAGCAACTCGATGATCTCGCCGGCGACTGGCGCGAGAACGTCCTCGGTGAGATCAACGACCAGAAATTCCTCTTCGACGCCAACGGTGAGCATGTCGGTTGACGCCGCGTCGAATGCACACCGGGCAAAGCTCGCGGGAGATGTCACGACTGCGCTCCTGCAACGGCCCCGCGTTGCGGCAGTCCCTGGAGCTCTGCCGGGTCGCGCACCTGGTCGCTCAGCTCTCCTGCGACGACGAGGCTGTGCTCCCGGACGGCCATGCTTCGAGCATCGCATGCGCGACGGGCTTGAACGGCCGACGAAGCGTGTTTCACCTGGGTGATTCCGCTGTGTCCAGCAGTCCGAGCGTGTCGGCGCGGGCGACCGCATCGGCACGGCTGTTGACGCCGAGCTTGCGGTAGATCGAACGCGTATGCGAGCGGACGGTGTTCGGTGAGAGGAAGAGGTTCTCTCCGATCTGCCGAGCCGAGAGCTCCGAGGCCAGCAAGGCCAGCACGGCGAGCTCGGCGGACGTCGGAGGATCGAGAACCTCGCCGCCGGTCGCGCGTTCCCTTGCCCGCTCGATCTCCCGCTCGACCTCGGCGGCGAGCTTCGCGACGCGTCCGTCGTGGGCGAGCTCGTCCAGCTCCTCGCGGGCCAGCCGGGCCGTGCTCTCAGCGTGGTCGATCCGGCCGCGCCGGCAGCGGACGCGGGCAAGCAGGACGAGCAGCCACGTGTGCTGGAGCATCGCCACCTCGTCTCGGAAGACGCCCTCCGCGTAGGCGAGCCCACGCTCGGCCTCCGGGTAGCTCCCTTCGGCCATGAGGACGACGCCCAGTGCCGCGGCAGCGTTTGCGCCGAGCCAGCTTCGGCTCAGCCCCACGGCACCGAGGATGTCTCGAGCCTTCTCCGCATGCCTGCGGGCCGCGCCGAGGTGACCGCGATCGGTCGCGACGAGCGCGAGTGTCGCGCGCGCGTGTGCATGCCCGGACGCGCGACGCTCGATCTCTGGATGCTCGATGGCCCGTAGAGCTGCCGACCACGCCTCGTCGAGGCGACCGTCGAAGTAGAGAGAGCGGGCGTAGCCGGCCAATGCGGCGACGAGGGCGAGGTCGGCCTTCTCCTCGGCGATCTCGACGGCACGGCGTCCCGCTGCCGCTGCTCGAGCGGGCTCGGCGTCGACGGAGACGGCTACGACCAGCCGCGCGATCGCATCGGCCCACGGGGAGAAGGTCTCGGGGCTCTCCGTTCGGGCCCGGTCTGCGAGTCGAAGGAGTCGACGCTGTTCGAGGGTGTGCCCACCGAGGCACGTGGCAACCAGCGCCGCGCTCGTGATGGCGTCGGCGTGCTCGAGGAGGAGCTCGTCCGGCAGCGTCCGCACGATCTGAAGCAGCGCCTCGGCGCCACTCGTCATCAGTACGAAGTGCTGCTCGTCCAGGATCCGCGCGAGTACGCGTTGATCCCCTGCTTTCGCTGCATGCTCGACTGCTTCGATCGGCATGCCCCGCTCTGCGAGCCATCGAGCTGCTCGCCTGTGAATCTCGGTCGGCGCGGCTGGATCCAATGCCTGGAGCCGATTGGCGGCGAACTCCGCGAAGAGGGAGTGGATGCGGAACCAACCTCCGCGCTCGAGGCGGATGAGGAAAAGGTTCGTACGCTCCAACTCGGCGAGCATCGCGCCGGAGTCCGTGCGGCCCAACACGGCATCGCCGAGCTCAGCGGTGAACCGGCCGAGCACCGACGCCTGCAACAGGAATTGACGGTCGTCGTCGCCGAGCGTCTCAAGTGTCACGTGGTTCAGATACTCGGCGACGAACCGATGATCGCCTCCGAACTCGACCACGGCGGCATGGGGATCGTCGACCCGACTGAGCCAGGCCGAAGCGAGGGTGAGTGCTGCCGGCCATCCTTCGGTTCGTTGAGAGAGCGTCTCGATCTCCTCTGCCGAAAGGTCGAGGTCCGCTCGCCCGGCGAGCAACTGGCGTCCTTCGGCCGCGGTGAATGCGAGCTCGTCAGTCCGGAGCTCCGCGAGTGAGCCCGATGCCCGGAGTGGACCGAGCCCTATCGCGGGATCCGTCCGTGTGATCACGATCAGTCGCGCGGCTTCCGGGAGGCGCCCGAGGGCATAGTCGAGCGACGCGAGACATTCCCGATCGGTGACGTTCTGGAGGTCGTCGAGCACGATGACGAGACTCTGGCCATACGAGGCGATTGCGTTCATCAGCTCGTCGATGGGGGCTTCGATCGGCGCACCGACGAAGCCAAGACGCTGGAGCGCGGGACGACCCAATCCCTGTCGAACCCTGTCGACTGCGCTCGCAACGTATGTCCAAAGGCGAGTTGGATCGTTGTCGCCGGCGTCGAGCGTTACCCACGCCAGCGCGGCCTCCTGCCTCGAGCACCACTCACGAACGGCCGTAGTCTTGCCGTAGCCCGGCGGCCCAGCAACCAGTGTCAGGGTCGCGTCGTTCCCACTGTCGAGTGCTCCCGAGATGCGCGGGCGCTCGACCATTCCGGCCCGCACCCTCGGTGCGGCGAGCTTCGCCTCGGCGAGTGGCAGCTCGGTCGTGTCCCGCGAGTCCGGGGGCCTCGGAACGCCGGCGCTCATCGGTCGGATCGATCACCCATCGTGGGACGGCAAGCCAGTCGTCGCGGTTTGCCTGGATTCGTCCGTAGTCGCCACATGAGGCTCGGTTTCGGTGGACGCGCAGTATCTCAGTGTGAGGTAATGCACACAATGAGCGGTCGCAGACGGTGGCTCGCCCTACCGGTTGTGTGTGTGGGCGAGATGATGATCATTCTCGACGTCGTCATCGTCGGCGTGGCGTTGCCGTGGATCCGTGAGGACCTGGCGTTCTCCGACGACACCCTGGTCTGGGTGGTCAACGCGTATCTGCTCACGTCCGGCGGATTCCTGCTGCTGGGAGGTCGGCTGGGCGACTACTTCGGCCATCGCCGCATGTTCCTGGTCGGCATTGCGCTGTTCACACTTTCCTCGGTCGCGTGCGGCATCGCGACGTCGCAAGGGCTCCTCATCGCCGCACGTGCGGTGCAGGGGGTCGGCGGTGCCCTGATCTCCGCCGTCGGGCTCTCCTTGGTGATGACGATGTTCGTCAAGCCGAAGGAGCGAACGAAAGCGATGGGCGTCTTCGGCCTGGTGGTGGCCGGGGGTGGCGCAGTTGGGGTTCTGCTCGGCGGGATCCTCACCGACGCGTTCGACTGGCGCTGGATCTTCTACATCAACGTGCCGGTCGGCATTGCTCTCTTCACGCTGTCGCTGTGGCTGCTTCCGGGTTCACGCACTCGGACTGAGAGAGGACGACTCGACGTTGCGGGGGCTGTGACGGCGACGAGCTCACTGACTCTTCTCGCCTACGCCATCGCGAACGCCAACACGTGGGGATGGGCGTCGACCCGAACCCTCGGCGTCCTTGCCGGCGCGGGGGCGCTCATGGTGCTCTTCGTGGTCATCGAGCGGCGAGTTCGCTTCCCGCTTGTCCCGCTTCCGCTCTTTCGGCGGCGCAACATCGCGGTGTCGAACGTCGTTGCCGGGTCGTGGGCCGCGGCGCAGTACGCCTGGTTCTTCTTCACCGCGCTGTACCTCCAAGTCGTCCTCGGCTACTCCGCTATTCAGATCGCCCTAGCTTTCTTCGCGCCGAGAGTCATCATGGGAGTGGTGTCGATCGGCCTCTCGGCACGGCTCGTCATCCGATTCGGCATCAGACCTGCGCTCGCGACGGGTCTTGCGTTCGTCGCGCTCGGACTCGTGCTGTTGTCGCGCGCACCGGTCGACGGCAACTTTTCCCTCGATGTCCTGCCCGGCATGATCCTGGTCGGAATCGGAACGGGGATGGTCTTCAACCCGCTGTTCGTGTCCGCGATGAGCGACGTGGATAACGCCGAGTCCGGGCTCGGTTCGGGGCTCGTCAACACGTCGTTCACGTTGGGCGGCGCGATCGGCCTGGCAGCGTTGGTGAGCCTCGCAGCGTCCCGAACGGACTCTCTCGAGAACTCCGGGAGCGAGCAGCTCGCCGCGCTTGCAGGCGGCTATCACGCCGGCCTGCTCGTCGGCGCGCTCCTTGCCGGCACTGCCGCCGCGCTCGCCGGCTTCCTGCTTCGGTTCGGCGCGGCACCCGATCAAGCGTCGCAAGCCGAGCCGAGCACCGAGGGCGCCTAGTCCGCTTCCGCGGCTTCGTTGTCACGACCCGCGGCCGAGGGTGTGGTCGTATTCACATGGGTGAAGTAGGCCCGCAGCTGTGGTCACGAACGAGTGCCAGGCGTAGCTTCGCCGAGCAAAGACGAGACCTGAGGAAGGCTTGATGTCGGTCGCGACGAACCCGTTTGTGGACATGCTCTGGGCGGTGCTCTTCTCATGTCTGTGGGTCGTCTGGCTCGCGCTGCTCTTCCGGGTCATGGGGGACATTCTCCGGCGTCGCGATCTCTCAGGCCGGGTCAAGACGGCCTGGAGCGTCGTCGCGATCCTCCTGCCGTTCCTGGGCGTGTTCGCCTATATGGCTTCGCAGAACGACGGGATGACTGAGCGGAGGATCGCCCGGGCCGCGGCCAAGGAGGTCGAGAACGCAGAGTTTCTTCTCGACATCGGAGCGATCACGCGAGTGGAGCTCGACGCGGTGAAGCAAGAGGCGCCGAACACGAGGCTGCCATGACGAAGATCGTCTCCTCCGTGATCGCCGGACTCGAGCCAGCGACGTTCTGGGAGCACTTCGAGGCGCTGACTCGGATCGCACGACCTTCTCGTCATGGGAGCCGGCGATTGCACACGTCCACCCCTGGGCGCCGAACTCGGCTTCGAGATGAGCAGGACGAGGGGCGGAAGACGGGCGCCTAGCCGTTCGGGCACGCCGCTGGCTCCGGGAGGGAGAACCTAACAACCCCCGCGATGTCGACCGCGAACGCCGCACCCTCTCTGCGTGCAGGCGGCTCGATGCTCGTCCTGCTCACCCTGGCTGCGGGTCAGTTCCTGATGACCCTGGACAGCTCGGTCATGAACGTCTCGATCGCGACCGTCGCGAAGGACGTGGGCACGACGGTGACCGGCATTCAGGGAGCGATCACCGCGTACACGCTCGTGATGGCGACGCTCATGATCACCGGCGCCAAGATCGGAGCCATCATCGGCCGGAAGCGGGCGTTCGCGCTCGGCTGCGTCATCTACGGGTGCGGGTCGTTCACGACCTCGCTCGCCCCCAGCCTTCCCGTCCTGGTGCTCGGCTGGTCGTTCCTCGAGGGGGTCGGCGCCGCCTTGATCATGCCGGCGATCGTCGCGCTCGTCGCCGGGAACTTCTCGGTCGAGCGTCGTCCTGCCGCCTACGGTCTCGTCGCGGCTGCGGGGGCGATCGCGGTCGCGCTCGGGCCGCTGATCGGGGGGTTCTTCACGACGTACTTCTCGTGGCGCTGGGTCTTCGCCGGCGAGGTCGTGATCGTTCTGGTGATCCTCCTCTTCACTCGTCGGATCGCCGATGCACCGGCGGAGGAGCGTCCGCAACTCGACGTTGTCGGCGCGGTGCTTTCCGCGCTCGGGCTCGGGATGATCGTTTTCGGTGTCCTGCGTTCGGGCGAGTGGGGCTGGATCCATCCGCTGCCGGAAGCGCCGTCTTGGGCGGGCCTGTCGCCGACCGTGTGGCTCGTTCTCGGCGGGCTGTTCGTCGTCTGGGTGTTCTTCCGCTGGGAGTCGCGTCGGGATGCGCGGGGCGAGGAGCCGCTCGTTCGCCCGGCGATGCTTCGCATCCGCCAGCTGAGCGGCGGGCTGATCATGTTCTTCTTCCAGTACCTCGTCCAGGCCGGGCTGTTCTTCGTGGTTCCGCTCTTCCTCTCGGTCTGCCTCGGGCTCTCGGCGCTTCAGACCGGTGCCCGCCTGCTGCCGCTCTCCCTCACGTTGCTCGCTGCCTCCCTCGGCATCCCGCGTCTCTTCCCGGACGTCTCACCGAGGCTGGTCGTCCGAAGTGGAGTCCTCTCGCTCCTGGCCGGGACGCTCGTCCTTCTCGGGGCGCTCGACGTCGATGCCGGGCCGGAGGTCGTCTTCGTCCCGATGCTCCTGATCGGGCTCGGCATCGGGGCGCTCGCCTCGCAGCTGGGCAGCGTCACCGTCTCGGCGGTGCCCGACGAGGACAGCCCCGAGGTCGGCGGCGTCCAGAACACGGCCACGAACCTGGGGGCCTCCTTCGGCACGGCGCTCGCCGGCTCGATCATGATCGCGGCTGTGGCGTCCTCGTTTCTGGCCAACATCCAGGAGAGCCCGGCGATCCCTTCCAGCGTGAAATCCCAGGCGCAAGTCGAGCTCGCCGGAGGCGTCGCCTTCATCTCCGATGCCGACCTCGAGGCGGCTCTCGACGAGGCGAACGTCGACCCGGCAACCAGCGACGCCGCGCTCGAGGCTTACGGCGAGGCGCGCATCGACGGCCTCCGCGCGGCCCTCGCGATTCTCGCCGTGCTCGCGCTCAGCGCGCTCTTCTTCGCGCAGCGCATCCCTACCAGCCAGCCCGGAACAAAGGAGAGGTAGCGTCATGTGTCGTTGGCTTGCGTACTCCGGAAGGCCTGTCCGTCTCGAGGAGTTCCTCGTGAAACGCGACCGCTCGCTGATCGACCAGAGCCTCCACTCGCGGCTGGGCGCGACGACGACGAACGGCGACGGCTTCGGCGTCGGCTGGTACGACGACCAGCAGCTCCCGCGCCTGTATCGCAGCACCCATCCGGCCTGGAACGACCAGAACCTTCGCGAGCTCGCCGCCGGGATCTCCTCGCCGCTCTTCTTCGCCCACATCCGCGCCGCCACGGGAACGGCCGTCCAGGAGACGAACACGCACCCATTTCGTCATGGACGGTGGCTCTGGATGCACAACGGCGTGGTCCGCGAGTTCTCACAGATCCGACGCGAGCTGCTTCTCGCGGTCGACGAGTCGCTGTTCCGGTCGATCGAGGGGACGACCGACTCGGAGGCGATGTTCTACCTCGCCCTCTCCTTCGGGCTGGAGGACGACCCAATCGCTGCCGTTGAGCGCATGGTCGGCCTCGTCGAGGAGGTGGGGCACGCGCACGGGGTCGAGCAGCCGATGCAGATGACGATCGCGACCACGGACGGCCGCACCATCTGGGCGTTCCGGTACTCGAGCGAGGGCGATTCCCGCTCCCTCTTCTTCAGCACTCGGGTGGACACTCTCAAGGCCCTCTACCCGGATGCCGTCGAGCTCGAGGGTCTCTCCGACGAGACGAGGGTGGTCGTGTCGGAGCCGCTAGGGGACCTACCCGGGGTCTGGAACGAGGTTCCGGAATCTCACGTCGGGATCGTCCGGCCGGGTGCCGGCGAGCTGCTGCCCTTCACCCCTCGGCGAGCTGCGTGGCCATGAGCGCCGACTCTCCGTTTGGGGGACTGCAAGGGCGACCGGACGCGTTCTCGTTCCTCGAGGACAACCCGTGGGCGACGGTGGCGCTCCTCGTGCCGGCCATTCGTGCCCTCTACTTCGATGGTCAAGCCCCGCTAGGCGAGGCTTTCGTTTTCCAAGCAGGCACCGCAAAGGAACGGGCTTGGCTCATTCGTGACTCGTTGTGAGCCCATGCCTCACAGGCACCGCGCGGGCTGGTCGTCCATTCAGCGCACGACAGAGAATCCAGCCGCACCCTCCGCGCAGGATCTCCCACCCGGGAAGCGAATGCGACAGGCGGCGAATCCGATCTATTCACAAGTAGTCGACTCGAGCAGCGAAGCACGATGAGCAGCCAAGGACGCCCACCGAACTATCCGACGCCACCCCCCTCCTGGTATCCGCCGGACTCGCCTCAGGACGGACGCATCGCATCGAATCGCCACATTGCCGTCGCGGCGCTCATCCTGGCCGTGCTTCTCGTTGTCGCCGTGGTCGCCCTCGTGGTCGGGCTCGTCGCTCTGAACCGCGACGTCGAAGCGGTGTCCGCCGCAAAGCCGGCCAGCGACAGCGTCGGGACGGATGCCCTCCAGGACGGCGCCGTGACCGCCGAAAAGCTCGCGGGAGGCGCAGTCACCGCCGATGCGCTCGCAGATGGCGCGGTTACCGGCGCGAAGGTGGCGCCGGACTCGCTTACCGGCGGGAACATCGACGAGTCGACCCTCGAGCAGGTTCCGGCGGCCAAGAAGGCGAAGAACGCCGCCAACCTGGGAGGCAAGGCGGCGTCGATCTACCTCTCCGCCGTGACACTCGTCCAGGCCCAGAGCAACTCGAACACGGACGAGGTGAAAGGGCCCGTCACGGCGTCCTGCCCAGCCGACTCGAGCGTGATCGCAGGCGGCGCGTCCCTCGAGGGGACGACGAGCGGCATCGCGATCGTCGAGAGCGCCCCAGCCGAGGGGCAGGCGGGATGGACGGCGCGAGCTCAGGCGTTCGACCCCACAACGACCGCCTGGCGGATCATCGTGACGGCGATCTGCGCAGCCGGAGGGAGCTAAGCTCGGATCTCGGGTCGGGCGGGCGGCCGGCGTCGGCTGCAAGCGCCAGGATGAGATTAGGAGGAATGAGGTCGTTGAGTAGGGCCTCAGGCGACTCGGTCGTCCGCCCAGCCAACCGCCTTTGAAGCGCCTGAAGATGAGCGGTTAGGGAATCCCGAGCGCTCACGGGCGAATAGCCTAACCCCGGCTTCGGCGAGTGAAATGCCGGCGCCGGCCGATGTACCTGTATCAGGCGCGACGACGGCGCCAGAAAAGGTCAGCATCCGTCGGACACCGAGCACGCCGCGCTCGCGAGTCACCCGCTGCACCTTCCCCTCTGTGTCCGTCGTCGGCACGACGCTGGAGCGGCGTCACGCCGGCAGGATGGAGCGGGTCGCTGCTCACGCCGGCACCCACCGGCGGGCGGCGGGGGCTGGTGACTCTTCTCCCATTCGGGTCGCCGTGTGCGCTCGCTTTCTGCCCGCTGAGCGCTCAGCGGGCAAGGCAGGGGTTAGGCTCGCCTCGAGCGGTAGGCGTTCCTGGGCGCTCCTGGCCCGACGTTGATGAAACACCGGCAGGGCGGGGGTGCTCGGCCGCCGGGTGCGCCCCAGTTGCGCCCCAGTCGATGCCGGATTCTGGCGGGTTCCAGCGGTTCCCAGCGGGGTGACCGGCCAAGCGGGAATCCCGCTTGTGGAGCGGGATGCGGCTTGAACAGAGGGAAGCGGGCGAAGGGAATCGAACCCTCACCGCCAGCTTGGAAGGCTGGAGCTCTACCATTGAGCTACGCCCGCGCTCACGGGTCAGAGTAGCCGGTTCCCCCGTATTCTTGAAGACGTCGTGGCGCCGTCGCCGTGGAGCTGGCAGGCCGCCTGGGTCGAGCTCGCGGCCGTCGTGCTTCTCGCGGTCGCGTACGTGGCCGCGTCGCGACGCCACCGGCCGCCGGCGTGGCGGGTGGCGTGCTTCGCCGCGGCCGTCCTCCTACTGCTCGCAGTCTCGGTCACGCCGCTCGGGACGCTCGCGCTCCACTACCTCCTCTCCGCGCACCTCGTGCAGAACGTGGCGCTGGCCGAGTGGATCCCGCTGCTCCTCGTGCTCGCCGTCCCGCCCTCGCTCGCGGCGGAGGCCGCGCGCTTCCGCCTCGTTCGCACGTTGACGCGACCGTTGGTCGCCCTGCCGCTCTGGGTCGCCGGGTACGTCCTCTGGCACGTCCCGGCCGCCTACGACGCGGCGCTCGAGCACCACGGCCTCCTCCACCTCGAGCACCTCACATATCTCGTCACCGGCGTTCTCCTCTGGTGGCCGGTCCTCCAGGACCGACCCTGGAAGCTTCCGAACGGAGGCAAGGCGGCCTATCTCTTCGCCGCGTTCGTGTTCGCGAGCCCTCTCGGGCTCATGCTCGCGCTCCTCCCCAGCCCGATCTACGACTTCTACGAAGACGCGCCGCGCATCTGGGGCCTGGCGCCGCTCGAGGACCAGCAGATCGCGGGCATGACCATGGCGCTCAGCGAAGCGATCGTCTTCTTCGCCGTCTTCGCCGTCTTCTTCGTCCGCTTCCTCGCCGAGGAGGAGGCTGAGGACGTGCCCGTCTAGGCTAGGCGCCGTCGCGGCCGGGGAACTTCGCCGCGGCCTCTCGCACGTGCTCGAGGTCGAGCGTCATCTCGAGCAGGCCGACCTGCTCGTCGTAGACGTCCGCCTCGACCTGCTCCTTGACGTCCTCCTCGAGGATGTGAACGACGGGGAGCCCCAACTGGACCCCTGCCAATGGACCCACGTACGCCGGGTCTCCCAGCGTGACCGTCTCGGCGGCGACCTCGAGCGACTCGAGGTCGGCCGCGCCGAGCACGACCACCAGGTCGTCCGCGCCGTGCGTGTCGACCAGGCCCTTGATCCGGTCCTGGTTCTCCGGGTCCATGGCCCCGGCGGCCGTTCAGACGAAGCACTCCGTCTCGACGAAGACGACGTCGGCACCGGCCGACTCGACGCACTTGGCGATCGCCGGGCCCGGCACGCCGTCCCGCTCGCCGAGCGCGATCACCTTCTTCCCGTCCAGCTTCATGCACCCTCACCTCCCTTCTCTGCGAGAGTCGCGAACGCCTGCTCGATGTCGCTCTTCGAGACCTCGCCCGAGAGGCGCTCGAGCTCCTCCCCGTTCCGCATGAGCACGTACGTCGGCAATCCGAACACCCTGAGCTCCCGGCAGATGTCCCGGTTCTCGGTGGAGTTGACCTTCACGACGCGAACGGCCCCCCCGGCCTCCTCCTCGAGCTTGGCGATGGTCGGCATCATGGCGAGGCACGGCTGGCAGCGGGGGCCCCAGAAGTCGACGAGGACGCTGCCCTCGCCGGTGAGGTCGTGGTAGGTCTCGACGGTCGCTTCGACCGGCATCGGCTACTCCTTTCCCGGTTCGAGGAGGATGGACATTCCGTCGGCGAGCTCGGTCATGCGGCCGAGGAAGAGCGAGCCCTTCGCCAGGAGCATGGTCGAGGCGATCTCGCCGGCGCGCAGGGCGGCCAGCCCGTGCGGAAGCCACGGCACCGCGGAAGCGACGTGGCCCTGCGTCGGCGAGAAGCCCGGCAGGCCGTGCGCGCGCTCGAAGCCGTCCAGCTCCTCGCGCGCCATCTCTCCCCGGCGGACGGCGAGCGCGCCGATCAGCTTGTAGTTCCGGCTGGGGACGTTGCCCGCCCCGGCCGGCTCGGTGATCTCGGGGTCGTGCAGCTCCGTCGCGTAGCGGTCGACGTCGAGGATCCCGCGGCCCAGCCGCTCCAGCGGCTCGACGACGAGGTCCTCGAGCACGGCCTGCTGCGCCGAGCCGGAGCCGACGCGGTGACGACCCACGGCGTCGAGCCGAAGCTCCGGCGCGCCGTCGCCGGGTTGGGAGACGAGGACGGCGAAGGCGGCGAGCACGTCCTCGAGCACGGGAACGCCGTGCCGGAGAGCGCCCGAGAACTTCATCCCCAGCTTGGCGAGTGAGCCGCCGGCGGCGACGACGACGTGCGGGTAGACGCCGGAGGCGACGAGCGAGCTGGCGACGACGAGCGCATGGACCGGCCCGCAGCAGAACGCCTTCACGTCGCTTCCCGAGGCGTTGAGGCAACCGGCCTGCTCGGCGATTGCCTTCGCGAGGTTCCCACCTCCCCGCTGATAGCGGTCGCCGACTGCCTCCTCGCCGCTTCCGAGCACGTACGGAACGTCGGCAGGATCGAGACCGGTCGTTCGCAGCAGGTGCTCGAGCGCGAGCGCGCCCGTCGCCTTGCACGCGAGGTTCTCGAGGAGGACGGAGGCCGAGAGGCTCTCGTCCAGGTCGTGCGCGCCCGCCATCGAGCCGGCGACTTCGCCGGAGTCGTGAATCGTGAGACCGCCGTTCGGAGCCGGGCTCCCGTCCAGGTTGAGCAGCCCGAACGCGTCGGACTCCTGCAGGAGCCGGTAGAGCTCGGCCTGATCGACCATGAGGCCGTACGGTCCTTCCGAGTGGGGCTCGACCGGGTGGGCCCACCACGGGCGCTCGACTTCCCAGAGCGCTTCCGGATGGAGGTTGCCGAGCAGCACCTGATGCGGTCCGTAGGCGAGTGCCTCCTCGAACGTGCGAAGGCCGCCGGTGAGGGAGACGAGAAGGCCGTCTGTTTCGCCTGCCAGCTCGCGCGCAGGCTTGGAGCCGTGACGGACCAGGTCGGGCGCGTGGGCGAGGACGAGCGAGCACGAGCGAAGCGTCGCGCGACCGGTCACGCGTGGTCCTTTCCGCACGAAGTCGATGCGCTTCCGGCACGAAGAGGCACACATCCGCGCGGTCTTGAGCGATAGGCTGACAGCGGGTGGTGGGCCGGGGTGCCCCAAGCGGGAGACGGGCTCACGCGGTATCCACTTCCCAGACGGTCGTCGGCTCGACGTCGGTCTCCAGCATCTCCAGGGCGCGCTCGACGATTCGCCGGCGCTCCGCCTCGTCGAGGCCGAACGGGTGCGTGATTGCCGGCCCACGCACGATGCGGTTGGCACCGACCATCGTCGCGATCGTCGGAAGCGACGTGACGAACACCGTCGGCAGTCCTGCCCGCTCTATCTCCTTCGCCAGCACTGACCCGCAGCGCGTTCCCGTTCCTCAGGTGCCGGAGAGAAGGACGGCCTCGACGCCTGCCTCGGTGAGCTCCGCGGCGATCTCGCGGCCGAACTGCGTCGAGGCGGCGACCGGCGTTCCGTTGCCCGTGGTCGTGTAGAAGACGTCGTGGATCCGGCCGATGCGGCCCTCGGCGGCCAGCGCGCTGACCGTATCGAGCGGGACGAGCCTGTTGGGATCCTCGTTGGCAAGGGTGACGTCGAAGCCGCCGTGCACCGACTCGTAGCTGCCGGAGGCGAGCGTCCGGGCGCCCGCGAGCTGGTACCGGAGCCAGCCCTGAGCGCGGATCGTCGGTAGCCGGTCGGGATTCCCCTGGGGCACGCACCCTGCCTCCGTCACCAGGGCGAGGAGCGCTCGCGAGACTTCCGGCACGGGCGGTGGCGGCGAGACACGATCGAAGCCTCCGGCGACTTCGCTCCGGGTCTCGCCGGCGAGCTTGGCGAGAAGCAGGTCGATCGCGCGCTCGGCTCCGGGCTTCCCGGCGATCTCGTTCCGGCGGAACCCGCGCGGTAGGTATCCCTCCTCCGCAGGCGGCCCGAGCTCACGACCGGAGACGAGCGCCTCGGCAAGCCGGGCCACGCGCGGCAGCGCCTCCCGCATCCCCGCGACGTTCACGCTGGTTGGGACGACCAGCACCACTCCCTCCGCGGCCGCGACGCCGGGGTTCTCCTCGTGCATGGCCGTCAGCGCCGGAATGCCGAGGCGCTTGGCGGCGGTGCGCGAAAAGCGCGCACACGCGAAGCCGTAGCGCCCTGACCCGAAGGCAGGCCCGGCGACGAGCAGGTCCGGCCGTTCGGCGTCGAGGAGCTCGAGCAGGTGCGCGAGCGCCTCCTCCTCGTGCTCGCCGAAGTAGTCGTCGCCGCAGGCGAGCGTGGCTGCGATCTCGATCCCGTGGAGCTCGGCGGCCAGCCCCCGCCCAGGGCCGACTGGGCCCTCGAGGCGGATCGGCGGCGTCCCCGCCGCTTCCTCCCCGCCGAGGCCCGCGAAGAACTGGTTCAAGTAGTGAACGGCTCTCACCATGTCGTCGCCGTCAGGGCGTGCTGGCCGGTCTGGTTGGTGGCGGCGAGGTAGTCCCTCACGGGAATCGGCCCCGGATCGGAGGCCGGAGATCCGTCGAGGAGCGTGTCGCCGCCGAGCACGCGCTCAGGCGTCCACGCGGGGACGAGCTCCTCCGCGTTTCCTGTCGAGACGATCGTGTCGGCCTCCGGCACCCAGTCGGTGAGCCCGGAGGTCGTCGAGTTGGGATCCGCCATCTCCGCGACGATCGCGGTCGTTCGGATTCCGGCCTCCTCGCAGGCGCGCACGGTGAGCATCACGTCCGTGTGGGAGTTCCCACCCGCGTCGGTGGTCACGATCGCGCCGTCGGCGCCGAGCTCGGCTGCCGCCTCGGCAGCTGCACGTGCGGCGCGCTGCTTGTTCGCGGCTGTCTGCTCGTAGCCGCGCATGAGGACGACGCCGGCGAGGCGCAGACGCCGTCCGTGCTCGCGGTAAAGAGCGCGTACCAGCCTGCTCCGCTGGAAGGAGATCGTCGGATTCCGAAGCGCCGCCCAGTGGTACTCGCCGCACGTGACGGCCCCGTCTAGGAGCTCCGCCGGGTCGACGACCCGCGGCAGGCCCGCGCTCCCGGCCGGAACGCCGTACAAGAACTGGTAGTAGAGGGGCCCGAGGTCGGACAGCTGGACGAGCGCGGCGATCGCCGGAAGGCTCTCGTCGGCGGGGCTCAGCTCGAAGCGCTCGACCTCGGCCGGCTCCGCGTCGAGTGTCGGCCGGGCGAGCTCCTCCGCGACGCCGAGCGTCGTGCGGCGCGCCCAAGCCTCGAGCTCCTCGTTCCCGAGGTCGTCCCGCGGCCCGAACGTGAGGACGACGTTGGTGCCCGCCGCGTACGGCGTGAGCGCCGCGCCGGGCCCGGCCAGGTCGACCACGGACTCCTGCTCGTGCAGCGTGCGCTCCTCGGCGGGGAAGGCGAGACAGGAGAAGACGACGAGGTTGTCGAGGCGGTTCGTCCGCCCTTCCCCCGCACGGCCCTCGAGCGGAAAGGCAGCGCGCCCGTCGGGCCGCGCCCGCGGCTCGACCGCGTCGAGGACGTGCGTCAGCCGGACGGGCTCGCCGCTGTGGACGACGTGGACGCCGACTCCCTCGAGCTCGGGGACGGCACCCATCAGCTCGGCCGGGAACGAAGCGAGCTCCCAGGCCATCACGCGGCCCTCCGGAAGCCGAGCCTGGCGGAGATCTCGGCGGCCGCGGCGACACACAACTCGCCGGCCTCGGCGAGCCGCGGCTCGGTGAGCCTGTAGGCGGGACCGGAGACCGAGGCGGCTGCGATGCACGCACCACTCGCATCGAAGACCGGAGCGGCGACGGCGTGGAGCCCGAGCTCCAGCTCCTCGAGCGCGACGGCGAAGCCGGCCTGCCGGGTCCGTTCGAGCTCCGCGCGCAGATCGCCGCGGTCGACGATCGTCCGCGGCGTCAGCCTGCTCAGCTTCCCGACCGCATGATCCTCGCCGAAGGCCAGGAGCGCTTTGCCGTTGGCAGTCGCATAAAGAGGGGCCGCGCGCCCGGTCCAGTCGGTGACGCCCACGAAGTGCACGGCGTCGACCTGGAGGACGTTGAGCGCGCGCTCGCCGTCCCGGACGGCAAGATTCACCGTCTCGCCGGTTTGCTCGGCCAGCACCTCGAGCGACGGTCGTGCGGCTCCTGCGAGCGTGAGGCTGCGCATGGTGAGTGCGCCGAGGCGCGCGAGCTCCGGCCCTGGGAGAAAGCGCTCGCCTTCGCGGCGCACCAATGCCCGTCGCTCGAGCGCGGCAAGCAGCCTCGAGACGGTGCTCTTGTGCATCCCCAGCTCGGCGGCGAGCTCGGAGACGCCGAGGTCCCGCCGCCCGTCGTCGAAGGTTGTCAGGATCGCGAGCGCCCTGTCCGCCGATTGCATCGTTGCGTATTTTGCAACCTCACCGCGCTGTCTGCAACCGCTTGTCGACCGGCGGAGCCAGCGAACAGGCCCGGGGGCAGATCGACAAGGCCTACCTGGCGCTGGTGGGTGGCGCGACTCTCGTCGCCTTCGCGCGGAAGGATCTCTAGCGGACGTCGCGAAGAGCGACGGTCCGATGAAGAACGAGCACGACCAGAGCCGCAGCCAGCTCGCGCTCGTCGCCGCCCTGGCGAAGAACCGCGGCGAGCTCGACGCGCCGACGCTCGAGCGGCTCCTGCGCCTCGTCGGCGCCCTGAAGCCGGCTTCTTCCCGCTAGCGAGCGCTTAGAACCCATTTCGGAATGACGCGCTGTCGCCGGGGCGTCCTGGGTGAGTGCGATGCAAGGACGAGTTCCTGCCGGAACTCGTCCTTCTGATGCTGTCCCACCCACCCGCGTTCGTAGCCGGAGGCTACGGGCGCAACCGAGGACGCCGCAGCG
>Ga0081538_10001759_pt1 | contig 21968 bp, 17 predicted proteins | sample TabmetS5T2R1_FD_71022 | JGI IMG/M metagenome (GOLD analysis project Ga0081538, IMG submission 71022) | Tabebuia heterophylla rhizosphere microbial communities from the University of Puerto Rico - S5T2R1 | ecosystem: Host-associated > Plants > Roots > Rhizosphere ...
CTCCAGCCGGGTATCAGCCAGCGCTGTGGCGAGCCGGGTCTGATGCGCGGCTTGCCCGCCCGACAGCCGTCCGGCGGTTTGCAGCAGCCGCTGCGCCTCGGCTTTCCCAGCCGCCGAATCCGGAGCGCGGCCGGCGATGGCGGCCACACACCGCAGTCTTTCCGCGGCGACCTGCGCAGCGACCCGTGTCAACGCCTCGACATCGGTGGACAGCCTGGCCTCGTCCAAGGCGCCCAGGTCGCGGTTGGCGAGTTGGTCCGCGGCTGACGCGAGCGCGCCCACCGGATCCACCATCTGCCCATTACTCGAACACATATTCGTATTATAGCTGTGAGAAGATACGTAGGCAACATCCGAATCGGTTTTGTTTGGGGCTTCCGCCTAGACGCCGCGGTCTGCGCGCTCGACGACCAGATCGATGTGCTCATGGCCCCTTTTGCCGCCTTGCGGGACCTGCTGGACACGATCCCGGGAGTGGGTGGGCGCGCCGCTGAGGTGATCATCGCCGAGATCGGCGTGGATATGGCCTACTTTGCCACTGCCGCGCATCTGGCGTCGTGGGCTGGTCTGTGCCCGGGCAACAACGAGTCGGGCGGTAAACGCCGCTCTGGCAGGACGCGTAAGGGTGACACGTGGCTGCGGGCCATGCTGGTCCAGTGCGCCTGGTCGGCTTCGCGGGCGAAGGGGACTTACCTGAAGCGCAGTTTTGGCAGATCGCTCGCCGCCGCGGGAAAGAGAAGGCCGTGGTCGCGGTGGCGCACTCGATCCTGGTCATCGCCTATCATTTGTTGGCCGATCAGGTCGGTCACGAGGATTTGGGGGAGGATTTCTTCGCCCGCCGTGAGGATTCCGCGGCGCGTACTGGCCGGCTTGTGCGTCAATTGGAGCAACTCGGACACACGGTCACTTTAAGCCCAGCCGCCTAAAGCGACCTCACGCCGCGCGCCTCAGGAGGATTTTCGTCCCACCGGCCCGGACCGCGAAGCCGGGAAGGCCAGTCGGGACGGCTGGGCCGCGGGCCTGACCCGCCGCAGCTGGCGCTACCCGAGTGAGACGGGCCGCCCATGGCTATGCCAGTCAGCGCGCATGGGGTAGACGGCAGGCGTAGGCAATGCGCCTGCCGTCATGCCGCCGGCGCCCAGACACCCAGATCCCAAAACGTAGAGGAGAGCTTGGTGGATGAGTCGCTGGGGTGTGGGTCAGTTGAGCTGGGCGCGCAGGGCGCGGGCGGCGGGGGTGAGGGTGCTCTCGAACTGTGGCCATTCCTCGGCTTGCTGCTCGAGGACGCGGGCTGCCTCCAGCAGGCGGCCTTGCTGGGCGATCGCTTGGCCCAGCTCGATAATCTCCGCGGACCCCACGCCTGGCAGCGCGAGGCGCATCCGCAGCACCCACTCAAGGTCGGCGGGTTGCCCGAGGTGGCTGTAGATCGTGCGGAGGTTCGCGAGGATCCGCGCAAGGATCGATCGCGTCGGCGCGGTGACCAGCAGGTGCGGGCCGAATGTGACATTGGGGCCGGCGCCGGTCGACAGCCGGAACCGCTCCTCGCAGCCGGCGAGGTCAAGCAGGGCGCCGCCGGCGAACGCGTCGAGGTACCGGTCGGCGCCGATGGGCCGGATGAGGAAATGGCCCGGCATGCCGATGCCCTCCAGCGGCACGCCGGCCCTGCGGCCGACCTCCATGCAGACGACCGACAGCGTGATCGGGATACCGAGCCGACGCATGAGGACCTCATGGAGCAGGCAGTTGCGGGGGTTGTAGTAGTCGGCCACGTTGCCGCTGAGCCCCTCCTCGACGAACAGCCGGTGCACCAGCCCCTCCAGCGAGTCCACGCCGGCAGCCAGCCGGTCGAGCTCGGCGAGCCAGACCGCCTCATCAAGCGCCGGGTCCGCGCCAGCGGCGATCGCGAGCGCAGCGACGTCGAGGTCCGGGCTGGGGCCACGCCTGGCCATCAGGGCGGTGAAACGTTCGACAGCGTCCATGCTGTGTGGATCGTGCGCCATGATGGGGGCCGCTGTCGATATTTGTTGAGATGACCACAGGCGCGGCGTAGCCGCGCCCCGCCTAGCACCCCCCGGAAAGGTGGACAAACCACCCCCGAAGATCCATAGTAGGTGCGCGCTTCATCTACTGGAAGGACCAGAGCGTGTTCGAGAGGATGGAGCCCTGCGGGGAGCTCCGCCGCTACCAGGCGGGCATCGTCGAGCAGGTCGGCGCTGATGGCGCGCACATCATGATGCCCGAGCGCGCGGGCGGGCCGATCGTCGGCGTCGAGCTGATCCGGCGCCTAGAGCACCCAGCAGTCGTGTTCACGCCGACCGTCGCGGCGCAGCTTTGCTGGCAAGACGACCTCGCGCGCCTCGCCGCTCCCCAGGCGGCCACCGAGCTGTCCACCCTGGACCCGCGCGTGCCCGCGCCAGTCACCCTGCTCTCCTACTCCGATCTGCAAACCGCCGAGGCCGCGACGGCGTTGCTGTCGGATCTCGTGGTCGAGGCATGGGCAGCGGAGCTCGTCACCACCGGGCGGGCGCGCGACGAGGCCGCGGCGCGCGCACGCATGGACCGGGGCATGGCGCACAACCCCCGGAAGCTCAACCGGACACTCGCGCGGCGGCACGCGCAGCTCACCGCAGCGCTGCTCCGCGGGCCGGGGGCGGATCTGGGGCACCATCTGCCATCCATGACCCGGCGGCTCATCGAGACACTGGTCGCCCATGCGGTCAGCGTGATCGTGCTGGACGCCTGCGACCAGCTCCGTGATGGGTGGGCCGTGGCGCTCCGCTACCTCATCCACCGGATCACTACCGAGAACCGCCCGCCGACCATCATTGGCCTGTCCACCGTGCCGCACCATCTGCCCGGGGCACACCGGCACTGCCGGCGCCTGATCGGCGGGCACGACGTGTCCCCGCCCGCGCCCGCTCTGGTGGCTGAGGGCGGGATCGCCCCGTACCGGGACCTCGCCCACTTCGTCCCGGCAAGGCCAGAGAAGGCCCGAGCCGCGGCCGAGATCCTCGCGCGGGAGCAAGCCGCACGCCCAGGGCAGCTCCGCGCCGTCGCGTTGACCGAGCGGGAGACCGGCGGCCGGGAGGTGTTCCGCGCGCTCCTGGCCGACGAGCGCGCGCGGGAGCTTGACCCCGTGCTCATCACCCGGGACGGCCTGGCGGTCGAGTCGAGCAAGGCCGAGCGCCTGCTTACCTCCTGCGCCGCCATCCTGCGCCGCCTCGAGCTGCACGCGTCCTGCCGGACCAGCGAGTCGGCGGTGCCGGGCGCGCGCCTCCTCGTGGGCGAGGGGCCGGACTGGTCGGCTCGGACGGTGGCGACGCTCGGGGCCTGGGCGCTGGACAGCGGGGTGACACGATGCCTGGTCAGCGGAGCTGACGGCCCGATCGGCCAGGCGTTGGAGACAGGGGCGCTCGACACCCTCGTTGACCTCACCATCCGTCCCACGGTGACGGCGGCGAAGCTGCGTGGCCGGGCGCTGTGCCTTGACGAGTCGGTGCTCGGGAAGGTCGCCCACGTCTGGCACGTGGTCGCCTGCGAGCGTGATGCGCGGCGGTTCGCTCAACGGCTGGAGGATCTCTGGGGGCTCGCGCTGACCGAGCCGAGGGGTCGGGTCATCCGGGGTCCCGCAGCGCTCGACTACGCCCTGGCGAGCGGCGCGTTCGATGCCGTCGACTACCGGTGGCTCACCATCCGGTGCCTCGCCGAGATCGGCGATCGCAAGCCCTGCCGCCGCCAGTGGACGCTGGGAGCGCGGGAGGGCGCCACGGTCGTCGCGAGCGTCGATGCCGCCCAGGTCGCGCGCGCCCCGGTCGTGCGCCTAAAAGGCATCCGGGAGCTCCTGCCACGGCTCGCCGCGCCGTTGCTCTTGGCGGCGTTGCTGCCCGCGCTCTTGCCGCTCGGGAGCCACGCCGGCGGGGGGGCGCGGCCGGCCATCCAGGGGATCATCATCGCCATCGTGGCGTTGATCGGCGTGAGCGCCCGGAGGGCAGGGCGGGTCCTCAAGACCGCGCACGGCGCGGTGGAGTCCCGGCTCCTGGCACTCGGCGGCGCGGTTCTCGACGCCCTCAGGCGAATCGGGGGGCTCAGCCCCCAGCTGCGCACGGACGCCATCCGGGTGCGCCTCGCGGGGCAGCGGTACGAGATTGCTCTCGCGGACGCATCGAGGCGGGACGCCGAGGCGTTCGCGACCGCGCTCGCCGAGGCGCTCGGTCCGCCACGCGGGCAGCGCTCCATGGTCGACGGGGGCTCCCACCGCATCCCCGTCCCAAGGGCGCTCTCCGCGGAGCCGAAGCTGTTCCTGCGGGCGTGGCGGCGGCGTGGCGGCGTGGGGCGCCTGGCGGACTGCCCACCCGCGTCGGGGCGGCCGGGCGCCGTCGCGTTCGAGGTATGGGGCGCCGGCCTGAAGGGGTTCCCGCCCAGCCGGGGCTGGGCGCCAGCGGAAACGCCTCCCAAGCGGCGCGGCGCGGCGCAGCCCGCCCCCAGCCAGCCCGCGCAGGTCAGCTGGATTCCCGCGCAGACGGAGGAAGCCAGCGCCCGCTCCTCCGTCTCTCACGGGTGAGCAGCGCTTTTCCTCTGGATACGGAGGAAACGTGCCTCTGCGCGGGCAAGGACCGCCGCGGCGACCTCCTCCGCAGCGCCTGGCCGGCCATGGGCGCGGGCCGCTGCGGCCATACGCTCGCGCTCCGCGGGATCGCCAAGCAGCGCGAGCAGCGTCGCGAGCAGCCGCGGCGCGGTGGCGTCCTCCCCGGCAAGGACACGCGCCGCGCCAGCGTCAGCCAGATGCAAGGCATTACGGCGCTGCTCGTCGCCGCCGGTAGGAATGAGGGGGATGAGGACGCACGGCTTGCCCAGGGCGGTGAGCTCGGCAACGGTGCCGGCGCCGCTGCGGGACACCACGAGGTCCGCAGCCGCGAGCACATCGGGCAGCTCGGAGTGGATGTAGTCGACGACCCGGTACCGCGATCGCCGCTCCGCGGGCAGCGCCTGCGCGAGGGCGCGCATGCGCTCGTAGGACAACTCGCCGCACTGGTGGAGCACCTGGCAGCATGAGAGCAGCTCGGGGAGGATCTCGCTCACGAGCGTGTTGATCTGGACGCTGCCTTGTGCCCCACCGGTGACGTACACGGTCGGCAGGTGCGGGTCCAGCTCGAAGGCGTTGAGGGCGGCCTCGCGGGAGCCGCTGAGAAGCTCCGGCCGGATCGGGTTGCCGGTGACGATCGCCCGGTCACGCGCCCTCGCCGGCAGGGATCGCACTGAGGACGCGTGGCTCACCAGAACCTCGGTGGCCAGGCGGGCGAGGATCCGGTTGGCCAGGCCCAAGGTGAGGATCTGCTCGTGCATCACCAGCGGCCGGCGGAGCAGCTTGGCGGCCACGCCGACCGGGACTGCGACGTACCCGCCAGTAGAGAAGACGACGTCCGGCCGTTGCCTGGCCACGATGGCGACCGCCTGCAGGACGCCGAGGGGGACGCGGAGCGCGTCCGCGAGGTTTTGGCGCAGCTCCCGGGCGCGGGCTGAGCGGCGCAGTTTGCCAGTGGTGATCGCCTGGAAGGGGATGTGGTTCTCCGCCGCGGCTCGGGCCTCGAGGCCTTTCGCGGTTCCCACCCATAACAGGTCCGGCGCGGCTCCTCTGCTGGCCAGCAGCTCCCGGACCATCCTGATCACGGTCAACGCCGGGTAGGTGTGCCCGCCGGTGCCTCCACCGGTCACGATGATGCGGACCGGGCGATCCCCGTTCATGCCGATGCGGATTTTTCGTCTGTCGCGTTCGCCTCTGTGAAGCATCCGCGCACCATACTGCGTGGACGCTCTCCACCTCGGCACCGGGATCGACCGCTCCTCAGGCTCGGCGTCAGCGGGAGCGCGACGCAAACGGCGCGGGCGCGCGTAGCCCCCAATCGGTCAGCCCCGCATCCTCAATCGGCCCACGCGGGCCATGGCGCACAAACCACTCATAGCCGTACACGGCCGCGAACTGCTCTACCGGCATGCACAAGTCGCTCTCGGGGATCTGGCTCGCGTGCGCGGCCATCGCCGCGCGCTTCACCTCCAGGCAGTCACGGATGTCCACGACCGTCGTGATCTCCGCCGTGGGTAACCCAACCTGTGAAGACCGGAGCCAAGATCCACTCCGGGCGCCCACAACTGGCGCCCCCGAGCCATTCGACCGCTCATGCTCAGCGAGGGACCGGCTCGCGCCCTCAACGAGATGGACATCGACGAAATGCAGGTACTCATAGTCAACGGTCGCCTCATACACCGTCGGAACCCCAACGATCCCAGCCGCGCGTGTCCCGACCTGGTGAACCTGCAAGTGATCGGGATGCCGGTAAATCCCACCCGGGTCATAGCTGGCCAGCGCCACCGCGCGTTCCTCCGCGCAGACCGCCGCCAACCGCCGGGCGGCCTCATCCACGTCCGCGCGCCCGAACGCGCGCGGCGCGCCGTTCGCCGGGTCGCCCGGCATCCCAGAGTCGGTATAGCCAAGGAACGCGACCCGGGCGACGCCAAGCAGGCGAGCGGCCGCCATGGTCTCCGCGACCCGGGCCCGCGCCAGCGTGGGGCCGGCCGGCAACGGGCAATACCCCACGCCCTGCTCGCCGCCTGTGGCCAAGACGAGCACCACCCGGTGACCCGCGACGGCCAGCCGCCGCATCGTCCCACCCGTGAAGATCGCCTCGTCATCAGGGTGGGCATGGAAAAACACCACCGTTGACATGATGTATCGCGCCGCCCGCTATCCCCCATAGTCATTGGCCAGCCGCCGGGACCGGCCGATCGTCCCAAAACAACTGAGGGCTTGAGGTCAAGAGCGCCCTCGGCATCCCTATCGCTGGTGAGGCCACGCAGAGAGAGACTGCGCTGTCACCGTACACCATCCGCGCCAGGACCGGAACACGGCTCCTCAGATGAATACAGGGAAAGACAAAGGCGCAGAGATCAGGGGTCGGCGTCGACGATCGTGTAGGCGTAGCCCTGCTCGGTGAGGAAACGCTGGCGGTTCGCGGCATAAGTCTGGTCGACCGTCTCGCGCGCGACGATGGTGTAGAAGTGGGCTTGGCCGCCGTCGGCCTTGGGCCGCAGGATCCGCCCGAGCCGCTGGGCCTCCTCCTGGCGGCTGCCGAACGTGCCGGAGAGCTGGATCGCCACGTTCGCCTCCGGCAGATCGATGGAGAAGTTCGCGACCTTGCTCACGACCAGCAGCGAGAGCGTGCCCTCCCTGAACTCGGCGAAGCGCTGCTCGCGGGTGGCCTGGCTGGTCTGGCCGGTGACGAGCGGCGCGTGAAGGCGCTCGGCGATCATCTTGAGCTGATCAAGATACTGGCCGATCACGAGCACCCGGTCAGCGGCGTGCAGGGCGACCAGCCGCTCGAGCACCGCTAGCTTCGCCGGCGCGGACGCCGCCAGCCGGTACCGCGACTGGGTCGGCGCGGTCGCGTACGCCATGCGGACATCCTCGCCCAGGTCGACGCGGACCTCCGTGCACGAGGCGGGGGCGATCCACCCCTGCGACTCCAGCTCGCGCCATGGCGCGTCATACCGCTTCGGCCCGATCAGCGAGAAGACGTCGGGCTCTTTCCCATCCTCGCGCACCAACGTGGCGGTCAGCCCAAGCCGGCGGACCGCCTGGATCTGCGCGGTGGCGCGGAACACCGGCGCGGGCAGCAGATGCACCTCGTCATACACCACAAGGCCCCACTGGCGGGTGTTGAACAGGGCCAGGTGCGGGTGGGCCTGCTCCAGCTCGGCGTCGTCGCCCGCGCCCGGGTCCCGCCACGTCAGGACCTGGTAGGTCGCGACGGTGACCGGGCGGACGTCCTTGCGCTCACCGGAGTACTCGCCGATCAGCTCGGGGTCGATGGCGGTCTTGTCGCGCAGCTCGGCGATCCACTGGCGCGCGGCGAGGATCGACGTCGCCACGACCAGCGTGTGCGCCCCCGCCTGGGCCATCGCCGCCAGCCCGATCACGGTCTTGCCCGCGCCGCACGGCAGGACGAGCACCCCGTTGCCACCGGCGGCGGACCCATCCGCCCACCACGACGCGACGGCCTCGCTCTGGTAGGCGCGGAGCTGGCAGGCCAACTCAATGCTCAACGGCTGGCCGTCGACGTAGCCCGCCTCGTCGGCGGCGGGCCAGCCCAGGCGGAGCAGCGCCTGCTTCAGCGGCCCACGGTCGCCGAGCCGGACCGCGTAGCGGTTGCCGTCCAGCCGCTCGCCGAGCAACGCGGCGACGGCCCGGTCACGCGTGACCTCGGCGAGCAGCGCCGGCTCCGCGGTGGTCAGCGCGAGGCCGCCGGTGTCGAAGTCGCGCACGATCCGCAGGCGGCCGTACCGGCCCATCTGGTCGCGCACGCCGACGAGCACCGACTCAGGCACCGGGTACTTGGCGTAGCCGGTGAGCGTCCGGGCGACCTCACCCTCATCGACGCCCGCCGACGCGGCGTTCCACAATGACAGCGGGGTGATCCGGTACGTATGGATGTGCTCGGGCGATTTCTCCAGCTCGGCGAACCGCGCGAGCGCCGCCCGGGCGTCGCCCGCCTTTGGGCTCGCAACCTCCAGCAGGACCGTGTGGTCCGACTGGACGATCAAGGGGTTGTCGTAGTCGACCATGCCAATCATTCAGTCTCCAGAACCTGCTTGGCGAGCGCCTCCATCACCGCGTGGTCACCGATGACCGGGGCCGAGCGGAGCGTCGGAAGCTGGCGGCTGTGGGTGCCCGCGACCTTCACCGGGCGCGCGAGGGCCGTGCCGTCAGGCGCCTCGGCGACCGGCATGAGCCCGCGATCGCGCAGGGCGGCGACGAGCTTGTCCGCCGATAACGACGAGACCGCGACCGTCGGCGCGAGCAGGTGGAGCTTCGCGGCCTTCACGCCGACCGCGCGGGTGAGCAACGCGGGGTCGTCGCAGCGCAGGTACGCCGAGGCCGCTCCCGCGCGGAGCCGGCCGTGGCGCCGCTCGCAGTCGCGGATCAGGTGGGCGACGTTCTGCGCGACCGGGACCGTCGAGTGCGCCTCCAGGAAATCGAGGATGCTGGCGGCAGCGTCGCCGTCATCGAGCGCCGCGGCGATGCGCCGCTCGGTCAACCGGTAGATCCGGGCGCCGGCCGTGGACTCGATATCGGCGTAGCGCTCGATCCGGGTCGCCACCTCGAACGCGAGGTCGGGCGGGGCGATCACCGTGTGGTCCGCCTGGACGGTGAAGTCGGTCCGGGGTGGCGGCAGCGCGGCCTCGACGGCCTCAGGCCCATCGAGCAGCGCCCGGCCGAGGCGCGTCAGGCCGATCGGGCCAGCGGCCGGCACCAGGCCGAGGGCGCGGGCGGCGGCGACCACGCCGCGCAGCGCCTGCTCATCGAACAGCCCCGGGTGGTGGAAGGCGGCGGTCGCCGCCAAGTCCTCCTCGGGCAGGCCGCGGCCCGGCGGGAGGTCGGCGAGCAGCCGCAGCAACGCGGTCCGCGCCCAAGCCCCGGTGGGGAACAGCTCCGCGGACTCCCAGCGCTCTGGCAGGCCCTCGGACTCATCAAGCGTCGTGTCGTCCCGCCAGGCCTGCACCAGCAGCCCCCACCGCTGGGCGGGCGGCTGCCCGCGCCACCGCGCGGCGAGGTCAGTCGGCGCCCAGCCGTAGACATCAGTGCGCTGCCGGCCCGCGCCTTTGGCTCCGATCGCTGCCCGGTCGAGCATCCCGAGCCCAATCGCGAGGTGCGCGAGCAGCCCGATCTCGCCGGCTGGAACGCCCAACGCCTTCGCCGCGGCCCGCACCGGCCTGACGCCGAGCCCGCCTGAGGCAAGCGCGGGGGCGGGCTCCGCCGCCCACATATCGAGCAGCCTGGCCAGGCAGCCCAAGACGAGGGGCAGCCCGCCTGGGTCCTGGAGCGGTAAGGGCTTCACCCGCGGCGGCGTGTCCCGCCACTCGGCGTACAGGCGCCCGTTCAGCGCGACGATGACGTCCATCCACACCCACGCGATCTGGGTTCCGGACTCCACGCCCACCAGCCCGCGCTGGGCCAGCCAGTGGAGCGGGGTCGCCTCGCGCCCCCACCGGTGGTAGTAGGGGATGCCGAGGTCACGGACGGACTGCGGGCCATGCTCGGTGAGCACCCGGAACACGCGCAAGGAGTCCTTGGGCATCTTGGCGATCGCCGCGTCGATCGTCTCCCGGTCGCGGAGGCTCGCCTCAAGCGCGCCCAGCCACTCGGACCGCCGGCGGGGCGGTTGCTGGCCGAGCCCCAGAAGCATCCCACCCAAGGTCTCCGCAGACTCGTGCGCCAGCACGTCCCGCATCCGGATGCCGCCGAACCCGATCACCTCCTCCACCCCTGGGCGCAGGGCGAGCCAGGCCGATCCCCGTTTGCCCGCTGGCGCTGGCGCGCTCACACGCGTCGCCAGGAGCAGGCGGGTGAGGGTGTCCGCGGCGGCGTCGAGGGCCTCGCCAGCGCCAAGACCGGCCTCAGCTAGAGCCTGGGCGCGGGTAAGGCGGCCACCATGCCATGCGGCCAGCGAGGCGAGCTGAAGCTCGAACCGGTTGAGGGTCTCCAGGGTGGCATGGATCACTGGCGGCAACGCGAGCAGCATCGCGAGCTGGCGGAGCGAGCCAGCCTGCGCCTGGTACCGCCCGTAGCTGCCGAGCGGCCCCTGCCCGCTCAGCGCGTCCGCCACCACCGGCACCCGCCCGAGCAGCCACGCCAAATCCTGCGGCGACAACCGCCGAACCGCCTCCAACCGATCCGAAACAGGCAACTCCACGGCCGGTGAGTGTAGCGAACGCCTCGCGCGGCCCGATGGATCTCGAACGCCAGGAGATGCCCGCCCAGGCCATCAGTGAGCTGGACATTCCACATGATCGCCTGGCTCGCGCGGGCGCCGATGCGGGTGCGATCCCGCAACGATTCCACGTACGCTCGGGGACGTGGCGCTATACCAGAGGCATGCAGACACATGAGGTGACCAACCAGCCGCCGCCGCTGGCCGGCTATGACCTGTATGGGGCGGATGTCGCGCTGGTCGAGGCGGTGCACCGCGAGGGCGGCGGGTGGGGCGACGATGCGCTCCGCGCGCTGGGGACGACCGCGGGCTCCGCCGAGGCGATCGAGTGGGGGTTCACCGCCAACGCGTACCCGCCGGTGCTCCACACCCATGACCGCTACGGCAACCGCCGCGATCAGGTGACCTACCACCCCGCCTACCACCAGCTCATGACCCTGGCGGTCGCCCATGGGGCGCATGCCGCGCCGTGGGCCGACGGCCGCGCGGGCGCCCATGTCGTCCGCGCGGCCAAGCTGTTCGTGCTGAGCCAGGTCGAGGCCGGGCATACCTGCCCGATCTCGATGACGTACGCGTCCGTGCCGGCGCTCCGGGCCGCTCCCGAGCTGGCCGCCGAGTGGGAGCCGCGCATCATCTCGCGCGCGTACGACCCGCGCTGCCTGCCCGCTCACGAGAAGCGCGGCGCGCTGATCGGGATGGCGATGACGGAGAAGCAAGGCGGCTCGGATGTCCGCGCGAACACCACCCGCGCCGAGCCGCTCGGCGGCGGCGAGTACCGGATCACTGGGCATAAGTGGTTCTGCTCCGCCCCGATGTCCGATGCGTTCCTCGTCCTCGCCCAGGCGCCTGGCGGGCTGTCGTGCTTCCTGCTCCCCCGCTGGCGCCCGGACGGCACGCGCAACGCGCTGGCGCTGCAGCGGCTGAAGGACAAGCTCGGCAACCGCTCGAACGCGTCGGCCGAGGTCGAGCTGCACGGCGCGTGGGCGCGACTCGTCGGCGAGGAGGGCCGGGGTGTCGCGACGATCATCCAGATGGTGAGCCACACCAGGCTGGACTGCGCCATCAGCTCGGCGGCGGGGATGCGGCTCGGCGCGGCCCAAGCCATCCACCATGCCACTCACCGCCAGGCGTTTGGCCGCGCGCTGGTCGACCAGCCGCTCATGCGCGCGGTGCTCGCCGACCTGGTGGTCGAGTCGGAGGCCGCCACGGCGCTTGCGTTCCGGCTGGCCCGCGCCTACGACGCGGATGAGGACCACCACGAGGCGGCGCTCCGGCGGCTGGCCACCCCGCTCGCGAAGTACTGGGTGTGCAAGCGCGCGACCGCCCATGCCGCCGAGGCGCTCGAGTGCCTGGGCGGCAACGGCTACGTCGAGGACTCAGGGATGCCGCGGCTGCTGCGCGACAGCCCCCTCAACGGGATCTGGGAGGGCTCGGGCAACGTGATCTGCCTGGATGCCCTCCGCGTCTTGGGCCGCCATCCCGAGGCGGCCGAGGCGTTCGCGGCCGAGGTCGAGGCGGTGGCTGAGGCCGATGGCTGCCTCGACAGGTTCTGGCGCACGCTGCGCGCGGATCTGGCCCGCCCGTCGGAGGCGGGGGCGCGGCTGCTGGTCGAGCGCATGGCGCTGGCGCTCCAGGGCGCGCTGCTCGCTCGCAGGGGCGACCCCGCGGTCGCCGACGCGTTTTGCGCGACCCGCCTGGACGGCAAGTGGGGGCGCGCGTTCGGCGCGCTGCCACCCGGCATCGGTGTTGACGCCATCATCGACCGCGCGGCGGTGAAGGCCGTGTGAGGGCCTGGCGCTTACACGGGGGGTGGGGGCCAGTCGGGGCGGGCGGCCAGGGCCACCGCTAGGCGGCCAGCGACGCCGCCGAGGCCGTGGGCATGCAGCCGGCTCTGGATCTGGGCGGGCGGGACCCGGCGCCGGCACGCGGCCAGATCGACCGGCAGGTCACGGCGGACGGTCATGAGGGCGACGTTGCGCACGAAGCGTGACATGGCCGGATCGGCGACATCGTCGAGCAGCGCCTGCCCCACCGTGCGGCCAAGGACGCTGCGGCACCCGAGCGGGTCGGCGACCGCCGACGCCACGGACGGGTAGGCCCGCAGCAGCGCGGCAGCCCGGGCAGGGCCGAGCCCGGGGATGCCCGGCAGGTTGTCTGAGGCGTCGCCGCGCAGCGCCGCAAACTCCACGTACTGGCCTGGCGGCACACCGACCTCGGCCACCAGGCGCTCGGCGTGGTACTCCACGGCCCGGTCGACGCCCGACCGGAGCCGCAGCACGCTGGTCGTCGGGCTGATCTGCGCATATGCGTCGCGGTCCGAGGTCGCGAGCACGCAGGACCAGCCGGACGCCTCGGCGGTGGCCGCCGCAGAGCCGAGGACGTCGTCGGCCTCCCACCCCCGCGCGACGACCACCGGCACGCCGAGGTCGGCGAGCAGCGCGCCCGCGCGCTCGATGATCTGGCACAACGCCGGGTCCTTCGGTGGCCGCTGCGCCTTGTACGCTGGCCACTGCTCGCGCCGGACGGACCGCTGGGGGCAGTCGAACCCAACCAGCGTCCCATCCGGGCCGACCCGGTCGGCGATCGCGGCAAGCAGCACGCAAAACCCGCGCAACGCCTCGGACTGCGGATACGCATGGAACGCGCGGTGGGCGAGCGAGTTGCCGTCGACGGCCAGCACCACCGGGCAGGCCGGTGCTGGGCGGGGCGGAGGCTGCTCCCGCCGGGGCGCCTCCAGACCAGCAGGAGCAGCCGGGGCGGCGACCGCCACGGGCCGCAGGTCGGCGTCGAACAGCGAGGGGGTGTCCATGAGCTCTCTACTCTGCCGGACTGGCGAGGCCATCGGGGCCGTCCCCTCGGACCCCATCGCACAATGTAAGCGGGATCAGCCACGGAGATCACCGATGCAGCGCACAAGGGGGCACGCACGTGCGGTTTGACACCGAATCGATCAGCCAGGCAGCAGACCAGCTCAGCGAGCGGGTTCGGGCGCACCGGCGGGTCATCCACCGCCGGCCGGAGCTGGGGTTCGCCGAGCATCAGACAGCCGCCTACATCGAGTCGGTGCTCGACGGGCTGGGCGTGCCGCACCGCCGCGTGGCCGGCACCGGGGTCGTGGGCGTGATCCGCGGCGACGGCCCCGGCTGCATCGCGGTCCGCGCGGACATGGACGCGCTGCCGGTGCCGGAGGCCCCCGGCCGCGACGGGTACCGCTCGCAGATCGAGGGCGCCTCCCACGCGTGCGGGCACGACGGCCACGTCGCGGTGCTGCTCGGCTTGGCGGAGCTGCTCTGCGCGGCCGGCCGGCTGCCTGGCACGGTCGCCCTCTACTTCCAGCCGGCTGAGGAGGGGCCGGGCGGGGCTGCGCCCATGATCGCCGCCGGGGTCCTGGACGACCCGGTGCCGCAGGCGGTGATCGCGCTGCACGTGTCGAGCCGCCACCCGGCCGGCGTCATCGCGCTGCGCAGCGGCCCGAGCACCGCCTCGGACGACCAGATCATCATCACCGTCCACGGCTCGGGCGGCCATGCCGCGCACCCAGACACCGCGATTGACGCGATCCCGATCGCGGCGCAGATCGTCCTGGCGGTCCAGCAGCTCGTCAGCCGGGAGGTCGACCCGGTCCAGCCGGTGGTCGTGACGTTCGGAACGATCCAGGGCGGCATCAGGCATAACGTGATCGCGTCGACCGTCACCCTGACCGGCACGATGCGGTCAGTGCACGAGGGCAACCGCAAGCTGCTGCGGCGCAGGGTGCCCGAGGTGGCCCACGCCGTCGCGGCGACCCACCGGGCGACGGCCACCGTCGAGATTATCGATGGCTACTCGGCCGGGTTTAATGACCCGGCGCTCACCGAGTTCGTCGCGGCGTCGGCCCGGGCGGTGCTTGGCCATGAGCGGGTGGTTGGTGAGCCGAACCCGACGCTTGGGGGTGAGGACTTCTACGCGTTCGGTAACACCGGCCTGCCGGTCAGCATGTTCTTGCTCGGCGTGGCCAACCCGGCGCGCGGGATCACCGCCCCGCACCACAGCCCCGAGTTCGACCTCGACGAGGCCGCGCTGCCCGCCGGTGTCGCGGTGTTCGCCGAGACGGTCCGCCGGTGGCTGGAGGGAGGTGGACGGGTCAGCATGGGGGCATGACTGAACGTATAGAGCGCTCCGAGGAGGAGTGGCGGCGCCGGCTGACTCCCGAGCAGTACAAGGTGACCCGCGAGAAAGGCACCGAGCGGCCGTTCTCCGGCCTGTACTGGGACAGCAAAGAGCCGGGGATCTACCGCTGCGTCGCCTGTGACGCGCCACTGTTTACGTCCGACACAAAGTACGACTCGGGGACCGGCTGGCCGAGCTTCTGGGAGCCGTTCAGCCCTGACGCGGTGCGGTTTGAAGAGGACCGCAGCCTGCTCATGAGCCGTATCGAGGTGCTCTGCAACCGCTGTGACGCCCACCTCGGCCATGTCTTCGGCGATGGGCCGCTCCCGACCGGGCAGCGATACTGCATCAACTCGGCTGCGTTGGAGCTCGACGCCGACGCCGACGAGTGAGCCTCAGGCGGTCTCGCTGGGATCCGTCCCGCGACCCGCGGGACTACGACCGGGCGTGGGAGGAGCTGGCCGCCAAAGGCAAGGGCATCCACGGTGAGGCCGACCTCGTCGAGTCGCTGGGGGTGCGCTCGATCCTCGACGCGGGCTGCGGCACCGGGCGGGTGGCGATCGAGCTCGCGCGCCGCGGCCTGGCTGTCGTCGGCGTGGACCTCGACCCGCAGATGCTCGCCGCCGCCCGGCGGAAGGCGCCGCACTTGGAGTGGATCGAGGCTGACCTGGCCACTGTCACGCTGGGCCGCAGGTTCGAGGCCGTCGTGATGGCCGGCAACGTGATGATCTTCCTGGCGCCGGGCACCGAGGCGGCAGTCGTCGCCAACGTCACCGCGCACCTGGAGCCTGGCGGGCTCTTGGTGAGCGGGTTCCAGCTGATGGCTGGGCGCCTGGATCTACGTGAGTACGACGCGATGGCCGCCGCCGCCGGCCTGCGGCTCGCTGCCCGCTGGGCCACCTGGGATAAGCAGATGTATCAGGATGGGGACTACGCGGTCTCTATACACCGGAACCCCGTAGGGGAGCCTCGCGCGGCCCGGTAACGGGCTCCGCGCCGCGCCCACAATCAGGAGGTCCTCTCCATTGAGGCTCATCGGCTGACCGACTGACCCGCCACGCCGAGCGCCGGCTGGCCCGGCGCCGGTTTGCGCGTCCCCTTCTTCGGCCATCCCGATCGGATTCCTCAATGTTGCGTGATCCTGCAGCCCGCCGCGTCGCGCTCGCCCGTTTCATCTCCGCCACTGGCGCCGAGGCGGCGTTCATCGTCGGCATCTGGGGTCTTGTCGCCTTCGAGTTCGAGGGGACACCGGCCCAGATCGCGTTAGTCATGGGCGTGATGGGGCTCTGCGGCCTCATGGGCTCGGCGGTCGCGGGCGTGCTCGTCGACCGCTACGGGCCGCGCCGGATCGTGATGGCTGGCGAGGCGCTGTTCGCGCCAGCGGCGCTCGCCCTGCTGCTCCCGTCGTCGATCGCGCAGCTCACCGTCGCGGTCGCATGCGCGAGCCTACTCGGGAACCTCGTGGTCACCGCCATCGGCTCGATCCCGCCGTTCCTTGAGACCGACGCCGCCCGCCTGGCAAAGGCGAACGCCGCCGTGGAGCTGGCGTCGACCGCAGCGTTCGTCAGCGGGCCGGCCGTCGGCGCGCTACTCGCGCGGGCATCAGGCATCGACGCGGTGTTCATCCTGGACGCCGTGACCTCACTCATCGCGGTAGCGGTGATCGCCCCGGTAGCCACCCGGTCGATACCGGCCCACACCGAGCGCCAGGGCGGGTTCGCGGACCTTCGGGAGGGCGCGCGGTTTGCCTACAGCCTGCCCGCCCTGCGGTACCTCCTGCTGCTGGCAGCGCTGATCTGGATGTCGTTCGCCGCGTTCGGGGCGCTTGAGCCGTTGTACTTCCGGGAGGTGCTCCGGACCGGGCCGGAGGCGATCGGATGGGTGAACGCCATTTTCGGGGCGGGGGTCGCGGCGGGCACGCTGCTGGTCGACCGGTTTCCCCGTGCGATCGCCTCGGTATGCGCGATCACGCTGCTCACGGTGACAAGCGGGCTGGGCGCGGTCGCCTACACGGGCACCGCCGACATCCGTGTCGTCATCGCAGCCGCGCCCATCTGGGGAGCCGTCGTCGGTGTCCTGCTCCCGTCGCTGCGCACGCTGATCCAGCTCCACACGCCGGACGCGTTCCTCGGCCGGACGATGGGCGCCTACCAGGCGCACCAAAACCTCGGCGAGATCGTGCCGCTCTTGGTCATACCGGGACTGGCCGCGGCTTTGGGCGTCCAGCCCGTGCTCGTCGGCTCGGGTATCGCGCTGGCGCTGGGCTGCACGCTGCTCCTGCCGCTGGCGCGCACCCTGGACCGGCAACGGTCCGCCCCGGCGATGCCAGAGCAAAGCGAGCCGGTCACGGCGCCCTCGCGCTAACCGCTGTCCCGCTCCAACCGCGCGCAAGGCCATCGGCTCGACCGCTGGACTTGTGGCAAAGCTGGCTGGCCGTTCCTGCCGCAGGCCCGGTGTGTGGCGGCGGCCTGCGGCAGGCCCAGGTTTCGGGATCATGGGGGGCGAGCGGTCCAGTGGCCGTCCGGGCCGCGGATCAGCGTCCAACCCCGCTCGTGCACGTCCCTATGGCACCCCCAGCACAGCAAGCACAAATTATCCAAATCGGTCGGACCCAAATCGATTCCTTTGGGGTGGGCGGGTGGGGGAGGTTGGCGCGGTCGGTGCGCCTCGCACCAGGCGACCGGCGCCCTGCACCTCACGCAGCCGCCGTCGCGGACGGCCAACGCGCGGCGTTGGGCGGGGGTGACGGTGCGGGTCGAGCGGCCTGCGTCCAGGATCTGGGACCGGCCGTTGGTGATCACCCTGCACACCCCCGCGTCGCACGCCAACCTGCGCGCGGCGTCCCCGGAGATCGCGCCGAGCCGGTCGAGTTGCGCCGCCGGGGCGCCCGGCTGGCCGAGCAGCGTGGGCAGGTCCACGACCACGGTGACATGAGGTCGCACCCCGCCGGTCTCTGGCAGCTCCCCTTGGTCGAGGCTGCGCCGGGCCAACTCGACCAGCGCGTCAGCGCGGCGCTGCTCCGGGGTGCGGTCATCATCCTCACCACGAGGCGCCGCCAAGGGGGCGAGCGCGGTGAGGACGGTCTCGCCGTCGACCGGGTCGAACCGGCCCTCGAGGCTGATCGCGCCGTCGGCGGTCCTAGAGCCGTTGAGCCGTCTGGTTCTTCTCGCCCGCTCTTGCCGCGCGGCCAGGCTGTCGGGGGTCACGCTGTGCGCGTAGTCGTCCACGGCGCTGCGCAGCCCGGCCGCGTCAGTGCCCGCGCCGGCCTCTGAGACGAGTTGGTCGAGCCCGGCGAGCGCGTCTCCTGGCAGGTCCCGCACGGCTTGCGCCGCGACCCGGGCTTGGCCTGAGCTGATCGTCCCATCAGCCAGCGCCTCAGCGGTGGCCGGCAGCCGGTCCAAGTTCCGCGCGGTGTTCGCGCGGGACGCGGCCTTTCCTGGGCTCATCCGGCAGTGGTCGGCCAGCCATTGCTTCTCCGACCGGGCGCCGTCGGTTTTCCACGCCAGGCGCCGGTCGTGCTCGCCGACCAGCCGGTGACACAGCCCGTCCAGCCGGTCGCGTTGGCGGCAGGCCTCCACGATTAGCTCGCCGAGTGTGGCGTTGTCCACCGCGTCGAGGTCGAGGGCGGCTAGGGCGTCTACGGCTGATCTGAGTTCGCCCATCGGCCTCACCTCCCCCAACCTGACTTGAACGTATGTTCGTAGCGTAGCAGGTTGGATCGGTCCTCGCCTAATGTTTTCCACATTTGGTAGGGATTGTTGGGGCGACCCGACGCCTGTGCCTCAAGCTGTCAACGCGCGCCGCTGCCGCTCGCCTGGCAGCGGCGGCATGGCCTGGGGCTTGCGCGCCAAACGCCTCCTCGGTGTCTGCCACCTCGACCGCCTAGACCGCCCGGCCCATCAGAAACGTTATGACGCCACGGCGGGGCTGGACTCAGTTGCCGGGCTGCGGGTTGTCCTCGACGGTGAGCAGTAACAGGGCATGCAGCTCGGACGTCAGCGCTCTGGGCTTGCGGGCGTTGTCGGACCATGCCTGGGAACCGCCCCACACCACAAGTACAAAACTCCACTGGTAGGCCACTCCTACAATCTCACATAAAACTTTCAAGCAGAACCAACCTTTCTGACACATCAACAACAGAAGGCATGTTACATCTTCACTGGTACAACACGAAGAAACCCCAACAGTCACTACCCATCGAGCGCCCGCCTCCGCCACTCTCAGACCTAATGAAAAGTTACGTTTTGCTCCGGGTCGATGCCGAGGTGGTTCTTTCTGATCTGAATTCCTGATGACACGAAGACCAAAAGGATCTACGCTGGCCCCATGATCGACTATGCTGCTTGGATACACGGGCACACCGTCAAGATTGAGCGCCCGGCGACGATGAAGAGCGTCTGGCGAGCTGGGTTCTTTGCCCGCCTCGTCGGCAATCCGGGCAGCACCAATTGGCTTCACTTCGCGATCCCGACCCCCGTCATCGTTAGGGACAAGCGACTGATGAGCGATTCGGTCATGCTGCGCTTACGCACTGGATCGCCGTCGACGGCCGTGACGTCGGTGCACGTCTACGACGGAGAGACCCGAATCGCCACCTACGACGGGTTGAGCTTGTCACCCAATGCCTTCGGCTTCAGCCGTTTCAACATCGCCGGCAAGCCGGACGTGCTCTGGGGGATCGGCATCTCGGTCGGCGTTCGGTTCAACGGCACCACCGACGCCCAGAACACGTTGGAGCTTGCCTCCGCAGGGTGTGACTTCAAGCTGCTCCAGACCGTTCGAGTCCACTTCAAGGTCCTCACTGCCCCGACTACGTTTACGATCGACCAGATGCTCGACGGTATGCGGCAGGTCTACGAGCCCGCCGGCTTCCGAGTCGTGAGGGCCAGCGACGAGAACCTCAACCTGCCTGACCTGAACGTGGTGGACGTGGGGGCTTGTGACGGCAACACGACAGCCGAGCAGAACACGCTGTTCGCCAACCGGAACAATGCCGGGCCGAACGACGTATGCGTCTATTTCGTCCGGGCGACGAACCCTCCTCTGAACGGATGCGCTAGCTCCCCAGCTGGGCAGTCCGGATCGGTGGTGGCAAGCAGTGCTAGCCAATGGACGCTGGGGCACGAGATCGGTCACAACCTCGGCCTGCAACATTGCGACAGTCCCGGCGCACGGCTGTTCGACCGACTGATGACGGGTGGAGGAACGTTCAACATCACCAATCCGCCGCCAGACCTGGTGACATCGGAGACCACCACCATGTCGAACAGCAACCTGTCCACCAATCCCTAGGCGAGGACCGAGATGTCAATAACTCTCGAGGAGTTGCGTGAGTTACTGAGCAGTGACGAGCCCGACTATGCAACAATCGCCCAGATGTTGGACGAGGCCGCGGTTAGCTACCTTCAGACTCTGGCTCGCGATCCGAACGTGATGCTGGCGACGAAAGCAGTTTATGCCGCCAGCCTCGTTCCCGGAGCGCAGTCCGAAGCCGTCGTCACCCAGGCGGCTGGCAGCGCGGAGCCCCTGCTCAGGATCGCGTCGGCCTCCGCACTGGCGAACTTGCCTGAAGCCGGCCGCAATCGCGTGGCCGAGCGTCTGATCAACGACCCCGACGTTAGCGTGCAGAAGTTGGTGATCAAGGCCATCAGCGGACCGTTGACTCCCAGGCTGCGACAACGGCTCGACCAATTGGCTTCCGCGGGCAGAACGCCTCTGATCCGGGAGCTGGCCCAAGACAGGCTCGCCCAGCCTTAACTAATTCTATTAAGGTAACTCACGGAGGCGCGAACGCATGGCTCTAGAAATGGCGATGTGGACTCACGGGCACGATGTCAGTATCGAATTCCCCGACCGCATCAACAGCGAGTGGCGCGCCGGTTTCTTCATTCGCTTGGTCGGCAAGCGCTCCACCAGTAATTGGCTTCATTTCGGCATCCCTACGCCAGTGATATTCAAGGACAACCGGCTGGCGATCGACTCGGCGCTTGTCCGGCTCAGGTGCTTGAGTACCCACGCCTCGATCACGAACGTCCATGTCTTCGACGGGGAGACGCGAATTGCCAACCACGACGGGTTGGATCTCTCGCCGACATCGTTCCAGATGCTGCGTTTCGCCGTGCCTGGGCGTCCGGAAGTGCGTTGGGGTATCGGCGTAACCCTCGGGGTCAGCTTCACCGGCACCAACGACACTCAGAACACGATGGAGATCAGCTCCGCCGGATGTGACTTCATCCCCTAACTCTTCAATGTGCATGTAGAGTCCTGATAAGGAATCAAACAGCATCTAAACTTGTCTGCCTGATCTTCAATGTTGCTTAGATCACCTAACGCTCGCGCTTCGCCTATGCGATCGCCGATGGTGCGATAATTGCCCAGCGCAGTAGTGAGGAGATCTCGCGCAACGCTAAGTGCACCATGAGCACGAGCGATCCGTCCTTCGTCGTCAACAGGCACACCACATCACAGCGCACAGGTTGGACGCACCATGAAGAGCTATGAGCAAAAAGAACTCCAGAATTTATAATTCATAACGCATGCAACATAGTGCCTTGATGATGGGTTCAACCCCACGACCCTAAACCAAAGACGCCAGCCGTCCCCCCTTGTCACGAAGGACCGGCTACCGGCATTGCAGCTCAGGCCGCAGGGGAGTGCGCAATGAGCGGTCGCGGTTACGGGCGGGTGCAGGGTGGCCAGCCCCGGCTGCGGATCCTACTTCTTCAGGTGCGCTTTGCGCAGGTGGCACACCCTGCCTCGACCTCAGCAGAAACCTGGTGGGACTTTCTTTGGGCCGGTGGTAGTGGTCGGTTTATGGGCGGTCATGGAATTCCCAAGTTTGAGGGCGGATAGCGTCACGGAATTCCCCTTCGCCAACGTCAGGTAATTCACTAACCCACGAGCAATGGACGTCCCTGGCCAGCCATGCGCGGGCAGGGCGATCGGCAAAGTCGGGGGACACTCGTGGACGCGCAGAGACATCCGTTCGAGCTGAGCGCTGCAAAGGCGCCTGCAGGCCCGCGAAATCTCCTTTATGGCGGTAGATAGCAGGACTGA
>Ga0081538_10001760_pt1 | contig 21968 bp, 21 predicted proteins | sample TabmetS5T2R1_FD_71022 | JGI IMG/M metagenome (GOLD analysis project Ga0081538, IMG submission 71022) | Tabebuia heterophylla rhizosphere microbial communities from the University of Puerto Rico - S5T2R1 | ecosystem: Host-associated > Plants > Roots > Rhizosphere ...
GGCAAGAAGGGGTAGGTATAAATGGCGTGCACCAGCTCCTGCTCAGCTTTTACGCTTTGGTAGAGACGTGAGCTTTCACCACCGCCGAGGATAAAGGCCAGGAGATCGATGGCATAGCTATCTCTGTGCAGCACCCCTGGGACGTGATAGGCGACATCCAAGAGGGTCTCTTGGATGTCATCGGCGAGAATGACCGTGCGCAGTTCGCGTTGCGCCGGCTCTTGCGTGATCTCCAACGTCGGCAGCCTCTGCGGCTGAAAATCCCGAAAGGCGGCTTGGATACGCGGCAATATCGCCATGGGGTCGAAATCGCCAGCGATGACCAGGGTCATATTATTGGGCACATACCAGGTGTTGAAAAATCTCAGGATCTGATCGCGACTGAGGCTTTTCACTGTCTGTTCACTACCGATTACCGGCCGGCGGTAAGGATGGTGCTGATAACTCGTGGCGAACAGCGCTTCGGTCAGCTTGCGGCTAGGGATATCCTCACCGCGTTTAATTTCTTCAAGCACAACCTCTTGCTCTTTGCCTAGCTCATCCGGGTCGAAGGCGGGGTGCTGAATAGCATCGGCCATGACGGCGAGGCCGGTGTCCAAGTAACGGCTCGCCAGGGTGATATGGTAGACGGTATGATCAAACGAGGTAAAGGCGTTGATATCGCCGCCGGAGCCTTCGATTTCTTGGGCGATTTCCCCCACCCCACGTGTCTTCGTCCCCTTAAAGAGCATGTGTTCGTATACGTGCGAGATACCCGCCTCGGCATCTCCCTCGTAGATACTCCCAACTTGCACCCACATATTTAAGGCAACGACAGGAGCGCTGCGGTTCTCCTGTAACAGCACGGTAAGGCCATTGTCAAGGATGAAACGCCGTGGCTTTGCAGCGGACTTACGCGGTCTCACAGCTGAGCGATTGAGCGCGGTCGTCGCTGGGTGGGATTGGGTAACTCTCCGTGGGACGCCTGTCAGGGAATGTCTCGAGGCTAGTAGAGCATGAGGCACTGTATATATCTGACCAGCATTATACGCCATCTCGTCCATCGACGCCCCTCAGATAACTAGCTACCCGCAGCACTGCAAGCCATGGTACATCCGCATCGCTTGCTGCGTTGTCAAACCCTACCACACCTACCCAGCGACGGGCAAGCAAATTCTTGGCAAAACCACGCACCATCGCGGCTTTTCCCCACTTTCCATGAGCCGCAAGTGGGCGTTATCCATGCCAACAGAAGACAGCGGCGTGGGCACGATCGGAAGGCAGAGCGATCAGAGGATGAGCATCGCGTCACCGTAACTATAAAAGCGGTATCGCTGGGCGATAGCTTCGCCGTACGCGGCGAAGATCCGCTCCCGGCCTGCCAGGGCCATCGTCAGGAGCAACGGCGTCGAGCGCGGCAGGTGGAAATTAGTCAACAGGCTATCGACGATCTTGAAGCGGTAACCCGGATAGATGAAGAGGGTAGTATGACCCTCCAAGTGGCGCAGCCGTCCGTCTGCATCAGCCGCTGATTCCAGTGCGCGCGTGGTGGTCGTACCCACGGCGATCAGGCGCTTACCCATCGTCTTGGCGGCCTCGAGTGAGGCGGCGGCGGCGGGTGGGATCCAATAGTGTTCCGCATCCATCGCATGGGCCTCGATCGCCGGACTGCGCAACGGTCGAAACGTCCCTGGCCCCACATGAAGGGTGATCGCCTGGACCTCGACGCCCTTCTCCTGCAGTCGACGGAGCAGCGAGCGCGTGAGGTGGAGGCCGGCGGTCGGGGCCGCCACTGAGCCCTGATGCTTGGCATAGACGGTTTGATAGCGCCGACGATCGCTCAAGGTGGCATCGACGGTCGGAGCGTCGTGAGCATCGGGGCGTTTGATGTAGGGTGGAAGAGGGACACGTCCTGCACGCCTCAACCAGGAGCGAAAATGGCCCCTGCCGCGAAACTCGACCTGTCGCGTCCCTGAAACGCCCGCTGCACCGAGCACCGCAAACCAGTCATGCTCAGGGAAGATCACCTCGGCTCCCACGGCTAACCGCTGTGAGGGTTTGACCAGCGCCTGCCAGCGCCGAGTACCCTCCGGCCGAACGAGCAAGATTTCCACTCTGCCGCCGGTGTCCCGCCGTCGCCCCAGCAAGCGTGCCGGAAACACCTTGGTGTTATTGACGACCAGCACATCGCGCGGGGTCAGGAAAGTCACCAGGTCGCGGACCTGCGCATGCACCAGGCTCGACTGCGCCCGGTCGACGATCAGCATGCGAGCGCGGTCGCGCGCTTTCAAGGGGTGTTGGGCGACCAGCTCGGCAGGGAGATCGTAATCGCATTCATGTAGCTGCATTGGCGTCTTACGGCTGTCGTGGCCACTGTTCTCTAGCCATCTGGCGCGGGCAAGGTCTGCGCAGAGGCCTTCGTCGTGTGCGCTTGGGGCTGTGAAACGAAAGGGCACCTATCGTCGAGAAAATAGGTACAACACCAATGAGAGGATCACGCTGACGAGGATTGACGTGGTCAGCGGGAAGAAAAACGTGAAGTTACGTCGCTCAACATAGATATCGCCCGGCAGCCTACCGAGCCACGGAATCTTGCCAGCGAGCACGATAGCTGCGCCAACAATGATCAAGAGGCTGCCGAGCACGATGAGCAGCTTTCCCACCCCGTTGAGCGGCATCATGGCTGTTCTTCTCGCTCCCACAGATGCCCCTGGCCTGTCTCAACGCCCTCGACTTTGGCCGTGCGCCCAAAATGCTGGTACGCCCGCAGCGTCACCACCCGCCCACGCGGTGTTCGGTCGAGGAACCCCCGTTGCATCAGAAAGGGTTCGAAGATGTCCTCGATCGTGTCGCGCTCCTCGCTGATGGCCGAAGACAGGGTTTCGATGCCGACCGGCCCACCACCAAATTTCTCGATGATGGTGAGGAGTAATTTCCGATCCATGGCGTCCATGCCCAGCTCATCGACTTCCAACAGCCGCAAAGCACGATCCGCGACATCTTGGGTGACGACGCCGTCGGCTCGGACCTGTGCATAGTCGCGGACACGTCGGAGCAGCCGGTTAGCCACGCGTGGGGTGCCACGCGAGCGTCGACTAATCTCCCAGATCCCCGCGTCTTGCACCGCCACCCCGAGCACAACCGCCGAGCGCAGCAGGATGTCTCGCAGCTCTCCATCGCTGTAATAATCGAGCCGGCTGACCACCCCGAAACGGTCCCGCAACGGTGAGGTCAGAAGCCCCGCACGGGTGGTGGCCCCAATCAAGGTGAAGCGGGGCAGGTCGAGCTTCAGCGTGCGTGCGCTCGGTCCCTGCCCCACCACCAGGTCAAGCTGGTAGTCTTCCATCGCCGGGTACAAGGCCTCTTCCACGATCGGGTGCAGGCGATGGATTTCATCAATGAACAGGACATCACCGGAATTCAAGTTGGTCAAGATCGAGGCCAGGTCCCCCGGACGTTCCAGGACAGGACCAGAGGTCGACCGAATGCTGACCCCAAGCTCGGCAGCGATGATGTGTGCGAGCGTGGTCTTTCCGAGTCCGGGAGGGCCATACAGCAGCACATGGTCGAGAGCCTCAGTGCGTTGTTTAGCAGCGGTGATGAAAATCTCCAGCCGCTCCTTGAGGTTTGTTTGCCCCACATATTCCCGCAGCCGACGCGGCCGCAGTTGCACGTCAGCGGTGCGATCTTCCTCAGTGGAGACCGGAGTCACCAGGCCGCGTGGGGGCACTCGCATGTCAGTCGCCCTTCTCCTGCCCTAGGAAGCGCAGAGCATCCCGGAGTAATTCCTTGAGGGCCGGCATCTGCCCCGGCTCTGTAGGCTGCAGCACGTGCCGTATGGCGCGCTCGGCGACCACACGCGCGTAGCCGAGATTTTGCAGCGCCGTCACGGCGTCGGCGACAACCTCTTGCGCATGGCCTCGGGGTCGCATCCCATCCTCCAGGTCGGACCTGCCCTTGGCGAGTTTCTCGCGCAATTCGAGGATGATGCGTTCGGCCGTCTTGCGTCCGACGCCCGGTACCGCGCTTAAGCGGGGCACATCCCCCTCGATGATGGCCTGTTGGAGATCGCCAGCGCTCATGCCCGACAGCATGGCCAGCGCCAGCTTCGGACCTACCTTCGTCACCCGCAGTAAAGCGTCGAAGAGGTCACGTTCGTCGACGGTCAGAAAGCCAAAGAGCTGCAAGTTGTCTTCCCGAACATACGTATGCACAAGTATCGACACCAAGGCGTTGATCTCAGGGAGGTCATAGTACGTGGACAGAGGGATGGAGACCCGGTAGCCCACGTCGCGAACGTCGAGCACGATGTGATCGACGGCTTTCGTGACCAGTGCTCCAGTCAACCTGGCGATCATGGACGCGAACGGCTTGCCAGCGGGCGATCGAGCGCTGCTCGGAGGCGCCGCCCGTGCAGGTGGCATAGCGCCATCGCTAGTGCATCCGCAGCGTCCTCTGCTGGCATCGGGCCATGTAAATTCAGCAACACTTGTACCATGGCTTGCACCTGACGCTTATCGGCGCGGCCATATCCGACGACCGCTTGCTTGATCTCCAAAGGACTGTAGGCAACGACCTCAAGCCCCACCGCTGCCGCCGCCAGCAGGGTCACACCCCGAGCGTGCGCCAGGGTGACAGCGCTTCGGACATTCTTGGCGAAAAAAAGCTCCTCCACAACGAGGATGTCCGGGTGATGGATGTCCAGGCACGCCTGCAGAGCGGTGTAGATCGTGTGTAGTTTACCCGGGAGGGGGAGCGATGGCTGGGGGGAGATCACACCCCAATCGAGGGCCACGGGCTGTCCCTCCTGTTCGGTGATGACGCCGTAACCCGTGTGTAGCGTGCCCGGATCAACACCGATCACCACCGAGGCCGATGCCACTAGCTATACCTCAGCCATCACCTCATCGGGGATGTCGAAGTTGGCATACACATTTTGTACGTCGTCGTGCTCTTCGAGCTCATCCATCAGCTTCAGGAGTTGGCGGGCTTGGCTGGCCTCAAGCCGTACCGTGGTCTGGGGGAGTAGGCTGATTTCGGAGCTGCTGGGCTCGATGCCCTTGGTGGTAATGCCCTGCTTGACCGGTTCGAAATCCTCTACCGAGGTGATCACTTCGTACATCGCATCACCCGGCCGGACATCCTCGGCTCCGGCTTCGAGCGCGATACCGAAGAGCTCGTCTTCATCGACTTTGTCTTTATCCACGACGATCAGGCCTTTTTTTTGGAACATCCAGGCTACGCAGCCTGACTCACCGAGATTGCCGCCACTTTTGGCGAAGATTTTCCGGATCTCGGCCACGGTGCGATTGCGGTTGTCGGTTAGGACCGTCACGATCATCGCCACGCCGCCGGGACCATAGCCTTCGTAGGTGATCTCTTCGTAGTTCACCCCAGGCAGCTCACCGGTGCCTTTCATGATAGCGCGTTGCATGGTGTCCTGGGGCATGTTGACCGCCTTGGCTTTGAGGATAGCCGTCCGCAAGCGCGGGTTCATATCGGCGTCGCCGCCCCCCATGCGCGCGGCCACGGTTAACTCTTTGATCACCTTGGTGAACATGGCACCGCGCTTGGCATCCTGGGCCGCTTTCTTATGCTTGATGGTGCTCCATTTCGAATGACCGGACATCTCTTGTCACCTCCCTTTACTGCGCGGGATATCCAGGTGCGTCGCATGACGCGGGCCAGCCGAAAGTCCTGCTAAATAGGCGTCCTCACTGTATCAAAGGTGCTGAGGTTTGTAAAGGGGGAACCTCGACCTCCGTCCTGGGCATTGGCCGCTTCTCGCGTTGGGCTCGATACGCCTATGGCAACCAGGATAACAGGGGCGTCCGCAGATCATCGGCCGGTGCCTGAGGCTCGGCCAGACGGCCAGGTGCAGATGGTTGGTAGGCCTCACCCCGGTCCGGCCATCGGCTCGTAGACAGGAGGCGAGCCGTACATCTGGACAGGATGGGTCCACAGTTGCAAGCTGTGGTTGATGGTCTTTTACATGTGGCGGTGGGATTATGCTATAAAGTATAGGAGATTCTTGCCCGTCTTTGTCTGGCACGTACATGAAGAGCAGAGCGGGACGGCCGTACCGTGCAACACAACGATGCCAGCCGCAGCACGGCAGACCAGGACTATGGCATGGCTATGCGCGGCGAATGAGATCGATCGGCCAACTCCGGAGACCCTGCAGGCTGAACCAACCACGGCAGACGCGCAGGTGATGAAGGAGGAGCAGACGACATGGACGACCTCATCCTACGGGGTGGGATCATCGCTGGGACCCAGCAGGATATGGCCATTCAGCATGGACGCATCCGGCAGATCGCGCCCCAGATCTTCACCCCTGCGCAGACGACGCTCGACATCGTTGCAAAGCTCGTCCTGCCGGGTTTCATCGAATCGCACATCCACCCGGATAAGGCGTTCATCGCCGACCGCACGTCCGGTTTACGTCGGGGGGGACCAAGCCCGCAGGTGCTGGTGGCCCAGCTCAAGAAAAAATTTACCGTTGAAGATATCTATGAGCGCGCCCGCCGCGTGATGTTCAGCGCTATCCGTCATGGATGTACGGCCATGCGCGCGCACGTTGAGATCGATGCCTTTGTTGAGTTGCGCGGCGTGGAGGCGCTGCAGCGCGTGCAGGCCGAATTCGCTGGTGCGCTCGATCTACGACTCATCGCCTTTGCGCAGGAGGGGATTTTTCACGACGCTGTGACCCAGGGGTTGTTACGTGAAGGGCTACAGATGGGTCTTCCCATCCTGGGCGGTTGTCCCTACATGGATCAGGACCAGCGCCGGCATATCGACTGGTGTTTCGACACCGCCGAGGCCGCCGGTGTCCCGCTCGACTTCCATGCCGACTCCGGCGATGATCCATCTCGCCTCACCTGTGACTACATCGCCGAGCAAACAATTGCTCGCGGCATGCAGGGACGGGTGACCCTTGGCCATCTTTGCACCCTCGATGTGTTGGAGCCAGATCATCGCGCCCGCGTCATCGATACTATGCGACAGGCGGGCGTCCACGTCGTCAGCCTCCCCGCCACCGAGCTGCATGTCAAGGGTCGCGCCGACAAGTACGCTTGGCGCGGTGTGACGCGTCTCGAAGAACTGCGTGCGGCTGGGGTCAATGTCTCGATATCGACCAATAACATCGTCAACCCGTTCACCCCCTACGGCCATCCCGACCTGCTCCGCCAGGCCCTGGTGACGGCCATGGCGGCGCATCTTGGCAATCTCGACCAGATGGCCTGGCTGCTCGACCTCATCACGACCAATCCTGCCAAGGCGATGGGGCTCGAGGACTATGGTTTGGCTGAGGGCTGTCAGGCCGATCTAGTGGTGCTCGATGCGGCAGATCCCGTGCAAGCGATCACCGAGCAAGCGGAAAAGCTCTGGGTGTTCAAGGCCGGTCGCATCGTGGCACGGAACGCGCGCACCTCTGAGGTGTTTGTGACGGCGGATACACCGATTTGAAGCTTTCGCGGCGCAGAGGCGGAGGCAGCGCTTCGGCAAGCCATAACCATCGCCCGAGCGGCCGCCAACCGGATCCAGCGTGGGAAGATCCACCTCGCACGAGGTCAACTCCGAACCAAGGCGAATCAACAAAGGGGAGTTGGCACAGCAAACGGTTCAGACCGCCTTTGCGGTCATTGATCAGCTGAAGGCCAATCCGCGGGACCGCGGGCGGCGCGCAAGTCCGGACCGGTCCTCCATGATCCAAGGCGCTTATGGCCTAAGCGCCTCCTTCTAGGACATTAAATTCCCATGTATAGGCCTCGTCATGAACCATAAGGCGGCCACAGCTCGCTTGGCAAGACGCTGCTGTCCCTTCTTCGACGAGGCGAAGGGGAAATGGATGAACCTCCGTTCCCGGCGCAGGTGATCATCTCTTCCGAAAATTTTAGGCTTGACCGTCCCTTCCGGGCGGATTACCATCCCTTTACCTCAAATGGTTTACCGGCACAGACATCAGAAGCGGAGGGAGGGCAGAGCGTTATGTGGTCTGATGTCAAGCAAGACGAAAAACAGATCAGTGATTACCGTTTTCGTTGCTGTACGATCCATCTTGACCGGGGCGAATTCGCTTTCGAGGAACTGCCCTGTCAGGATTTGGAAGACTTTCTGGGCGGCATTGGGCGATCCTTCAAACGGCTCGGAAGCTATCACGTCACCGACGCATACGATCCCAGCGCCCCACTGATCATGAATTTGGGTGCCTTCTCCGGCACGGAGGTCATGACCGGCCTGCGGGTCTTTTTCTCCGCCTACAGCCCTCTCAAAGTCGCGAATAACGGCATGCCCCTGCCGATGTGGTCGGCAGCGTCTGGCGACTTCGGACGTAAAATGCTCGCGGCTGGCCTCGACGAGGTGATCTTCGTGGGGCGCGCTCCCAAGCCAAGTTATCTGCTGATCCATCGGGAAGGCGATCGACCTGTCCTCTCCCTCGAAGATGCCGACGATCTGCGCGGCAAGACTACTCATGACAAGATCATGACGTTAGCGAACCGTCACGCCGGGGCACATGTGGCGGCTTTGGGCCCTAGCGGCGAGCACTGGCAGACGAATTTTTATGCGGCGATCGCCTGCAGCACGACGAACGAGACCCGCTCCCACGATTGCAAACCCCGCTTTGCCGGACGTGGGGGCATGGGCGGCATCTTGGGCTCCAAAAATATCTTGGCGATCGTCGCGCATGTGCCAGATCTCGATCGTGGCAAGCTCCCACCAGCAGTGCTCGCGGCCAATAAAGAAATCGCTCGCGGGGCCGGATCGCGAAATTATCGCGACAAACACAAGGGCAACGGCCTCGGCGGCACCTGGCGAAATATCCACGGCCTCCATCCGCTAGGGGTGTTGCCGGAGAAGAATTTCTGGTCGGACGGAGGGGATGGCCCGAAGTCGCTCTACCGTGATGCACTCGAGCCCAATTTCGTCATCAAAGATGAATCCTGCTGGCAGTGTGGTATCGCGTGTCATAAGAATATCTACGAGGAGGTTACGGAAAACGGCAAGCGGAAGGCGGGGAAGTTTTACACCAAATTCGACTATGAGCCGCTTGATTTATTGACCGTCAACCTGGGGATCTATGATCAACGCCAGGCCCTGGAGATCGTCGAGTTAGTCGATCAGGTCGGCTTCGACTCGATCAGTCTTGGGGTGACGCTGGGTTACATCATGGAGTATAACGCGCGGCATCCCGACAAGCCGATCTTCGATGGCATGACCTTCGGCGACTTTGAGAAAGCTTGCCACTTTATTCGCGAAGCTGCTGCTGGGCGGGCGCCAGAGATCGGTCGCGGTGTCAAACGCCTCGCCAAATCCCTCGGAGAGACAGCTTATGCCATGGAATGCAAAGGGCTTGAGCTGCCGGCCTACCTGCCCGAAACCAACCCAGGCTACCCGTTCGCCATCGCCGGTGGGCACATGTCGATGCGCACCTTCTTGCTGCTGGTCTTTGAGGGTAAAACCGACATCGACTATTGGGAGGATGCCATTGTTAACCGCGGCATTTACTATACGCGCGACGATCTCATAGGTCTTTGCAAGTTCGCTGGAACACCAGATGAGTCCATCGTTCCAGCCTTTCGTGACCTCTATGGCGTGGCCCTGACGCAGGAGATGATGTTTCACGCGACTATGCGGACGTATCTGCGTGGCATGCTGCTCGAGCGTCGGCAGGGGACTACGATCGATGACTATGTCCTGCCCGAACGGACGTACGAGCAGAATCCTAACGTCAAGCTCCCTCACTTTATCACCCCCGAGTTTTGGAATGAGCTGCGGGAGCGTGTCTTCAGGGCATTCGACCAGAAGATCCAGGAATATGGCCTCGCTAGCTAATGCCGATGTCCCCTTCATTTCCTCCCCCAGCTCGGGGAGGAAATGAAGGGGGAACATGCATCTATGAAGTCTTCCCTCGACGCGAGACACTCACCTCATCAGGTGTCTTCCTTCCAACGAACCGCGATGTCGGCGGCATGAAGACGCGTTAGGATCCGTTCAACGATGCTCTCCAGCTCCCCAATAGGATGCGGAGTACCTTCGTAGTAAACTAGTGGCGGGTTGGCCAGCGGCTCCGCCCATACATCGGTTGCCATCTCACCCTCGGTGATCGTCAGGATTTCCCCTCGACGTAGGAGGGCAAACAGGGTGCCGGCATTCATCTCCCCCTTCAGTGCGGCCATCTCGTCGCTCGTAGCGTCCTGGTCGGCTTCGCCGCGTAGGATACGGTCGAACCTACCATCGAACACCAGCACCTGTATATCCTCGAGGCCACCGTAGCATTTGGGCCCGATAAAGACCTTCGGAAGCGCATCGTCTCCCGTCGTCCGTTGTAACCATGATCGCGTGCTCAAATCCTCATCTACCCGGACATCTTGATAGGTATTGGCACGTTTTTCTAGCAATTCTCGGACCTGTCGGCAGCGTACCCCGTCGCTGGTGCCGTAGACGACGATATCTCTGGAGGCGGGGGCATGGGGGTGGTGTTCCTCGTGCCCGGAGGGCGTCAACGGTGGGCGAGCTCGATCAAGATCTCGCTTCTTTCCGAAACCAAAGAACCGCACGGTCTTCCTCCTTTTCGATCGCTCCCTGGTGCGCTCGACTGGCACAGCCATCTGCCTGTGCCAGCGCCAGGCGCTGGTGGTGACGAAGGCCGCCGGCCGCGCCTCGCGCTGTAGCAATTGCTTCGTGCCCCTCGCGTGCCTTTCGACGCATGGCTGTCGCATCTTATCATAGTCAGTGCCATAAACCATCAGATTGACAGGAGAGGTGGAGAATTATACTCTAGGTACTTTGCACGGCCTGGGGAATGAGCGAATCGCCCCATAGGCCCTCCGAACGTCCTGAGAAGACGAGGCTTGGATCTGCCCTTCGAGGAGAGACCCATGCGTTTGACCATCTTCTGGCGCATTATTCTCGCACAAGTCTCCCTCATTGTGTTGATTATCATCGTAAACTTCTATACGCTCTCCCAGCTCCATCAACTCACCATCCTGAGCCAGGGCATTCTGACGATTGACGTGACGAGTACTGAGGAGGCCAGGCGCCTCCTACGGATCATGCTCGCACAGATGCGGAGCGCGGAGAAGTTTGTTCTCTTCCAGGACAAAACCTTCTATAACCAGTTCATCGAGGGAAACGATGCCTTTGAAGGGAGGGTGGGAAAGATCGCGACGTTAGCCACCAGCCCCCAAGAGAGAGATTTACTGCAGAGGATTCGCGATCTCCATGCCCAATATGTGGCCAATATAGGGCCAGAGGCCCTGCGCAACCCCACGGCGAGTGGAGACCGAGCCGAGTTGAGCGACAGCATGACGGCAAGCGTGAATGAATTGATCCGGCTGTGTGAGGAGACTATTGCGCGGAAGACGGCCGCGGTCCGAGATCAGTCAGCCCTGGCTGCACGTATGGTCAGTTGGTTGACGTGTGGGACCATCGTCCTCGCCGTGCTCCTCGCGTACCTCCATGCACGGAGCGTCAGTCGGCCGCTCAAACAGCTAGCGCAGGAGCTGCGGTTGATCGGGAAGGGCGAATTCCAACGTCACCTCGACATTCGCTCTCCTGAGGAGGTTGGCGAGCTCGCCCGTGCATTCAACTGGATGGCCTCGCGACTGGCGAAGCTCGATGAGATGAAAGAGGATTTCATCGCCCATATCTCCCATGAGCTGCGGACACCCTTGACCGCCGTGCGTGAGGGTGCGACCATGCTCTGGGAGGAGACTTCCGGCCCGCTGACAACCTCGCAGCGGGAAATCGTTGACGTGGTGCGCAGCCATAGCGATCGACTATATCGGTTTCTCTCATCTGCACTCGATTTATCGAAGATGGAAGCGGGAATGATGGAATACGCCCGCATGCCGAGCGATCTGTCAACCCTCCTCGATAGGAGCGTCCAAACCATACAGCTCACCGCTCGGCGGAAGGGGATTCGCCTAGAGATCCTGTGTCCTACCGCCTTACCCCTGCTCTTACTGGACGAGGGTCGGATGCAACAAGTGCTGGACAATTTACTGAATAATGCGATGAAATTTACCCCAGAAGGGGGGACCGTCCGGCTGGCGGTCTCGCTCCAGGAAAACGCGGGGGCAAGAGGGGGGAACCGATGGGTCGAGGTCCGTGTTGCGGATACGGGCGCAGGGATTCCCTCGGAGGAAATCGAACGGATCTTCAATAAATTTTACCAAAGCACCCACCACCAGAACCAACCGGAGCGAGGCACGGGCCTGGGGCTGGCCATTGCACGTCATATTGTCGCAGCGCACGGCGGTAGGCTTTGGGTTGAGAGCCAGTTAGGCAAGGGCTCGACGTTCATCCTTCTGCTGCCTGCGTACGGCTATGAGCCTACGCAGGTGAGCCCTGGCCAGGCGGCTATGGTCGTTGGTGCCTCTGCCATGCCTTGGAGCGAGGGAGAGGAACGGCATGTCTAGAGCGATCATGGATTGGCTCTGTCGTCTGTTCTCGCACGCTCTGGTGATGGTCAGCCTGCTCCTGACCGGTTGTGCCTCGTTATCCACCTCCCTGCTCCAGTCCCAGGCGGCCTTTCCCCCCCAGAAGGTCATCGAGAGCGGTGATTACAGGGGGTTTCTCGTGGAGAATCAGCGCAATTTGTCGATCTGTGGAGGATGGATTACATGTGATGTCACTCTGTTCAATCTCGGTTTTGTCTATGCCTACCCCCGGAGTCCCTACCGCGACCCTCAGAAAGCTCGGCAGTACCTTCGTGAGTTGCATAGGAGGTTTCCACAGAGTCCGTGGGCTTCGCAAGGACAAGTGTTGCTGGTCTTCCTGAACGAGCGGCTGGGTCTCGAGGAGGCCCAACGGCAACTTCGCACGGACCTGCGCACTCGCGATGCCGCCATTCGCAAGCTGCAGGGACAGCTCGATCGCTCACGGGAGATCGATATCGAAATCGAAAAAAAGGAGCGCGAGCTCTTGCCTTGAGGAACTCCATGACCACAGAACGAATCCTCGTAGTGGACGATGACCCCGGCCTCTTAACGTTGATGAAGCTACGCCTTGAGGCTGCGGGCTATCAGGCTATTATAGCGGAAGGGGCAGAGCAAGCTTTGTCCCGACAGCAAGATGACCCCTGCGACGTGGCCATCGTTGATCTCAAACTGCAAGGCATAAACGGCATCGCCCTGCTGGAAAAACTCCTACACCGACATCCCCATCTGCCAGTGATCATCTTGACCGCCCACGGTTCTATCGCAAGTGCGGTGGAGGCGACCAAGAAGGGCGCCTACGATTATCTCACCAAGCCCTTCGATCCCAAAGATCTACTGCATCGCATCGAGAAAGCCATAGAAGTTCGGCGGCTTCGCGGTGAGGTGGAACAACTACGCAGCCTAGTGCGGGAACGCTACGATCCGGGCAACATCATCGCCTCCAGCGACAAGATGCAGCATGTATTGCGGCAGGTAGCGCAGATCGCCGTGACAGATTCCACCGTCTGCCTATATGGGGAGAGTGGCACGGGCAAGGAGCTGATTGGCAAATCCATTCACGCGATGAGTCGTCGAGCACGAGGGCCATTTGTTGCGATTAACTGCGGGGCAATTCCAGAGGGACTGCTCGAAAATGAGCTCTTCGGCCACGTCAAAGGGGCCTATACAGGAGCCGATCAGGTACACCGCGGTCTCCTGCGGCAGGCTGATGGTGGGACATTATTCTTGGATGAAATCGGGGAATTGCCCCACGCATTGCAAGTCAAGTTCCTGCGGGTTCTCCAGGAACAAGAATTCTATCCCCTCGGTGCAGGGCAGCCGACGAGAGCGGATTTTCGCCTCATAGCCGCGACCAACCAGGATTTGTGGGAAGCCGTATGCAGCGGGAGATTTCGCGAGGATCTCTACTACCGAATTCATGTCATCCCGGTAGTCCTTCCTCCCCTACGAGAGCGCCAGGAAGATATTCCGCTGCTGGCGCATCATTTCTTACAGCATTTCACGGATGCCGTCCACAAAGGGGTGAAAGGGTTTTCCTCCGAGGCCATGCAACTACTGATGGTATATCACTGGCCTGGCAATGTACGGGAGTTGGCCAATGTGGTAGAGCGTGCGGTTGTACTGGCCACTGCGGACCTCATCACTCCTGACCTCATCCTGCTTGGGAAACAACCGTCTCGGCCCCCTACGCCAAAACTTTTGCCGTTCAAGGATGCGCGGGCGTCCTTCGAGCGGGCTTATCTCGTACAGGTACTTACGGCAACGCGAGGAAATGTCTCGCGGGCGGCTGAGCTCTCCAGGCGACATCGCGCCGAGATCTATAGACTGCTTCGAAAATACGGCCTGGAGCCCACGTTATTCAAGGACACACCGGAATAACACCCGCCAACGCTTCGTTCAGGCTCGGCACTGCCTCCCCTTCACGATACTTCCGCGATGCCATTGTTGCCCAGGATGTATGCAACTCCCTACCCCGCTGTAGGGAATTATCGACGCCCGTGTCCCAACTACACGAAGAATAACTTTTAAAACCTATAGGTCTAGCCACCAAGTTAATGGTCCGCTCGGAACACGGTCGTTATGATGTCAAACAGCCGCCGTATTTTTACTATTTTCCGGTCTTGACAATCGGACCAATCATAAAAAGTCTGGAGAGTACACCGCTAAAGATAGATAAGAATACGTATGGATCTTCGTCGAAGATCACTGGCACAGTATGTGCGTACCCCAGCTCTAAGAATGCCCATCAGAGGGCATCGCCCCGATACGCAATCCCGTAGTGTGTTTCTCAGTAATGCGTACGCGATAAGATATCCCTGGCAATCTGTTGCACTGCCATTTGCGATATCGAAGAGAATAGCGTATCATTTTTTAGACATGTATCTCAATTCTGAGAAAAAATCGTGGCCGGGAGCTCTGCGTGAAACCGACGGTTTTTAAAAGTATGTCACAATTCAGTATAAACTCTGTCTCACCTATAAGACACCCTTGAGATTTTCCGTTTGGAATCGCCTACTCAGCGTCCTCATCTAACCCCGCTTACATGGCTCTTTGGCAGAGAGGCTCGAGAGCTCATTCATGGATGGCATCTATCTTGCTCTACTGATCCTGTGCGACACGATGTAGGGAAAAGGAGAACACAGTTGTTAATCCCTGGACCGATCAGCGGGATGTAGGGGGCAGAAACGCTTGAGGAATTCGTCCAGCCGAGGGGAGAATGCCGATATTTGTTATGAGCGCCTATCGACACTCGCAGTAGCGCGTCAAGGTCTACGTAGCCTAATGGGTTTCAGAACGGTCAATGCGGGGGTTTATGATCATCAATGCGGTGGGGGGAGTTGGTTCAGATCACCAGGCTGCCCCTGTGGCTGCCCGCACATGGCGACACCAAGAGACATACCGAAGAGGCAACATCCTCGACGGCTCTGCTGTGAATCGTCCGCGAGGCTGGTGAAAGCGCGGCGATCCTGCCGCTGAATGGGTACACAATGGCCTATGATATGGAAGGAGAGGGTGTCCCGCTCGTTTTCATTCACCAAGTAGCCACGGATCGCCGACTTTGGCATCGTCAGCGGAACGCATTTTGCCGAAGATATCGCCTAATCACTGTAGATATTATGGGGCATGGGCAGGTGTCTTGGCCGCCTGAGGAATTTTCTTTCGAGTGCACTGCTACCTATGTGCATACGCTACTAGAACGGCTAAAGACAGGTCCGGCATTCTTGATCGGTGTATCCATGGGAGCAGCCATTGCAATGAGAGTTGCCCTTAGCAACCCCCTAGTGGTTCGAGGGCTAATACTCATCAGCCCCTGGATCCATGCCAGCGAGCATACACGAAGTCTCGTTGATCGTCTGTTCCGATTGGCCGAAGCGGGCGACATGTCGACCCATACCGATCTGTTTCTGCGCTATGTTCTCCCCCCTGCATATCTAGTAGGCCACGGTCCGGAGGTCGAGCGTCTGCGTGCCCTGGCTATGGAGCAGGACGCCAAGGCAGTGGCGTATACCTGGGCTGCATGCATGGCATCTGATCTATCGGATTGCCTAAGGGCTATCCATACACCAAGCCTGGTCATTGCGGGGTTGAATGATTTATTCACGCCACCCTACCTAGCACGAGTGGTGGCGGATGGGTTATCTGAAGTGGAATTGGAAATCTGGGAAGAGGCTGGGCATTTCCCATTTTTTGAGGAGCCCTCGCGCTTTAACCGCAGGCTTGAGGTGTTCATCCGGCGCTGCCTCACCCAAACTCATGCGGAGTGACATGAGCCGATCCAACGATGGGATGCCCATAGTCACGTGTTGTCTCTAGAGGCATTATGGAGTGGTATATACTTTATACCCGGCACCACCATGAACGGGCGGTACATGCCCGTCTATTAGGGAAGGGATTTCAAGTATATCTGCCCTTGAAGCTGGTATGGCGCAAATCAAACCGTAATCTGCGAAGGGTGGTAACCCCGCTCTTGCCGCGGCACGTTTTCGTACGCTGTTATCTGGAGCTCTATGCGTACCTGGAACTCATCAGCCTTCAGGGGGTTCTGCGGATATTAGAGGATGCCCAAGGACGGTTACGAGTTGTTCCTGAAGACGAAATACGATTGTTGCGGAGGCTTTGCGACTCCGATAATTCCCTGGAATGCACGGGATATCAACCACAGGGGCAACTGGTGAAGGTCATGCGGGGTCGACTTCGGGGGGTTGCCGGAGTCATCCGAGACGGACCCAAGACGTCTTTGCTTGTCCCTTTCCATATGCTGCAGACCAGCATAGCGGTGGAAATCGATCGAAGCCACTTATTGCCGTGTGTCGAGAGAGCAATTCCGTCGGAGGCTCTGCCCACCTGACTCGACCGCGGAGAACTAACGAGCCCCTCGCCTGGCGTGGGCGGGAAGATTGTGACTGAGTGCTTCGAGATGGATCATCTGAGATTTGTGATGTTGATTCAGCATGTTAGAAGGGCAACAGGTAGGCCTCTAAGGGGGCTGGGCCTTGCCTCCAATTGTGAAGGGCAAAGCAGAAGCGGTGAGCGAACGAAGCTATGTGCAAAGAAATCCCTGAGGATCTGTCGATACCCCTTTGGTATGCACTTTACACGCGGAGCCACTGTGAGCAGTTGGTCTACGACCAATTGACCGCAAAGGGCTTTCACATCTTCCTGCCCAAGATCGACGTGTGGTCGCAACGGGCGGGCAAACGGCATCGCATCTCTGTCCCTATGTTCTCCGGCTACTTGTTCTTGCGGCATGCCATCGATAAGGCTAGCTATATCGATGTGCGAAAGGCACGCGGCCTAGTGCGTATTCTCGGTGAACGCTGGGATAGGCTTAGCGTCGTACCAGATGCCGAAATCGAGGCAATACAAACGACTTTGAACGCGTGCCTACCCGTCATGCCCCATCCATACCTCCGGGAGGGGCAACGAGTGCGCATTACGCAAGGACCGTTGCGCGGGGTAGAAGGGATCTTAGTACAGAGCAAACCGACAAAGGGACTGCTAATTCTCTCCGTCGACCTACTTCAACGAAGCGTAGCTGTAGAGATCGATTGCAGTGTGGTCACAGCAGCATGAGCAGAAGGCTGGATCCAGCGCATGGGACAGCTACCAGGACAACACGCACCGGCTCTACCAAGAAATGATCGCCACCAGATACAAGCCCCCCTTGGTCAGGTGGACCTCGGTGACATCCTCGCTCCGGGCTTGATTGGAGCAGATAATCGCCATCGCGCCCAGCAGAGCCAGATCAATCTTGTTGCTCTTGCGGTTTCCTCCGGATGCACACTGTGCTCGCTAGCCAGTTCGTCGAGTGTCTTCAAGCCCCTTGCCGCTTCCAAAGCCAGTCAGAACTTGAACGCGGCACTATAGTGATTGCGTTTCTTGGGCATCGATTTGCCCTCCACTAGCTGGGTTGGTTATCATTGCTTTCCACCTTAACCAGTGGATTTACTTTTCTTATCAATTATCGTCGATCATGTACGCGCGCTGCCGGCGATTGAGACGATCAGCAAAGCGGGGAACGTACTATGAAGATCAGACATCACGATCCCTATACTCAAACCTTAGACGCATAAGGTTAGTGGATCCACTCCCACGACATAGATAATCAAACGATGGAGGTGGCAGGTTGTATGTTGACCGTCACAGATCCTAGCTGTATCAATGAACCCCATATTGTACAGCGTGCAGCTTCCAGCATCCGCACCAAGAATGCCATGCGCAGGGTCGTCCAGCATCGTGCACAGGTCGTCAAACGCTCATTGCCCAGTCTGTACGTAACGTTCGGTTCGCCGTATGCTCCTCCGGTGTGCTGTGAGGTTTACGCGCATGATAACACATGACATCTTGAACCTTGCCGCTAGAAAGATATCACAATGGAGAGGTATAATATGATCCTATCTTATTGGTAACAGCTGGGCGATCGAATGGGATCCCGGATGCCCCTCCTTCTGGTACTCTTCAGCCTGTCGTTCATGTGAGATTGTGGACCTGAATTAAGGTACCTCCATTGACCTTCACCGACGCATCAAGGATGGAGGCAGCAGCAAATTACTTAAAACAAGCATGCCACATCGAGACAGGAGTCTCCTTAAATATCTGTTACACCTTTCACCCAGAGATGAACCATGGGGGGATCGTAAACCTGACGGTAAGATCAGCCTTATGCTCATGGGAGCGATACCAGTTGCTGAGATACCGGCGGCCGACCTCTCAAAGTCACTGGTCGAGGAGACTTCTCATCGTCCGCGAGACCCTGAGGTGATGGTTGATCTCATTCGCTCGAGTGAAAAAGACAATCTATGTGGGAGGAGAGGTCGGAAGGCCGCGCGCGGTTCCATTCCGCGAGGGGCTATCTCACCTCCAAACAGTCCTCGCGGCCAAAGGCTTTCGGGAAACTCCCCGACTTGATAGCCTCATGCTGGTACGAGCGCAAGGCCAGGGAAGCAATCTCATAAGCCGTAAAGTCAATCTCGAAGAGGTTGTCGTGGGCGGCGTGAAGGAACAGATTGTCCTAGCACCCAATGATGGATGATTTGTGCCGCGGACAGCGGTCCCCAACGCCAAAATATGGGTCCGTCAACATGTCAAAGATTTGTTGCTGTTTCCCATTTCACGTTTTCGACCATTCTAAGTTCATAGGATCTTCATACATCCCATGTATACTGACTATTTCGGTTTTCGAGAGAAGCCATTCACCATAACTCCTGATCCCCGCTTTTTCTACACGAATCCCAGTTATCAGGAGGCCTATGCCAGTCTCCTATACGGGATTCACGAGCGTAGAGGCTTCATCGTCTTGACTGGTGAGATTGGAACTGGCAAAACGACTCTTCTTCGACGGCTCATGGAGAATATGGAGTCGCACATTCGTTTTGTCTTTTTCTATAACACTACTCTAACGTTCGAAGAGATCTTAGATTTTATTTGCCAGGAATTGAGACTACCGCTCCAAGAAGGGGACAGGCTTCACAAGATTCAGGTACTGAATCAATTTCTCTTGGAGCAGTTAGCGAGAGGGAAGATAGTTGTTCTACTGATTGATGAGGCACAGAACTTAGGAGCAGAGGTATTAGAGAACATTCGGCTCCTATCGAATCTTGAAACGTCAACTGAAAAGCTGATCCAGATCGTCATGGTCGGGCAACCAGAACTCGAAACCAAGCTTACTCAGTATGAGCTGCGGCAATTAAAGCAACGCATCGCAATCCAGTGCCGGCTTGAGAGACTCGACGATGAGGAGGTCGGACCCTTTATATGCTACCGGCTTAGCGCAGTAGGTTACAAACGTCAGCAACTCTTTACACCTGATGCCATCCAGGAAATTGCATACTATAGCAGAGGGTTTCCCCGTCTCATTAATATACTCTGTGACAATGCTCTTCTGATTGCCTATGCCACCTCTCAAAAAAGGATCACTAGGGATATCGTTCGAGAAGCAGCTGATGACCTCAGGCTGGAAGGGCAAAGCGGCAATTCGCTCATTGCTGAAGAGACTGGAGAGTCGTCTCGCGAGTTCAGGATCAAAAAGAGCCCTGGCAGTACACACTCAAGAAGAGAACCTCAGCATGGGAAGCCAGTCGCTACCAGCCGCAGGGGCCTATGGATTATGATGATAGTGCTTTTCCTCGGAGTTGGGGGAATTGGCTTTCACACTTGGCGGGTCAATGCCAACTTTCTTGAAGACTTCGGAGAGCGACTGACAGCTTTACCTCATACGCTGCACAACACAATTGTCGGCTGGATTGGACCTCCCGGATCTGGCGACTTCCGTCTCGAAAGTGATCGGCAAACAACCAGGCATGACCAATCGACAGGGTTCAGCGGAAAGGTTGACCCAACGACTGCTGCTGTTCTCCGCACCGAAGAGCTGCCTATCGAGAGCCGGGATAGCCGCCTAGCATCTGAACAAACGGAGGTGGCCAGTAAAGGCACTACCTCCAGTACCGGAGGCCAAGGCAGTAATGAGGCTGGGGTAGTTGCCACGACCCCCGAGGTGGCAGGTTGGCGAGAGAAACCAATAACGGTTCAACCTGGATCGACTGTCGCTGAAATCGCCGCAAATATCTATGGCCCCCAGAGAAATCTCGGCCTTGACCTCATCAAGGAATACAATACTCATATCGAGAATCTGAACCGAATAATTGCTGGACAGAAGCTTTGGATCCCTCCTTTATCGCGAGAGACTCTAGTGCGTCAACAACCAGATGGGTCGTATAACCTGATCTTGGCATCGTTTCGGAACCCGCAACAGTCCTCGCAGTTGGTGCAAATCGCTCGTCCGACAGGGTATGACATGGCGGTCACCGCGCGACGCGTGAGCAATGACCTCGTGCTGTATCGAGTTGAGATTAGCGGGTTAAAAACTCTTGATGCCGTCAATCAGGCGTGGGAGATCGCCTCGGCGAACCAATGGATCGCATTCGCTGAAAATAGCTCTGGAACACGATTTTAAGAATGTCTATGCGGAAAATAAGGAACTACGCCGCTGTCACCGGTTGGTTGTTCACGCCATATCCCAGACGCTCCAGGTGCCGTGCTCCTCGGTCGACCAGCTGATGGCGCCGATGTCCGTCAACGTAGTTGGCTCCGAACTCTCGATAGGGTTCGTTCCTGGAGAGCCTATAGAACGCGTGGACCACGATCACAAGCGCCACCGCCAGGATCGTCCGCTTCTGCCCGCGGCGTGTTGCCATGCAGTGATACAAGGCCGATAGAGAGGTGCCCTGGGTGCGGGCCGCGGCGTGGGCCAATGGTGTCAGGCCCGCCCGCAGGGTGCGATTGCCCTTGCGGGTCTTCCCCGAGCATCGTTTGCCGGCGCTTTCATCATTCCCTGGAGCCACACCGCTCCACGGCGACAGCCGCTCCGCAGTGCCAAAGCGCCCCATGTCAATGCCCACCTTGGCTACCAGCATTTCGGCCCACACTGGTTAACGCCAGGACTCGTCTCCAGCACGCAGACCGCTCCCGCACAGGTCAGAGGCGCCTGGGGCGGCGTCGCGGGTGGAGCAAGCTCCGCTGCCGGGGAGGGGCGACCTGTGGGGGCGAGGGCTCGCTCCCACTCCAGTCCATCAGAGTGCGGGGGATCTCCGCACCGAGGGTATCGATCTGCTCATCCAGAAAGTCGATAGGGGTCAGTTGGATAGTCAGCAAGCGGCGGTGATGGTCTCGGACGAGCCCGGTCAGCGCTTGCTCCAGCGGAGGTCTCTTGCGCCGCAGCCGCCCTTTCGCCAGCTCGGCCATCATAGACGGGTCGGCCCGCCCCTCGATCGATGCCGCCAGGATGGCCAGCCCCGAGACTCCGAACATGTGCGTGGCCACCGCGGCCAGGTTGATGCTGGCCCGCTCCAACGCGCCTGGTACCTGGTTGATTTCCCGACCGCGCTCCTGGACCCGCCTGGTGCGGTCCCACGCCAGATCCCACAGGTCGCGTGGCGCCGCCGGTGGGATGAAGCTCGCTTGCAGCCACCCGTACCATATCAGCTTGGCCAACCAGCGGGCATCGGCCTTATCGGTCTTGCGCCCCGGGACCTGCTTGACGTGGGC
>Ga0081538_10001761_pt1 | contig 21920 bp, 22 predicted proteins | sample TabmetS5T2R1_FD_71022 | JGI IMG/M metagenome (GOLD analysis project Ga0081538, IMG submission 71022) | Tabebuia heterophylla rhizosphere microbial communities from the University of Puerto Rico - S5T2R1 | ecosystem: Host-associated > Plants > Roots > Rhizosphere ...
GCGCGGCGCAGATGGCCCGGAAGACGAACATGCGCCTGCTCGGGGTCGTCGAGAACATGGCGTACCTGACCCGCGAGGACGGCTCACGCGAGGAGCTCTTCGGCTCGGGTGGGGGCGACGCCCTGGCGGCGGAGGTCGAGGCGCCGCTCCTCGGCCGTATCCCCTTCGAGCCCCGCCTGGGCGTGCTTGCCGACGAAGGCGAGCCGATCGTCTGGGCCGATCCCGAGGCCGAGGCCTCGCAGGCGATCGTGGCGCTCGCCGAGGCGATCGCGGCCACCCGGCGCGAGCAGGGCGTCGGCATCGTCAAGCCCCTGCCGTTGGTCGCGAGCTAGCGTCGAAACGCGTCAGCAGCCTAGGTGGGCCCCACCGATCGGCCAGTTGTGTCGTCCGTCGCGAGCGTGATATCACCGACCGTCACAAAGCTCGCCAGGCGGGCTGGCGAGGGGGGGACGAAAGGGGCAGCATGGTTGGACGAGCTCTCAGGGCCTCCCTCGCGGGGATCCTCGTGGCTGCGGTCGTTATCGCACCCACTGCCTTTGCAGCGAAGCCGACGTTCGAGCGCATCAACGTCGACGAGACGTTCGCCGACGAGTTCTTGACCGAAGCGTGCGGAGTACCGGTCACCACGACCCTCCACGGGCATGTCATCATCCGTACCTTCTCGGGTGAGGGGACTGGGGTGGCGCAGGTGAATACCATCAGCATCGGCGTCACCGCGACCGCCGGTGATCGGACGTTCCGCTTCCGCGACGTCGGTGCGGATGTCGTCCAGATCAAGCCGGACGGAACGCTGGTTCTCTTGATCAGCGGTCAGGTGCCGTTCGCGTTTGCGGGCGTGCTCAAGATCGACCCCGAAACCGAAGAGGTCATTCTCGAGCCACGCGACCGCAGCGAGCAACAGCTCCAGAAGGCCTGCGCGGTGCTGACCACGTGAACTAGACAGAGGAGGAGGGTGCCGTCCGGCACCCTCCTCCAGCTAAGGCCCGTACGTGAGCTTGCGCAGGTCGAGGTCGATCAGGTCGCGCCGGTCGGGCGGGACGAGCACGCACGCGACTTCGGGCCGAGCCAGGGCGCGCGTCACGGCTTTGGGGTCGCTCGCGCGGACGACCACGGGCGTGCCGGCGGCGTGAGCTTCGCGCAGGCGGTCCTCGTCCGACACATCGTCGAGCACGAGCGCGCCCTCCAGCTCGAGCTCGCCCTCGACCACGATCTCGGGGACGCGCTTCCCCGTCGCGCCGAACCAGCGCTCGCGAGTCACTAGACGGTCACGGTGCCGCCGGGCTCAGGGGCGAGAACCTCGCACTCCGTCGTCAGCCGCTCGCGCCAATCGTCGGGAGTCCCGGCAAGGATGGGAAACGTCCCATAGTGGCAGGGGATGCAGCGGTCGACGCCGAGGAGCTCGACCGCGACGGCGGCCTCGCGCGGGTCCATCGTGAAGTGCCCGCCGATGGGGAGGACGGCGACGTCCGGCTCGTAGATGCGGCCGATGAGAGCCATGTCGCCGAAGACGCACGTGTCGCCGGCGAAGTAGATCTTCGTCCCGTTCTCGACCTCGAAGACGAGGCCCGCCGCCTCGCCGAGATAGACGAGCGTCCCGTTCGCGAACGTGCTGCTCGAGTGCTTGGCATCCGTGAGCGTGACCTTGATGCCCTCCCACTCGACCGTGCCGCCCTTGTTCGGTGCCAGGGCGTCGTCCTCCGCCAGCCCCTGCGTCGTGAGCCAGTCTCGGAGCTCGATGAGCGCGATCACGGCGCTGTCGAAGCGCTGGGCGAGGTCGAGCGTCTGCCCGAGGTGGTCGCTGTGACCGTGCGTGAGCGCGATCAGGTCGACGCGCTCCGGCTCCCGCTCGTTCTCGGGGCACTTGGGGTTCTCGAGCCAGGGATCCACGTAGATCCGCTTGCCGCCCGGAGTGTCGATCCGGAAGGCGGCGTGTCCGAGCCAGGTGACCGCGGTGTCCGCCATTCAGCCTCCTCGTTTTGCCCGCCAGCGTAACGAAGGAGAACGGCTGTGTGGCGCGAACCCCGGACGCATGCTGCAAGCCCGCAGCGGCGCAGGCGCGATGGCGGTCGAGCTCGCCGGGGCTCTCCTCCTCGCCGTCGCCGTCTCGGACGCGCTCGGGCTCGCCGCCGCCTCGTTCTACCTCCTCGTCCTGGCCGTTCCCCTGACCGCCGGCGCGGGGCTTGTCTGCCTCGCCAGGGTCGTCGACGCCTCGTCCGGCGGCCACGGGGACGGGCTCGGCCGCCTCCAGGCGGTTCTGGCGACGCTCCTCGTGCTGGCGATCGTCGTCGGCGCCGCGGTTCGCGCCCCGGTCGTCCCGGAGGACGTCGTCCCGGGCTTCGCGAGCGGCGCCCTAGCGGTCGCGTTCGGCGTCCTGATCCTGCAGGCCCTGGTCGCGCTCAGCCCTGCCGCGCGTCAGCGCGCGTAGGACGAACGCCTGCACGCGCCGTTCCTTCCCCTTGACAGGGATCTCTCCGAGATCGTCCAGGACGGCGTCGTCGCCTAGGGCCGAGCGGGTCGTTCCAGAGATCACGACCTCGCCGGCGCGCGCCTGTGCTTCCAGGCGGGAGCCGGTGTTGACGACGTCTCCCGTCGGCGAGAAGTAGCGCGCGCCGGGCGCTTTCACCAGCCCGATGTGCGCTTCCCCGCTGTTGACGCCGACCCGAAACCGCGGCCAGTCCGGGTGGCGGTCAACGAGTGAGCTCGTCGTCTCCTGCAGCCTGAGCCCGGCGCGGGCCGCCCGCTGCTCGTGACCGTCCTCCTTGAATACCGCGAAGATCTGGTCTCCCACGGTCTGCACGAGCTCGCCCTTTTCGCTCTCGATCACCGGGACGACCGTGGCGAAGTACTCGTTCATCATCGCGCGCACGTCGTCAGGCGACCTGCTCTCCGCAAAGGTCGTGTAGCCCTGGAGGTCGGCGAAGAGGACGCTGACGCGTTCCCGATGGCCCAGGGTCCGCTCTTCGTACAGGTCGGCGAAGATCTCGGCGCTGGAGCCCTCCCGCTGCCATTCCACCCAGACCTGCCGTGCGACGAGGCCGAACGCGAGCAGCATGAGGAGGTGCCACTCCCACCACGAGAGCTGCCAGTTGCGGGAGAGGGCGACGGCGAGCATCGCCTCGGCGAGGAGCACCCAGGCAACGACGACGGCGACGGCCACGGGAGCCTTGCGCACAGTGCAGAGGCGTCCGTACCGGTACGCCGCGTAGCCGTAAAGCAGGACCCCGAGCGCCCAGACGACCAGCAGAGGGTTACGCGCCGCCTCGGGCGTGATCGGGTCCTCGAGAGGGGGAAGCGTCCCGAGCGCGATCACCGCCCACAGGGCCATCGCGGCGAGCACGGCCCCCAGGAGAAGCCGGCGCGCCCGGACGATCGCCGTCGCCCGCTGTGGACCGAAGGGGAGTGCCGAAGCTGCGGCGAAGCCGGCGCCGATGAAGAGCCCGATTGCGGAGGCGATCTGGAAGCCCGCGTTCTTCCCCGCGAGAAGCTGCCCTGGAGTGGCGAGGGCATGGAGGCCGAGGAACCCCGAGGTGGAGAGGAAGGCGAGCGAGACGAGGAGGACGCGTGCATCGCCGCGCCGTCCCGCGGCCTCCGCCATCAACAGGCCGACGAGGAAGCTGAGTAAGGCCGAGGCGAGCACGAGCCAGAAGTGGGCCGACTGGCGCTCCCACTTCACGTCCAGGTCCGGCACGCCGAGGAGCAGGAGGAGGCCCGCGAGCGGGAGGGCGAGCGCGACCGCCGGGAACGCCAGACGCCTCACAGCAGCCCCCGGAGCTCCTGCTCGTGCTCGTGCCCGCGGAAGTCGTTCAAGAGGTGCGGCGGCAGGATTCGTTCGGCGATCTCTCCGCTCCGGCGTAGGTAGACGGCGGGATACGTCTCCCCTTCGGCGTTCATCTCGACGGTCACGGCCACCGCGTCCTGGCCGGGCGTGTCGAGGAAGTGGGCGAGCGGCACGATGTCGCTCGCGCCGTCGACGCTCACTGACCGTGCGAGATAGGACTTCTGGGCCCAGAGCTCGGGCGCGGTCGTCAGCTCCTCCAGGAGATAGGGCACGACGTCCCCCTCGACGCGCTCCTCGGAGACGCTCACGCCCAGGTGGGTCCCGGCCAGATGACGGGCCATGACCCTGGCGTTGTAGCGGAATCCGTGCACGGCCGGTGACGCCGCGCCGACGCCGTGCTTGCGGAGCCCGGGCGCGCCCTGCGTCGCGTTCCCGGCGAAGTAGATCCCGGACCCGGGCTCGCTCTCCCAGAACGGCGTCAGCGCGGGGATGCGGCCTTGAGAGACCGTTCGCACTCCCAGTTCAGCCAGATCCAGGAGGGGCGTCGAGAAACCGGTCGCAGCGATCGCCGCGTCGACCTCCAGCTCGATCGGCCCCGGGCGCGTCGTGCCGCTGCCGAGGATCCGCCAGCCGCGCTCGGTTCGCTCGATGCGCTCGACCGCCAGATCAAGGACGAAGGTGCCACCGCCGAGGGTCGCGTCCTCGTAAGGCTGCAGGTAGCGCACGCGCACGGTCGCCTGGGCGATCACCGCCGTCTGCACCGGCCGCGGGGAACCGAGGATCACCTGCCTCGCCCACGGGAGCAGCCCGTCGGCGATCTCGAACCCCGAGTTGCGCTTTCCGAGCACGAAGACGCTGCGACCGCGGTACTCGGCGGGGGCTCGCGTGTCGACGTAGTGCGGGACGGTCTCGATCCCGGGGATCGGCGAGAGCCACGGAGTGGTCACCCCGATTGCGAAGACGACGGCCTGCGCGCGGTACTCCCCGTCCGACGTCGTCAGCACGAGGCGTCCGTCCTCCTCGCGGTGGGTTCCCTCCCAGGTGCAGCCGTAGCGAACCGACACGGGAGCCTGTCGCGCGAACGCGTCGAGCCCGCGCTCCATCTCTATTCGCGATGGAACAATGTACGCGCGGTCCATGAAGGCGGGCACAAGGGCCTGGTTGCCGGGCTCCTCGGCCAGGAGGCTGTTGTGGTCGTACCACTCGTAGGCCCGGGTGCCCTGCTCGGCGGGCGCGTCGGGCTTCGACCAGGAGAGGAGGCGCTGGAAGATCGGGCACTGCCGGAACATGCCTCCCGGCGCGTCGTCCCGCGAGATGATCGCATGTTCGATGCCGAGACGGCTCAGGCAGTAGCTCGCCTGGAGCCCGCCCGGGCCGCTCCCGACGACGACGACGGGATAGTCCCCCGGCGGAAACGGTCTGTCGTCCGTTGTCGTGTGCACTAGTGCTCCTGCAGGTGATGCTGCTGCGCTGCTGCGTCGCGAGCATCAAGCCAGAGTTCGCACTCGTCCGAAGGCAAGGCCGAGGAAGCCTTGGCGAGGGCGAGGGTGGGCTCTGGCGCCGCATGATCGCGGCGCAGAAGTGCGCCCTGTATTACCTGCAGGGGCACTATTACCCGAGGACGTCTCGGAGCCTGCGCGTGACGGTCTGAAGCATCCGGTAAGACACGCGCGGGTACTGCAGGAGGAACGTCTCCAGCCGCGGTCCGGGAATCTCCAGCGCGTGCAGCTCTGTGCGGGCGACCACGTCGGCGACGGGCTTGCAATGGAGGAGCGTCGAGACCTCCCCGAAGAAGTCGCCGCGCCGGAGCCGGCGGGGCTCGTCGTCCCCGGCGATCTCGACCGCCGCCTCACCGTCCAGGATGACGTAGAAGCCACCGCCGGAAAGCCCGCGGCGAAGGACTCGCTCCCCGGCGCTGAAGTGACGCTCCAGCTCGGGATCGGCGATTGCCTCCAGGTCGGGATCGCTGAGGTCGGCGAACAGCGCCAGCCCGGCGAGGCTGCGGACGAGCTCGTCTCTCTCGTTCATGGCCGCGAGGCTACAGCGCGAGGTCGCGCGCCGCGAAGTAGATCGCCTCGGAGAAGGTGGGGAAGGGCTGGATCGTGTCGCGCAGGACCTCGACGGGAACCTCTGCCCGGATCGCCAATGTGAGCTGCCCGATCCACTCACCGGCCTCCGGCCCGACCGCGGTGGCTCCGACCAGCACACCCCGGTCGGGATCGGCGTAGACCTTGACCAACCCGCGCTGCTTCGGGCGCTGGAAGGTCGCAGTGCGCGAGACGGACTCGAGCTTCCAGGACGCGGTGACCGCGCCCTCGCCGCTCGTGTCGCCGACCGATGCGACCTGCGGATCCGTGAAGATCGACGCCGGGACGGCGCGGTAGTTCGCACGGACGTCCTGCCCGGCGACGTTCGCGGCCGCGACACGGCCCTGGTACTTGCCGACGTGGGTGAAGAGCGCGACGCCCGTCACGTCGCCGGCCGCCCAGACCCCCTCGCCGGCCGAGAGCCGATCGTCGGACTCGAGCTCCCCTCGTGCACCGATCGTCACGTCGAGGCGTTCGAGGCCGAAGCCCTCGACATTGGGCTTCCTACCGGTGGCGACGAGGAGCCCCTCGGCCTCGACTGGCTCGTGGCCTTCGAGCTCGAGGCGGTAGGACGAGCCTCCGCCCCCCGCGACGCGCGTCGCCTTCGCGCCGAAACAGATCTCGATCCCTTCCTGCTCGAAGGCTGCGGCGAGGATGTCGGCCGCCTCGGGGTCGACGCGCGGAAGCAGGTGGTCGCTCCCCGGCACGAGGGTCACGCGACTGCCGAGGCGTGCGTATGCCTGCGACAGCTCACAGCCGACCGCTCCCCCGCCGACGATCGCGAGTGTCTCAGGCACGTCGCGCGCGCTCGTGGCCTCGCGGCTTCCCCAGTGCTCCACCTCGGCGAGCCCGTCAACGGGCGGGTCGACCGGGACCGATCCCGTCGCGACGAGGAGGGCCTCGTAGGGAAGCTCACGCCCGTCGACGACGACGAGACCGGTCTCGGCGATCTCGGCGGTGCCGCGTACGAGGGTCGCGCCCATGTTCTCCAGCCACTCGGCCTGGCTAGTGTCGTCCTTCTCGGCGATCTCGTCGCGCCAGCGGAAGACCTGCTCGGGGTCGACCGCGGGGACCGCCGGAACGACGCCGGGCGCGAGCCGGGCCCTTGACACGACCTCGAGCGGCCGCAGCATCGTCTTCGACGGGATGCAGGCCCAGTACGAGCATTCGCCGCCGACGAGCTCGCGCTCCACCACGGTGATCTCCGCGTCGCCGTCGAGCCTGCGAAGCGTCGCGGCGAAGGCCTCTCCCGTTGCCCCAGCGCCGAGGACGACGACCCGTTTCGGCACTAGCTTCCGACCGGGAAGGGGAGGAAGGCCACCGCGTCGGCCGCCACGTCCAGGAGCGGCCCGGCGAAGATGAAGCTGCCCACCGCGACGACTCCCGCGGCCGCGACCGCACCCACTAGCGGCCGGTCCTGCGGCGGCGATCCGCCTGCTGCGACGACGGCCAGCTCGCGAGGCTGCATGTACATCGCCCTGACGACGTTGAGGTAGTAGTAGACGGAGACGGCAGTCGCAATGCCCCCGACGACCGCGAGCCAGCCCCAGCCGCGGTCGATCACCGCGCCGAACGCGTAGATCTTCCCGAGGAAGATCCCCGCCGGTGGAAAGCCGATGAAGCCGAACATGAAGAGGGCCATCGAGAGCCCCAGGAACGGCCGTTCCCAGCCGAAGCCCGCCAGGTCGGAGACGGTGACCGGCGCACGGAGCTCACGCTCGCGGATCGCCACGATCGCGAATGCGCCGATGCTCATCGCGCCGTAGGGGATCAGGTAGTAGAGGAGCGCCCGGCCGCCGAGCGCGTTCCCGGCTGCGATCGGCATGAGGAGGAAGCCGGCATGCGAGATGCTCGAGTACGCGAGCAGCCGCTTCACATTCGTCTGCACGATGGCGGCCAGGTTCCCCCAGGCGAGCGAGATGCAGACGATGACGGCGAGCGCGACGGTCCAGAGATCCTCCTCCGCCGGGAAGGCGGTGACGAGGAGCCGTAGCGTGACGACCAGCGCGGCCACCTTCGTCGCGGCCGCCATGAAGCCGGTGACCGGCGTGGGCGCACCCTCGTAGACGTCCGGCGTCCACATGTGGAACGGCGCGGCCGACGCCTTGAATGCGAGCCCGACGATGATCATGGCGAGCCCCGCGACGACGAACAGCCGCTCCGCGTCGGCAGTGCCGGCCGCGATGCCTTCGAAGCCGATGGCGCCCGTGGCGCCGTAGACGAACGCGCTTCCGAAGAGCAGGATCGCCGAACCGAAGCTGCCGACGATCAGGTACTTGAGGCTCGCCTCGAGCCCGCTCAGCCGCTCGACGGCGATCGCGGTGAGGATGTAGAGGCAGATCGAGAACCACTCGAGCCCGAGGAAGAGGGTCATGAGGTTGTTCGCCGCGACGAAGAAGGCCATGCCGCTCACGGCCGTGAGCAGGAGCGCGTAGTACTCCCCTGCGCGGTCGTCTCCGCCGGGCTCTCGCAGGGAGACGCCGACGGTGAGGAGCCCGGCCGCCATCACGAGGACCTGGGCAAATTCGGCCAGCCGGTCGCGGCGGATCGCGTCCGCGACGATGCCCCGGCCGGTGTCGTCCGCGACGAAGAGCGCGATCGCCAGGGCCCCGGCAGCGACGAAGCAGAGGGCAGTGACGACGGCACCGAAGAGACGGCGGGCTCTGGGTGGCAGGAAGATGCTGACGAGCAGGACGACGACCGCTCCGCCCAGCGTGACCAGCACCGGCGAGAGCGCGTACCAGTCGATCGTGGGGGCATTGAAGCCCTCCATCTCTAGAACAGGCTCCCGAAGACTCGCTCGGTGATCGCCGCCGGCCAGAACGAGAGGACGAGGAGGACGACGACGAGCGGCGCGATCACGCCGACCTCGGCCGGGCGGAGGTCGAGCGCCTCGGCAGGGACCGCGCTCCCGACGTCCTCGTGCAGCACCGCGGAGATGAGCCGAAGCATGTACATCGCCGCGAGCACGATTGCGACCGCTCCGACGACGGCCCAACCCCAACCGATGTCGAAGATCCCGTTCAAGACGAGGAACTCGGCGGCGAACGCGCTCGAGCCGGGAACGGCAAGGGCGATCACACCCGTCGTGATGAGGATCGTCGCCAGCACCGGCCGGCCGCGCGCCATCCCGCCGAGCAGGCGCAGCTCGCCCGTGCTCGCCCGTCGCTCGACGGCCCCGGCGATGAGGAAGAGCGCGGCCGAGATGAGGCCGTGGTTGACCATCTGGAGGAGCGCTCCGGTGTAGCCGGAGGCGTTCACGGCGAAGATGCCGATCACGATCAGGTTCATCTGCGCGAGGCTGGAGTAGGCGATCACGCCGCGCACGTCCGGCGCCCGGAAGGCGAGCAGCGACCCGTAGACGAGGCCGATCGACGCGAGCACGAGGATCGGCGTCCGCCAGTCCTCCGCCGGGCCCGGGTAGAGGGGGATCGCGACCGCGAGGAAGCCGTATGCGGCGGTCTTCGAGATGACGCCGGACAGCACGGCCGCCACCTCCGGCGGCGACTCGCGGTAGGCGTCGGGCAGCCAGCCGTGGAAGGGCCAGAGCGGCGCCTTCACGGCGAAGGCGATCGCGAAGCCGAGGAAGATCCACGTGCTCGTGCCGCGGCCGGCGAGCTCGGCGAGGTCGAAGGTTCCGGCGCCGAGGCCGGCCGCGACGATCGCGACGAGCATGAGCAGGGAGCCCGCGACCGTGTAGGCGACGAACTTGTAGGTGGCGCCCAGCCTTCCCGGTCCGCCCCAAACGCCGATGAGCACGTAGAGCGGGATCAGCATGGCCTCCCAGAAGACGTAGAAGAGGATCAGGTCCTGGGCGGCGAAGACGCCGACCGTCGCGCCCTCGAGGAAGAGCAGCAGGCTGAGGTAGACGCCGAGCCGCTCGCGTCCGACCCAGAGCCCGTAGCCGACCACCGCCGCGGTCACGAGCGCGGTCAGCCCGACGAGCCAGAGCGAGTAGTCGTAGAGCCCCACCTTGTACGCGACTCCGAGGTCGGAGAACCAGGTGACGTCGGCCTCCTCCTGGAGCCCGGTCGCGCCGAAGTCGAAGTTGAGCGCCGTTCCCACCCAGAGGGCAAGCTCGGCGAGCGCGACGAGGAGCGCGAAGCCGCCGGCAGAGCTCGACGAGCGCCACGGCGTGATCCAGATGGCCGCGGCGGCCGCCAGGGGGAGCAGGATCAGGATCGTTGTGATCATGCGACGAGCAGGAAGACGATCGCGAGCACGGCGAGCCCGACGGCGAGGGAGAGGACGTAGGCGCGCACGCGGCCGGTCTGGGCGGCGGCGACGCGGTCGGAGACGTCGCGCACGCCGGTGCCGAGACCGCCGAGGGAACGGAGCACGATGGGGCCTTCGATGCGCCCGAGGAGCCACGAGGCGAGAGCCGAGGCCGGGCGGTAGAACGCGAGATCGTAGGCCTCGTCGAAGTAGAACTTGTGCTCGAGCGCGCGCGTGGCACCGGGGAGGCGGCTGCGCACTCTCGCCGGGCGGTCGCCCGGCTTGCGGTAGAGGAGGTAAGCCAGCGAGATCCCACCGACCGCCGCCGTCAGCGAGGCGGCGATGGAGAACACGGCGAGGGCGCCGCTCGCCTCCGCGACGGACTCGACGACCGGCTCGAGCCACGTGTCGACGAGGGCCCAGCCGCCCGGAACCTGGAGGAAGCCGCCGACGATGGAGAGCACCGTCAGCACGCCGACCGGCCACATCATCGAGAGAGGGCCCTCGAACCGCTCCCTGTGCAGGTGCTCCCGCGCATAGGGTGACGGCTCGCCGAAGAAGACGATGAAGAGCAGCCGGAACGTGTACAGGCCGGTGAGGAATGCGCCCGTGATGCCTGCCGCCCACAGGATCCAGCCCAGCGACCCCTGGTCGATGACGCTTGCGAGGATCGCGTCCTTGGAGAAGAAGCCGGCGAACGGCGGGATCGCCGCAAGCGCCAGGGCGCCGACGAGGAAGGCGCGGTACGTCCAGGGGAGCTCCCGCGCGAGGCCGCCCATCCTGCGGATGTCCTGCTCCCCCGAGAGCGCGTGGATGACGAGGCCGGCGGCCATGAAGAGGAGCGCCTTGAAGAAGGCGTGCGTCATCAGGTGGAACATCCCCGCGCCGTACGCGCCCAGGCCGACCGCGACGAACATGTAGCCGATCTGGCTCATCGTCGAGTAGGCGATGACCCGCTTGATGTCGGTCTGCACCAGGGCGATCAGCCCTGCCAGGATGAGGGTGACCGCTCCGAGGATGCCGGCGAGCTCCTGCACGTCGACCGCGAGCTCGAAGAGCGGGCTCGTGCGCGCGATCAGGTAGACGCCGGCGGTCACCATCGTGGCTGCGTGGATGAGGGCGCTGACCGGCGTCGGGCCTTCCATCGCATCGGGGAGCCAAGTCTGCAGGGGCACCTGCGCCGACTTCGCGACCGCGCCGCCGAGCAGTCCAAGCGCGACGAAAACGGAAAGGGTCGAGTTCTCCCCCAGCGCCTCCGGGGCCTCCGCGAAGACGGTCGCGAAGTCGAGCGCGCCGATGTGCTGGACGAGGATGAAGAGGGCGAGCACGAACGTCGCGTCGCCGACGGCGTTCATGATGAACGCCTTCTTGCCGGCTTCCACGGGCGCGCGGCGCTGGTGCCAGTAGTTGATGAGCAGGTACGAGGAGAGCCCGACCAGGCCCCACCCGGCCAGGAGCAGCAGCAGGTTCCCGGACATGACGAGCAGGAGCATGGAGAAGACGAAGAGCGCCTTGTAGGCGTGGTAGCGGCGTTCCTCCTCGTCGCCATGCATGTAGCCGATCGCGTAGGTGAGGATCAGGAAGCCGACGCCGCTGACGACGAGCATCATGAAGACGGAGAGCGGGTCGATCAGGATCTGGGCACCCACGCGGAGGTCACCGGCCGTCAGCCAGGTCCAGATCGTCGAGTACTCGGACCGCTCCTCCGGCTCGCGTCCGAGCAGGTCGAAGAAGACCGCGAGCGTACAGATGAAGGAGAAGAGCGTCGTCCCGGCGGCGATCAGCCCGGCCGCGAAGCGGTCGATCCGGTCCCCGAGGAGCGCGATCGCGACGACGCCGGCGGCGGGCGAGAAGAGCGCGGTCCAGGCGAGGACGCTCACGCGGCCGCCTCACTCGGCGCGGCGGTCACCGCGATCCGCTCGAGCAGCCGCGTTGCGAGCGGGGGGATGCTTCCCTCTCCGTCGGCTGCGGGGTCGTAGGAGGTCAGGGCGGCGGCGCGGAGGGCGAAACGATCGCCGACAGCTGCGACCACGCCCTCGACGTCGGCCGCAGAGAGCCCCCCCGGCGCGGCCCAGGCGTTCGCCCGCCCCTCCGAAGGGTCGAGGACGTCGAGGTCGAGGTGGAAGTAAATATCGGTGACACGCCCGCGGAGCTGGTCGAGCGCCTGCTCGAGACCCGTCGCCGCGTCTGCGGGCGGGACGACGGCGACCTCCGAGGCAGCCAGACGTTCTTGCTCCGCCTCGTCCACGTCCCGGATCCCGATGAGGACGACGTTCGCCTCCGGTAGGGCACGGTAGCCGGGCACCGTCTCCCGAAGCGCCCGCCAACCCGTCTCCGTGAGCACCGAGAGCCCCATCCCGTCGAGAAAGCCGCTTGCCGTCGAGTCGGGCGTATTGAAGTCGGCGTGGGCGTCCAGCCAGACGACGCCGACTTCGCGTCCGAGGCCGGCCACGGTGCCGACTGAGGTCAGGCAGTTGCCGGCAAGGACGATCGGGAGGACACCGCCCGCCACGGCATGCGCCACGGCCGCAGCGAGATCGCCGACGACCGCGAAGGATGCGCCGATCTCGTTCGTCGCATCCTCCGGCGCCGCGACGCGGACGACCTCGACTTCATGTCCGCCGGCGCTGAGCGCTTCCACGGCGCCCGCCTCGACGAGGCGTTCGGGTCCGGCGCCGACGCCGTCGCCTTCCTGGCCAAGGTTGGACGGGACGAGGATGAGCGAGATCCGCATGCGCTACCCCCGGAGCGAGGTGAGGCGGTCGACGTCGAGTTCGACGCGCTTCCGCGAGACCGCGACGATGAGGCCGAGGCCGAGCACCGCCTCCGCGGCGGCGACGACCATGACGGTGAGGGCGAAGATCTGGCCGTCGGCGTCCCCGAGCTGGCGGGCGAAAGCGATCAGCGCCAGGTTGCCCGCGTTCAGCATCAGCTCGAGCGCGAGCAGGATGATCAGGGGGCTGCGGCGGATGAGCACGCCGAACGCCCCGGTCGCGAAGAGGACGACCGAGAGGATGAGGTACGCGGCGATGCCCGGCCCCAGCATCAGCGCTCGTCCTTCTCGTCGGAGGTCGGCATCGCGCCACCGAGGATGACGCCGCCGACCGCTGCAACCAGGAGGACGATCGACGTGACCTCGAACGCCAGCAGGTGGTCGGAGAGGAAGAGCTCGCCGATCTCGGCCGGCGACCCGAAGGAGCCGGAGACCGACGCCGTGTCGCTGAGGCGGTCGCCGGCCTTGAGGGCGATCACGATGATCACCTCGAGCGCGATTGCGGCGGCCGCGACGATCGCGGTCAAGTTCTGGAGGGTCGGCCCTCCTGCCCAGGGCGCGTCCGCCCGGCCGCCGAGGTAGGCGAGCACGAAGACGAACATGATCACGATCGCGCCCGCGTAGACGATCACCTGCGCGCCCGCGACGAACTCACCGGCAAGGAGCAGATAGAGGACCGCGAGCGAGGCGAGGTTCCCGATCAGCGCTAGCGCGCTGAAGAACGGGTTCGCGAAGAGGACGACGGCGATGCCCGAGGCGAGGAGCGCGAGGGCTGCCACGATCCAGACGATCCAGACGAGGACGTTGGAGGCCGACGCGGCGAGGAGGAGCGTCGTCACGACTCCGACTTCCAGACGGGAACCGGCGTGTCGTAGAGGTCGCGGTCGGCGACGGGCATCCGCTTCACCGGCTCGGCGAGGAGCATGTCCTTCGTGTAGATGAGGTCGTCGCGCGAGTACTCCGAGATCTCGTACTCGGCCTCGAGCGTGATCGCGTCGAACGGGCAGGCGAGCTCGCAGTAGCCGCAGAAGATGCAGCGCGAGAGGTTGATCTCGTAGATGCGCGCATAGCGCTCGCCTGCGCTGACGCGGTGCTCGGGCGTGTTCTCGGCGGCGACGACCCGGATGCAGTCCGCCGGGCAGGCGGCGGCGCAGAGCGAGCAGCCGACGCACTTCTCCAGCCCGTTCTCGTGCCGCCAGAGCCGGTGGCGGCCGCGGAAGCGCGGGTAGACAGGGCGCTTGTAGTCGGGGTACTGCTGCGTGATCGGCTTCTTGAACATCTGCCGGAACGTGACGGCGAACCCCTTGAAGCTGTCGAACGGCTGTGGCATCAGTCGATCGCGACCACCAGGACGGCGGTGACGACGGCGTTGATCGTGGCGACGGGCAGGAGCACCTTCCACCCGACCTTCATCAGCTGGTCGTAGCGCAGGCGTGGGAGGGTCGCGCGCAGCCACATGAAGATGAACACGACGATCCCGAGCTTGATGACGAACCAGAGCGGGCCGGGCAGGACCGGGCCGCTCCAGCCGCCGAAGAAGAGCGTCACCGCGAGACCCGAGAGCGTGATCATGTTGACGTACTCCGCCATGGCGAAGAGGCCGTAGCGCATGCCGCTGTATTCGGTCTGGTAGCCGGCCACGAGCTCCGTCTCGGCCTCGGGCAGGTCGAACGGCGGGCGGTTCGTCTCCGCGACGCCGGCGACGAAGAAGACGAGGAGGCCCACGATCTGCGGCGCGGCGTACCAGATCGAGCCCTGCTGGGCCTCGACGATGCTCACGAGCGAGAGGCTCTGGGCCATGATCACGACGCCGAGGACGGAGAGCGCCAGCGAGACCTCGTACGAGACGAGCTGGGCGGCGGTGCGCATGGAGCCGAGGAGCGAGTACTTCGAGTCGCTCGCCCATCCACCGACGAGGAAGGCGTAGATGCCGACGGCGCCGAGCGCGAAGATGAGGAGCACGCCGATGGAGACGTCGGCCACCCGGCCCGTGATGTCGTAGCCGCCGACCTCCCACACCCCCCCGAACGGGATGACGCTGAAGGACGCGAGCGCGGTGAACGCGGCGACGACCGGGGCGGCGAAGTAGAGCAGGTCAACGGCGCCGGTCGGCGAGAAGCTCTCTTTGCGGATCAGCTTCACGAGGTCCGCGATGGGCTGGCCGAGCCCGAACGGCCCGGCGCGGTTCGGCCCGTAGCGGAGCTGCATGCGGCCGAGGAGTTTGCGTTCGAGCCAAGTCGCGTAGGCGAACCCGACCATGACGAGGTTGATGACGAGGAACGCCTTGATGACGTCGATCCACCAGGGCTCGTTGAGCTGCTCAGGCACCGGCCTTCTCCACCTGGACGCGGTCGGCCAGGCCATCCGCGTGCCCGGCGTCGATGCGGACGACGCCGCTCCTGAGCTTCCGGCTGAGGCGGGCCCGCAGCTCCTTCGTCGTGCCGTTCGACGACACGGAAACCGTCTCGCCCGCCGCGATACCGCGTGTGGTTGCGTCCTCGTGCGCGAGCTCGACCTCGGCCGGCGGGCGCTGGAACTGAAGCTGCTCGACCCGCTCGACCGCCGGTCCGGCGAAGAGCGCGCGGTAGCGGACCAGCGCGAGACCCGGTCCCGCGGCGTTGCCGGTGGGCGCCTGGGGGTCCGGCTGTGACCAGGCGAACTCGTCGCCGGGCTCGAGCGGAGCGATCTCGGCGATGGCGGGGGCGGCCCACGGGTCGATCGAGACGCCGAAGCGCTCGCCGAGGCGAGAGAGCCACTCGAGCTCGTCGGGCCCGTCCGGCACGACCGCGCGGCGGACGCGCTGGGCCCGCCCTTCGAGGTTGACGAAGGTGCCCTCCCGCTCGAGGTAGCTCGTTCCGGGCAGGACGACGTGCGACCACGCCGTCACGTCGCTCTGGAACATCGCCGCCGTCAGCACGAAGCGGGCGCGCGCGGCCAGATCAGCGACTCGCGGATCGTAGGCCGCCTCGTCGCCCGAGACAATCAGGGCGCCGATCTCCCCGTCGGGGAGGTCGCCCGAGCTCTCTCCGAGCGCGTCCCAGGCCGCTGCGACGCCGCGCCCGTTGGGCGTCCGAGGGAGGATGTACACGGCTACGTCGGCCTTCCGGTTCTCGCGCAGGTGGCTCGCGAGGGCGCCGACGTGCCGGCCGCCGCTCGGATCGTCCTCGGACCAGATCAGCGCGATGCGCTTGGCGGCCCGAACGGCCTTGGCCGCGTCGCGGAGCTCCGGTGTCACATCTCCAGCCTCGCGCAGGACGGCGCAGACCTGCGCGCCGGAGCCGGGCGGCACCTGGACGTCGCCCGCGGGGCTGGCCGTGAGGACGCGGGCGCCGGCGCGGCGCGCGGCACGCAGCCAGAGGTCGACGACGGGCGCGCGCTCGACCACGGGGTCGTCACCGACGACGAGGCAGAGGTCTGCGTCCCGGATCATGGACAGCGGCGCTCGGAAGGCGGCAAGCCCCTCCTCCCAGCGGTCGGGAAGCAACGCCGTGTGGGCGCCCAGCCCTTCGCGCACGATGCGCGCGAACGCCGTGGCTTGCTCGACGGTCTCGCCGCCCGAGAACGCGACGACGACCGATGAGCCGGCCTCGCGAAGCCCGGCCTCGGCCGTGTCGAGCGCAGCCTCGTAGGAGGTCTGCTCGAAGCCGCGCCGGCGCACGCGGACGAGCGGGGTCCGGATCCGGTCGGGCGCGCGCAGGTGATCGTAGGCGAAGCGGCCCTTGTCGCAGAGCCAGCCCTCGTTCACCTCCGGATGGTTGCGCGAGAGGATCCGCGCCACCCTGCCCTCGCGCGTCGTAGCCCAGACGTTGCAGCCGACCGGGCAGAGGCCGCAGACCGTGGGCACGTTCTGGATCTCCCAGGGCCGCGCGCGGAAGCGGTACGTGGTCGAGGTCAGCGCACCGACCGGGCAGAGCTCGACGACGTTGCCCGAGAAGTGGGCGCGGTAGGGCTCGTCCTCGAAGGTAGCGATGACCGACGCGGCGCCGCGGTTGACCGCCACGAGCTGCCCGTCCTCGGAGACGTTCTCGGAGAAGCGCGTGCACCGGTAGCAGAGGATGCAGCGCTCGCGGTCGAGCGCGATCAGGGGCGAGATCGGGATCGGCTTGTCGAACGTCCGCTTCGGGAAGTGCATGCGAGTCGAGCCGGGGCCGAAGCGGAACGTCAGGTCCTGCAGGGGGCACTCGCCGCCCTTGTCGCAGTCGGGGCAGTCGAGCGGGTGGTTGAGGAGGATGAACTCGAGGATCGCCTCCTGGCCCTCTGCCGCCTTCTCGCTCGTGAGCGCCGTCTTCAGCACGATCCCGTCGGTGGCGGTCAGCGTGCAGGCGGCCTGGAGCTTGGGGAGCCCTTCCACCTCGCAGAGGCACATCCGGCACGCGCCGACCGGCGGGCCGAGGCGGGGCTCGTAGCAGAAGACCGGGATCTCGATCCCGAGCGAGGCCGCGGTCTCGACGATGCCCTGCCCCTTGGGTGCCTGGAGCTCGTGGCCGTCGATGGTCACGGTGACGAGCTCTGGCGCCTGTGCGTTCATCGACACGCTTCCGCGACGTTGCGCGCGCCACGCGCGCGCTCTTTCTCGTTAGGCTCGAAAGCGGGTGGTGGGCCGGGGTGCCCCAGGGCCACCGGCAAGCGTTTCGGAGTCATGGCCCCGCCGGGACCTCGATGGTGTGCCGGATGCCGGCGTGGTGCTGGTCGACCGGGGCGAGGACCCCCTCCAGCGACGATTCGCCCCCGAAGGGGCAGGCGCCCTCGTCGACGTGCCGCTGGTACTCCTCCTTGAAGCGCGCGACGTAGCTGGCGATCGGCATGGCCGCGGCGTCCCCGAGCGGGCAGAGGCAGTTGCCGAGGATGCGGTCACAGACGTTCAGGAGCACGTCGAGCTCGCCCTGCGCAGCCTCGCCGTCCTCGATCTTCCGCAGGAGCTGCACCATCCAGCGCGTGCCCTCGCGGCAGGGCGTGCACTTCCCGCAGGACTCGTGCATGTAGAACTGCGCCACCCGCAGGCCGAGCTGCACCATGCAGCAGCGGTCGTCGATGACGATGACCGCACCCGAGCCGAGCATCGTCCCGGCCTGCGCCATGGCGTCGAAGTCGAGCGGCGTGTCGACGTCCGCTGCGGTCAGGACCGGGACCGACGAGCCGCCGGGGATGATGGCCTTGAGCTCGCGCCCGTCCGGGATGCCTCCGCCGAGGTCGTAGATCAGCTCGCGGAGCGTCGTTCCCAGCTCGAGCTCGTAGTTCCCGCCGTTGACGACGTTGCCGGAGAGCGAGAAGACGCGGGTGCCGGTGGAGTTCTCGACCCCGAGCCCGGCGTAGGCTTTGCCTCCCATCTCCAGGATTCGGGGGACCGTCGCCAGCGTCTCGACGTTGTTGATCAGCGTCGGCGACGCGTAGAGGCCGGAAATGGCGGGAAAGGGAGGCTTCGTGCGCGGCTGGCCGCGGCTGCCCTCGAGCGACTCGAGCAGCCCCGTTTCCTCGCCGCAGATGTACGCGCCGGCGCCGCGATGGACGACGACGGTCAGCCCCCACCCGGAGTCGAGAACGTTCTTGCCGAGGTAACCCGCCTCGCGCGCCTCCTCGAGAGCCGCGACGAGGACCTCGTACTCCGTCAGGTACTCGCCCCGGATGTAGATGAACGCAAGGCTCGATCCGATGGTGTACGCCGCGATAGCGACGCCCTCGACGAAGAGGTGCGGGACGCGGAGCATGATCTCCCGGTCCTTGAACGTCCCCGGCTCGGACTCGTCGGCGTTGACGACGAGGTAGATCGGCTTCTTCGTGTCTTCGGGCTTCGGGAGGAAGCTGGCCTTGCGGCCCATCGGGAACCCGGCGCCGCCGCGCCCGCGGACGTTGGCGGCGAGGAGCTCGTCGAGGACCGCCTGGCGCTCCATCCCCACCGCTTTGCGGAGGGAGCCGTAGCCGCCCGTCTCCTCGTACTCGGCGAGCTTGGTCAGGTCTCGGGAGGCCGCGTCCTTGAGGAGGAGCTCTCTAACCGCCATTGCGGAGACCTCTGACGATGGCCGGAACGTCCTCCGGACGCACGGGCTCGCGGTAGCGGTGATCGACGGCGACGACCGTTCCCCAGCCGCACCCGCCCGCGCACTCGACCGTGCGGAGCGTGACCGCGCCGTCCTCGGTCGTCTCGCCTGCCCCGACCCCGAGCTCCCGCTCGAAGGCCTCCAGCACCTGCTGGGCGCCGACGAGCGCGCAGGAGATGTTCGTGCAGACCTCGACCATGTGCCCGCCGACGGGCTCCAGGTGGAACATGTCGTAGAAGCTCGCGACCGCATGGCAGTAGGCCGGCGTGAGCTCGAGCGCTTCAGCCACCTCGCGGAACGCCTCGGGTGGCAGCCACCCCCCGTGCTCCTCCTGGGCGAGCCGGAGGGCGGGCAGGATCGCGGAGCGGCTCTCCGGGTACTCCGCCGCGAGTGCCCGGATGCGGTCGTAGAGGGTCTTCGTCCCCGCCCTGGCGCTCACCGGTCGACCTCGCCCATGACGGTGTCGAGGGAACCGACGATCGCGATCAGGTCGGCGACGAGCGCGTTGCTCATGCACGTCGCGGTCGCCTCGAGGGCGACGAAGGACGGCGCGCGGAACTTCACCCGCCACGGCTTGGGCCCGCCGTTCGAGACGAGGTAGCACCCGAGCTCCCCGCGCGCCGACTCGACGGCCACATACACCTCGCCCTCGGGCACCCGGTACCCCTCGGTAACGAGCTTGAAGTGGTGGATGAGGCTTTCCATCGAGGTGTGCAGCTCGTGCCGGGGCGGGAGCACGATCTTGCGGTCGTCCACGATCCAGGGCCCTTCGGGCATGCCTTCGACAGCCTGGCGGATGATGCGCGTGGACTCGCGCATCTCGTCCATGTGCACCTTGTAGCGGTCGTAGACGTCCCCGTTTGCATAGACCGGGATGTTGAACTCGACCTGGTCGTAGGCAAGGTGCGGCTCTGCCTTGCGGAGATCCCAGTCGACGCCGGATGCCCGCAGCACGGGGCCGGACTGCCCGAGCGCGATCGCATCCTCGGCCGAGAGCAGGCCGATGCCCTTCGTTCGCTCGAGCCAGATCGCCTGCCCCGAGAGCAGCGCCTCGTAGTCGTCGATGCGCTTCTCCATCACGTCGGCGAAGGCGCGGCACTCGTCGTAGAAGCCAGTCGGGATGTCCTCGGCGAGCCCGCCGGCCTGGAAGTAGCGCGTGTGCATGCGTACACCGGTGACGAGCTCGAAGAGATCGAGGACGGCGTCGCGGTCGCGGAAGCAGTACCAGAGCATTGAGATCGCCCCGATCTCGAGCGCCGCCGTTCCCAGCCAGATGAGATGTGAGTGGATGCGCGTGAGCTCGCAAAGGAGCATGCGCATCCAGGTGGCCTTCGCAGGGGGCTCGATTCCGAGCAGCTTCTCGATCGCGAGCACGAAGACGAGCTCGTTCTGCTGGAAGGAGAGGTAGTCGATCCGCTCCGGGTACGTGATCGCCTTCCACCACGTCTTTTGCTCCATGTTCTTCTCGAAGCCGGTATGCAAGTAGCCGACCACGGCACGGAGGCCGACGACCCGCTCGCCGTTGAGCTCGACGACCAGCCGGAGGACACCGTGGGTCGAGGGGTGGTTCGGCCCGAAGTTCACCTCGAGGATGTCCCCCTCCTCGCGCAGCGCGGGGTCGACCTGGAGGATGGTCGGGATCGGCGAGGGGATGCGGGTGCCCTCGTAGATCGCGGTGGTCGGCTCGGTTACGGCCATGAGGCTCGCTACTCCGCGTCCGAGAAGCGCACCGGCTCGCCGCCGAGCGGGTAGTCCTTGCGGAGCGGGTGACCCTCCCAGTCGTCCTCCAGCAGGATCCGGGAGAGGTTCGGATGACCCTCGAACGGGATGCCCAGCATGTCCCAGGCCTCGCGCTCGTGCCAGTCGGCCGTCGGCCAGACTCCGACGACGCTGGGCACCCGCTCCCCGTCCTCGCACCAGACCTGCAGGCGGATGCGGGGCGCCTCGCGGGCGCCGGACTCGAGCCGGAGCAGGTGGTACGAGACCGAGAACCGCTGCGGCTTCGGCTCCGGCAGCTTCTGCAGCCCCCACGACCCGGGATCGTTGATGTCGTGACCGCGCGGGTCGCCCCAGTAGCCGGCGACGCGCAGCTCGTTCCAGCCGAGGTAGTCGGCGGCGGAGATGTCGGACAGGAAGTTGAAGCCGGCCTCGTCGCGGAGCCACGCTGCGGCGTCGACGAGACGCTCGCGCTCGACGACGACCGTCGTCTCACCGTGGCCGGTGCGCTCCTCGACGAATCCCGGTACCCCCGAGAGCGCCGGCATTACTCGGCGACCCCGCGGACCTCGTAGGCGGGCGGGACGCCTGCCTGGATCTTCTCCTGCAGACGTACGATCCCCTCGAGGAGCGCCTCCGGGCGCGGTGGGCAGCCGGGCACGTGTACGTCGACGGGGATGATCTTGTCGACGCCCTGGAGGATGGCGTAGTTGTTGAACATGCCGCCCGAGCTCGAGCAGGCGCCCATCGCGATCACCCACTTCGGCTGGAGCATCTGGTCGTAGATCTCGCGGATCGGGCGCGTCATCTTGTGCGAGACGCGGCCGGAGACGATCAGCAGGTCAGCCTGGCGCGGTGAGGAGCGGAAGACCTCGGCGCCGAAGCGGGCGACGTCATAGCGCGAGGAGACGATCGCGATCATCTCCATCGCGCAGCAGGCGAGCCCGAATGTGTCCGGCCAGATCGAGTAGCCCTGGGCCCAGGCGACCGCCTTCTCGACGGTCGTGAGCATGAGCTTGTCCTCGAGCTCGTCCGCGCCCAGCTCCTTCTCGAAGACGCTGGGGCCCTTGCCGCGCATGAGCGTGCGCTCGGACTGGAGACCGTAGTCCGCGAGGCGCTTCTTCCTCACCGCCACTCGAGGGCACCCCGCTTCCACACGTACACGTAGGCGAACGCCAGGATCCCGATGAAGAAGCCGAACTCAGCAAGCGCGAAGGCGCCGACCTGGTCGAGCACGACCGCCACCGGGTAGAGGAAGACGATCTCGATGTCGAAGACGATGAAGAGCATCGCCGTCAGGTAGAAGCTCACGGTGA
>Ga0081538_10001762_pt1 | contig 21919 bp, 22 predicted proteins | sample TabmetS5T2R1_FD_71022 | JGI IMG/M metagenome (GOLD analysis project Ga0081538, IMG submission 71022) | Tabebuia heterophylla rhizosphere microbial communities from the University of Puerto Rico - S5T2R1 | ecosystem: Host-associated > Plants > Roots > Rhizosphere ...
GTCCCTGAGCGCATGGCGATGAAGGTGACTGGGCATAAAACTTGCGCCATTTTCGACCGCTATAACATCGTGAGCGAGGGGGACCTGCGGGAGGCAGCCCGAAGGCTGACGGGCACAATTCCAGGCACAATAAGTGGAATTGACCTGCGGGAGGAGATTCGCTAATGCGGTCTAAGTATTTGAAAAATTGGTGCCGGAGGTCGGACTCGAACCGACACGGAGGGCTGACCTCCGCGGGATTTTGAGTCCCGTGCGTCTACCAATTCCACCACTCCGGCACCAAATCTTCGCAAAGGGTTTGAGATCGGTCTGCTATGCCATCTGCCTCATGATGTCCAGATATGCGTCCGGCCGGGCAAAGCCTTACCATACGGCGAAACTCGTCCGGTGTCAAGGGGTGTGGGTAGGGCCTTCATCTCCTGTGTACGGTTGGCTTAGAGGGATGGAGGGGGAGATAGAGAGCAGACATACAAGTTGGCCAAACACGCAACGGATGGCTTCCCCTATCCCTCCCGAAATGAGAAGGTAGGTCTCTCGAAATGAGTACCCCGTCTTGGGGGAGACGACGGCTCGCCTTGACCACCTCGCCCAGCTTGAAAGACTTGCCTTCCCACGCTGAACACTCCGAAGGTCACCAGAGTGACATACTGAAAGTCGCCGCACCGCCGAGCACGCGAGCCTTCACCCGTCCGGCGGGACTGCTCTCGCCTTCAGCGCTACGCAAGAGGGCTCCGCCCTGCCTCTGCACGAACCTGATTTGGTGGGCGCCGTGCTTAACGGCACAAGTGCACCAGGAGGTATGTGACAAATTGTGACCTACGCTCTCCTCCCCCGTGAGAGGGAGGGGAATTCTGAGATCATCCACTCGGTTATCCGCCGAGCGTCCGCTCACGATCCAGTTCCTCAACCGCCTGGTGAAATTTCTCATAGAGGTCGCGGATCACGTCATCAAAGGTGATGTGTTGCTGCCCCTCGGACTCAAGGTAGTCCTTGTGCTCAACGAGCCACGAGTAGACTTCCTCACTCACCTCGATTGTTTGCATACGCCTCCCCTTTGGATTCCTTCACTATATTGGCGCTCTATTTCAGTCGATGAATTCACCTAAGTCACCAGTATATCATAGAATAACGTCCCCGCCAGATCACCCTTCTCCCCAGACCTCTGTGCAGCCCGTCGTACTCAATTTGGCAGGGGTCTCAAGGAAGCATGCGGAGGAAGAAAAGGTGTGGTTACAAATGTCCGAGGGGAATAGGTGCTACCTTGCAGAGGACCCACTAGGGTGCTAGCCCAAATGGTGACAGCCTGCTATGAAAATAATTGAGGTGCACAAAGGAATGCAGCGGCTGCGGCACCGAGGCCTGGTCAGGAACACGGTCTTGCCGCACGGCGATTAGTCCGCCCTATTCCCCTGGCCGATACGCACTGCATAGGTGGAGTTGGGTGCGATATGGCGTGGTGGTGAGGATGCTCGTGTTTCAGCGTGCCAGACCGGTCATTGGTCGTCAGGTCCGTGATGCTCACGACCGCGGTCTCTACCTGAGCGGTTCAGGCGGGCGTTCGATGAGCTTAAGGGCTTCGGCCATCTGTCCGGCTGCCAGGAGCGCGAGCGCCAGCAGGCGTTGTCCTTGGGGTGTGGCGTGTAGCCGGCACGCCGCACGCGCCAGGTCGAGCGCATAGGCCGGACGATCTCCGGCGCACAGCGCCTCCCGTGCCGCCTCACGCAGCTCCCAGGCTTTCGCCGCCAGGCGCATGATGGCAGTCAAATCGCTCCCACAGCGTGGGCATATCGTCGCGCCGCGCCACGGCGCTCGGCAGGTGGGACAGCGGAATGCCTCGCTCATCCCTCTTCCACGTAGAACAACAGGTCGGCGAGCTCGGTTGACGCATCGCGCAATCGGTCCCAAGCCTGTGCGCTCATCGCCGCTTCCAGCTGTTCGTGTATGGCGATCGCCTCTTCACGATCCTCGGCGGTCATCTTGTCGAGCAGGCGCCGACTGCGCTCCAGAAGCGCACGCGCCTCAGAGATCCGCACGCGGTAGTCACGCCCGCCACTTTCTTCGGCGACCTCCGCCTCCACCGCCACATCGTCCGGTTCCACATCGTCCTCATCGTCGTCGCCAAACAGCTCCGCCGTCCGACGCCGCGCCCGGGAGATCTCGTCCTCGGACAGGGCCGTGGTGGCGCCTTCGATGGTGATGTGCTTGGCCAAGCCGGTACGCTTCTCGGTCGCGGTCACGCGCAGGATGCCGTCGAGGTCCAGGTCCATACGACACAGGATCTCGTTGCCCGCCGGCACCTGCGACAGCCCCTCGATCAGGAACTGGCCGACGAGAATGTTGTTGAGGGCGTCGGGATCGTCCCCTTGATAGATCGACACCCGCCAGGCCTCCTGGTTGTCCACGATGGTGAAGTACGACTCGGTGCGACTTACGGGCAAGGGACTGTTGCGGGCAATGATCGGATGGTAGCAGTGTTCGTAAGGCATGCCATGCCGGAAGCCAAGGTGCGATGGGCCAAAGGAATAGGGAGAGATGTCGACCAACACGCGATCCACATCATGGCCGGCCAGGCGGGCAGCCTGCACGCCAGCGCCCAGGGCGACACACAGGTCAGGGTGGAGTTCCTGGCGAGGCACGAGGCCGGTCTTCTCCTCCAAGAGCCTCGATACCAGCGGCGTGCGCGTAGCGCCACCGACCAGCAGGATTTCGTCCACCTGGTCCGGCCGCTTACCGGCGTCGGCCAACGCCTGGTGCACGCTGTCAAGCGTCCCCTCGATCAGGTGGCGAATGAGGTCCTCGTACTCCGTTCGCGACACCTCCAGGTCGAGGTGCACCGGGACGCCAGCGCGCTCGGCCAGGTGCTCTTCCCGGATCTGGGCATAGGGCTCGAAGCTCAGGCGCTTCTTCGCCTCCTCGACGGCATGTAAGAGCCGGCTCATCGCACGACGATCCGTCCGCAGGTCCGGACCCCCTGCCGCTCGAAAGCGCTCGTGGACGAAATCCAACAGGAGTTGGTCAAAATCATCGCCACCCAGGTGGGTGTTGCCGTGGCTGGCGAGCACCTCGGTGATCTCGCCGTGCACCTGCACCAACGAGACATCGAAGGTGCCGCCACCCAAGTCGTAGACCAGCACCGTACGGTCTTCCTGGCGGTCGGCGCCATACGCCAGCGCTGCGGCCGTCGGCTCATTGAGGATACGCACCACCTCGAGGCCGGCGATCTCTCCCGCGTCCCGTGTGGCTTGCCGCTGCGCATCGGAAAAATAGGCCGGTACCGTGATCACGGCCCGCGTCACCGGGGCACCTAAGGCGGTCTCGGCCCGAGTTTTGAGGGCGCGCAAAATCAGGGCCGAGATCTCGGGCGGGGAGTAGGTCTGCTCCCCCAGCACGACCCGTTGGTCCGAACCCATCAGGCGTTTGATCGATTTCACCGTGCGCTCTGGATAGAGAACGTACTGATTACGCGCGGGGGTGCCGACGAGCAACTGCCCCTCAGGGGACAACCCGACGTACGAGGGCATGATCTGCTCCCCATTGGCGGCCAGTACCTCCACCTTTCCGTCCACGAGCGCGGCGACTTCGGAGTTGGTCGTGCCGAGATCGATGCCCACGATGATGTCAGCCATGGTCTTGCTCTCCTGTCGCAGCCGGCATGCCGCCGACAACCTTGACTTCGGCGACGCGCAACACCCGGCCGTTGCTGGTATACCCTGGGCGGAAGACGTCGAGCACCGTGCCAGGCGCCGCGTCCGACGCCTGCACCACCTCCACGGCCTGCATCACGGTGGGATCAAACGGCCGGCCCACACAAGGGATCTCCCGCACATCGAGTCTGCGCAGCAGGTCATCGAAGCGCTCTCGTGCCAGTAGATTCCCCTCAACCAGGGCTTCCAGCACCGGACGCTGGCCGAAGTGTGCGCGGATGCCTCGCAAGCCCTCCAGGCGCCGTTGTGCCTCCGCCAAGCCACGCGTGAAGCGGTCACGGACGTCGAGCAACTCCGCCACCACTTCGAGACGGGCCTCGCGCCGGGCGTCTGCCAGTCTTCTGGCGATCACCTCAGGGCCGGTCATGTTCTCGGTCAATTGCGCCAGGGCGGCGCTCAGTTCTGCGTGCAGACGGTTGGTGGCCCGCCCCTGGAGTTGGGCCTCGCGCGTCAGGGCGGTGAGTTGGCTGAGCACGGAGAAGAGGTCGGGGACCGGCTCTGAAGACCCCATCACCTCAGGCGCCACCCCCGGTGGCGGAGGTTCAGCCTCGGCCAGATCGTTGAGCCGTGCGGCGACCGCCTCGAGTATCTGGCGACGACGTTCCGGGTCAAGCGCGCTCACCGCCGCCCCTCCCGTAACACATTGAGCCAGAGACCAGGCCCCACATAGCGTCGTTCCGTAGGAAAGGCGTCGAGCAACTCCTCAACATGCTCCAGCGGTGGCGGACCAAACAGCCGCAGCGCCAGGCGCCGCTCGTGGTCCCGTAACGCCTCATAAGCCTCCCGGATGCGGCGAAACCCTTCAGGATCGCGGTCAGGCGGGGATTTTCGTACCGCCGAGAGATAGGCGGCACGCACCGCTTCATCATCCGCCGTCTCTTCCAAGCCCAGCACCGTGAACGGGTTCATCGTGTTCCTTCCATCCACGTAAACAAGTCCTCGAACATACCCCGCATCGATCGCCGTCGCGCTGGCTTGACCTGACGCCGCCGCCTCGGCTCTATGCCGCGAACGAACCGCGGCGTCGCCCGGCGCCGGCGCTCAGCGTTAATGGTACGCTGGATCTCTTCTTGCGTCGCCGGTGAGTCAGACGGAGCCGGGCTGTCCCACATCCACGGGTTGAACCAACCCTCCGCGGAGAGCGCTTGCAGCGCAGCCGCGGCCTCGCGCACGGTCTCCATGTCACGGGCGCGTCCGGCCAACTCGCGCGCCGCACGCAGGCACTGCTGGGCCCGTTCCCGCGCTTCGATGCCCGTGGCGGCTTTGAGCGCCTGGCCACGCGCCAGCAGAAAGCGGGGCATCAGCGATCCATCCCGTGCCAGGCCTTGGCTAGAGGCAGCATAGGTCAAAGCCGGGTGGCCAACCCATAAGCCACCCGTACACAAGGCATAGAGCTGCGCCACCGAGGCGGTCTTGAGGCCCTTCTCGGCCTGCGCCAGCAAAGCCGGAGGCACACTGAGCCGGCGGTTCAGCGCACGAAATAAGTCAAAGCCACGCGCCAGCCCCTCAATGACCTCCACTTGCGAAGGGCTCCCCAGGGGTTTAGGCGCCTCGATCGCGAAGGATCCGGCGACTGCTTCGAGGATGAGATGGTGTAGAGTTGGGTTCCCCACTGTGGTTTCGAGCGTTTGCTCGAGCTGGGCGATAGTCGGGGCGTCCGCCGCTTTCCGCGCCACAACCCAGCGTAAGGCCAGCAGATATGCCCGATGATCGCCTTCGGCGGCACGCGGCTCCTGTTCCAGGCGATCGAGGTCCGTCAGGGCCAGCGCCAGCTTGCCTTCCTTGATGCGCCGTTCAGCTCCCGCGAGAAGCAACCGAAAACGACTCTGCCGCACCTCCGGATGCACCCGATTGATCGACTCCGCCTCGGCGAGCAGGTTGAGCGCCTTGCGGACGGCGCCACGGCTCTCCGCCCCACGAATCAAATAGAGCAGGGGCTCCAGGTCTTGAGGATGGGCGCGGCGCCACGCCTCCGCTTCAGCCTCGGCGCGTTTGGGTTGACGCTGGCTGAAATGCGCCACCAGGGCGCCAAACACTTGTGGGTCAGGGTCGGCCTGCCGAGCTCGCTCCAATAATCCGCCGCGATCGAAACAGGCCGGTAACTGGCCAGCGCGGATCTGCCGTTGCAAATCTTCCTCGGACTCGACATCGAAAAATTCCCACACTTCTTCCGCATCGCTCGGGAATAAGGCGGCCATATGGAGCAACACCCGGGCAAGCGCTGGCCCCTGCGCTGGAAGGCTGCCGCCCGCAACAGCCGCGGTGACGTATTCATCCCACAACACCAGGGCATCACTCCAATCCGGGCGTTCAATGGTCAACGCCATCAGCCGTACGAGATCCGGATCCCTCTTATTCCTGGAAAGGACGCGCATCAGGGCCGGTGGAGGCAGGTTCTGGCGGTGCCAGTGGTGCAGGATGGTCGCAAGAAAAGTCAACCTGAGGCCCGAGGGGGCAGACTCGAGCCGGGGCAGTACTGCCTGCACTGCGGCAAGCGCCGCTCGGACATCTCTGACGTTCAGGGCATGGGTCAGCTGCGTGAGATGGCCTTCAATCACGGTCCGACCGCCGCTCACTTTATCGAGCAGGAGGGCGACGGCCACCGACTGTTCCTCCGTCGGCTTAGACTCCCCAAGCAGACGCCGCAGCACCGGCACCAGACGCCCGGGCCCTGAGTCCGGCGGGATCCCGTCCAGGTTGGCTCTGACCGAGGCATCAGCGCCCCGATAAAATGCATCCAGAGCTCTGATCAAGAGCTTCCACGGCGCCAGCGGGGAGTGACGAGAGATCTCATCTAACGCGGCGAGCGCGCCATCGGGAAGCGGGCCGGTCGTCACCGCCGAGAAGAGGTCGCGCACGGCCATAGCCGTGCGCTTGAGCGGATGATCGCCTGGCAGGGCGGTGGAATCGACCAGCACCGCAGGATCGTGTAGGGTCCGGGTGAGGACCGCCTCCAGCTCACGCCGCCGCGAGGGCGTGGCGGCGGACAGTTCGGCGAGTAGTGACTCGAAGTTTCCGGCCGCCAGCTCACTCTGGCGTATGAACGGTGCCACTCGCGCCTGAGCGGCGGGAAACCGGTCGCTGACAAGCATGGCGAGCGCCCGGGCTTCCTGATGCATTCCGCTCGTCATTAGCGCTTGGATGCGTGCCTGGTAGGCTTCCACGGCCAAGGCCTCAGCCTCCGGCCCGGGTGCCTGTTTGAGGCACTGCTTGGCAGCTTCCACCGCATCCCGCGTCTGGCCCCGGGCGAGTAGCGCCTCGACGTGGGCTCGCCATGCCTCAGGCCCGAGGTCGTGCGGGGGCTGAGGCGGCCCCTTGGCACGCTGGTGTTTGTGCTTTTGGCGCTTGGGCATGCAGCTCCTCCCGCATCGGCTGCCCGAAGCGTGGCGTCAGCTGTCAGCGCTTCGCATGGGCGCCTGGTGATTAGACCGGCGTCGGCTGCGCCAACGCCAGCATCGCCTCCTCCACCCCATGGCCATTCAAGGGAACGATCTTGCCATCCTTAATCACTGTAGCCAGATGCTGGCCACCCTGCAAGACGCGAATGTCGGCCAGCGGATCGCTCTTCAGAATGATGAGATCCGCCAGCTTGCCCGGCTCCAACGTCCCGAGATCGTGCTCCAGCCCGAGGGCGAAGGCGGTGTTCTTGGTGCTGGCGGTGATCGCTTCCATAGGGGTGTAGCCCCCGTAGCGCACCAGGATCTCTGCCTCATGGGCATGTAGTTCCCCGTAGGGCATCAGGGGTGAATTGCCGCTATCGGTGCCACACATGATGGCGATCCCCAGCGCCCGGGCGCGCTCCAGCATATGCACGGCGCTCTCCCAATGGCGCTTGAGCCGGTCCATCTCGCGAGGCCCCCGCCCATACTCAGAGCCGACTTCCGCCCCACGTCGCAAGAAGGTCATGGTCGGCATCAGTCGCACCCCGGCCTCAGCCACGACCTCCAGTTCGGTGTCGGTGGCCAGGTCAGCGTGCAGGATCCAATCCATTCCCGCCTCGGCGGCGGCCCGGGTTGAGCCCGCCCCGCGCGAATGAATGGTGACCCGCGCGCCGCGGCGGTGCGCCTCCTGCACCACAGCCGATAACTCCTCGGGTGCGATCATCTGGGTATCACCCCAGGTGCTGTCCGCCAGTTTGATAAAATCGACGCCATGTTTACATTGTCGCCGCACCTCGGTGATCATCTCCGAGACATCATTGGCCAGCACGCCGATGCTATGCTCCGGGGTGCCTACCCATGACGGCTCGTTGTCGGTGATGCCGCCATAGGTGACGATAAAGCGGCCGGCACAGGCAATGCGGGGCCCCTCGATGAGCCCCACATTAATGGCGTCGCGGATGGCTACATCGTTGAACCAGGTGCCACCCGGCACGGCGATACTAGTGACGCCGGTGCGCAGCACCTGCTGGGCATTGCGCGCCGCCCGTAAGGCGCTGAATCCGGGGCTGGTGGTGCCCCGCGTGCTCGGCCCTCCCGACATCTGGGGAAAGCCGAAGGACAGGTGGCAATGGCCATCGATGAGACCGGGCATGATCCATTGCCCTGCAGCATCGATGATTTCCATATGCCGTCGATCGCCATGGGCCAAATCCTCCGGAAGCGGCCCGATGCTCTTAATACGATTGCCCTCGATGACCATAGCCTGATTGGGGGTGGGAGGATTCCCTGTGCCGTTTATCAGGGTGCCGTTCTGGATGACGAGAGTGTGTTTGCCCTGGCTACCCATATCGATCTCCTCTGCAAACGCGTGGCTGGGCGGCGCGAGGTGTACTTGCCGGGATGACTCAGACAGGTGCGAGCGAACGGTCTCGAGATGGCGCCGCAGGCGTTCATCGGTGCCAGCTACGTGCGCCATGTTGAACGGTCGTCGGCGCGAGTGTACCGAGGTTTGTGGGCTGTGTCAACGAGCACGGGTCGACGGTCGAGTGCCTCGTTGTAGGAAGCCCTCTACACGTCGTAGAGCGCAACGCCGGCTCTACGATTGCCATCAAGGCAGCTTCCGGTGTAGGATGCCACCCGGTAGAGGGATAGGCATGGAGCATCAAGCGCGATCTTCAAGGGAGGACAACGGTGACCCATTATGATGCCATCGTGCTCGGTGTCGGAGGGATGGGCAGCGCGGCGTTGTACCATCTGGCCCGTCGTCACCTGCGCGTCCTCGGGATCGAACGCTACAACATCCCCCATGAAATGGGGTCTTCGCACGGATTGACCCGGATTATCCGCCTCGCCTACTACGAGCACCCCTCCTATGTGCCGCTGCTCAGACGGGCCTATGAGCTCTGGCGACAGTTAGAGAATACGGTCCAGGAGCGCCTGCTCATCATCACCGGCTCCATCGATGCCTCGCCCGCAGATGGCGAGGTCTTTATGGGCTCAAAAGCCTCCTGTGATATTCACCATCTCCCCCATGCAGTCCTCGATCATCAGGAGCTCAACGCGCGTTTTCCGGGCTATCGCTTGCCCCAAGGCATCGTGGCGGTCTATCAACCCGATGGCGGCTTTTTGCTCTCGGAGCGCTGTATCGTCGCCCACGTCATGGTGGCGCAAGAGTTGGGAGCGGAAGTGCATGGCCAGGAGCGCGTCCTGGGTTGGGAAGCCAAGGGCCAAGGGGTGGAGGTGCACACCGACCGTGGGCGCTACAGCGCTGAGAAATTGGTCATCTGCGCCGGCGCCTGGGGGGCAAAACTTGTCCCTGAACTGGCGACCTTGGCGGTACCCGAGCGGCAGGTGTTGGGCTGGTTTCAGCCGACGCGACCGGCCCTGTTCCGTGTGCATGCCTTCCCGGTCTTTAACATGGCGGTGGAGGAAGGCCGCTATTATGGCTTCCCGATCTATGGCATCCCCGGCTTCAAGGTGGGGCGCTACCACCACCTGGAGCAGCGCGTCGATCCCGACCGGATGGATCGCGAGGCACATCGCGAGGATGAGGAAACATTACGCCACTTCACAGCACGCTATTTCCCCGATGCCGCCGGGCCAACGATGTCGCTGAAAACCTGCCTCTTCACCAATACGCCGGATGAGCATTTCATCCTCGACCTACATCCTGACCTGCCGCAGGTCTGCATCGCCGCCGGGTTCTCCGGGCATGGGTTCAAATTCTGCAGCGTTGTGGGGGAAATCATGGCCGACCTGGCACAGACCGGCCGCAGTCGGCATGATCTGGAACTGTTCCGCCTGCGGCGCTTCCAAGAGGCGTCCCCTACCCACTAATGGGTGCGTTTAACGGAACCTGTTGTCAAGGCCCATCGCCTGGAGTAGAGTAGGCCCATCCTATTTTCTCCTTCATCCACAGCTTCTGCTAAGGGCAGGCCCAGAGAGGGTGACACAGGAGGGCAGGAAAGATGGCTCTTGACGCCAAATATCTATATGTGGTGATGATGGATGTAGAACCGGACAAAGAGGAGCTGTTTAACAAGACGTACGACGAGGAACACATCCCCATCCTGACAAAAGTCCCTGGGGTGATTAGCGCCGCGCGCTACAAAACGTCAGATGAAGGGGTAGCTCGCTATTTGGCGATTTATGAACTCGAGAGTCCTGATGTGCCCCATAGCGAGGCGTTTCGGCAGGCTTCGGACAGCGGCGAGTGGCCCACCAAGGTGCGGCCATTTTGCAAAAACCGGTCGCGTATCGTTTATACGCAGATCTTGCCGCCACCCGGGAAGTAGCCGTCGTCTCTCGGCGGCCATGACCCCGACAGCGATGGAGTGCCAGGGCCTGAGGGGATGTCTGAGAGGGGCGGCGTCGGAAGGGCTATGAAACGATGTCTAGCGTTCGAACGTGACCTGTCCCCGCTGGTGGTCTACGGTCACTTTGAATTGGCGGAGAAACGTCATGCCGAGGAGGCCTATAGGCATACGGCCGTCGGTGTCGATGGCAACGTCGACGTCGCGTGCCTCGGCTGTGCCGACACGCAGCGACTGCAGCGTGGCAATCGGGAACCTGACCGACCCGCCGGCGGTCTTAAATTCCCGCTTGGGTAAGTGATCCAGCGAAGACAGCCGGAGGTCCCCTGCCGTCTGTTTGGTCAAAACCGTGAAATCAGCCCCGGTATCGAGCAGCATAGGCACCGTCAAGCGCCGATTCAGCACGGCGTCGACGACAACCGTACCTCCGGGTTTGGTGGGAGTCATCTTGACCCTGCCAGGCTCAGCTACAGGCGGGCCACTCGGCTCGGGAGCTTGGCCTGGCGCGCTCGGCTGATAGACCTTGAACTCTTGCAGTGCGCCCTTTGACTTCGGCGGTGTGTCCGCAAGATGAACACGCCCCTGTTCATCGACCCAGCGGTACATCTCGCCGGGGATCGCAGGGGGGGTGAGGGAGACATAGCCAACCAGCAGTGCCCCCAGCGATCTCCACATGATCGACCTTGCGAATGAATGAGGTCTGGCGAGCAGCATAGGCTTGTTCCTCTAGCTATTGCCATAGGTAGAATGCACGGGTACCGCAGCGCTAACAGAGAGATGAAAGGCAACACAGCCCTATCGCGGTTTCCCCGACAACCATATACCGATCGGCTTGTTCGGGCATAATGTGAGAGCGAGGAACATCGTTCACGACAGGCTATTCCCTCTCCACCCGAAAGAGGGTGAGGGTGAGGGAGGTCCGGCATGGATGCTGTACCACTAGGTTGACCCATCTGCCCTAAGCCGGAAGCGACATGCGGCCGCCCGCGCCATCAGGAGGCACCCACGATGTATGATTTGCTGATTCGCCATGGACGGATTATCGATGGCACGGGGAGCGCCCCGTATGCGGCAGACGTCGGCGTCAAGGACGGTGACATCGTGGCCATCGGCCGTCTGGAGGATGAGGCCGGCAAGACCGTCGACGCCACTGGGCAGGTGGTTGCCCCTGGCTTCATCGACCTGCATACCCATAGCGATCTGTCGTTCCTCCTCGATCCAACGGCGCAGAGCAAGGTACGACAGGGCGTCACGTTAGAGCTAGCGGGCAATTGTGGCTCTAGTTTTTGCGCGCCATTGCAAGGGGCAGCCGCCGAGATGCTGCGCGCCCGGGTGTCTCAATATACCGAGACCTTTGAGCCAACTTGGAGCGATTTCGGCGGCTATCTGGATGCCGTGCAGCGCGCCACGTCCACGCTCAACCTGGCCGTACAGGTGGGACACGGTACCATCCGCGCCGCCGTGATGGGCATGGAGGCGCGAGCCGCCAGCGGCGACGAGCTAGAACAGATGAAAACTCTGGTGGCCGAATGCCTCGATGCCGGGGCGATGGGTTTTTCGACGGGCCTATTTTACGCTCCCGGCAATTACGCCCGCCTTGAAGAGGTGATTGAACTGGCGGCCGTGACAGCCGTCCGCGGCAAGCTCTATTCCACGCACATGCGCGATGAGGGGAGCCATAGCGTCGGCCTTTTCGTCGCCCTCAACGAAGCCATCGAGATCGGCCGGCGCACGGGCATTCGAGTGCAGATCTCGCACGTCAAATGCAGCGGTCCGGCGGTGTGGGGGCGGGCTGGGGATGTCTTGGACCTCTTCGATCGCACCCGGCGCGAAGGCATCGACCTGGCCGGTGACCAGTATCCGTATGCCGCCGCGAGCACCTCGCTCACCGGCGCCCTGTTCCCCCGCTGGGCCCTCGAAGGTGGGCGTGAGGGGACGTTGAAACGCCTGGCCAATGCTGCAGAGCGGCAGCGTCTGCATGCCGACATCGCGGCGATGTTCAGCAAGTGGAGCACGCCACAAGGGGTGGTCATCGCCCGCTTCGTCCCGGACCCCGGTCTTGAAGGCCAGAACATGGCGCAGATCGCCGAGGCGTTGCGGTGTGATCCGGCGGAGGCGGCCATGCGGCTATACGAGCTGGGTGAAGCCTCGGTGATCGCCCACGCCATGCAGGAAGCCGATGTCGAGGCCATCGCGCGCCACCCCTGGGTAGCCGTCGGCTCGGACGGAAGCTCGCTTTCGGCGCACGGCATGCTCTCGGCGGGGAAACCGCACCCGCGCAGCTACGGCACGAACCCACGCTATCTGGCGCGTTTCGTCCGACAACGCCAGCTCGTGTCGCTACCGGAAGCGGTGCGTAAGATGACCCTGCTGCCGGCCACTCGCTTGGGGTTAACCCGTCGTGGGCGCATCGCGCCAGGGTTTGCCGCCGACTTGGTGGTGTTCAACCCCGAGACCGTGGCCGATACCGCCACCTTTGAGGCGCCGCACAGCTATCCGATGGGCATCCCGCATGTGGCCGTCAATGGCGTACTAGTGATCGAAAACGGGGCCTTCACCGGGCAGACCCCCGGTAAGATCATCCGTGGGTTTGACGACTAAAGGGCTCGTCTGAGGACGAATAGTCCGATGCTGAGACATCTGTCTCCTGTCGTGCGCGCTACCAGGCACAAAGAGTTCTGGAAGGTGCAAGGCGGGAATGTTCTATCTTCCTACGAGCACAGAGGTGAAGGCTGGCGGTGAAGTCATAGGGTGAAGCATCGATGACAGTGACAGACCAGAGCCAAGACGTACGTTTTCACTATCTGTTGGGCACATTCATGTGCTATGTGCCGTTGGCCGGTGGCCTCTCCCTCTGGGCCTGGCGCGATGCGGCGTTTCCTGATGTCGTAAAGCCAGCCTTGATGGCAGCGGGGATCCTCGTCTGGACGCTCATCGAGTATCTGCTCCATCGTTTCCTGCTGCATTATCGCCCTCAAACACCGGCGCTCCTGGCAGTCGTCGAGAGGTTGCACCTGGGACACCACCGGGATCCGCGGGATGAAGCGAAGATCACGGTTCCCGTGTATGGCAGCCTGCCCATCGCTGGCGGCCTGCTGGGGTTGTTTCGGCTCATGACTGGAAGCTGGGAGATGGCGGGGCTACTCATGACCGGGAGCATCGCTGGCTACCTGTACTACGAAACGGTGCATTTCTGGATCCACTGCGGTATGCGTCGCGGGCGCTGGCTGAGACAACGGCGCGCTAACCACTTTTTCCACCACTTCAAGGACCAGACGCGCTGTTTCGGTGTCAGCACGCCGTTGTGGGACTTGGTAATGAGGACGCACCGGGTGCAGTCATGACCGCAGACAGCGCAGCTTCCAGCCTTCCCCCTCGAGGGGGGAGGGTTCGGGTGGGGGTGAAATGACGCGCACAGGATCAGTCGGTGTATCCAGAGAGATCGGTACACGGAAGGGGCGGCATGATGAATGACGGACGGCGACCGTTGGAAGGCATTCGGGTGTTGGAGTTGGCCCAGATCGTGGCGGGCCCATTCTGCGGTACGCTGATGGCCGAGTTCGGGGCCGAGGTCATCAAGGTCGAAATGCCCGGTCGCGGCGACGATATCCGCCGTATGGGACCGTCGGAGCAGAACGTGGGCTACTGGTGGGCGGTGGATAATCGCAATAAGAAGGTCATGACGCTGGACCTGCATCACCCGCGGGGGCAGGAGATCGTGCGCCGGTTGGTGCCGCTCGTCGACGTGGTCACCGAGAACTTTCGCCCCGGCACCCTGGAGCGCTGGCACGTGGGCTGGGAGGATCTAAGCCGCATCAACCCGCGGCTGGTGATGGCGCGCATCACCACCTTCGGGCAAACTGGGCCGTGGCGCAATGGCCCCGGCTTCGCCGCCATCGGCTCCGCCTTCGGCGGCACCTGGTACATCAACGGCCCGGCCGACCACCCCCCTTCCCGGCCGACGCCAGTCTACCCCGACTACATGACCGGCCTGTTCACCGCCTTCGGGGTGTTGGCGGCGCTGCGCCATCGCGACGCTACCGGCGAGGGGCAATGGATCGACGCCGCCCTGTACGAATCGACCTTTCGCACTCTGGAGCATACCGCAACCTGGTACGGGCGGCAGGGCGTGGTGCGTGAGCGTGGAGGGCTGCAGCATGTGGGCTGGCCCGGGGGGGCTTGTCAGACGAAAGATGGCCGCTGGGTGGCCTATACTGCCCCGGCACAACACCTCTTCGCACGCGTCTGCAAGATGCTCGGCCAGCCTGAGCTGCCCCAGGACGAACGCTTTGCCACGGCGGAGGCGCGAGGGCAACACATGCGCGCCTTCACTCAGGAGGTCGAGCGCTGGTTTGCGGCGCACACCTATGAGGAGGCATCCAAAGCGCTAGAAGAGCACCAGGTCCCCTACTCGCCGATCATGAGCATGGCCGACATTTTCGCCGAGCCGCACTATCGGGAGCGCGACATGATCATCGACGTCCCCGAACCGACGCTCGGCTCTCTGCCACAGCCCGGCGTCGTGCCCAAGCTCTCCCGTACCCCCGGCCGCGTCACCCACGCCGGCCCACCGATAGGCCAGCATACCGAGGAAATTTTGCGCGAGTTCTTGCGGATGCCACCCGCTGAGATCGAGGAGCTACGAAGGGAGGGGGTAATCTAACACCCTACGCCATGTATGTGACGCTTCCCAAAATCATGGTCAGCTTCAGCGCTGACGTGGAGCGCGTGCGATGGGTGATCTCGGCGTTCGCCACTGCCGAAGCCGTGATGATGCCCACGATCGGCTGGCCCAGCAATGCCATCGGCTATCATCGGCTGTACATCCCCGTTCAACGGGTGGCGGCCGGTGCTGATTAACCCCTCACCCCTACTGGCGACCGGAAAAGGTCCGCGACCCGGCAACGAAATCCGGGGAGCAGTTCTTCGCTCACCAGCTCATCCGCCTCCGTCAGAATTGTCGTGTGCGTTGGCGAGGAATAAATCGTGATGATTTTGTGTTCCGGAGAGATTAACCATACCTGTCGCACCCCGCTAGCCAAGTACTCTTCGACTTTGCTGATAACCCTTTCGTACAGGTCATTCGGAGAAATGATCTCCACCGCCAGGTCAGGAGCCATCGGCCAGATGCCTTCGGGTTCGCCTTCCACTGGGAGGCGTGTCGCCGCCACGAAGGCGACATCGGGAATGCGCTGGTTTTCCCCAATCTGAAACGTTGCATCCGGGCCATAGACGCCACCCAGTTGGTGCGCTTCCACGTGGTTTACTAACCGAGCAATCAGACGCACCCCCACCCCGCTGTGTCGCGCTCCCCCCATGGTTTTTTCCTCTGGCTGCCCGGCAACGATTTCGTATTCCTTGTCCGGGTGAAGGTCGAGACTGATAGTACTGGCCATCTCTATGGTTTCCTCTCTCTCCAAAGTCTTATCCCGGCGACGCTTTGCCGCTTACCTGGGAGAACACAGCCCAGCTAGCAGCGCCCTGGTGGGGCGCCGCGGCCTTTTCCGCCGCCGGTATGATCAGCCCTATGCCCTCTACCGTCCTTTCCACTGCGGCTTGCGCTTCTCGGCGAAAGCGCGTGGTCCCTCCTTCGAATCCTCGGTGCGCAGCAGCTGATCGTAGAGATGTCGGGTGAGGGCGGCGAGCGCGGGCTCGCTCATATCCAGCCCGCGATAGGCCAACTCTTTGAAATAGCGCACCGATAACGGTGCATTCTCGGTGATCTGCTGCGCCAAGGCCTTGGCCTCCTCCATGAGCCGTTCCTTGGGGACAACGTGGTTCACAAAGCCGATCTCATAGGCGCGTTGGGCGGTGATGGGCTTGGCCGTCATGACCAATTCTAGGGCGGCGGCCACCGGGATGAGCTTGGGAAGCGCAGTGGCGAAAGGCGGGAGCAGGCTCCACTTTGCCTCGGTAATCCCCATCATCGCGTCCTCGGCGGCGATGCGGAGATCGCACATCTGCGCGATGGCCCAGCCACCTGCCATAGCATAACCGTTGATGGCGGCGATCATCGGCTTCCAGGTGTGCTCGAAGAAGGCCAGGCTGTCAGGCCCCATGCTGTCGGAAGCGCGCGCTTGAATGCCGGCGGCATTGTCGGCCGCGCGTTCCTTGAGGTCCCGTCCAGCGCAGAAGGCACGCCCGGCTCCGGTGATGATGGCTACCCGCGCCTGCTCATCATGGTCGAAGCGCACGATGGCCTCGTTTAATTCTTGCCTGAGCTGGCGGTTAATGGAGTTTAACGCTTCGGGTCGGTTTAACGTGATGATGACGATCTCATCTTCTTTGTCATAGAGAACTGCTGCGGTCATGTTATCCCTCATATCCGAGCAATGGACGCCTGGCATGTCGGCGTCGAAGATGCATTCCACAGTGCGCCAAAACTGCTGCTGCCGAGTGCAACAGCCATTGTATAATGCGGCTTATGGGTGTACAAGGTCATATTCAAACTGAGGGGGAGGGGATGATAGGGTTCTCGAGTCCTGCCGTCTATTCGATATGAACCGTGCTAAGGTCATGGAGAGCGGCGCTGCAGCATTGACGGAGGCGGAACGCCTGATCGGAGGAAGGAAAGGCTATGGAGAAAGCGTTAGACGACATCACCGTGATCGATTTGGGTCAGGTCATCGCGATGCCCTACTGCACCATGCTGCTGGCGGACCTGGGAGCGCGGGTGATCAAGGTGGAGTCGCGGGAGCAGGGGCAAGAACGCCTATCCCTTGGCATTAAGCGCGTGCGCAACGGTGTGGAGGAGCGCGTGCCGGTGCATCAGTACCGCGAGCGCAACAAGCAATCGATCACGCTGAATTTGAAACACCCGAAGGGCGTCGAGCTGTTCAACGAGTTGGTCAAACGTGCGGATGTGGTGGCGGAGAATTTTAGCGTCGGCACGATGGATCGCCTCGGCCTCGGCTATGAGACGCTGAAGCAGGTGAATCCCCGTATCATCTATGCCTCGGTCACGGCGTTCGGCCAATACGGGCCGTATGCGCATTGGCGCGGCTATGATATTCTGGCGCAGGCGATTAGCGGCTACATGAGCATCACCGGGTTTCCCGACAGCCCACCGACGCGGTCGGGGCAGTCGATCTCGGATTACTACGCCGGGATGCTGTGCGCCTTCAGCATTGTGTCGGCACTGCATTATCGTGACCGCACGGGCAAGGGGCAGCGCATCGATATGGCGCTGCTCGATAGCCTGATCACGGCCCTGGATAATCTTGGCGAACGGTACACCGTGGGAGGGGAAACTCTGACACGCAAGGGGAACATCTCGTTCGGCGGGTCGAGCTCGGGCGTCTATCCCACCACGGATGGTCATGTGGCGATCGCCGCCGGCACAAGCAACCTGGTCTGGCGGCGGTTCTGCCAAATCATCGGCAGGCCCGAGCTGGCAGACGATCCAAAGTTCGCCACCACCGCGGCCCGGCGTACCTATCAAGCGGAGACGGCGGCGATCATTCAGGGCTGGACCAGCCAACGCCCCAAAGCCGAAGTGGTGAGCACGCTGGCGGAGGGCGGCGTCCCCGCGGCACCGGTGAACAATGTGGCGGAGATGGTGGCAGATCCCCAGATCCAGGCCCGCGAGATGTTTGTCGAACTCGAGCATCCCATCTACGGCCCAGTCAAGATCACCGGCACGCCGCTGAAGTTGTCGGAGACGCCGGGCAGGGTCGAGCGTCTCGCCCCGCTCCCTGGCGAGCACAACGGGGAGATTTTTGTTGGGCTGTTAGGCCATTCAAGCCAGGACCTCGCCCGCTGGCAGGAACAAGGAGTGATCTAGGGGGAGCGCTACTCTCCTACGAAGCAGCCGCCCCTGACGCACCTATGTAAACTATGCACCAATGACAAATAGCCCATAGAGGAGGATGAGCACGCTACCAGCCCAGCGTGGGAGGCGCTTCGTTCACAGCCCCAGTGGAGGTGTTCCCAATGGATATCACCGCCGAGCACGTTGCTCCTACTTCGCTCCCACACCGCGGGTCCGCCTGGGAAGTTCTCGGCGTGGCGACGCGTCTGGGGTTGACCTCGTTCGGCGGGCCGATCGCCCACTTGGGCTACTTTCATGCCGAGTATGTGGCCCGCCGCAAATGGCTCGATGAGCAGACCTACGCTGATCTGGTGGCACTGTGTCAGTTTCTCCCAGGACCGGCTAGCAGCCAGGTGGGCATCGCTGTGGGCTTTATGCGGGCGGGCTTGTTGGGCAGCATCGCCTCCTGGTTAGGCTTCACCCTGCCCTCGGCCCTGGTGCTCGTCGCTTTCGCCTATGGGCTGCAAGCCCTTGGCAGCACCGATGCCGGCTGGCTCCATGGGCTCAAAGTGGTCGCGGTGGCCGTGGTGGCGCAAGCGGTGTGGGGCATGGCGCGCAACCTGGCGCCCGATCGCGAACGGGCGAGCCTCGCCTTCCTGGCGGCGATCGCCATGCTGGCATATCCGACGGCGGTCGGACAAGTCCTGATCATCGGCGTGGCGGGCCTCATCGGCTGGTGGTGGCTGCCAGAGGCCGGGACGCCTCGCACCCCCGGAATGCGCATCACCATCGGCCATCGGGCGGCCGTGATGGCCTGGGTGCTTTTCTTCGGGCTCCTCCTCGGGCTGCCGCTCTGCCAACAGGTAATCACCAGTCAACCGCTGGCGGTCTTCGATAGTTTCTTCCGCGTCGGTTCCCTCGTGTTCGGCGGCGGCCACGTAGTCCTTCCACTCCTCCAAGCCGAAGTGGTTCCGCCGGGGTGGGTCACCAACGAGCAGTTCGTCGCCGGCTACGGGGCGGCGCAAGCCGTCCCCGGTCCCCTCTTCACCTTTGCCGCCTACCTCGGCGCCGTGATGCAGCCATTGGGTGGTGGGGTCGCCGGCGCGGCCCTGGCGCTCATCGCCATCTTTGCGCCCTCTTTCTTGCTCCTCGCGGGGGCGCTGCCGCTGTGGGACTCGCTCCGCCGACGGGCTGGCGTCCAAGCGGCGCTGCGGGGTATCAACGCGGCGGTGGTGGGACTATTGTTGGCAGCGCTTTATCACCCGGTCTGGACCAGTGCTATCCACGCGCCCGCCGATGTGGCGCTGGGGCTCGTGGATTTCGCGTTGTTAGCGTTTTGGAAGTGGCCCCCCTGGCTTGTCGTGCTCCTCTCAGCCGTGGGAGGTGCACTCCTTCAATGACGAAGACCCATCCCGTGACACCCTCTTCAATTTACGTCTCATTGGTCTCCAGGTCCCAGGAACCCCCGTTGGGGTCGGCTGCCGCCGTCGGCTCAGCAGCGACGCGTGTGAGTCCCAGCGTCTGGCGGAGCTGCTGCTCGATCTCGGTCGCCACCTCCGGATGCTCTTTGAGGTACTTCTTGGCGTTCTCCCGCCCCTGGCCAATCCGGTCCTCCTGGTAGGCGTACCAGGCCCCGCTTTTGTGGACGAGACCCCTCTCGCTCGCGAGGTCAAGGAGATCCCCCTCGCGCGAGATGCCTTCGCCATACATCATGTCGAACTCCGACTGCCGGAAGGGCGGGGCCACTTTGTTCTTCACCACCTTCACCCGCACCCGGCTGCCCGTCGTCTCGTCGCCCTCCTTGATCTGGCCGATGCGCCGCACATCCAAGCGGACGGAGGCGTAAAATTTGAGGGCATTGCCGCCAGTGGTGGTTTCGGGGTTGCCGACAAACATGCCGATCTTCTGCCGGAGCTGATTGATGAAGACCATGGCGGTCCTGGACTTACTGATGATGCCGGTTAATTTCCGCAAGGCTTGCGACATGAGGCGAGCCTGCAGGCCCATCTGTGCATCGCCCATCTCGCCGTCGATCTCGGCCTTAGGGACGAGGGCCGCCACGGAATCCACCACAATGACATCGATGGCGCCGCTGCGCACCAGGGTCTCGGCGATCTCCAAGGCCTGCTCGCCAGTGTCCGGTTGCGAGATCAGGAGCTCGTCGGTCCTCACCCCAAGCTTCTGCGCATAGATCGGGTCGAGGGCATGTTCGGCATCGATAAAGGCCGCGATCCCACCCGTTTTCTGCACCTCGGCGATGAGGTGCAGCGCGATCGTCGTTTTCCCCGAGGCTTCCGGGCCATAGATCTCCGTGACCCGCCCGCGTGGAATGCCTCCTACGCCCAAGGCGACGTCGAGCGAAATCGCCCCGGTCGAAATGACGGCGATATCCAGCGCAGCAGGTTGCGCGCCGAGGCGCATGATCGCGCCCTTGCCGAATTGCCGCTCGATCTGAGTCATCGCCGCGCTCAGCGCTTTCTCCTTCGGCTCTCTCGAGCCGTTCACTCCGGTCTTCAAGGTTTCCACGAGCATGTCCTCCCTGAGGGCATCCGCCTCGTCCGTCTGCCATCCACCCTTGTCACACGTTTAAGGAGATCTATTGAACTCTAGTGATCCCATAACGTACCAGCTATGAGACCATATTTGCAAGGCAAAAATCTCGAGCGCGCGCGACAAACGTCCGACCGTGATCGGCTGCACGCCGGCGGTGTGGTTGTCCTCCTGGGCATGTAGCTAGTATGCCCCATGGCTACGGCCGATCACTATCCCATGCATCGGTGAGGACGGGTGAGGCATATGGTCAGGCACCCTAGCCTGCCCATTGCGAGGCATGTGCGCCTCCGTCCCGAAGCAGTCCCAGACCTTTGCGGTCCTCGCCAGGCGGGGAGTGGGAAAGACACGCACTACAGCGGTAATGGTCGAGGAGATGCTGAAGGCCGGCCTCCAAGTCGCGGCGGTGGACGCGTCCGGGTGTGGGGGGCTATACCGCTTCAGTCCGCTTGCGAAGGCTCACCCCCGCTCCCATGGCTCCTTGTCCCCACCGCATCTATGCTCCAGGAGTCTGAGACGTGTTACTCAGCTGGGGGTTTACCCCGGCGGGGGAAGGGCCCCTGGCGGTGGAGGTGGCGGGACAGAACTGGGCGAGAGAGGCGAGGCCGTCGGGGGCACCTGATTGCCTTTGGCGTACATACATTGGGTATAGGCTACGTCGTACCGCCACTGCAGCGTTCGAGATGAGGCTGATCCGGCCTCTGCTCCGGTCGCACTCCCCAGGAGGAGCCCGCTTCCGGCTCCTACAGCCGCTCCCACGCCGGCATCGCCGGCGGCGGCACCAATCACAGCCCCTGCCGCAGCCCCTAAGGCGGTCCCGAGGGCCGCGCTATTGACGACGCTCTGCGTGGATACCTGCCCCGGCGCGACGCCAATCTGTTGCTGAGCATATTGCCGGCAGATCACATCATCGACCTGGAACTGGTCGAATGGCTTGCCGATGCCGGGCAGAACCATCACGTTCGGGCCGGTCGGCACGGTGGCGCAGGCGCTGACCACGCCCATCACGAAGAGCAGCAGGACCCATTTCTTGAGCATGGCTTTCCTCCTAGTGTGGTGTCGGGACGACCGGCCTCCATCCGCCAGGGCATTGTTGCACATATGGGTAGTACCCCTGGGGATTGTTGCAATAATACCATAATTGTTGCGAAGGGGGCGGTTGGACATAGACCGCCGGTGGCGGTGCAACGGCCACTGGTGGGTACGTGTACGTATAGGGAG
>Ga0081538_10001763_pt1 | contig 21916 bp, 24 predicted proteins | sample TabmetS5T2R1_FD_71022 | JGI IMG/M metagenome (GOLD analysis project Ga0081538, IMG submission 71022) | Tabebuia heterophylla rhizosphere microbial communities from the University of Puerto Rico - S5T2R1 | ecosystem: Host-associated > Plants > Roots > Rhizosphere ...
GACCGCAACCGGGGCGCCCGCCGGGCACGGGGTCGAGGTCCGGTCGCCCGGCTGCGGGCGGCGACCGCCCCGCCCGCACGGTCGGCGTCGGCGCGACTCCGGGAGGCCAGGGGCCAGGTCCCGCAGGCCGGGAGGTCGGGCCGGCTGCGGTGGCTGTCGCTGGCCGGGTTGGGCTCGGCGCTGCTGGTGGTGGTTGGGATCCTTGCCGGGCGGCGCCGGCGCCGCCGGGCACCGAGCGTGGGGGAGGCGCTCCGCCGGGCGTTGGGAGAGCTGCTGGCCGCCTTCCAGGCTGCGCTGCCGCGTGGTCGCGGCCGCCGGTGGTTCGGGTCGCTCGGCGGGCCTGGCGGCGGCGGCGGCCGCCGTTGGGGTGGGGCTGGGTGGCGTCCGGCGGCCAGCCGCAGGTCGTAGGGCGGAGGCCTGCCGGCAGGCGGCGCCACCACTACGACGACGCCGACCAAGGCGAGTCGGCCAAAGCAGGCAACGTCAATAAGCTAGCTGCCGCGGGCCACCAAGGCGGATGTCGTCAACGGCGGCCAACCGCTTGGTGCTGCCGCTAACGGTGTTCGCGCAGGGCCCTGATGAGCTGGTCTTTGCTCATCGAGGAACGACCCTGGACGCCGGCCTCCCTGGCCCGCTCGCGCAGCTGCCGCACGGTCTGGTGCTCGAGGTCCTGCCGGCGCTTGGCCTGCCGAGGCTTCGCCTGGCGTTGGCTGGTCCGGCGGGTTCTGCCCCGTTCCTTGGCGGGCTCGACTTGGCGCCTTTTGGCAGGCGCGGCGCGCTCGGCCGCGGCTGGCCGGCGGTTGGCTGCCCGACCGGCGCTGGGAGCGGCGGCCTTCGTCAGGTTGCGGGCGGTGTGTGCCCGGTCGACCGGCTCACCGGTGCCTGGGATGGTGTCGATCTTGCCGGCCATGCCGCGACCGCGCCGGGCGAGCCTGCTGAGCTGGCGGCCGACGCGGGCGGGAAGGCTGCGGGCGGTCGTGACGCTCAGGCCGGCGAGGTGGCGGGTGCCTGCGACGCTGCGCTCGCGCAGGTGGCGAAGCCGCCCGTGGGTGTGCTTGCCGACCGCGTCCGCCTGGCTGGGGGCCTGTCCGCGGGGGCGGTTGATCGGCCGCATGCGCCCGAGGGTGGCGCGGATGGTGTCGACGATGCGCCGGGGCAGGGAACGGCCGTTGCGCTGTGGTTGCGGCCTGCTCGGGGCTGCTGCCGTGACTACCACTCTCCAAGAACCGGGGTCGCCCTGACGTTTGCCTCAAGACTTTTGACTTACCCAGATCGGCGTCCGCCTACTCGCAAGCAGCCAGGCACCCGCCGCGGGCGGGTCCGCGCCCGCCGACGCTGGTGCCGCCCGGCGGCCAGGTCGGGTGCGGGGCGTGGAGTCCGCCTACGTGGGTATCCCACGTCCATGGAGGCCGAAGTGGTGGTTCGCTCGGTCGAGCGGGTTCGTACCCGCTCGGGCAACGTCCGCTACGTGGTGCGCGACGCCGATGGCCGGGAGTTCTCGACCTTCCGGGAGAGGATCGGCGAGGAGGCCGAGCGCTTCCGGGGTCAGCGCGTGCACATTGAGTTCCACGAGGAGGAGCGGGCCGGCTTTCGCAACGTCTACCTGGACCGGATCCAACCCGCCCCCGGCCCCGATGGCGCCGATACCGACCCTGAGGAGGCGGCCTGGCGCACGGCGGTGGAGGCCACGCCGTGGCTGGTGGGCAGCGGCGAGCCGGAGCGTGAGGTCCCACCCGAGGAGCTGTTCGAGCGGCTCAAACCCTTCAAGGATCGCGTAGCGGACGACATCCGCGGCGACCAGGAGTAATCGTTCCGGAAACCGGTCCCACCGAACGCACGGTCCAAGGGCGACGGGTCCTGCCTGCCAGACGGTGAGTCCTGCACAACGGCCGTTCACACGTCCGTGTGACGCTGGGTGGCCATTGATCGCTCCCGGAGCAGACCACGACCCCGGGCCGGCTGCACGCACGCCGGAACAGACGGCCGCTTGGAGGAATGGGGCAGGCAGCCGCTGGGTAGCCCTCCAGGAAGCGGGAGCAGGGGGTAGGGCCATGCCGGAGCGCAAGTCGCAGGGCACCGACGACCAGGACCCAGGCCAGCTACTGCAAAAGGAGAGCAACCAGGAGCGGCGTGAGGAGGAAGGCGGCGCGCCGCCCGGCGATGCGCAACGGGACGGCGACGACGGCCGTGGCGACGGTCGTGTGTCCCGGCAGCGCGCACGGCGCGCCGCGCTGGAGGGCCGCCAGCCCAGCCACGACCCCGATGTCTTCATGGACGTCCCCAGGATCCAGGTCGAGGAGATCTACCTGGACGTCGAGGGCCTGGACGCGCACCTGTCGCTGCGGACCAAACTGGCCAACCTGGTGCAGGTGGTGGCCGGCGTCCACGTCCACTGCGGCAAGGTCGAGCTGGACATCAAGGGCGTGGAGGCCGAGGCCATGCTCAAGGTGCGGCTGGAGAATCTCTACGACATCCTGGACCGTGCCCTGACCACTATCGACCGCAACCCCCAGATCCTGGAGGCTCTGCTCAAGACGGTTGACACCGCGGTGGACGACATCGGCCAAACCGCACAGACGGCGCTGGGACCGCGGGGGGCAGTGTCGCGGACCGTCGACCAGGTGGGCCAGACCGCCCAGTCGGCGTTGGGCCCTGGCGGGGCCGGCACCCAGGCGCTGGACCAGGTCGGTGGGGCCGCGAAGGAGGCCGTGGGCCCGGGCGGGCCGGTGACCGAGACCGGCGAGAAGGTGGGCGCGGCGGCCGACGACACCGGCCAGGCCGTCGGCGGGATCGCCCAGGAGGTTGGCGCCGGCGCGGGACAGGCGACCAGCCAGGTCGGCCAGGCGGCTGGGCAGGCAACCCAGGCGGCGCAGGGTGTCGGCGAGGGCGCCGCGCAGCAGGGCGATCCCGGCCGGCGTCGCGCGCGCGACGGCGTGACCAAGCGCGGCTCCAAGCGCGGTTCCAAGCTCGGTACCCGGCGCTCCCGGTCCTCCGACGGCGACGATGAGGAGGAGCGTGGCCGGGTGGTTCGCAGCGCCGCCAAGGTCGGCCACCTCGCCCAGCAGACGCTCGGTCGCCTGAGCGGTGACGGCACCGGACAGGCTGGTGGAGAGGCGACCGAGCAGGTGGGCCAGGCGGCCGGGGCGGCGGTCCAGCAGGTGGGCCAGGCGGCCGGGGCGGCGGTCCAGCAGGTCGGCCAGGCGGCCGCCAAGGCGACCGAGCAGGTTGGCCAGGCAGCCGTGGAGGCCAGCGGCACGGCCAGTTGGGCGTCGAGCAAGGCCGAGGGCGCTGGGCAGAGTCGCCGCCCAGCATCACGCCGCTCGGGTGGGGGAGAGACCAAGCGCGGCTCCAAGCGCGGCACGCGCTCGCGATCCTCCACCAGCAAGGACGGCAACTAGCGAACTGGCGCCGCGTGCATCGAGACCTACAGGATCGAGACCTACAGGTCGGTCCAGGTCTGAACCAGCCGTGCGGTGGCTCCGACCCCCATCGGCCCCGGGAAGGTCTTAGAGGTGGTTTCCCAACGGTGGGAAGTGACCGTTGTGATGAGGCCGCGCAGCTGCCCGCGCAGCACGGTGCGATCCAGCACGGTCATGAACCACAGCGGCCGGGTGACGACCCGGGTGCCGGGGGCGAGCTGTTCGCAGTAGATCCGGAGGGCATCAAGCGATGGTAACGGCCTCTGGACCGTGAATGTCCAGGCGCGCGATGGCCTGCTCGGCGTGGAACTTGGCCCGCAGGGCGGGGGCGGCGGCGTCTGGGGCGGCGAGCATGTGCGAGACATAGGTCAGGCGACCGACGCCGGCCAGGGCGGCCAGCGCCGCGACCTGCGCAGGGCCGCGGTGCTCGACGCGATCGTAGGACTCGGTCGTGGGTCCGCCCCGCACGCTCAGGTGGACTGCGGCACAGCCAGCCAGGGCGCTACCTAGTGACTTGACTACGTCCAGGTCGCCCCTGGACGTAGTCCAGATCGGCGTCGCGGTCGCGAGCTGCTGGCAGGGGTTCGCGCGAGCAGCCGGACCCGGTAGCGGTCGCGGCGCAGCTGCCGGGCCACCGGTGCCCCGAGCTGCCCGGTGCCGCCGATCACCAGCACGGTCTCGGTCATCAGGAGCCATCCTCAAGTTGGGCCTCGACCTCCTCGACCCATTTCAGGCGGGCCTCGGCCGTGCGCAGCCCGTGCAGGGCGGTGAGCCGGCCGGCCCGCGCCGTGGGCGTCGACACGGCCTCCAGCTTGTCCATGATGGCCACGAAGTCCTCGACTTGGGTCTGCAACGCGCTGCGGTAGTCGGCAAGCAACGATCGGACCTGGTCCGGGTGCATCCGGTAGGCGAAGAAGAACCGCAGCAGCACCCCGCTGCGGAAGCTGCCGGTGGCTCGGGTGGGTGTGGCCAGCCAGTCGGCCAACGCCCCCTGTCCGGCCGTCGTGGTGTGGTAGATCCACTTGCTGGGGGCGTGCAGCTGCTCCACCCGGGTGGCGGCCACCCACCCCAGGCCGGTGAGGCGGTCCAGCTCCCGGTACAGCAGGGTCTGGGAGATCGGCCAGAAGTGTGCGAAGGATCGGCCGGCCACCGTGACCAGCTCGTAGCCGGATGCGCCGGGGACCTTGTCGATCAGCCCCAGGACGGCGTAGGTGGTATCGGGAAGCGCAGCAGCCACGACACTCCTGTTACACAGTGGACTAATCAACAGTGTAGGCTTTCGGGCATGGCCGGGTACAGGGTGTTGAGCACGCTCGTGCTGCTGCTCTCGGGATGGCTGGCAGGAGCCGAGTCGGCGTCCTGGGCGCTCCTCCAGCCGGTCGTGGCGCGGCTGGACGACACCCCCCAGATCCGGATGCAGCAAGGGATGCTGCGGACCTTTGGCCGGGTGATGCCGATCCTGCTGCCCCTGACCTCGGTTCTGATCGTGCTGACCGCGATCCTTGCCCCCGCTGGCGCCCCCCGTGTGTTCTGGGTGGTTGCCGCCGTCGCCGCGGCCGTGCTCATCGCCTTCACCCTGGCGGTCAACGTGCCCATCAACAAGCGCACCCTGACCTGGGACGCCGAGCATCCACCCCAGGGATGGCGGGCCGACCGGCAGCGGTGGCATACCTACCAGGGGGTACGGGCGGTGCTGCTGGCGGTCTGGTTCCTCTGCGCCGTGGGCGCCGTCACCCTCGCCTGACCCTGACTCCTGCGCACTCAGGAGACCGTCAACGCAGGCTGCCTGTCGTACGCCATCGGCCTCATTGGTATTGGCCGCCGACAACCCGACGGCCAGCGGCAGGCCGGTGGCGTCGATCAGCAGGTGGTACTTGGAGCCAGCCTTGCCCCGGTCGACCGGATTCGCGCCGGTCAGCTCCCCCCACGCCGCGCCCGCACGCTGACGCTGTCGATGGCGGCCCGGGACCAGTCGACCTGGCCCTCGTCGCCGAGCCAGTTCAGCAACCGATGGTGCAAGGCCTCCCACACCCCGGCGGCTTGCCAATCCCGCAGCCGCCCCCAGCAGGTCACGCCGCTCCCACACCCCAGCTCGCAGGCCGGGAGCAGCCGCCAGGGGACGCCGGCGCGCAGCACATAGATGCTGCCGCCGAGCACGGCCCGGTCCTCGATCCAGGGCCGGCCGCCCTTGGGATGCGGCGGCTTGGGCGGCAGCAGGGGCTGGATGGCCGCCCAGATCTCGTCGGGGACGAGCTGCTCGGCCATGGTCCGGGTCGTCGATGAGGCCCTCATGGAGCGGGATCATCCCGTACACCCTCGTTGTGAGACCACCTCTTGAGGGGTGTCTGAGAAGGTCATTTGCTGGCCAGCCGGCGGACCAGCAGCTGGATCATGGCCAGGTGGATGACCCCTCCGAGGTCGCCGGAAGGAACTCGTAGTCCTTGCTGAGCCGACGAAAGCGTCCCAGCCAGGCGAAGATGCGCTCCACGACCCAGCGTCGTGGAACCACCGCGAACGCTGAGACGACCGGCGGCTGCTCGCCTGGCGCGACCCAGCGGCGCCGCCGACCGCCATCGCCACGCGTAACGATCTCGAAGCTGATCCGATGGTGCTGGCGTGCCCAGGCCAGGAAGGCGCCCCGGTAGCCTCCATCGGCCCAGCCCCGGTGTAGCCGTGGGAGGTGCCGCCGGTCCAGCCGTTCAAGCAACTGCGCGGCGCCGTCGCGGTCACCGACGGCGGCGGTCACCTGCACAGCGAGCAGCAGCCCAACGTGTCAACCAGCAGGTGGCGCTTGCGGCCGTTGAGCTTCTTGGCGCCGTCGTAGCCGTGCGGCCCCCCTTTTCCGTGGTCCGCACGCTTTGGCTGTCAAGGATCGCAGCGCTCGGCGTTGGCCGCCTGCCCTGGCGGACGCGCTCGCGGGCGCGAAGCACCCCGACCAGATGTGCCCAGCGCCCCTCCAGTCGCCAGCAGTGGAGTAGGGGCGGCGCGGCGGGGTCACGACGGGCTCCTTGACGGCGAGGGCAGTGAAGCGCCGCAGCCTACAGCTCGTCAGACCACAAATAGTCTTCTCCGACGCCTCTCTAGATGGCGCCGAGCGTGGCGATGAGCTCGGTCAGCTGGTATGCGGTCGGGAAATCCGGTGCGGCGTAGCGCAAGGTGCAGCCGTCTTCGCGTTCCATTCCCGGCACAAGCAGCGCGTGTTCGGTCATCTGCGGCCGCAACACCTGGACTTCTAGCTGCACCGGGCCGGCGAATTGCAGCGGACGGACGGCCTCGCGGCCGGCCAGCGCCGTAGGGACTTCGCGCTCGATGCTGTCACATGCCTCCTCCGGATGCAGCAGCGCGGCCGCGCGCGCACCCAATGCATGCTTGACCACCACACAGCGTATCCCCGGTGCCACATCGGCGGCCTCCGCGGCTACGGTGTCATCTCCACTCACCAGCACGGGGGGCACGCCGTGGTGAGCTGCGAGCGCGGTGTTCAGGCCGAGTTCACCAAGGGACCGACCATTACAGCGTACATCGGCAATGACCCGGCCGGAAATGGTGTGGGCCATAACCGAGCGAGGCATGCCGGCCTTGCCGTGGTAGCCGATGAACAGCACCGCGTCCATGTCGGCTGCCAGTCCCGCCATCATCCCACCGGGCTTGGGTGTGCCGCGCAGCAGCTCGGCGCGCCGGTCCAGCAACTCGGGCAGAAGGTTCCGGAACTCCGCGTGGGCTTCAGTGACCAGCACTTGGGCGTCTGCCTCGTAGGCATAGATACCGCGAACGGCGGCGTTGACCTCGGCCGTGAGCAGTTTGCGGTTCCGCTCGTATTCGCTATGGCCGGGCCGGATATCGTCGCCGTGGACGACCCCGGCGATGCCCTCCATGTCGACCGAGACGAGCACCCGCATCTCAATCACGCCCTCCAGGTCGTCCGCACCCCGTCCGCGCCCACGCAGGTGGCTGAAGCGCCATCGTAGCTGGGCTGCGAGAGCACGATCGCGGCATACCGCCATCGACCAAGACCGCGTTTCTGATCCTCGGTCATCCAATGGGGTCGTAACGATCCATTGGCCGTTGACGTTCATGTAGCCGTAGCCGAATCCGAGGCAGTCGTCCTCGGGCGGTCTGGCCAAAGCATCCGCTGAAGGCCGGCTGATGGTGGCATTTCCCGGGTGTCGACCTGGACCATGGGGATGGACGGTCAGCCTTGGGCGCTCTACCAGCCGTCCATCGACAAGCATCCTCGCGAACTTGCAACCACCCTGGTTACCGACAACAGGATCCGGTCCCCACCACTCCCCATGGTCAAGGGGGGGCGCACCATGGCCAACCACATCTCCCCACTTGCCCAACTGTTTCGCGGCATGGCCGACCTCATCGACCACGACCACACCAGCCGAACCCACTACGACGCCATCACCAAGGCCGCAGCGGCCCTAGCTTCCCGTGCCAGGACCCAGCAGCTGGTGGCCGGACCGCTGTGGGAGGCTGACGGCCCCGGCCTCCTGGCGGCGGCCTACGCCTTTCACGCCGGCCTGCCCCGACAGGCAGCCACCGCCAGCCACGTCCGGGTGCTCGTCGAGACGGACCCGGGGCCGCTTCAGGGTGGCCATCCCGCCCCACCAGACGACCCCACCCCCGCCACGGCAGGTGATGCTGCGGATCGGACCGCCCGGCCGGTGCCGCCAGCAACCGGCCGCACCAGCCCGGTGGACCCCAAGCGGCTGCCCGGCCCTCCCCTCCACCACCTGGACCCGGCCGATGAGGCCAAGCTGTGGACTGCCCTGTCCGAGCTTCGGCGTGGCCAGGTTGTCCCGCGCGGCCAGCTGATCCGGTTGACCGGCTGGCTCCCGACCAACCTCGCCGTCCGGCTGCTGGCCCTGCTCGAGCGGGGGCCGGCGCTGGTTGGGGCGGAGGCGGCTCGCCTCCGCGACGTGATCGACCTCAACGACCCTACGACCCCGGTCCTGGCGGTGGTGACCCTGGGCTGGTTGGAGGCCGCCGAGCAGGTCCTCACTGCCGGCAACACCGCCCAGGACCTGCAGGTCCTGCTCAGCGTTGCCGGCCGCGAAGGCTAAGCCAGAGCCACCCCGGGGCCGATCAAGACCCGGACACCAGTACGCAGGCCGCCGGCGCCGGTCGCCGGCCGCCGGTCGGAAGGTCAGCTGCTGGCTGGCGGGGAGCGTGTGCAGGACGGTGGCGGTCGCTGGGCCTGCTCACCGCGGTGGTGGCGGGCGTCCGGACGGCTTAGCCGCCGCGGCGCAGGTGGTGGGCGCGTCGCCGCCTGGCGTGCCTCCCGCCGGCCGGCAGGACCCCGCGCAGCAGGTACAGCATGCCAAGGAGGGGGAGGACGGCCCCGACTATCGGAGCCGGGGCGGCTGGCTGGCTGCGTTGGAGGATCGCTGGTCCTGTCGTGGTCGTGGTCGGCCCGGTGGTGGTCGGCGCGATGCTGGTCGTCGTGGGCCCGGCGGTGGTGGGTGCGAGGCTGGTCGTGGTCAGCAGCGTGGTCGTCGACGCTACCGTGCTGGTGGGCGCGGTGGTGGTGGGTGCAGTTGTGGTGCTTGGCGCGCTTGTCGTGGGCTCGGCTGTGGTAGGGGGCGTAGTCGTGGTTGGTCCGACCGTCGTGGGTGCTGCGGCCACGGTGGGCTGGGTGGTGGTGGCGCCAACGGTCGAGGGCGTCGCGGTGGTGGTCGTGTCGCCGACCGTGGCCGGCGCTTGGGCGGTGGCAGGCCGGGCGGTCGTGGTTGGTCCGCGGGTGGCTTCCGGCTCTGGTCCCGGAGTGGTGGATGGGGACGGCTCGCTGGTCGGCTCCCGGGGGGCCGCGGCGGTGGTGGACGTTGGTGCTGGCGTGGTCGGCACGGTCGGCAGCGCGCCGCCGGGGCTCCGGCGTGGCGGTTTGGACTGGGGCAGCAGCGTGGCTGAGGCGACGACGGCGGCCAGGACCACGGTGGCGAGCCCGAAGATGAAGAGGAGCAGTCTCCAGGGCCGCCGCGGTGTCGCCAGATGCCGAGGCGGTGGCGTTGGCATGGTGCATCATCCTGGTTCGGCTGGTTCTTCCGACTCATGCGTGTGTCCCCGGAAGCCGTCTGCCTACCATGCACATAGGGCGTAGCCCCGCACAGTGGACCGAACCGAACATTCTTGCCAGCCCAGGGACGCGTCGCCCCAGTCCTGAAGGCACCAATACCGTTCGTCCGGTTCGACCGTCGGGTCCCTTCGTGAAGCTCGCCGGGCCGACCGGCGTGGAAGCCCGTCGGCTTAGCCGGGTGGCTCAGGAAGCCGGCCGCCTGGCCGCTGTCACCATCCCTGCTATCGTCCGGATCACCGCCGGCCTTCTGGGGGCGATTGGCGTACGAGTCTTGCGGCGGCCTCGTTGACGGTGATGCCCTCTTCCGCGGCCGTCCGCCGGATCTGCTGGGCGGCGGTATCGGCGGTCAGGCCGTGGCGTTCCATCAGCACGCCCGTGGCCTGCTCCACCGACTTCCACGGTTCCCGGTCCTCCTCGGTCTCGCGGCGCTGCTCCTGGTCGGGCCGAGCACTCGACAGCAGCTCCGTAAACCCACGTTGGGTCATTTCGAAGACGGCCAGCGCCTCGACCAGGAACTCCGATGCCGCCCGGGCGATATGCTCGAGCTCATGGGAGGTTCGGTGGGTCTTGAGCACCTCCAGCAGCACGATGTGATGGATTCGGGCGAGATCAAGGATGCTTAGGTGCTCGCTGATCGCCCGCCGGCCGAGTTCGTAGGCTGCCCTGCGTCCCGGCTCACCGCCCTCGGAGAGGTACTGCAGGAAGGCAGGGGCGTAGTCACGCCGGTACCGCTCCTGTGCGTCCCCGGTCATCGCTGGATCTGACGCTCCGGACCCTGCTGGAGCAGCCGCTGCAGGTGCTCCAGGCCCTCTTCGAGATCGAGCGCTGTGTGGACGTTGTCGAGGTTCATGCCGAGGCGCACCATCGCGAAGGCGACCGTCGGCTGGATGCCGACGATGACCGTCTCGGCGCCTCGCAGCCGGGCCGCATGGGCAAGGTTGAGCAGGGTGCGGGAGCCAAAGGAATCCATGACGTCGAGGGCGGCGACGTCGATGATGACACCGCGGGCGCGATGGGTGCCGATCTGTTCGACCAGGTCCTGCTGGAACTGGACGATCTCGCGGTCGTTCAAGGCCTCGTGGATCGAGGCGATCAGGTAGCTTCCCTGCCGCAGGATCGAAACCAGCATCTGTTCGATCACCCAGTCAGTGTCAGGGCTGATGGTTGTCGACCGGGTCGGACCTGGTGACATGGAACCCGAGCAGGTGTTCTGCCTCTTCGACGCCACCCTGCAGGTCGCCGACGGTGTTCATCTTGTCAAGGTCGACCCCGATGGTCACCAGGGTCTGGGCGATCTCCGGTGACAGTCCGGTGAGGATCACGCTGGCGCCCATGAGTCGTGAGGCGTCCACGGCTTGCACGAGGTGGTTGGCGACCTCGGAGTCGACGTCGGGGACGCCGGTGATGTCGATCACCACCACCTTGGCGCGGTGGCTGCGGATGCCGGCCAGGAGTTGTTCGGTGAACTGGTTGGCTCGCTGCTCGTCCAGGATGCCGATGATGGGCAGGATGAGGATGCGCTCGCGGACCTGGAGCACCGGGGTGGACAGCTCCCGGATGGCGTCCTGCTGCTGGCGGATGATGCGTTCGCGTTCCTGGACGAAGCTCACGGCCACGGTGTTGGCGATCCGGTTGGCCGCCGGCTCATAGGCGTCCAGGACCCGATTCAGCAGCTCGAAGTCCTTCTGGTACTTCTCGAACAGCGAGCGGGCCAGGACGTCGCGGAGCAGCAGGACGATGCCGACGACCTCGTAGGTCTCCACGCCCCTGGGGATGATCCGCTCGGACAGGTCGCGGGCATAGGCCTGGAGCGCCTCGACGCTGCCGGTCTCCAGCACCTCCACATAGCTGTCGTAGACCGAGGTCGCCATGGAGAAGATCTCCTCATCGGTCATGGCCGACAGCAGATGGGCGTTGGTGATCCGGTTGGCCCACTGCTCGCGCAGCTCGGTGCGCCGGTCCCGGAGATGCGTCACGAGTTCGGGCAGCAGCTCGAGGTCCTCCTCTCGGGCTTCCTGGATGACCGGGACCTCTTCGGACGTGCCTTTGTTCATTCCCGACTCCTTCCGCAGGTGATCATCACGCGTCTCGTCGCCATTTCGTCATGGTGACGGTGGTTCCCTTGTCGACCTCCGAGGTGATCTCGAACTCGTCCATCAGCCGCCGTGAGCCCGGCAGGCCCAGCCCCATGCCTCCGTAGCCGCTGTAGCCGTCCTGGACGGCGCGGTCGAGGTCCGGGATGCCTGGCCCGGAGTCACGGGCGACCACGGTCACTCCTTGACGACGGTTCTCACCGACCAGGCTGACGAGAATCTCGCCGCGGTTGGCAAACATCACGATGTTGCGGGCGATCTCGGAGATGGCGGTGGCGATGATGGTGAGCTCGGTCGCCGAGAAGCCCGCTTGGGCGGCCAGCTCGCGGCCCTGCTTGCGGGCAGTGACCACGTCAGCGTCGGCCTGGATGGGGATCCGGACCTCGCCGGCCACCGCAGCGCTCCTCCTTCGGTCGAGCAGGGGCTCGCTGAGTCGGGCGCACCATGCGCAGTCGAGCAGATGACCACCGGCATCCAGGTCGCGCTGGCGCCGTCGGTCCCCTGCGGACAAAGCGAGCAGCACCGGGCGGCAGCGGGCGGTCGGCGGCTCGGCCTGCTCCAGCTCCAGCAGGTACTCCACCCGGAGTCTGGCCCTCGCCCTGCTGAGCTGCGCCGCGACCGCACCGGGGGAGGAGTTCCGGCTGACCGCCAGCGTGGCCGTGTCCGTGCCTTCCAACTCATGAGCGACCAGTGCCTCCTGGTCCTGCTGGGGCAGCCTGCCCAGGGCTGCGGCGATTGCCTGGCTCTCCTCGCGGCGCAGCGCCGCCTCCTCGGGGAGGACCGGCTCGCGCAGGTCGATGAGCCGGTGTGCGTGGCGCTTGCTGCGCTGCTCGCTGGCTGCCAGGGACCTGGTAAGGTTTCTGGCGGTCACGACGGCGTAGGGGGCTAGAGTCCGTGGCTCGAGGCGCCGACGGGTTGCCATGACCCTGGTCAGGGTCTCCTGCACCAGGTCCTCTACGACGTGGCGGTCATGGACCCGGGCGGCGATGACCCGTCGCAGCAGCGGGGCTAGCTCGACGACGTCGTCATGCTGGAACTCACTGGTGGGTTGACCAGCGCTCAAGTCCACCGCTCCTGAGCACGGAGGACCTCGAGCTGGGGAGTGGTGACCGCCCATGACCATCCCGCCTCGGGCGAGGCCGGTGGATTTCCTGGGGCTTGCGTCATGGGCAGTCCCGGAACGAGTCAGACCAGTAGAGCACATTCATCACCAAGTGCCGGACTCCCCGAGCAGGCTCGCCAGGAAACCGAAGGGCGGCACAGGGCGAGCCTGCGTCGACGACGATCGCAGGGGACCGCGGGTCGGGTTCGTCCTCGCGCGAGGCCGGTGGGGCGGTCCGCTGTCGGCGTCCGCGGGCCGCCCTGCCCCAACCTCGTTGGATGGACCGCTCTCGCCGGTGGTCTCAGCGCCTCGGGGCGAACAGTCCATGCAAGCCTCCCAACCATCAGGATGCCCCCACCGTCGCCCTCCTCGACGTTGCAGGTCTGCCGTCAGGGCTATCGGCAGGCAGTGCCGTTCTGGAGAGAAACGCCTCCTCCCGCCCGGCCGTTACGACCGCTCGACGGCGGCTCGCCATAACGGATGAGGCTTCGCCGTTCGCTCTATGGCGATCTCGGGTTTGGCGTGGGCGCTTGCGGCTACCCCGGAGGGGTTGATCCCCTCGACGAGCAGGGCCAAGACCTCGCCCTGTGGTGCCTACCAGGGTTGGAAGCCCGGTCCAGCAGTTCTGGCTCGCCACCAGCCGCCGCACCTGGTCCATTCAGGCCAGTGACGCTCGTCGACGCAAACACCAGTCCAGCCGTTACCAATCAGAGCACGGAGGCTCCATGACCGAGCACGAGAACAGCCCGCCCGCCGACGCGGTCGCACCCGGCCAGGCGCCAGCCGCCACCAGGGGACTGCGGTATGCCGTCGACATCGTCTTCTGCATCGACGTGACCGGCAGCATGACCCCGATCCTGGACCGGGTGAAGGACAACGCGCTGCGCTTCTACGACGACGTCCAGAAGAACCTGACCGACAAGGGCAAGAACGTCGACGAGCTGCGGGTGCGGGTGGTCGCATTCCGGGACTTCAAGGCCGACGGTGCCGCCGCGCTCCAGGAGTCGTCGTTCTTCGGGCTGCCCGAGGAGCAGGCCGGCTTCGCCGAGTTCGTGCGGGGGCTGGTGCCGGAGGGTGGCGGGGACGCGCCCGAGTCGGGGCTGGAGGCGGTGGCCCTGGCGATCAACTCCCCCTGGACGACCAGTGGGGATCGCCGCCGACAGGTGATTGTGGTTTGGACCGACTCGCCGGCCCAGCCACTGACCGGTGAGCCCGCCCCACCGCCGTACACCGAGAAGGTCCCCAAGGACTTCAGCGCCCTGACCGACGTGTGGGAGAACGAGCAGGGCGTCATGGGGGCAAGCTCCAAGCGCCTGATCATCTTCGCTCCCGACGGGCCGGGCTGGACCGACATCTCCGGGGTTTGGGAGAACGTGGTCCATCATCCGTCCAAGGCCGGGGAGGGCCTGTCGGAGGTCGACTACGGGACCATCATCGACTCGATCGCCAACTCGGTGTGAGCGTCGAGTCGTCCGCCGATACGTCGCCGGCCTCTGCCATGCCGAGCGTGTCGTTCAAGTTCTGCACGGCCAAGGTCGTTGGCGAGGGCGAGGACGCCGACCCCATCCTGCGGGTCGGCCCGAACCTGGGCCTGCTGGGCGTGTTCGACGGCATGGGCGGGGCCGGCGGGCGGGTGTACGACACCCCCGAGGGCCGCCATACCGGCGCCTACATCGCCTCCCGGTTCGCCCGCAACGTGGTCGAGCGGCTCATGCTGGAGCTGATCAAGCCGGAGTGGAACCTGGACGGCCCGGCCACCGCGGCCGAGCTGCGGCGGGTGCTCGCGTCCTCGCTGGCGGCACGACTCGCCGAGCTCAAGGCCCCGGAGACCACCCTGCGGTCCAAGCTCGTCAAGGCGTTGCCGACCACGATGACCCTGGCCGTCTTGCAGCGCACCGACCCGGCTGCAGGCAGCTATGCCTGTCATCTGTTCTGGGCCGGTGACTCCCGCGCCTACGTTGCCGACCCGGAGGCCGGGCTGATGCAGCTGACGACCGATGACCTGCGCTCGGGTGGGGACGCGATGCGGAACCTCACCGATGACTCGGTGATGAGCAACTGCATCTCGGCCGACACCGAGTTCCACATCAACCACCGCCAAGTCGAGCTGCGAGCGCCGTTCCTGCTGCTGTGCGCCACCGACGGCTGCTTCGCCTACGTGCGCTCGCCGATGCACTTCGAGCACCTGCTGCTCTCCACCCTGCGGGACGCCAGGGACGCCGAGGCCTGGCGGCGGGCGCTGGAGGCGGCGGTGACGGCGATCACCGGCGACGACGCCGCCCTGGCCCTGCTCGGGCTCGGCGCCGATCCGGACGGGTTCAAGAAGCTCTTCAAACAGCGGACGGCGCAGGTCGTGCGCCGCTACATCGAGCCGCTGGACGAGCTCGACGGCCAGGTGCACCGCGCCGAGCAGGAGCTGGCGAATCTCAAAACTCGGCGGACCGACCTCGGCGGTGAACTGTGGGGTGCCTACAAGCACGACTACGAGCGCTACCTGGCCGCGCTCGAGCCGGCCGGGGAGGAGGTGCCGTGAGGGCGGGCGACGTCATCAACGGCTACACGATCCTGGAGGACTTCCGGGTCGTCGGGGCCGGCCTGAGCAAGTGGACCTTTGCCGCCAAGAACGGCCGCGAGTACTTCATCAAGGAGTTCCTCAGCCCGACCTGGCCCGACGAGCACGCGCCCGGCAGCGCCCAGACCAAGATGCGCAAGCGCCGGCGCTGCGCGGCCTTCGAACGCCACCATCGGCGCATCATCGAGGCCCTGGCCGAGGTCTCCGGCCTGGGCGGCAACCTGATCGTCACCCTGGACTTCTTCCGCTGGGGGGCCAAGTACTACAAGGTCACCGAGAAGGTCGAGGTCGCCGGCCTGGAACCAGCCGACGTGGCCTCCCTGACCTTCCCGGACCAGCTGGTCCTGCTCAAGACCGTCGCCCACAGCCTGCGGATCCTGCACGACCGGGGCATCGTCCACGGCGACCTCAAGCCCAGCAACGTCCTCATCAAGCGGACCGAGCTCGGCTACACCACCAAGCTGATCGACTTCGACAACGCCTACCTGGCCGGCGAGCCGCCCCCACCCGAGGAGATCGTCGGCACCATGAACTACTACCCGCCCGAGCTGGTCGGCTACATCCAGGAGACCGGGACCACCACCGCCGAGCTCACCCAGAAGGCCGACATCTTCGCCCTCGGCCTCATCTACGCCGAGTACCTCACCGGCGCCCCGCCCACCTTCGACGCCGCCGCCCACCAGTACGCCGGCGTCGCCGCCGCTGCCGGGCAGATCCTGCGGCTGCCCCCCACCAGTCTTCCCACCCCCGTTGTGGAGCTCGTCGACCGGATGCTGCTGACCGACCCGGCCGCACGACCAACTATTGCGGAGATCCACAGCACGCTGATGGGCATCCGCGTCCCGGCCACCACCACCGCGGTCCTGGCCGGACCCCCAGCCCCGGCCGCCCCCAGCGCCCCCACTCGGCTCAAGGGCAGGGGACTGCGCGCGGCCACCTCCCGGACGGCGTCCCCGGCGCCCGAGGGCGGCCCAACCCGGCGGCTGGTCGGGAAGCTCCTCGAGCGAAGGAAGGACACCGGCGCCCCATGAGTACCCGCTGGCGCTGCGCCGTCTGCGAGGCCGTCAACGACGGGGGTGACACCTGCGCGGCCTGCGGCGCCAGGGTCACCCGGACCGTCGTACAGGCCCGACCCGCCGCGGCGGCACCAGCGCCGAAGAAAACGACAGCGTCCGAGCGAAGGGTCGGCGACGAAGCGGCGACGGACATCCCCGTGCGGGAGCTCCCACGCCGCGGTCGGCTCGAGCCCGACCGGCCCGACGACGGTCCCCACGACGTCTACGACCTGTTCGACCTGGCCCCCACCTACGACCCCGATGCCACCTACGACGGGTACGAGCGCATCGACACACGACCCCGGGTCCGGGTCTACGGCTGCTGCCTACCCATCGCGCTGGGGATGCTCCTCGCCTTCCTGGCGACGGTCACGCTCCTCGCCAACCTGCTGCTCGCAGCGCTGTAACACACGAACGGAGGAAGGTTGCCGACGGACACCGACACCGCCGTAGAGGAGCCTCGGTGCTGGAGCGAACGATCCACGTCGACTAGGTCGTAACTCGGTACCTATCAGCCGGGACGGGACTACCGCTGGTGCTGCTGCACGGCGCTGGCGACACCGCCCGCGACTGGTCCTATGTGCTGTCGCTGCTGGGCCGCTCCCACCAGGTCTTCGCCCCGACCTGCCCGGTTACAGCCCGGCCAGCGCGCCGGCGACCGACTACTCACCAGCCCGCCTGGCCGCTTTGTCCTCAGCTTCATGGACGCCGCCAGGCTGACAGCGCGGCAGTAGCCGGCCATGCACACCCGGTCAGCGCATTCTTGTTGACTGAAGGGGCGCACCGACGGGGTCTGGGCCGACACGCCCCTTCAGGCGATACAGCCGCCCTGGACAAGTGGTTAGGCCCGGAGCGGCCGCCTTCAGGCTATCCGCGGTGACCGGCTGGTACCGGTGGTCACCGCGGTGACCTACCGGGCCGGAGTGCGCCCTGGTTGGACTGTCGGCCCGGGTTGCGGCTTGTACCATCGGTGGGCTCATCGCAGAGGCGGTCTCGGCTCGGTGAAGGATCAGGGATGCCGGTGGATGGTCAGCTTGTGGCCCGGACGGTGGCGGAGCTGCGGGCCATGCCCAATGCCGGTGGTCTGCTGGTCCAGCTGGAGCGGGTGGTGGAGGCGGCCAGGACGGTGGTCGGGGTGGACGGCACCGGCCTCACCTTGGTCCATGAGGATGGTCCGCCGAGGTGGGTGGCGGTATCGGATGCGGCGATGCAGCTGCTGGAGGAGGTCCAGCACGACTTCGGCGAGGGGCCGTGCGTCGCCGCCTATGTCGAGGACCGGGTCGTGGCCGTCCAGGATCTGGCCAGTGAGCTGGTCTGGGATCGGATCGCGGTGGTGGTCCGCCAGTTGCAGGTGCGTGGGGTGTTGAGTGTGCCGGTGCGGCTGGCCGATCAGCCGGTCGGGACCTTGAATGTGTATGCCAGCCAGCCGCGGGCCTGGTCACCAGCGGAGGTGCAGGCGCTGGGGGCGTTGGCCCTGGTGAGCGCCGAGCTGGTCCATACCGCGGTTGAGCTGGCCAACCGCGAGGTCGAGGTGGCCCAGCTGCGGCAGGCGCTGGCCAGCCGGGTCTGGATCGAGCAGGCCAAGGGGATGCTGGCGGCAACCCAAGGGGTCAGCTTGGACCAGGCGTTCCAGCGGCTGCGGAGGCGGGCCCGCTCGTCCTCGCGCAAGCTGGCCGAGGTCGCTCTGGAGGTGGTCCAGGACGCCCAGCGGGAGCGCATGGTGGCCAGGGCGCTGGATGATGCCCGGGTCCGGGCGGCCGAGGCGCGGGCCCGGGAGGCCGAGCAGACCCTTGAGGCCGCGCGGACTGGGCTGGCCCGACGCCAGGCGGCCCTGGACCGGGCCGAGGACGATCTGGCGGCGCGTGAGCGGGCCGCCGACCAACGAGAGCGCCTCGCGGATGAGCGCGACCGGACGGCTGATGACCGCAACCATCTCGCCGACGCCCGTGAGCGAGCCGCCGACGTGCGCGACCGGGTGGCCGACCAGCGCGACCGGGCTGCTGACCAAAGCGACCGCGACCGCGCCGCCGACCAGCGCCGCCGCGCCGCCGACCAGCGCCACCAGGTCACCGACGACCCCGAGTAGCCTGATCGGGAGGGCGATCAGGCACGCCGCCCTCCCTGGTCAACCGGACAGCCGCCACTGCCGGGCGCGGCCACGCTGGTGGCTGCCGAGCCGGGTCCGGTCAGGGTCGTCGTCGGACATGGCCGTCGTGGTCTCCGGGTCGTCGGGACCGCCTGCGGCGGCGGGGTAGGGGTCGGTGCGGCGGGTGTCGCGGCCGGGGCCCGGGGTTCTCAGCGTCACTGCCGAGCATGCGGGTGTCGGTGGTGCGGTCATCGCGGTCCATCGATGCCTCCTGCATGGATGCGTTCGGGTGGTGCGGTGTGCTCCACCGGGGCGTCGGGGTGGTCAGGATGGCTGCGTGGTCGGGCCGATTCAGGTCACCGGTGCCCGGCGGCAGTGACGTCGTTGGGTTGCTGCTCACCGGGTTCGGGCGGTCGAGGCTGCGACACCGGGATCTCGTCGGTCCCGGTGGTCGGATCGGGCTTGATCCGGCCGCGGTAGCCGTCATAGAGGTCGCGGCCGATCACATGGAGGACTCCGGCCACCGGGATGGCGAGTAACGCGCCCAGGAACCCAAACAACTCGACCCCGATGAGGATGCTGACCAGCACGGTCAGCGCGGACAGCTCCACGGTCCGCGACATGATGACCGGCTGCAGGACGTGGTTCTCGAGCTGCTGATAGACGACGAAGACCACCAGCACCACGATGGCGGCGGGCAGCGAGTGCAGGGCGGCCACGGCGATGGCGACGACGGCACCCAAGGTGGCCCCGACCAGGGGGATCAGGTCGGCGAAGCCAACGAACAGGGCGACCACGCCCCGGTAGGGGACGCCCATGATCCACAGGACCACATAGGTGACCGTCCCAGCAATGAGGCTGATCACCAGGTTGCCGGTCATGTAGCCGGTGACCGCCTTGGCGCAGTCGGCGGCCACACGCCGGACCCGTTCCTGACGCCGTTCCGGCAGCGCGGCGACCCAGCCGGCGAGCAGCTTGGGGCCTTGCAGGACCATGAGGAAGGTCAACACGAAGATGGTCACCAACGCCACCACCGTCGAAAAGACGGACCGCAGCACCCCCAGGGCTGGAGTGGTGAGGCGGTTGGCGCTCTCGCGCAGCCGCCCCTGGTTGCGCTCCAGGTACTCGTCCAGGTTGTAGCGCTGGACCAGGCGTCCGACCGGGCCCCGCCCGGTGCGGGCCTGCTCGACGTAGCTGGGAACTCGGTCGATGAACTGCGGGCCCTCGCTGGCCAGCGGCCGGATGAACATGGTCAGGATCCCGGCCAGCGCGACCAGGGCGACTAAGAACACCAGCAGGGTGGCCAGCGCGCGGCGCAGGTGCAGCCGGCGCTGGGCGAGGTCGACCAGGGGGCCGAGGATGATGGCGAGCAGGGCGGCCACGACGACCCAGGTCAGGACGCGCCGGACCTCCCAGCCGAGCAGCAGGACCGCGGCGGTCAGCAGCACCATCGCGATGGTGGCGGCGATGGTGCGGATCGGGACCCGGAACTGGGGGTCGGCCATGGTCGTTCCGTCCTCGCGGGCGGGCCTTGCATCCGCGGTCACTCGGCCACCGCCGGTCGTAGTGGTGCGCCGACGGCGTGGAGGTGGCGGATCGCCTCGGCGTAGGAGCCGGTCAAGCTGGCCTCGGTATAGTCCAGACCGTGGTGCTGGCAGAAGGCCCGGATCAGCGGCTGGGCGCGGCGCAGGTTCGGCCTGGGCATGTTGGGAAACAGGTGGTGCTCGATCTGGTAGTTGAGCCCGCCCAGCACGAAGTCGACCAGCCGGCTGCCTCGCACGTTGCGGGAGGTCAGCACCTGGCGGCGGAGGAAGTCCAGCTGATCGGCCTCGGTGAGGGTCGGCATGCCCTTGTGGTTGGGAGCGAACGCACAGCCCAGATACAGGCCGAACAAGCCCTGCTGGACCACGACGAAGGCCACCGCCTGCAGTGGCGACAACACCAGCACCACGGCTGCCAGATAGGCGGCGACATGGCCCAACAGCAGCAGCCCCTCGACCGCGTTGGCCCGGCCCCGGCCGTGGAGGAGGGCCTTGGCGCTGGCCAGATGGAGATGGGCGGCCTCCAGCAGGAGCAGGGGGAAGAACAGCCATGCCTGATGGCGGGCGAGCAGCCGGACCAGCCCGTGCTTGGCGCTGGCCTGGTCGGCGGTGAAGGCGAGGGCGGTGATGCTGATGTCGGGGTCCAGGTCCTCGTGGTTGGGGTTGGTGTGGTGGCGGTTGTGCTTGCCGACCCACCAGTCGAAGCTCACCCCGACCCCCAGGTTGGCGTGGAGGAGCCCGACCAGGTCGTTGGCCCGCCGGGAGCGGAACAGCTGCCGGTGGCCGGCGTCGTGGCCGACGAAGGCGATCTGGGTGAACACCACCGCCAGATAGGCGGCGGTGACCAGCTGCCACCACGACGCCCCGATCACCACGAAGGCGGCCCAGCCGGCGGCCAGCAGCACCAGGTTGAGACCGATCCTGGCCGCGTACCAGCCGCGCCGCCGGTCCAGCAGGCCGGCCTGCTTGATCTGCCGGGAGAGCTGGGTGTACTCGCTCCACCGGCCCTTGGATGCCGACGCCGGTCGGGCAGTCGGCGCTTGTTCTAGGCGCATTCAAGTTCCTGCCTTGTTGGGTCGCTGCGGGTTGCCAGAGGTCCCCCAGGACCATTTGGCTAGCGATCGGCCTGGTTAGGCGGCTCGTCCTGGTCGGAGGCGGCCGAGCAGGCCGCTGGTGACCTGGGCGGGACGCTGCTGCTCACCCATGCGGGCGTTGAGGACCAGCACGGCGCCGGTCAGGGCCGGGATCACCCACTGCAGCACCCTGAGCTGCCGCTGGGCCTTGGCCACGTCCTCGGGGGTGTCGGTGCTCGGGTCGGTGCCGCCCTCGACCGGGACCTCGCCGGCCTCGTCGAGCTTGGCCCCCAGGGCCCGAGACCAGGCCGTGGCGGCCAGGGCGGCGCCGGTCAGGGCGGTCTTGACCACGGTGGCCGAGGCCACGCCCTGCTGGCCGGCCACCCGGCCCTTGTTAGCGCCAAGCAGCACGGCCCCGCCGGCCACATGCGCGGCGATGCCGGCCAGGTTGACCGGGGTCCAGCGGTTCCAGCCCGCGTCGGCCACCCGCAGCCGCTGCTTGGGCTCCTCCACCGTGGCCGCGGCCCCGTTGAGGCCGACCGCGCCCATCAGCGAGCCGCCGAACCAGGCGGCCAGGCCGAGGTCGTGGAGGGAACGGGAGAGGGTGTTGTCGGCTCTCATGGCGTTGCTCCTTCATGCGGGTTGAGCGACGAGCGGGGCCGCCGGCAGGCCAGCGGCCCCGGTCCCATACGTGGTTGTTCGACCTAGCGCTGGTCCTGGCGGCGGAGCTGGTCCTGGTCGTCGACCTCGATCTGCTCCTTGCGGACCTCCTCGGACACCTGGCGCTGGTCGGTGACGGTCTCGGTGTCGAGGCGCACGCGCTCGCGGGGCACGGCCCGCTTCTCGACCACCGGCTCCTCCTCGCGCAGCACGACCTCGTGCTCCTCTTCGGAGAT
>Ga0081538_10001764_pt1 | contig 21913 bp, 21 predicted proteins | sample TabmetS5T2R1_FD_71022 | JGI IMG/M metagenome (GOLD analysis project Ga0081538, IMG submission 71022) | Tabebuia heterophylla rhizosphere microbial communities from the University of Puerto Rico - S5T2R1 | ecosystem: Host-associated > Plants > Roots > Rhizosphere ...
CGGCCACGGCGGCGAGGCCGACCGAGGCGAGCGACTCGCTCGCGCGGGCCCGCCCCTCGTCATCGCCGACGCCGTGGAGCGAGAGGCCCAGCTCGACGTTCTCGGCTGCCGTCAGGAAGGGGACGAGCCCGGCTTCCTGCGAGACGAAGCCGACGCTCTCGGCGCGGAAGCGTGCGCGCGCGTCCCGGTCGAGCCCCGACACCCGCCGGCCGAGCACTCGCACCTCGCCGCCGGACGGCAGGTCCATGCCGGCGAGGAGGTGGAGGAGGGTGGTCTTGCCCGAGCCGGACGGCCCTGTCACGGCGGTGAGGCGGCCCGCCCGGAAGACTGCGTCGAGCTCGACCAGCGCAACGGTCGCCGCGGCACCCTCGCCGTAGGTTCGTGACAGCCTCACGGTCTCGGCGATGATCTCGCTCTCACGGGCGGCGGCGTGCTCCGTCGGCTGCTCGTCGTCGACATGGGGCTCCGAGACCGCGGCGCCGGGAAGCGCCTGCACCAGGATCCCCTGCTCGTGGAGCCGGGCCGCCGCGTGCGACTGAATTCCCGTGCGCCGAAGGAGCTCCTCCGAGAGCCGTAGCCAGCCCCCTCGGCCGACGACGATGGCCTCCTCGCCGCCCTCGGCGAGCGCGGCTTCCTCGCTCACCCGCCCGTCGCGGACCCTGACGATCCGGTCGGCCACAGACGCCGACTCGGGGTCGTGACTGACGAGCACCGTCGTCGTGCCCGACTCGGCGGCGAGATCCGCGATCCCCTCGTAGACCATGCGCGCGTTGGCGGCGTCGAGCTCCCCGGTCGGCTCGTCAGCGAGCAGCAGCTTCGGCCGGTGGGCGAGCGCTGCGCAGATCGCAACACGCTGCTGCTCGCCGCCGGAGAGTTCGCCTGGATGGGCGGCCGCGCGGTCGAGAAGCCCTACGCGCTCGAGCAGCGCGCCGGCCCGGCCGAAACGCTCGTGTCTCCGCACACCCGCGAGCCCGAGCTGCAGGCTCACGAGCTCGCGCACCTCGAGCTCGGCCGCGAGCGCCCGCCAGTAGTGCTGGTCCGCGTAGCCGAGCACCTCAGCCCGGTATGCAGCTCGCTCGCGCCGGCCCAGCCTGGCCAGGTCTCGCCCGAGAACCCGAACGCTCCCCGCCGTGGGGGTGTCGAGCGCCGCCAGCAGGCGGAGAAGCGTGGACTTGCCGGAGCCGCTCGGTCCGAGAACGACGCAAGTCTCGCCCACCCGGACATCCAGCGTGAGCCCCTGGAGCGCGACGACGCCACCCTCCGGCGCCGGATAGACGCGGAAGACGTCGCGGATCTCGACGGCCGTCTGGCTCATATCCGGCGAGAGGCGGCAGTGACGAGGGCTGCGGCCGCGAGGACTCCGGCGGCGAGCGCGGCACCGAGTACGGGCCAGGCGACGGCCGTTCGAAGCGGAAGCTCGGTCGCCCGCGCATCGGCCGTGACGGCGACGAGGTCGACGACGAGTAGCCCGAGCAGCGCGGCCGTCACTAGGCCCCCGACGAGTCCGACCGCGACGACGATGAGGCTTCGCAGGCGAACGACCCGGCGGAGGAGCGCGGGTCGGGCACCCTGCGCTTCGAGGTCGTTCAGCTCGCCGCGCTCGTCCCGAACGTCGGTGACGACCCCGAGCAGCACTCCGACGAGAGCGAGCCCGAGCGCGACCAGTGCGGCTGCGAGGAGCGTCAGCAACGTGCCCCGGGCGAGCGGGTCGTCGCGGAGCGAGCTCAGGAGCGCTGCCCGCGAGTCGACGGCGAGGACGTCGTAGGGCGGACGGGAGAGCACCGCGGCGAGGTCCGAGCGCTGCCGCTCGTCTTCGACGCCCAGCCAGACCTCGTTGGCGACGGCGACGCCGGGCCGCGCCGTGTTGAGGGCGGTGCCGAGGAGCGTGCGGTCGCCGACGACGAACTCCTCACCCGCTCCCGGAAAGCGATCGGCCACGGCCGCGACCCGCGCGACCACCTGCTCGCCGGCGACGCGGAGGGCCAGGTCGCCGCCCGGCCCGGCGGAAGCCGCCACGCTCGGCGACGCGATCACCGTGAGCGGCTGCTCGTCGCTCGGCTGTGCCGGCCGGAAGCGGCTCGCCACCGACTCGCTCAGCGTGCCGGTGATCCTGGCGCCGTCGCCGGTGATGTCGGCGTCGATCCCGTTGACGGCAAGCCAGTCTTCGTAGCCTCCGAGCAGGACCTCGCTGTTTGCAGTCCGAGCCCGAAGCTCCCCCAGGTCGAGCGTCATCTCGCGCGGCGCGCCCTCCCCGCCGCGCTCCTGCACCCTCGCCGGGGGCGACACGGTGAGCGACGCAAGGCGGCCGCCCCTCGCTTCCTCCGGCAGTTCCGCTCGCAGGATGCTCGAGCCGGCTGGGTCCGGGGATCCGAGCTCGATGTGGACGAAGTCGCCGCTCGGCCCCTCCACACTTGCCGTCAGGACGACGAAGCCGTCACCTCGGGCGGGGAGCTCGATGGCCGTCGCGTCGGCAGGAAGCACCGGACCCCGAGGCGCGGGGTCGCCGGCCGGCCGGATGCGCGCGGCGAGAGCCTCCGGCGAGAGCGCTGCGAAGTCGCTGCGCCAGCCGTTCAGCGTGGGCACGGCCTCGGCATCGAGGCCGAGGACGCTGATGCCGGTGCGGCCGCCGGCCCGGCTGACGTTGGCCGAGAGTCGCAGCACCGGCTCTACCTGGACGTCCTGCCCGAGGGCTGCCAGCTCTTCCGGCGGCGCTGCTTCGCTCACGCGGATGAGGCGGGTGAGGTCCTCACGGAGCGTGAAGTCGAGCGGGACGGCGAAGTCAGCTTGCTCGGTCTGGCCACGGGCGAGAGTCGAGCGGTAGCTCTCGGCGAAGACGGCGAGGCCGACGCTGACGAGGAGGAAGGCGGCTGCTACGGCGGCGTGCCCCGGGTGGCGCGCGAGCGAGAGCGCGGCCAGGCGGAGCGAGACCGACCGGCCTCGCGATGCGCGTTCCAGCAGCAGCAGTGCGGGGCGCAGGAGCCTTGCGAAGAGCACGGCCGCGACGAACGTGACGAGACCCGGAAGGAGCACGAGCGCAACGGACGCGCCCGACTCGGCCGCGAGCGCCTCCTGGTCGAGGTCGCCGCGCAGGAGCGTGAGGATGATGACGGCGAGTGCTCCGAGCGCCGCGGCGTCCAAAGCCGAGACGGAGCGTCTGCCGAGCGCGAGCGGCTTGGCGCGGAGCGCGGCAAGGAGCACGAGAGTGAGGGCGACGGCGACCGCGAGGGCAGCGACCAGCCCTGTCCGCGAGAGTGTGGAGTGGGCGAGCACCTCGGACGCCGGCGCTCCCGCCCGCGCGGCCACGGCCGCTCCCGCAAGCGTTCCCAGAGCCCAGCCGACCGCCGTTCCCCCGACGGCGATCACGGCCGCCTCCATGCCCGTGAAGAGTGAGAGCTGCCAGCGTCGCGCTCCGAACCAGGTGAGCCGCCGCCTCGCCGCCTCCGTGTCCCGGCGCATGCTGACCGCCGCGAGGACGGCGAAGGCGAAGAGGAGGGCGGCCGACTCGCCTCCGACCAGGAGGAGCCGCCGCCCCGCCACGTCGCTCGCTTCGGCGGCCGCCCGAAGCTCTTCGACCGGGGCGGTGAGGTCGAAGGAGCTCGACGCCGTCTGCAGCTCCGACCGGGCGCGGGCGGCGTCTCCCGCGAGACGATCGATCTCCCAGGCCCGCAGGGTGCCTGCCTCGAGCGGTGCGACCCAGGAGTAGCTGCGGTAGGCGGCGTCGAGCTCGGGGGAAGACGTGAGCCCGTCGATGCCTTCCGCCAGGACGAAGGGCGCCGGCTCCGGCCGGTGGTACTCGAAGGCCTCGCGGTATCTCGGGCTCAGGGCCGCGCGGCTCTGCTCGTTCTCGGCGGGGGTGACGAAGTCGCCGAACAGGACCGGCGAGGAGACGACGGCCTCGCCGACTTCGACGAGGCGAAGGCCGGGGACGTTCGGGATGCTCCCGCGGCCCCGCAGCCGCACGACCTCGCAGTGGTCCGGCTCGCAGGTCCGGGGCAGGCGGCCGGAGCGGAGCGTCACCCAGTCGGCGAGACCGTCGACTCCCCCGAGGGCGAGGTAGCTTCCGGCAATCGTGCTCTCGCGGAAGAGGACGAACGCCGCCGGCTTCGCCGAGACGACGTTGCCAACGGCCTGCGTCGCCGTACGCTCGAGGGCTGCGTGGTCTTCCTCGAGCGCCGGAATCCCGAACCAGGCAGCCCGGACCGCGCGCTGCGCAGCCGGAATCTCCTCGACCGCTCTGCCGACGCTCTCGTCTCGGGCGACGAAGGGGCCGGCGAGGACCGTCGCCAGCATTGCCGCGCCGGCTGCGACTCCGGCGCCGGCGAGCAGCGCGGTCGGTGCCCGTCGGGCGATCCGGACCGACGCGAGCCTGAGCGGGTAGGCGAGCCGCCGCAGCGTGTCCACGGCTTCACGCTGCCACTCCCCGACACGATTGACCACTCAGGTTGCTTCGCGTTTGGTTAAGCTTTGCTTATGCTCGACGTCAGACGTCTGCGGGTGCTGCGGGAGGTGGCGCTGCGCGGGTCGATCGCGGCAGCGGCCGAGTCGCTTCGCTTCACGCCGTCAGCGGTCTCCCAGCAGCTCGTCAAGCTCGAGGCCGAGGCGGGAATCCCTCTGCTCGAGCGGGGGCCGCGCAGCGTGCAGCTGACGCCGGCCGGCTGGAGGCTCGTCGAGCACGCCGAGGTGATTCTCGAGCAGCTCGCCCAGGCCGAGGCCGACCTGCGTGAGATCGACGGCTCTCCGCCCACGCTGCGAGTCGGGGCGAACACGACGGCGGCGGCGAGCATCGTCCCGCAAGCGCTGGTGCTCTTCGCGGCTGCACGGCCCGACGTCGACGTCACCGTCACCGAGGCGGACCCGCTCGTCTCTCTCGCGCGCGTGCGCGTACGCGAGCTCGATCTGGGGATCGTGTTCGAGTACGACCACGTCCCGCTTCCCTCCGACTCTCGCATCGAGCTCGAGCTCCTGCTCGAAGAGCCGATGCGCGTCGTCCTGCCGGGGTCCCATCCCGTCGCCAGGCAACGCGTCGTCCGGCTGCTCGACCTCGCCGACGAGACCTGGATCAGGAGCACCAACCGCTCCTCCTGCAACCCTTTCACGGAGCGCGCGTGTCGCGCGGCCGGCTTCGAGCCGAGGATCCGCTTCGAGTTCGACGACTACACGGCGATGCAGAACATCGTCGCTTCGGGTGCGGGTGTGGCGTTCGCCCCGGACCTGGGCCTATCGCACCTGAACCCGGGCGTCGCGGTGCGCCCGATCGCCTTCGGCCCCAAGCGCCGTGTTCACGCAGCGTTCCGCTCCGGCGAGCGAGACGACCACGGCGTCTCGGAGATGCTCGAGGCGCTTCGGGAGGCGCTCCTCGCGCGCGAGCCGCTCTTTCCCGCGCGCGCCGGCGCCTCGTAGCGCCCTCACGTCGGTTGTGTGCCCCGTCGGCGGAGGGACCGCCGTAACCTGACAGGATGCGTCTGGCGAGGCTGGTAGCGGCCACCATGCTTGTCGCCGTCACGGCGGGCTGCATGAGCGGGCCCACGGAAGGGGAAACCGAGATGGTCCCCACGGCGGAACCCACGGCGGAAGCGACGACCGAGCCGAGCCCCGAGACCACCACCGAGAGCGAGCAGTCGCCCGGCGCGGCGCTTCCTCGAATCGACGCCGGCCCGCCGGCAAAGGGCGGGCCGCTCGACGTCCGGGCGGTGGCGACGGGCCTCGACTCGCCGGTCTTCGCCACGGCCGCACCGGGCCGGCCCGACCGACTCTACGTCGTCGAGCAGACGGGGAGGATCCGGGTTCTGGTCCTCCGCGACGAGGAGGAGGTGAGAGTGCGCGCCCAGCCCTACCTCGACCTCTCCTCGCGAGTCTCGACCGGCAACGAGCAGGGCCTCCTCTCCGCCGTCTTCCATCCGGACTTCGAGTCCAACGGCCTGCTGTACGTCAACTTCACCGATGTGAGCGGCGATACCCGGGTCATCGAGTTCCGCGAGCCTTCGCCGGGCGCCGACCTCGTCGAGACACGGGAGATTCTCTACGTCGCGCAGCCGTACGCGAATCACAACGGAGGGCAGCTCGCCTTCGGTCCGGACGGGCTCCTGTACGTGGGACTCGGCGACGGCGGCTCTGGGAGCGCCGACCGCGCCCAGGATCTCTCGAGCCGACTCGGGAAGATGCTGCGCCTCGACGTGAACGGGACGAGCACCGAATGGGAGATGCTCGGGTACGGCCTCCGCAACCCCTGGCGCTTCTCCTTCGACCGCGTCACCGGCGACCTCTGGATCGGCGACGTCGGGGAGAGCGAAGTGGAAGAGATCGACTTCGTCTCGGCTCCCGACCTCGGCAAGCAGTTCAACTTCGGCTGGGACGTCTACGAGGGCACCGAGCTCGTCGAGGACAAGCCGCTCACGCCGGGCGGGATCCTCGTCGAGCCGCGGAGCGAGTACACCCATGCGTTCGGCTGCTCGGTGACCGGCGGCTACGTCTACCGGGGCGAGCGGCTGCGCGAGCAGGCGTGGGGTCGCTACTTCTACGGCGACTACTGCTCGGGCCGGATCTGGAGTCTCGCCCGCTGGAACCGACAGATTTCCCGGCGGGGCCATCCGTTCCGGGTTCCCGAGCTGACGTCGTTCGGCGAGGACCTGAACGGCGAGCTCTACGCGCTCTCGCGCAACGGCACGGTCTACCGGTTCGTCAGGGCGATGTGACTCCGGTCGGAACCTCCGGGCTGCGGCCGGTGTAGAACGGGTGCAGTGGGGGACCGACCACTGTCAGCAGACGACGATCTCGTCGCCCGGGCACGCCAGGGCGACACCCGCGCCTACGGCACCCTCGTGAAGGAGCACCAGACGCTCGCCTTCCGCACTGCGTATCTGCTCACGGGCTCGGCTGCCGATGCCGAGGACGCCGTGCAGGACGCCTTCGTAAAGGCTTACGGAGCGCTGGACCGGTTCCGCCCGGGTGCGCCCTTTCGCCCGTGGCTTCTGGCGATCGTGGCCAACGAGGCGCGAAACCGGCGAAGATCGGCCGGCCGGCGCGAGCGCCTCGCGTTGCGGGCGGCCGAGGATCCGCTCTCGGGGGGCGCGGTCCCGTCCCCCGAGACGGCCCTACTCGACACCGAGCGGCGGGAAGCGCTGTTGGCAGCCGTCGAGGATCTTCGCGAGGAGGACCGGCTCGTCCTGGCTGCTCGGTACTTTCTGGACCTCTCGGAGGAGGAGACAGCCTCGATGCTCGGCTGGCGGCGCGGAACCGTCAAGTCGAGGACGTCTCGCGCGCTCGCACGGTTGCGCGAGCGGTTGGGGGAGGAAGCATGACGGAGCTCGAGCGCGCTCTCGTGCGGCTCGGCGGCGAGCTCTCCTTCCCGGAGGCGCCCGACGTCTCGGAGCGGGTGCTCGCGCGCCTGGCCGCCGAACCGGCGAGGGCGCGCGGGCTGTTCGGACGCCGGGCGCTCGTCGTCGCGCTCGCAGTCCTCCTTCTGGCGCTCGGTGCCGCCATGGCGGTTCCCCAGGCGCGCACTGCGATCCTGGACTTCTTCCGCCTGCGCGGGGCCACTGTCGAGCGTGTCGAGACGTTGCCGAGAGTCCCGCCCTTGTCAGAGGAGAGGCTCCGTCTCGGCCGGGCGGTGTCGCCGGAGCGGCTCGACGCCGACCTTCCGGAGGTGCTCGTGCCCGGCGCGCTGGGGCGGCCCGACGCCGCCTACGTGTCCCCGGAGCCGTACGGCCGGCGACTGACGCTCGTTTACGTGCCCGGCAACGGCGTCCCCGAGTCGCCCTTCACCGGCGTCGGGATCCTCGTCAGCGAGTTCGTCGGCGAGAGCGACCCCGGCTTCATCCAGAAGCTGGTCGATGCCGGCGCCACCGTCGAGCGCCTCCGGGTCGGCTCGTACCCCGCTCTCTGGATCGAGGGAGGCCCGCATGTCGTCTTCTTCCGCGATGATGAGGGCGAGGTGTTCGAAGACGAGGGCCGGCTCGCCGGAAACACCCTGCTCGTGGACCGCGACGATGTCCTCGTTCGCATCGAGGGTGAGATCGACCGGGCCCGTGCGCTCGAGATCGCCCGGTCGCTGGAGTAGCTACGCGGCCTCGGCCGTGCCCGACTGATCGGCTTCGACGCGCGCGCCGATCTCCTGCGCGAGCTCGACGAATGCGCGCGCCGCGGGCGAGCGGTAGCGGTCGCGGTGCCACGCGATGCCGATGCGGCGGGGCGGGACCCCGCTCAGGCCGAGGACGACCGTTCCCTCGTGCGACGGGTCGACCGTCAGAAGGGGCACGAGCGCGACGCCGACGCCGGCCCCCACCAGCTCCTGGATGGTGCCGTTGTCGTCGGAGCGGAAGACGATGCGCGGCTCCACCCCCGCGTCGCGGAACCGGTTCTCGATCTGGTGGACGCTGCGACACTGGCGGTTGCCGATCAGCGGCATCGTCGCCATCTCGCGGAGGGTGGGCGGCTTCGGCCGCGAGGCGAGCGGGGAGCCCGCCGGCAGGACGACCACGTACGGGTCGCGCATCAGCTCGACGGTCTCGAAAGGCCCGTCGCCCACGGGCAGCATCACAAACGTGAAGTCGAGCTCGCCGCGCTCGACGAGCTCGAGCAGGCCGCCGTCGTCGGCTGACTCGGTCAGCTGAACGGAGACGTCCGGCCAGGAGTCCGTGAACTCGCGGAGGAGCCGGGGGAGGACGCGTGCGCCCACGCTCTGGTAGGTGCCGACGCGCAGAGTCCCCGCCGAGCCTTCGGCGAACGCGGCCATGTCGGCGTGGGCGGCCTGCAACCGCGCGACGATCTCCGCGGCGTGGCGGAGGAGGAGCTCGCCGGCCTCGGTCAGCGAGACGCGGCGAGGGCCCCCGGGCCGCTCGACCAGCTGCTGGCCGACGATCCGCTCGAGCGCCTGGATCTGCTGGCTGACCGCCGACTGTGTGTAGCCGAGCTGCTCCGCAGCGCGGCCAAAGGAGCCCTCCTCGGCGACCGCCTGCAGCGCCGCCAGGTGGCGAATCTCGACCCCGAGCCATCCATCAGAGCGCATGATCGAAATCAATGATAGCTCGACTTGCGCTTATGGAAAGCGAGATGGATGATGGTGGCAAATGGCAATCGCCGTAATCACCTTCTTCCTGCTGGTCGGGCCGCTCGCACTGCTCCTCGGGACGGACTCGCGCCTGGACGAGCGGATGCGGCTACCCGAGTGGCGCCGGAACTGACCTGAGTGCCGGCCGTGCGACGGCTCTGCCCGCGGTAGTCCGCCCGATTCCCGTGGGCCGAGCCGTGGCGCGGTCGGCCTGAGGTTCCAAATCGAGATTCGTCCGAGCGCCTGTCAGCATGTGTCCAGCGATGGACACAGGGCTCTCCGGCAAGCGTGTGCTCGTGACCGGCGCCTCGGGCGGGATCGGAGCCGCCTGCGCCCGCGCCTTCGCCGCCGAGGGCGCCCGCCTCGTTCTCCATTACCACCTGGGCCGCGAGCGGGCAGAGGCCGTTGCCGCGGACTGCGGCGAGAGCGCCGTCATCACCCAGGCGGACCTGACTCGGGAAGATGGCGCGGACGGGCTCTTCGCAGCGACCCGCGACGCATTTGGGGGGCTCGACGCCTGCGTTGCCGTGGCCGGTGTCTGGCCCGAGGACGACGTGCCACTCTGGCGGCTGTCCCTGGACCGGTGGCAGCAGACGCTCGCCACGAACCTCACCGCGACCTTCCTCACCGCCCGCGGGTTCCTGCGCGAGGTCGAGCGCTCGGGGCGCGGCAACCTCGTCCTCGTCGGCTCGACCGCGGGGCTCTTCGGGGAGGCCGGCCACGCGGATTACGCCTCGGCGAAGTCGGCGATCGTCCGGGGCCTCCTCCTCAGCCTCAAGAACGAGATCGTCAGGATCGCGCCGCTCGGCCGCGTGAACGCCGTCTGCCCAGGGTGGACGGTCTCGCCGATGACGCGCTCGACGCTCGATGACCCCGGCCTCGTCGACCGGGTGACTCGCACGATGGCCCTGCAGAAGGTCGCCGAGCCCGAGGACGTCGCGCGCCAGATCGTCGTCCTCGCCTCCGACGAGCTCTCGGGACACGTGACGGGTCAGGTGGTCATGGTCGCGGGCGGGATGGAGGGCCGCGTCCTCCACGACTAGTGTGTTTCGATCCCGAGGCGGCGCTCGATCCACCGTCCGCCCACCGTGTCGGTGAGCCCGTGCGCGAGGATCGACGCAAGGATGACGAAAGCGGCGACGTCGAAGATCACGGTGCGATCCGACGTGGCCGACGCCAGCACGAAGAGGGCGAACAGCATCGACGCCACTCCCTTCGGTCCGAACCAGGCGATGAAGAGCTTGCTCGGCCGGGGCAGGTCCACCCCGACGAAGGAGAGAAGGACGGCCACCGGGCGCGCGACGAAGAGCGCGAAGACGATGAAGGCGACGATTGCCCACACCGAGCCGTCCCAGCCCGTCGCGACGACAAGCGCTCCGAAGACGAAGAACGTCGCGATCTGAAAGACGGCGCTGACGCTCTCGTTGAACTCGTGAAAGGTGGCCGGGACTTCATGGCGGGAAGCGGCGAGCGCGAGACCGGCGACGAAGGCCGCTACGAGCCCGTTCCCATAGGTCACGTCCGCGAGACCGAAGGCAGCGAGGCCGACGCCGAGCGCATACGCACCCTCGTACTTCGGCTCCATGCGCCCTCCCGGGAGCTTCGGCAGCAGGCGGCCCGCCACGATCGCGAGGACGGCGCCGATCACCACGCCGACGACCGTTTCCCCGCCCAGCTTGGCGGCCTCGACGCCGGCGTTTCCGCCCGGGGTCGCGAGTACGAGGAAGAAGAGCACGAGCGGGAGCGCGAGGCCGTCGTTCAGCCCCGACTCGAGGTTCAACGTGTGCCGCACGGACTGGGGAATGCGGTCGGACGTGACGACGGCCGATGTCACCACGGGGTCGGTCGGCGAGAGGACCGCGCCGAGGAGGAACGCCTCGGCCCAGCTGAGCTCGGGGAAGATCGCCTTACCCATCAGGGCGAGCAGGACGAGGGTGACGGGCAACGCGACGACGAGGGCGCGGACGGCCGGCCCCCAGTGCTTCTGGAGGAGCTCCGACTCGACGTAGAGGCCGTCGGCGAAGAGCGTCAGGATGAGCGCGAGCTCGACCAGGTAGAGGAGCGTTTCCGAGCGCGGGCTCGCTTCGACCACGTCGAGGAGCGCCAGCACGACGCCGGCGCCGAGGGAGAGCACCGAGATCGAAAGGACGGTGCCGTGGAGCCAGCCCGAGAGCCCCGCCGCGACGGCGAGCAGAAGCCCAAGGACGAGAAGTGCCTCAGCGAAGCTCAGGCCCATTGGAGTGACCCGTTGACCGAAAGCCAGAGGGGGCGGCCGTGCGACCGCCCCCTCGGCGTGCGGAGGAGGGAGGTTGGCCTAGTACGGCTGCCGCTGGTCGTAGGGATCCCGGCGGACGATCGTCTCCCTTCGCCAGGTGCCGACCCCGCCCCAGGTCGACCAAAAGAGAAGCGAGAGCAGGAAGCCGACGGCGCCCGCGATCAAGAGGATCCAGCCGACGGTGGCGATGTCGACCCCGGTCACCTCGGCCGTGACGGCGAACGCGAGGATGGCGCCGACGACCATCAGGAAGATGCTGGCACCGATTCCCACGTGAGCGGTTCCTCCTTCGATTGGGACCGTGTCAGTCGGGCCTCAGGCCCGAAGACGGTTGCGTTAGGGTTTCGTTTCGGGGCCGTGATTCCCCGCTCTCTCCGTGCGGAAACGCTCGATCATCCAAATGACGCTGGTCGGGGTGGCCGTCGGCGCGGCGCTGGCGATCGTCGCGGTGTTCGTTCCCTGGCTCCCGGATTCCGCCTCGGAGCAGGCGGACATCATCGACAACGTCTACTGGGTCGTGACGATCATCTGCGTGGTCGTCTTCGCCGTCGTCGCGGGTGTCTCGGCCTACGCGGTCTACAAGTTCAGAGCGCCTCCGGGAGACACCGACGACGGCAGCCCGATCCACGGGCACACGGGCCTCGAGATCGTCTGGACGCTGATCCCGACGATCCTCGTGACCGGCATCGCCGTCTATTCGGGAGTCGCGCTCGCGCAGGCAGAGGAGCTGCCGGCCGACCACAGCGTCATCGAGGTGACGGGGGAGCAGTTCGCCTGGACCTTCACCTACCCCGACGTCGAGGTCGAGGGTGGACGGCCGCTCACAACGGGCGAGCTCGTCGTCCCGATCGACCGGACGATTCGCTTCGAGATCACGTCCAAGGACGTCATCCATTCGTTCTGGGTGCCCGAGTGGCGCATGAAGCAGGACGCAGTCGAGGGGATCACGACCCACACGACGGTGACGCCGACTCAGCTGGGAACGTTTCCGGTCGTCTGTACCGAGCTGTGTGGTCTCGGCCACGCCCTCATGCGCTCGCGGGCGCGCGTGGTCTCCCGCGAGGACTTCGACGCCTGGGTGCGGGAACAGCAGCGTCTTGCGCGCGAAGGCGGGGCGGTGCAGGGAGCAGAGCTCTTTGCGCAACAGTGCGGAAGCTGCCATGTGCTCGCCGACGCGGGCACCGAAGGCGAAGCCGGCCCGAACCTCGACGAGGCGCTGCAGGGCGCTGACGCGGAGTTCATCATGGAGTCGATCGTGAATCCGAGCGCCGAGATCGCCGAGGGCTACCAGGACGGCGTCATGCCGGCCAACTTCGGCGAGATGTTCACGGATCCGCAGCTCGAGGGCCTGGTCGAGTACCTGCAGCAGGCAACGGGAGGAGGGGCGCGGTAGTGGCCGTCGAGGTCCCCGAGGCGCACGAAGTAGAGCACGTCCCGCCGCAGGCTCCGCCGCCGCGGAGAGGGCTTCGCCGCCTGACCGGCGCGGGCTGGCTTCGGGTTCTCTGGGTCCTCCCCGTGAGTTGGGTGCTGGCGACGCTGCTCGTGATCGGGCTCCGCGCGGCACTCGGCTACGAGCCGCTCTGGGAGTTCCAGGTCCTGATCGTCGCCTGGACGGTCATCGTCCCGCTCGGCTTCCTCGCCGCGCTGGGCGGCTTCGACTACTGGCTCTACTGGATCTCGGGGCGGCCGACCAGGCCCGAGGACCACTCGGGTCACGGCGCCCGCACCTGGAAGGACTACTTCCGCGTCAACACCGACCACAAGGTGATCGGCATCCAGTACGTGGTCACGACGGTGTTCTTCTTCCTCGCGGCCGGCCTGATGGCGATGTTCATGCGCGCGGAGTTGGCACGGCCCGGGATGCAGTACGTGGACACGAACACGTTCAACGGCCTCTTCTCGGTGCACGCCTCGCTGATGATCTTCCTCTTCATCATCCCGGCGTTCGCCGGGCTCGGGAACTACGTCATCCCGCTGATGATCGGCGCCCCGGACATGGCGTTCCCGCGCCTGAACGCGCTCTCCTTCTGGCTGCTCCCGATCGCCGGCCTGATCATGATGTCGAGCTACCTGGTGCCCGACGGGGGCGCGTTCGCGGCCGGGTGGACGAACTACGTGCCGCTGGCGGTCAACCAGGCCGACGGCAACCTCATGTTCCAGATGGGCGTCCAGTGGGCGGGTGCGTCCTCGATCATGACCGCCCTCAACTTCCTAGTCACCATCATCACGATGCGGGCGCCGGGGATGTCGTTCTGGCGCATGCCCCTGCTCGTCTGGGCGAACTTCGCCACCTCGACGCTGGTTGTCCTCGCAACGCCGTTCGTGGCCGGTTCGCAGTTCTTCATCATGTTCGACCGGGTTCTGCACACGAACTTCTTCAACCCGGAGCTCGGCGGCGACATCGTCGCCTACCAGCACATCTTCTGGTTCTACTCGCACCCGGCCGTCTACATCATGATGCTGCCCGGCTTCGGCATCGCCTCGGAGGTGATCTCCGTCTTCGCGCGGAAGCCGATCTTCGGCTACCGCCTGATGGCACTCTCGCTGATGGCGATCCTCATCCTCGGCTTCTCGGTCTGGGCGCACCACATGTTCGTGTCCGGAATGCAGCCGTGGATCCGCATCCCGATGATGGTCACGACCCTCGTCATCGCCGTGCCCACCGGGATCAAGGTCTTCAGCTGGCTGGCGACGCTGTGGGAGGGGCGTCTCCACTTCGCCACGCCCATGCTCTTTGCCTCCGGCTTCGTGTCGATGTTCGTGATCGGCGGCCTCTCCGGCATCTACCTCGGCTCCGTGCCCGTGGACATCCATGCGAGCGACACGTACTTCGTCGTCGCGCACATCCACTACGTTCTCTTCGGCGGTTCGCTCTTCACGATCTTCGCCGGGATCTACTACTGGTTCCCGAAGATGACCGGGCGGATGTACGACGAACGGCTCGGGAAGATCCACTTCTGGCTCACGTTCGTCGGCTTCAACGTCACGTTCTTCCCCATGCACTGGGTAGGCCTGCAGGGGATGCCGCGCCGGGTCGCCGACTACGCGCCCGAGTTCGGAAACTGGAACCTCGTCATCTCGATCGCGTCATTCGGCCTGGGAGCCTCCACGGTCGTCTTCCTCTACAACATGATCGTCAGCTGGCGCCGCGGCCCGATCGCGCCCGGGAACCCGTGGCGCGCGCTCACGCTCGAATGGCAGGTGTCCTCGCCGCCGCCGATCTTCAACTTCGAGGAGATTCCGCAGGTCGTCGGCAGCCCCTACGAGTACGGCACGCGCGGGGCGCGCCACGCGGTCCTGAACGGCAAGCCGGCCGAGACAGGCAAGGCCCCCGAGCCAGTGGAGGCGATCCACTCGTGAGCGAAAATCCTTACGAACAACCCGCGGCCGAGCCGGCGCAGCGACCTCGGCACATCCTCGTCCTCGCCAACGAGACGGTCGCCGGGAAGACCCTCCTGGACGCGATCCAGGAGCGTGCCGCCACCGGCCCGACCCGCGTGACGGTGGTCTCGCCGCAGAACGACCCGCCGGCCGGCTACGTCGTCTACGAGGACAGCCGCCGCTCGAGCGCCGACCGGCGCCTGCGGCGGACGCTCGACCTCCTGCACGAGGCGGGCATCGCCGCCCGCGGCGCGATCGTCGATCCCGACCCGCTCCAGGCGCTCCGCGACGCACTGCATCAGTACGCGCCCGTAGACGAGGTGATCATCTCGACCCACCCCGGCGCGGTGCGCTCGAGCTGGCTCCGCGCCGGGCTGATCGAGCGGGCGCGGAAGGCAGCCGAGGACATCCCGGTGACCCACGTCGAGGTCGACCTCACCTCGCCGCGGGAGCGGACCCACGTGCTCGTGATCGCGAATCAGACGATCGTCGGCGGGCCGCTGCTCGAGGCGATCCGCGAGCGCGCACGCGCCGGCCCCACCGAGTTCACGCTGGTCGCGCCCGCCGACCAGGAGGGAGTGCAGGAGCGGCTGGACGCCGCGCTCGCCGAGCTCCGACGTGAGGGAATCGAGGCTACGGGCCACATCGGCGACGCCGACCCCGTCACGGCTGCGCTCAACACCGTCCACGACGAGCAGGTCGACGAGATCATCGTCTCGACGTTCCCGGCCGCGACCTCGGGCTGGCTCCGCCGGGATGTGGTCGGCCGGATCGAGGGCGGCGCAGGAATCCCCGTACGCCACGTAGTCGTGGAGCCGGCCGAGGCGGAGGTCACCACGTAGCGATGGCCTCCGTCGCCCACGTCGAAGAGCACCACGAGCATCCGCCCGAGGCCCACAAGAGCTCGCGCGTCGACGCGCGCCTGCTCGGCATGTACCTCTTCATCGCCTCGGAGACGATGCTGTTCGGGTCGTTCTTCAGCATCTACTTCTTCGACCGCGTGGTCGTCGGCAGCGACACCGGCTGGCCGCCGGAGGGTTTCGAGCTGCCGGTCTATCTCGCGCTTCTCAACACGATCATCCTGGTCACGTCCAGCTTCTCGATGCACTGGGCGCTCCAGTCGATCAAGCGCAACAACCGCTCGGGCCTGATCGCCGGGCTGACGCTCACCTTCCTCCTGGGCCTCACCTTCCTGCTGATCCAGGCGCGGGAGTACACCCGCATCGGCTTCGGGCCGTCCGACAACGCCTTCGCCTCGACCTTCTTCGGGCTGACCGGGCTGCACGGGTTGCACGTGTTCGTCGGCCTCAACCTGCTGCTCTATGCACTGATTCGCTCGCTCCGCGGCCACTACGGGCCCAAGGCGGAAGACCACCTCGGCGTTGAGCTGCCAGGGATCTATTGGCACTTCGTGGACGTAATGTGGATCGTGGTGTACACCACGGTGTACGTGATCTAAGTGGCCCGTCCAGCAATACAGCATTACCGGACGGGGAACTAACCCAGGAGGGGCATGCGCAACCCATTCCGGTCCGAAGCTGAGGCATTCGGCTTCGTCCTGGTGTGCGTCGTGCTCTTCGCTGCCGTCGCCGTTGCGGGAATCCTGTTCGGCGGCTGGATCGCCCTTGCCGTCTTCGTCGCCCTTGCGGTGGCCGTGGCGATCTACGTGAAGGGCGAGCCCAAGCCGCCCGACGAGCCGGTGCTGTCGCGCCAGGGAGGCGGCCGGCGGCGCATCCTCGTCGTGGCGAACGAGACGGTCGCAGGTCGCGCGCTCCGGGGCGAGGTCGTCCGCCGCGCGGGCGCAGAAGCGGACGTTCTCGTCGTCTGCCCCGCTCTGAACTCACCGCTCAGACATTGGGCATCCGACGAGGACGGGGCCAGGGCGGAGGCCGAGCGTCGGCTGGCGGCGTCTCTGGAGTGTCTCGACGACGAAGGTGTGGAGGCGCGCGGCGAGGTCGGGGACGCCGATCCGATCCAGGCGATGGACGACGCGCTCAGGACGTTCGGGGCCGACGAGATCGTCATCTCCACGCATCCGCCCGGCCGCTCGAACTGGCTCGAGAAGGAAGTCATCGGGCGCGCGCGGGAGCGCTACCCGGTCCCGATCACGCACGTGGTCGTCGACCTCGAGCGCGAGCGCCAGGCTTCGGCGACGAGCTAACCGCTCGCCGACGCCGTCTCGGTCGCCGTCGTGTCGCCCTGGTCGCCGCTCGGGTCACAGCCGGGGACGTCCTTCCCGGCGACGCTCGCGACGTAGGCGGCCACGTCCACGGCATCCTGGCCGGTGACCAGGTCGGGCGGCATCATCCCGGCGGCCAGCTGGATCTGGCCGAGGACGTTGGAGTAGATCGTGCTCTCGTCGAATCCCTGCGCGCAGCTGTAGCCGAGCGCCTGGTCGAGGTTGGGACCGGTCGTCCCCATCGTGCCCGCGTCGAGCAGCGTGTGGCAGGAGCCGCAGCTCGGCTTGCCTTCGGAGCCCGAGGCGAAGAGCGTCTTGCCGTTCGAGCGGTTCGCGTCCGCCTGGCCGCCCACGTCGTCCCCTCCGCAGCCCGCCGCGAGCAGCGCTCCGACGGCCAGGAGGACGGCGGCGAGCCTGGGCACTCAGCGCCCCTCCAGGCGATTCCTGCCCGTTTCTGCCCGGCGATCACACGGCGCCTGAGCCCACCCTCGCCCCTGCGAAGGCATCCAGCCTTGGCTGCGCGCGAGCGCGGACTCATGCTTGGTGCCCGCGACCCAGAACCTGGGCAGGATCACCTGAAGGGGCACTACGACGCTTGCGACTCCGTGACGCCGGCGCTCGCGAGCGCCTCCGCCCGGTCGGCGTGTATGGAGAACACGCGGTTGAGCCCGGTGATCTCGAAGATCTTATTGATGTTCCTGTCGCTGCAAACGATCGAGAGCTGGCCGCCCTTCGGGCGCAGGCGCTTGATCCCGCCGACGAGCACGCCGAGGGTCGTCGAGTCGATGAACGTGGTATCGGTCAGGTCGACGATGACGTGGCTCGCGCCCTCGTCGATCACGTCGAGAAGCTGCTGCTTGAACTCCGGCGCGGTGTAGAGGTCCACCTCACCGGCGAGGGCGATCACCCAGACGTCGCCTGCCGCTCGCTCTGCCTTGGTATCGAAGTTCATGAGCTCTTTCGTCCCGAGTTACGGGTCCTACGTTAACCGCTTTACTCGCCGTCCGACCCGCCGTCCGACCCGCCCTGAGGGGCACCGCCGCCGGCCGCTCCGGAGATCGCCCTCAGCTGGTCGATCAGCTGCTCGACCTGCTCGGCGTTCGCGGCATTCGGCTGGAGCTCGAGATACCGCTCGTACGCAGTGATCGCCGTCTCGTAGTCCTGCGCGGTCTGCGCCGCGTTCGCATACTGGAGGTAGAGCAGAGGATCGTCGCCGACGATCTCCGTCAGGTCGCTGAAGACACCGAGCTGGGCGAGGGAGAGGCTCTGCACCTCGGCATTCGCTGAGGAGGCCCGGGCCTCGGCCAGCGCGCTCAGCGACTCCGAGAGCGGGTTCGTCGTCAGCTCTTGCAAGAACGGGCTGTTCTCGGGTGCGAACGTGTTCGGGAGCGAGGCCTCCGCGGCCTCGTTGGAGGCGGCGGTTGCGCGCTGCTGCGCCTCGGCGACCTGCGTGCCGTAGAGCGCCGCAAGCGTGCGCAGGGCTTCGGCGTCCCGGGGCCGCATCGTCCTGTACTCCTCGAAGGCGGCGACCGCCAGGTCGAGATCGCCTTCGGCCTGAGCGGCGCGCGCGAGGTCGAGCTGCGTCTCGGGGTCATCCGGTCGCTCGGCCACTGCCTCCTGGGCGTCGTCGAGGGACGGCGTGTCGCTGGAGACCGGGCGGTTGAGGAGGTCGGAGAGGTAGTCGCCGATGCCGGAGCCGCCGGCGCCGACGCCGAAGAAGATGAAGCTGCCGCCGAAGGCGATGGCGAGGAAGAGGAAGACCCACTTCGCCCGTCGCCGCAGCTTCGGGAAGAACATCAGGTCTTCGGCTTGGGCGGCACGTTGCTGAGCAGGCGGCCGCGGGCGGCGCTTGCGCTGCGTCGAAGCTCGTGCCATTCGAATCCTCCTTCCTCGTACCGAACCTCACCGGCGACGAGAGTGAGAAGCACCCTGTCGGGCGAGCCGCCGAAGACCACGGCGGTGGTTGGCTCCTCCCAGGGGAGGAACGGCGAGCCGGCGAGCGAGACGACCGCGAGGTCGGCGCGCTTTCCGACGGCGAGCGAGCCCGTCTCGTCTTCGAGCCCGAGCGCGCGCGCTGCGCCAAGAGTAGCGAGTTCTAGAGCCGCGCTCGCCGAGAGCGCGTCGGGCCGCCGCTCGCGGACGCGGGCCGTGTACACGGTCGTCCGCATCTCCTCGAACATGTCGAACGAAGGCGTCGAGGCAGGGCTGTCCGTGCCGAGCCCGACGCGGGCGCCTGCGGCCAGGAGCGCGGCGAGCGGCGCGGCGCCGCAGCCCAGGACGGCGTTCGACCGCGGGCAGTGAGCGATCGCCGTGCCGAGCTCCGTGAGGAGTGCGATCTCCTCGGCGTCGACGTGGACGCAGTGAGCGGCAACCACGTGCGGCCCGAGCAAGCCGTGCTCGGCGAGCATGCGAACTCCCGTCCTGCCCGACGGCGCCACCAGCAGGTCCGCCGCCGCGGTCATCGTCCCGGTGCCGTGGAGTACCCACTCCTGCTCGGCGTTGCTTTCCGCGAGGTGCGTCGCCAGGGGGAGTCCGAGGCCGGCGCAGGCCCTGTAGACGGCGGCCGAGGTCGTGTACGGCGCGTGCGGCGACACCCCGACCGCGAGCCGGTCGGTGAGGACCCCGTCGACGCTTTCGCGGAGCTCCGCGAAATGGGCGAGCGCGGCGTCCGGATCGTCGCCGAAGACCTCCAGATAGACGATGCCGTTGAGCCCGAGGTCCGCACACGCTGCCGCGGCGGCGCCTGTGAAGCTCGCGTCGCCGATCGTGGCGATCCCTGAGCGGAGGCACTCCGCCGCTCCGAGCCTCGCGATCGCGAGCGCGTCGCCCTCGCGGAGGCGCCGTTTGCGAGTGACGTGCAGGTCGATCCAGGGCGGGAACGCGAAGCCGTCTCCGAAGCCTGCGTAGACCGCGTACTCCAGGTGGGAGTGCGCGTTCACGAAGGCCGGGACGATGACGGCGTCCGCGAAGACCCGCCGCTCGCCGACGAGCTTCGAGGCAGGCCCGACGGCGACGATGCGGCCGTCCTCGACGGCGACGCCCCCGTCGTGCACGGGCTCGCCCTCGACCGGGACGACCCAGCCGGCTTCGTAGACGGTTTGTGCCACCTAGTGCCTCTTCAGGCAATCCTGCCGAAGGAGGGGTGCATTGCCTGACGGGGCACTAGTTTTCTGTGCTCGCGTACGCCTCTCGGCGCGCCTCGATCTGCGCGGCCCAGCGCCGCTCGAGGAAGACCGACGCCCAGATCGAGAGCTCGAAGAGGAGGATCAACGGGATCACCTCGAACGCGAGCGAGACCGGGTCGACCGTCGGAAGCAGGATCGCGACGACGAGGACGACGACGAAGCCGATTCGCCGGTTCCGCCTGAGCGTCGCGGAGCTGAGCACGCCGAGCCGCACTAGCGCCAGCACGAAGATCGGGAGCTGGAAGACGAGCGCGAACCCGATCAGCCCGAGGGTGACGAACGAGAAGTAGTAGTTCGCTCTGATCTCGATCTCGAAGAACTCCTCGTTGTACGTGGTGAGGAAGTGCAGTGCCCGCGGAAGGACGATCCAGTATGCGAAGGCCAGCCCGGCGGCGAAGAGGCCCGTCGCGATCGCCACGAAGACGGCGACGATCCGCTGCGAGTGCTCCTGGAACGCCGGGGCCAGGAAGCTCCACGTCTGCCAGAGGACGACCGGGAGAGCAAGGGCGAAGCCGGCGTAGAAGCTCACCTTGATCGAGGTGAAGAAGGGCTCCGTGACGCCGAAGGTGATCAGCCTCCTGTCCTCGGGCAGCGGGGCCTCGAGCCAGCTCAGGATCGTGTCCTGGAAGATGAACGCGACGACGAAGCCGACGCCGATCGCGGCGAGGGAGATGATCAGGCGCGAGCGAAGCTCATCGAGGTGCTCGACGAGCGTGACGCGATCGCCGTGCTCGAGGCGACGCGGCAGCCTGGCCATGTCGCCCTACTTCGAGACGCGCTCGGTCTCGACGCGCTCGGGCTGGGACGAGGTGTCGGCCGGAGGGGTTGCATTCTCGGGGGGCGGCGGCGGCGTGAGCTCGGTCTTCTCCGGCTCGTCCTTGCCCGTGACCGCGTCCTTGAACTCACGCATCCCGCTTCCGATCGATCGTCCCATCTCGGGGAGCCGCTTCGCGCCGAAGACGAGCAGCAGCACCACCATGAGGATTACGAGCTCCCAGATGCCGATTCCGAAGGGCATGGGATCCAGGATACCACCGGTCTGGCGGCAGTCGTGCCGAACCCAATCGCTACACTGGTCCGTGTCGGAAGCGGCCCCCGAGGTCGCCTTCGGAATTCACCGCGCGGTTACAGCACATGGCTCTTCTCGAGATCAAGAATCTGCACGTCGCCACCGAGGACGGGACGGAGATCGTCCGGGGCATCGACCTGGCCGTCGACTCGAACGAGGTGCACGCGATCATGGGCCCGAACGGGTCCGGCAAGTCGACGCTCGCGTACGCGCTCATGGGCCATCCGGCCTACGAGATCACGGAAGGCGACATCTTCCTCGACGGCGAGTCGATCCTGGAGCTCGAGGCGGACGAGCGTGCCCAGCGCGGCCTCTTCCTCGCCTTCCAGTATCCGCACGCCGTCCCGGGCGTGACCGTGGCGAGCTTCCTCCGCTCCGCCGTCAACGCCGTGCGCAAGGCGAAGAACGACGGCGAGGAGGACCCGGTCAAGATTCCCGAGTTCCGCAAGCAGCTGACCGCGGCGATGGAGCAGCTCAAGGTCCCGAAGGAGATGGCCGGGCGCTACCTGAACGACGGCTTCTCAGGCGGCGAGAAGAAGCGTGTCGAGATCCTCCAGATGGCGATGCTCTCGCCCCGAGTCGCGGTCCTCGACGAGACCGACTCCGGACTCGACATCGACGCCCTCCGAATCGTCGCCGCCGGTCTCCGCAGCCTCGTGGGGCCCGACATGGGCGCCGTCGTGATCACGCACTACCAGCGCATCCTCAACTACATCAAGCCCGACTTCGTGCACGTGTTCGTCGATGGGCGTATCGTGCGGGAAGGCGGGCCCGAGCT
>Ga0081538_10001765_pt1 | contig 21875 bp, 18 predicted proteins | sample TabmetS5T2R1_FD_71022 | JGI IMG/M metagenome (GOLD analysis project Ga0081538, IMG submission 71022) | Tabebuia heterophylla rhizosphere microbial communities from the University of Puerto Rico - S5T2R1 | ecosystem: Host-associated > Plants > Roots > Rhizosphere ...
CAGCTCGTGCGCGGTCGGGGGTGGCTCGGGAGTCGGCTCGGCGGTCATCGGGTAGCGACTGCGCATGCGCGTCGCGCGGCTGCCAGGAGTCTTCCGTCCCCGCAGCGACACGTGGCTACTCGCGGCGGTCCTGCGGCGCCAGCCGCAGCTGCGCGGCGGCGCGGTGCTCGACGTCTGCACCGGCTCGGGCGTGCTTGCCATCGCGGCTGCGCTGGCCGGCGCGCGCTCCGTGACCGCGGTCGACGTCTCGGCCCGCGCGGTGCTGACCGCCCGGCTCAACGCCCGCCTGAACGGCGTGCGCGTCGAGGCCCTGTGCGGCGACCTGTTCGACGCGGTTCCCGGGCGGCGCTTCGACGTGATCGTGTCCAACCCGCCCTACCTGCCGAGCGACGCGGACGAGCTGCCCGCACACGGGCGCGCGCGTCACACCGAGGCGGGAGCGAGCGGCCGCATGCTGCTGGACCGGCTGATCGACGCGACGCCGGCTCACCTGGCGCCCGGCGGCGTCCTCCTAGTGACCCACTCGAGCGTCAACGGCGAGCCAGCGACGCTCGCCCGCATGCGGGCGGCCGGCCTCGAGCCGGCGGTCGCCGAGCGCCACCACGGCCCGCTCGGCCCGCTGCTCGCCGCGCGCGCGGCGCAGCTCGAGGCCAAGGGGCTGCTCGCGCGCGGCGCGCGCGCCGAGGACGTGCTGGTCGTCGCCGGCGTAACAGCGGATATGGGCGCCCGGCCCGCGGGTCTTACCGCGCCGGACGCAATCGCTGCGCTCTAGTGGTCTCGCGCGCGCGTACTTGCGCGCGGGGCCGCTAGCTGCCGCGCGCCTGGTGGCGCTGCCCCTGGTGCTGCGGCACGGCCCTTGGGCTCGGCTTCGCCAGGCGCTGGTCGGAGGCGGCGCGGCGTAGCTCCAGCGAGCGCTGGAGCCGCTCGGGCAGCACCGGGCGCTTGGACGGCTTCGCCGGTGTCTTCTTCTCGCGCTTCGGCATATGGCAGATGCTACGTCACGCCGGATAGTGGCAGCAGGCCTCGACGTTGTTGCCGTCGGGGTCGAGCACATAGGCGCCGTAGTAGTGCGGGTGGTAGATCTCGCGCACGCCCGGCCCGCCGTTGTCGGTTCCGCCCGCCTCGAGCGCCGCCGCATGGAAGGCGTCGACGAGGTCGCGCGTGTCGGTGGCGAATGCGACGTGGACGCCCGTCTGCGGCGCGTCGCGCGTGCCGATCCAGAAGTACGGCTTCTGGTCGTGCTGCTCGCCGAAGCCCGCGATGCCCGGCGCCGGCTCCATCAGCACCGAGATCCCGAGCGGCGCGAGCGCGCGCTCGTAGAACGCCTTGCTGCGCTCGAAGTCGCTCACGGCAAGCCCCAGGTGATCAAGCATGGCGCGAGCATAGGCGAAGGCCCCGCCGGGGCGGGGCCTTCGCGAGCTCAGCTACTTGATGAAGAGGATCTCGGAGTACTTCGGCAGCGGCCAGAGCGTGTCGGGGACGACCCGCTCGAGCCGGTCCGCCACGTCGCGTACCGCGCTCATCGCCGGCACGACGCTGTGCTGCACGTACTTCGCGTGCGCGAGCAGGTCGTCGCCGTGCGGGTGGCTGGTGTTCGCGGTCTCGAGCTCGCCGATCGTCTCGACGAACGTGTCGATCAGCCCGCCGACCTCGCTCTTCACCGTCGCGATGCCGGCCGACTCGCCCGCCGCCCCAAGCTCGCCGAGGTAGCGGATCGCCGCCGGCAGCAGCATCGTCTTGGCCATCGAGAACGTCGTCTCCGCCTCGATGTTGAGCTTCGTGACGTACTGCTCGACGAAGACCTCGTAGCGCGCCTCGAGCTCGCGCTCGGACAGCACCTCGTAGGCGCCCATCACCTCGACCGCGACCTCGGACACGAGCGCGGGGAGCGCGTCCGGCGTCTGGCGCAGGTTGGAGAGCCCGCGCGACTCCGCCTCGGCGTGCCACTCGTCGGCGTAGTTGTCGCCGTTGAAGACGATCTTCTTGTGCGACGCGTACGCGTCCTTGACGACGCCGAGCACCGCCTCGGCGAGCTCGGCGCCGCCCTCGAGCCGCGACTCGAGCGCGTCCGAGAGCCGGTCGATCGACTGGGCCGCGATCGTGTTGAGCACCGCGTTGGGCAGCGCGGGCGACTGCGACGAGCCGAGCGCGCGGAACTCGAACTTGTTGCCGGTGAACGCGAACGGCGACGTGCGGTTGCGGTCGCCGCCGTGCATCGGCAGGTGCGGCAGCACGCTCGCGCCGAGCTTGAGGTAGCTCGACGGCGTCGCCGCGCTGCCCGACCCGCTCTCGATCGCGTCGTAGACCTTCTGCAGCTCCGCGCCGAGGAAGATCGAGATGATCGCGGGCGGCGCCTCGTTCGCGCCCAGCCGGTGGTCCTGCCCGGGCGAGGCGATCGACGCGCGCAGCAGCTCCTGGTGCGTGTCGACCGCCGACAGCACGGCCGTGCAGAAGAACAGGAACTGCAGGTTCTCGTGCGGCGTCTCGCCCGGCTCGAGCAGGTTGACGCCCGTGTCGGTTCCGAACGACCAGTTGTTGTGCTTGCCGGAGCCGTTCACGCCCGCGAACGGCTTCTCGTGCAGCAGGCAGACGAGCGCGTAGCGGCGCGCGACGTTCTGCAGGATCTGCATGCACAGCTGCTGGTGGTCGGAGCCGACGTTGGAGTTCTCGAACACCGGCGCGAACTCGTACTGGCCCGGCGCGACCTCGTTGTGGCGCGTCTTGATCGGGATCCCGAGCCGCGCCATCTCCTTCTCGGCGTCGAGCATGAACGCGAGCACGCGCTCGGGGATCGACCCGAAGTAGTGGTCGTCGAGCTCGTGGCCCTTGGGCGGCTTGGCGCCGAACAGCGTGCGGCCGGTCGTGACGAGGTCCGGGCGCTCGAAGAAGAAGTGCTCGTCGATCAGGAAGTACTCCTGCTCCGGCCCGATCGTCGTGAACACGCGCGTGGCATCCTCGTCGCCGAGCAGCCGCAGTGCCCGCAGCGCGGAGCGCGACAGCGCGTCCATCGAGCGCAGCAGCGGGATCTTGTGGTCCAGCGCCTCGCCCGTCCACGACGCGAACGCCGTCGGGATGCAGAGCAGCGCGCCGTTGGGGTTCTCGAGGATGAACGCGGGCGAGGACGGGTCCCACGCCGTGTAGCCGCGCGCCTCGAACGTCGCCCGGATGCCGCCGGTCGGGAACGAGGACGCGTCCGGCTCGCCCTGGATGAGCTCCTTGCCGGAGAACTCGGCGAGCGCGTTGCCGTCGCCGGTCGGCGTGTAGAACGAGTCGTGCTTCTCGGCGGTCGACCCCGTGAGCGGCTGGAACCAGTGCGTGAAGTGCGTCGCGCCGCGCTCCATCGCCCAGTCCTTCATCGCGGAGGCGACCTCGTCGGCGAGCGCCGGGTCCAGGGGCAGCCCGCTCTCCAGCGTCTCCTGCAGGTGCTTGAACGCGCCGGGCGAGAGCCGCTGGCGCTGGACGGCGGGCGAGAACACGTTCTCGCCGAACGCGTAGGCGCCGGCCTGCGTGAGGTCGGCCTGCCCGAGGGCGCCGCCGTTGGGGCTCCACTGCGCGGCGGAGACGTTGGTCATGCGGGTACGGGGCATTGCGTCGAGCATCCTCCTCTGATTCGGGGCGAGGCCTTGCAGCGTAGTTGCGCGCTGGCGCCCCAGTGTTGTCCCGGTGTCGAAGATCTGGCAAGGCGATCTTTGGCCAGGTGGACAAAGATCGCGCACGATGCATAGTTCAACCTCACTGCCGCCACCTGATGGAGGTCTCGGAGAACATGAAGAAGGTCGAAGCGTTCGTCCGTCACGAGGCGTTCGAGCCGATCCGCATGGAGCTGCTGTCGCTCGGGTTCCCCTCGCTCTCGATCATGGAGGTGAAGGGATCGGGCCGCCAGAAGGGCATCACCGAGCGCTATCGCGGCGCCGAGCTCACGAACTACCTGCGCCCGAAGGTCAAGATCGAGTGCGTCGTCGCGAGCCACGACGTGCAGACGGTCGTCGACACGATCCTCAAGCACGCGCGCACGGGGTCGATCGGCGACGGCAAGGTGTTCGTGCTCCCGGTCGACGAGGCGTACCGGATCCGCACGGGCGAGTCCGGCGAGGAGACGCTGCAGGCGCACCCGGGAGCCGCGGCTGAGCAGGCCGCGTAACGAGCCGCATGGACCGCGCCCAGCCGATCGAGCCCACCGGCCGGCTCGTCGAGCGGCTGCGCGCCGTCCACCTCAAGATGGTGGACGCCGTGCTGGGCGGCGACGGGCTCGCCCGCGTCGCGCAGCTCGCCGCCGACGCGAACGGCGCCGCGGTCGCGATCGTCGTGCCGCGGCTCGGCGCCGCGGTCTGCTCGCGCGGCGGGCCGGCCGACATGGCGCCGCTGCGCCGCTACGTCGGCGACCGCGCGCGCGACCGCCCGGCCGAGGTGCCCGCGGGCGTGCTCGCCGAAGTCCCGATCGCGTCGGGGGACGAGGCGATCGGCACGGTGCTGATGCTGGGCGAGCCGGGCGCGCCGGTCTCGCCGGAGGCGACCGAGTTCCTCCACGTCGCGGCCGTCGCCTCGCTCACCGAGGTCGCCGTCGAAGAGGCCAAGGACGAGGTCGAGCAGAACCTGCGCGGCTCGTTCCTGGAGGAGCTGCGCGCCAAGGCCGGCGAGCTCGACGCCGGCGAGGTGCTGCGCCGCGCGGCGCGGCTCGGCTGCGACGTGTCGCGCGGCGCCGTCGCGCTGTGCGCGCAGCTGACGACCGACCGTCCACGCCACGTCGTCGCGACGATCGCGGGCGAGCACGCCGGCGCGCTCGCGCAGCACATGGAGCTGCCGGGCGGCGTGCCGCGCGTCTACGCGCTGCTGCCGGCCGGCGAGGAAGCGGCGCCCGAGAGCACGCTCGCGGCGGCTCGGCGGCTCGCGGCGCGGCTCCAGCGCCACGGGACGGTCGGGGTGTCGAGCTACTACTCCGACCCGGCCGAGCTGGGCCGCGCGATCCAGGAGGCGGAGCTCGTGCTCGACGTCCTGCGCCGCTCGGAGGTGCCGATCGCGGAGGACATCGGCACCGGCACGTACCGGCTGCTGTTCCGCGTGCTCGCGTCGCATCCGGAGGAAGTGCGCTCGTTCTTCGACGACACCGTCGCGCCGATCGTCGCCTACGACGACCAGTACGCGACCGACCTCGTCGGCACGCTCGAGGCCTACCTCGAGCAGAACTGCAACATGAACGCGACCGCGGCGGCGATCTACGCCCACCGCCACACCGTCGCGTACCGGCTCGAGCGCGTGAAGGAGCTGACCGGCCTGGACCCGATGCAATCCGAGGATCGCGAGCGGCTCGGGCTCGGCCTGAAGGCATACCGGATCATCGCGCCGCGTTTACCGCGCTGAGCCTGGATCCCTCGATCGCCGAGGCGCCGCGAGAATCGGCGGATCCAGGGTCAGATCGCGGTACCTTGCACGGCGATGGGGTACCGATCCGCGCTCGCCGCTGCCGCGGCCGTGGCGGCCGGCTTCGCATGCGCCGCGCCGGCTGCCGCGGTCGAGACCGGCGTCAACGAGACGCTCGGCCAGACCGTCAGTACCGAACGCAAGGCGGCCAAGCTCGGCGCGCACTGGGTGCGCCTGTGGGCGCTGTGGCAGGACATGGAGCCCGGCCGCGGCGTCTACAACGACCACGTGATCGAGGTCATGAACCAGAAGGTCGCGGCGCTGCACGCTCGCGGGATCAAAGTGCTCGTGGTGGTGCACCGCGCCCCGGCATGGGCCTCCGGCGGCGTCGGCGGCATCGCGCCGCCGCATGACGCCGGCACGTTCGGCGCGTTCATGCGCACGATGGCGCAGCGCGTGCCCGGGGCCGACGCCTGGGAGCTGTGGAACGAGCCCGACGGCGCCGAGTTCTGGCACAACGGTCCCGACCCCGCCGCGTACGCGGCGCTGCTGCGGGCGGGCTACCGGGGCGTCAAGGCGGTCCAGCCGGGCGACATCGTCGTGACGGGCGGCATGGTCGGCAACGACATGGACTTCCTCCAGGCGCTCTACGAGCACGGCGCCGGCGGCCACTTCGACGCCGTCGGGGTGCACACCGACACCGCGTGCCTGACGAACGGGCCGGACAGGTACTACCGCGACGAGCGCGGGCGCATCGGCCGCTACACGTTCACCGGCTACCGCGAGGTGCACGCGGTCATGAGCGCGAACGGCGACGGCGCGAAGCCGATCTGGATGACCGAGCTGGGCTGGAACACGCAGTCGACGCGGCCGGGCTCCTGCAACACCGGGATGTGGGCGGGCAAGAAGCGGATCGGCGTCTCCACGCAGCGCCAGGCGCGCTTCCTGCGGGCGGCGTACCGGTGCCTGGCCGCCGACCCGTTCGTCGCCGTCGGATTCTGGTTCGGCATGCAGGACATCCCGGGCGTGCGCCACGCGCGCGGCTACGGGCTCTACCGCGCCAATGGCAGGGGCAAGCCGTCGGCGAAGGCGTTCAAGCGGCTGCGTCGCGGCATCAGGCCGCGGCGGCGCTGCGGCGGGCGCGTCGACCGCACGCCGCCGACGATCCGCGTCGCCGCGCCGGCGAACGGCAAGCGCTTCGCCGGCAAGCTGTCGGTCCGCGTGCGCGCGTACGACAACAAGGGCGGCTCGGGCCTGCAGCGGATCTACCTCTCCCACAACGGCGAGCACGTGCGCACGTGGGGCGGGAACGGCGGCTCGATCGACCCGTGGTGGAGCTCGGCCGACTGGCGGCCGGGCATGCACACGCTGACGTTCAGCGTGCGCGACAACGCGCTGAACCAGACGACGGTGAGCGTGACGGTCGAGAAGCTGCGGCGCTCGTCCAGACGCTGACGCGCGCCTCAAGCGTCGCGCTCAGCCGCCGATGAACCGAGCAGCATGCGCTCGCTCCGCGCGACCTTCCTGCTCGTCGTGCTCGCTTCGCTCGCGTTCGCGGCCGCCCCCGCGTCCGCCGTCGAGACGGGCGTGAACGAGACCATGCATCAGAGCCTGCCGGTAGGCAAGACGGCGAGCGACCTCGGCGCCGACTGGGTGCGCATCTGGGGCACGTGGCACGACCTCGAGCCGACCGAGGGCGCCTACAACGACCCGCTGATCCAGGACCTGAACGCCAAGGTCGCCGACGCACGGGCGCGCGGGCTCAACGTGCTGATGGTGATCGTTCGCGCGCCCGCGTGGGCGACGGGCGGGACGCTCACCGCGCCACCGCGGGACCCGGCGACGTTCGGCCGCTTCATGGGTGAGATCGCGAAGCGGATGCCGGCCGTCCAGGCGTGGGAGCTGTGGAACGAGGAGGATGAGGAGATCTTCTGGGCCGGCGGCGCCGACCCGGCGAAGTACGCGGCGATGGTGAAGTCCGCCTATCGCGCCATCAAGGCGACGCAGCCGCACGACACCGTCGTCACGGGCGCCACGACCGGCAACAACTTCGACTTCATCGAGGCGCTCTACCGCCACGGCATCAAGGACTCGTTCGACGCTGTCGGCGTTCACACGGACACGGCGTGCCTCGTCAACTCGCCCGACGTCCACTATCGCGACGAGCAGGGCAGGGTCGGTCGCTACGCCTTCACCGGCTACCGCGAGGTCCACGCCGTGATGGCGCGTCACGGCGACGGCGACAAGCCGATCTGGATGACAGAGCTGGGCTGGAACACGCAGAGCGATGCGCCCGGCTCGTGCAACAGCGGCATGTGGGCGGGCCAGAAGCCGCTGGGCGTGTCGGAGCAGAAGCAGGCCGAGTTCCTCACGCACGCCTACCGCTGCCTCGCCGCCGACCCGTACGTCCAGGTGGCGATCTGGTTCGGGACGCAGGACATCCCCGGGTCCAAGACGGCCGGCGGCTACGGCCTTTACCGCGTCGGTGGCTCGCCGAAGCCCGCGGCCGCCGCGTTCAAGTCGCTCGACGGCGGCATCGCGCCGCAGTCGTGCGGTGGCGTCATCGACAACAGCGGTCCCGACATTCGGGTCGCGAAGCCGCTCGACGGCGCCAAGTTCGTCGACGTGCTGCCGATCGACGCGAAGGCCGTCGATTCGGCGGGAGGCGTGGGCATCCGGCGGATCGAGATCTGGGCCGACGGCAAGTTCGAGTACTCGTTCGGGAACGGCCACGCGAAGATGCGCAGCTTCTGGCCGGTGGCGGACTGGAAGCGGGGGAAGCACACGCTGACGTTCAAGGCCGAGGACGAGGCCGGCAACAAGGCGTCGCGGTCGATCAGCGTCTACAAGGTCCGGCGGCTGCCGAAGGTCAGGACGGCGGCGACGCTCACGCTCGAGCAGCTCGACCCGCGGACCGTGCGCGTAACCGGCGGGGTGAGCTCGGTCAAGGCGCGCGCCGCCGCGAAGCTGCGCGGCAAGGCCTTCGTCGTGTTCCAGAAGCGCGTCAGCAATGCCAAGGGCAAGCTCAAGTGGCGCACGAAGCACCGGATCGGCCGGCGCGCCAGCAAGCCGGTCGACGTGACCCAGGCACTCAAGCCCGGCAAGTGGCGCGTGTACCTGCGCTACCCGCCGCGCAAGGGCTTCAAGAAGTCGCGCTCCAAGCCGGTCGTCTTCCGCATCGCGCCGGCCGCTTGAAGCGCGGGGCGCCTACCGGCCGGCGTCGTCGCCGCGCACGACGTTGCCCTCGCCGTCGACGGTAGCCGGCACGGGCGTGTCGGAGATCGTCACCGCGAACTCGCCCGCGGTGCGCCCGCCGGCCAGCTCGCCGCCCTCGAGCGACGGCGCGATCCGCCACGCGACCGTGAAGCGGCCGGCCTCGATCGCGGTCAGCTTCCACTCGACGGTGCGCGACTGGCCCTCGCCGAGCGCGCCGACGGCCCACGTGTTCGTGTACGCCGAGTCGCCGCCGGCCGGTCCCTCGTCGAGGATCCACACCGGCCGGCTGGCGTCGGCGAGCGTCGGGTCGTCGCGGTCCTGCGCAAACGCGGCGGGCGCCTGACCCTGCTCGCGCGGCTCGGTCTCGACCGTCACGGCGAGGTTCGGCACGGTGCGGTCGCCGCGGTTGGCGACCTCCAGCCTGAGCGTCGTGGGCTCCGAGATCCGCTGCCTGGCGGGGAACGACGCGTCGGTGACCTCGACGTCGAACTCGCCGGACGGCGCCTCCGCATCCTGCCGCTCGCCGCCGCAGCCGGGGCCGGCGAGCGCGAGCGTGGAGACGACGAGCACGGCAAGGCGTCCGCGCGAGTTCCCCATTCCGGCGGCGACCATACCAGCGGTAACGGGGGCCGAAGCCGGAACTCGCGCGGCCGCCTGAAGCCGCAAGTTCGGGGGACGGTTCGCGTTTGCGGCTGGTGAACGCCGGCCGTAGTCTGTCCGGCCACGGTCGCGCCGGGAGCGGCGCAACGCAGAGGGGAGCGAATGGTACGAGGCGTAGCCGATAGGGCGTTCCTACCGGCAAGGAGCCTGCTCGAGGAAGTGGGCGACATGATGATCCTCACCGGTAAGACCATCGTGTCGGCCATCCGCCCGCCGTACCCCTACGGCGGCGAGTTCGTCTCGCAGTTCCTGTTCGCGCTCAAGCTCTGCTGGTTCCCGCTGGTCGTATCGACCGTCGCGTTCGGCTACGCGGCGCCCGGGCTGCAGGCGGCGAACTTCCTCGTGCTGTTCGGCGCGCTCGACCGCCTCGGCGGCTTCTTCGTGCTCGCCTCGATCCGCGAGTTCGCCCCGTTCGTGACCGCGATCGTGCTCGCAGGCGTCGCCGGCACGGCGATCACGGCCGACCTCGGCGCGCGCAAGATCCGCGAGGAGCTCGACGCGTTGCAGGTGCTCGGGGTCGACCCGGTGAAGAACCTGGTGGTGCCGCGGTTCCTGGCGCTGATGCTCGTGACCGGCCTGTTCGACATCTACGCGATCCTGTTCGGCGTCTTCGGCGGCATCGTCACGACGCTCGTCTACGACCAGCCGCTCGGCCCGTTCCGCGCAACGTTCCTGACCAATGCATCGGTCGTGGACCTCTGGGGGTCGGTCCTGAAGTGCACGTTGTTCGGGGCGATCATCGCGATCGTCTGCTGTTACAAGGGCATGACGGCGACCGGCGGAGCCGCGGGAGTCGGCCGCGCCGTGAACCAAGCGGTGGTGATAGCCACGCTCGGCGTGTTCGCGTTCAACTACGTGTTCACGCAGACGCTCCTGGCGACCCACCCCGAGATCCTGAACATCAAGTGACGGGGCACGAGCTCATCCGCGGCGACGAGAGCGGCCGATGAGCGGCTGGCTCGCCATCCCGCGCGAATGGGTCGCCTCGTTCGGCGACATCGTCAAGTTCTGCACGCGCGTCGTCGGCGAGGTCTTCGGCCTCAAGGTCTTCCGCTTCTTCGGCGAGGCGCTGCGCCAGGCCGGGCTGCTGATCCTCTCGTCGACGCTCGTGATCTGGGGCCTGATCTTCATCATCGGCCTCCAGTGCGGGATCGAGGGCGCGTACTTCAACCGCGCCGTCGGCTCGCCGGCGTACGCGGGCGTGTTCGCCGCCTGGTGCGACCTGCGCGAGCTCGTCCCGTACGCGTTCGGCTACATGATGGCCGCGAAAGTGGGCACGGGCATCGTCGCCGAGATCGGCTCGATGCGGATCTCCGACGAGGTCGACGCGCTCGAGGTGATGGGCATCTCGTCGATGACGTTCCTCTGCGCGACGCGCCTGCTCGCCGCCTGGCTGGTGCTGCCGTTCATGTACCTGGCCGGAATCGGCGCCGGCTTCTTCGCCTCCTACTTAGCCGTGGTCGAGCAGATAGGCGAGGTGTCCTCGGGCGGGTTCTTCCTGATCTTCTGGATGTTCCAGAACCCACCCGACCTGCTCTACAGCGTGATCAAGGCGATGGCGATGGCGACCGTCATCGTGCTCGTCGGCTGCTACTACGGCTACAACGCCTCGGGCGGCCCCGTCGGAGTGGGCACCGCGACGGCCAAGTCGATGGTGCTGAACATCGTCATGGTGCACCTCATCGGAATGCTGGGGACCCAGCTGTTCTGGGGTGCGAACCCAAGAGCCCCGATCGGAGGCTAGGACATGGCCGACGACCGCGACACTCCGCTGATCCACCGCGAGGGCGGACCGGACCCGCCGCGCCGGCGCGCGGAGGTCACGCACGAGCCGCCGCCGGAGGACCACGACGACGAGTACCGGTGGCACACCGGCAAGCACCGGCCGACGGGCGTGCAGGACGCGGTCGAGTTCGTCGAGGTGCACAAGGCGTTCGGCCGCAACAAGATCCTGCGCGGGCTGAACCTCGGCATCCCCGAGGACAAGATCTCGATGATCCTGGGCCCGTCGGGCACCGGGAAGTCGGTCTGCATCAAGCACATGGTCGGGCTGCTGTATCCCGACGACGGCGACGTCCTCGTGCACGGCGAGTCGGTGCCGAACATGCCCGACGAGCAGCTGTTCGAGATGCGCAAGAAGTTCGGCGTCCTGTTCCAGGACGGCGCGCTGTTCGGCTCGATGAACCTGTACGACAACGTCGCGTTCCCGCTGCGCCAGCACACCGACAAGGGCGAGGACGAGATCGAGGAGATCGTCATGCGGCGGCTGCGCGAGGTCGGCCTCGAGGGCTCGCGCGAAAAGGCCCCGAACGAGCTCTCGGGGGGCATGCGCAAGCGCGCCGGCTTCGCGCGCGCGCTCGTGCTCGATCCCGACATCGTGCTGTTCGACGAGCCCGACTCCGGGCTCGATCCGGTGCGCACGGCGCTCCTGTGCGAGCTGATCCAGGAGGTCCACGAGGAGAACGGCGGCGCCTACGTCGTCATCACGCACGACATCATGTCCGCCAAGCGCGTCGCGGAGTACATCGCCGTGCTCTGGAAGGGGCGCATCGTCGAGTCGGGACCGGCCGACGAGCTGTTCGACTCGGACAACCAGTTCGTCCGCCAGTTCCTCGCCGGCGCGTCGCAGGGACCCCTGGGGATGGAGTGACCCCAGGGTCGCTCGGACAGCGTCTGAGCCAGCGCGCAGCGGAGGGTCGTCGGTGACGATCGCCCGGGTGGCCGCCGTGCTCGCGCTCGCACTCGCGATCCTGCTCGCGGCGTGGCTGCTGCTGTTTCGCGGCAACGGGGGCACCGAGTACACGCTGGTATTCGAGAACGCCGGCCAGCTCGTGCCCGACAACGACGTGCAGGTCGGCGGCCGGCGGGTCGGCTCGGTCAAGGAGATCGAGCTCACCGACGACAACCTGGCGGCGATCAAGGTCGAGGTGCAGGAGCCCTACGCGCCGCTGCGCGAGGGCACGCAGGCGACGATCCGGCTCACCTCGCTGTCGGGCATCGCGAACCGCTACATCGCGCTCACGCCGGCGCCCGAGTCCGCCGAGGAGCTCGAGGATGGCGCGACGCTGACGACCGCCTCGACGACGCCCGTCGTCGACCTCGACCAGATCTTCAACACGCTCGACGCGCAGACGCGCGGCGACCTGCAGGACGTCATCAAGGGCTTCGCGACGCAGTTCCGCGGCAAGGGCGGCGAGGCGGGCGAGGCGACGAAGTACTTCAACCCGCTGCTGTCGACCTCGCGCCGGCTCGTCAGCGAGGTCACCGAGGACGAGGACAGCCTCACGCGCTTCCTCGTCGACTCGTCGCGCCTGGTGACGGCGCTGTCCGAGCGGCGCGACGACCTCGCCGACCTCGTCTCGAACACGAACGCGACGGCGCGCGCGATCGGCAGCGAGAACGTCGCGCTCGCGCGCGCGCTCGGCCTGCTGCCGACGACGCTGCGGCGCGCCAACACGACGTTCGTCAACCTGCGCGCGACGCTCGACGACCTCGACGTGCTGGTGGCCGAGTCCAAGCCGGCGACCAGGGAGCTGGCGCCGTTCCTGCGCGAGCTGCGCCCGCTGGTCGCGTCGGCGCGGCCGACGATCCGTGACCTCCGCACGCTCGTCCGCCGCAGCGGGCCGGACAACGACCTCGTCGAGGCGACGCGCAAGCTGCCGGCGCTCCAGCGCGTCGCAACGCCGGCGTTCGACCACGGCACCGAGGCGGTGCGCGACCTGCAGCCGGTGCTCGAGTTCCTGCGGCCGTACGCGCCGGAGTTCGTCGGCTGGGTGCGCGACTTCGGCCAGGCCGCGGCGAACTACGACGCCAACGGCCACTACGCGCGGATCCAGCCGATCTTCAACGCGTTCAACTTCAACGACAACCCGGCCGGCGGCGTGCTGACGCCGATCCCGCCGTCGCAGCGCTTCGACGGGCTCGAGACCAACCAGCTGCGACGCTGCCCGGGCGGCGCGTCGCAGCCCAACAGCGACGGCTCGGCGCCGTGGCGCGACGTGTCCGGCACGCTCGACTGCAATCCCAACCAGGTGCCGCCGGGGCCATGAGAGCAGCCGTCCCCGCCGCTGTCGCCGTCCTGCTCGTCGCCACGCTCGTGGCGTTCTACTTCGTCGTGCGCGACGAGGACGACGCCTACCGCGTGCGCGCGATCTTCGACAACGCCGGCTTCCTGATCCCGGACGAGGACGTGAAGATCGCCGGCGTCAAGGTCGGCTCGGTCGAGGACATCTCGGTCACGCCCGACTTCAAGGCGGCGGTCGTGCTGCGGATCGACGACCCCGGCTACCAGGACTTCCGCACGGACGCGAGCTGCATCGTGCGCCCGCAGTCGCTGATCGGCGAGAAGTTCGTCGAGTGCGAGCCGACGCAGGAGCACGCCGTCGGCGAGGAGCCGCCCGGCGAGCTGCGCGTGATCGAGGATGGTCCCGGTGAGGGCCAGCGCCTGCTGCCGGTCGAGAACACCGAGCGCGCGGTCGACCTCGACCTGCTCAACGACACGCTGCGGATGCCGTACCGCCAGCGCCTGTCGATCATCATCAACGAGCTCGGCATCGGGCTCGCCGGCCGCGGCGAGGACCTCAACGCGGTGATCCGGCGTGCCAACCCGGCGCTGCGCGAGATCGACGAGGTGCTGCGCCTGCTGGCGCAGCAGAACCGGCAGCTCGAGAGCCTCGCGGTCGACGGCGACACGATCATGGCGCCGCTGGCGCGAGAGCGCCGGCACATCTCCTCGTCGATCGACAACATGAGCGCGGTCGCCGAGGCGACGGCCGAGCGGCGCGCCGACCTCGAGGCGAGCATCGAGCGGCTGCCGCGGTTCCTGCGCGAGCTGCGCCCGACGATGACGCGCCTCGGCGCGCTGGCGGACGAGATGACACCGGTGCTGTCCGACCTCGGCGACGTCGCGCCCGACATCAACCGCTTCCTGATCGAGCTCGGCCCGTTCTCGCAGGCCGGCATCCCCGCGCTCGACTCGCTCGGCGAGGCGGGCCAGATCGGCACGCCCGCCGTGCGCAACGCGCTGCCGGTCGTGCGCGACCTGCGCACGTTCGCCCACGCCGCGCGGCCGGTCGGCAAGACGCTCGCCGACGTGCTCGTGTCGTTCCGGCGCAACGACGGCATCGAGCGGCTGATGGACTACATCTTCTTCCAGGCCGCGGCGGTCAACGGCTTCGACTCGTTCGGTCACTACCTGCGCGCCGGGCTGATCGTCAACCAGTGCTCGACCTACGCCGACAACCCGATCGGCGGCTGCTCGGCCAACTTCCGCCGCGCCGCGACGGCGAGCGCCGCGGGCGCGGACTTGATGCCGCGCGACGCGATGCTCGCGCGGACGGCTCGAGCGCTGCGCGGGCTCGACCCGCGCAAGCCGCCGAAACCCGGCCGTCGCGCGCATGGCAAGCGGCGCGGCGAGCTCGGCGGCCACGACGGGCGCCGCCGCGACCGGCACGCCGACCGCACCCGCTCCCGCAGCGCGCCGCGCGGGGGCGCCGCGCCCGCGCCGGCGCAGCCCGCGCCGGCGGCCCCCGCGGCGCAGCCCGCGGCTCCGGCGCCGAGCGCGACGCCCGCACCGGCTCCGTCCGGCGGCGGCGACCCGGCCCTGCCGCTGCTCGACTACCTGTTCGGGGGCGAGAGCTGATGCGCACCAGCGGGGGCATCGCCGGCAACCCCGTCCTGATCGGCGCGGCGACCGTGCTCGTCGTGATCGTCGCGGTGTTCCTCTCCTACAACGCGAACCAGGGCCTGCCGTTCGTGCCGACGTACCAGCTCAAGGCGGAGACGCCGAGCGCCGCGAACCTCGTCCGCGGCAACGAGGTGCGGATCGGCGGAACGCGCGTCGGCTCGGTCGACTCGATCGAGGTCGAGCGCCGCGACGACGGCACGAGTGTTGCCGTGCTCGGGCTGAAGCTCGAGCGCTCCGTGTCGCCGCTGCCGAAGGACACGACGGTGCTGATCCGGCCGCGCTCCGCGCTCGGCCTCAAGTACGTCGAGCTGACGCGCGGCACGTCCGCGGAGGGCTTCGAGGACGGCGCCACGATCCCGCTGTCGCAGGCGACGCCCGCGCCGGTCGAGTTCGACGAGTTCGTGAACATGTTCGACGAGGACACGCGCGACGCGTCGCAGACCAACCTGCGCGGCTTCGGCGACGCGTTCGCTGGCCGCGGGCAGAGCATCAACCAGGCGATCGGCGCGCTGCGACCGCTGTTGCGCGACATCATCCCGGTGGCGCAGAACCTCGCGAGCGTCCAGACGAACCTGCCGCGCTTCGTCCGCGAGCTCGCCGACGCCGCCGCGATCGTAGCGCCGGCGGCCGAGTCGCAGGCGCAGCTGTTCGTCAACCTGGACCGCACGTTCGGCGCGCTGCGCGAGGTCGCGCGGCCGTACATCCAGGAGTCGATCTCCGAGGGCCCGGAGACGCTCGACACAGCGATCCGCGGGCTGCCGGTCCAGCGTCCGTTCCTCGCCAACACCGAGGGCCTGTTCCGCGAGCTGCGGCCGGGCGTGCGCGCGCTGCGCGGCGCCGCGCCCGACCTCGCCGACGCGCTCGAGGTCGGCACGCCGACGCTGCGGCGGCTGCCCGACCTCAACCGGCGGCTCGCGTCGCTGTTGGGAGAGCTCGAGCGGTTCGCGCAGGACCCGCTCGTCCCGCGCGGCATCCGCGCGTTGACCGACACCGTCAACGAGCTCGACCCGACGCTGCGGCACCTCGCGCCGGCGCAGACCACCTGCAACTACATCGCGCTCTGGTTCCGCAACATCTCGTCGCTGCTGTCCGAGGGCGACGCGAACGGCACCTGGCAGCGGTTCATCATCGTCGCCATGCCGCAGGGCCCGAACAACGAGGGCGGGCCCTCGTCGGCGCCGGCCAACGGGCCGAACGTCGAGAACCACCTGCACACGAACCCGTACCCGAACACCGCCTCGCCGGGCCAGCCGCGCGAGTGCGAGGCGGCCAACGAGACTTACATCAGGGGCCGGACCGTCACGTCGAACGTGCCCGGCACCCAGCAGGCCGCGACGGAGGGCAATCCCTAGTGGTCGCTACGCGCGCCCGCAGCCGCCGCCGCCGCGAAGAACGCAGCCCGTTCGCGGTCGGCGTGATCGCGCTCGTCGTGATCGCGATCGTCACGTTCCTGGGCTTCACGAAGGACATCCCGTTCACGCGCCCGTACGAGGTCAAGGCGGTGTTCGAGAGCTCGAACGGATTGCGGCCCGACTCGCCGGTGCGGATCGCGGGGGTCGACGTCGGCAAGGTCAAGCAGGTCGACGCCCAGGAGGGCAGCGACAACGCCGTCGTGACGATGGCGATCGAGGAGTCGGGCCGGCCGATCCACGAGGACGCGACCGCGAAGATCCGGCCGCGGATCTTCCTCGAGGGCAACTTCTTCGTCGACCTGCAGCCCGGCACGCCCGGCGCGGACGAGCTCGACGACGGCGACACGATCAAGGTGACGCAGACGTCGACGCCGGTCCAGCTCGACCAGGTGCTCACCGCGCTGCAGTCCGACACGCGGCGGGACCTGCAGGACGTGCTCCGGGGCCTCGGCGACGCGCTCACCTCCGAGCCGAGCGCCGCCGACGACCGCGACGCCGACCCGTCGGCCCGCGGCGAGACCGCGGCCGAGTCGTTCAACGACGCCTACGACGACATCGGCCCAGCCGAGCGCGCGCAGTCCCAGGTCAACGAGGCGCTCCTTGGACTGGAGCCTGAACGCGACCTGTCGCGGCTGATCGCGGGCGCCGGCCGCACCGCGGCCGGCCTCATCCGCAACGAGACGCAGCTCCAGGAGCTGATCTCGAACTTGAACACGACGATGGCCGCGCTCGCCGCCGAGGAGTCGAACCTGCGCACGTCGATCCGCGAGCTCGCCCCGACGCTCGAGAACGCGAACAGAGCGCTCGCGTCGCTCAACGAGGCGTTCCCGCCGACGCGCGCGTTCGCGCGCGAGATCCTGCCCGGCGTGCGCGAGACCGCGGCGACGATCGATGCGTCGTTCCCGTGGATCGAGCAGGCGCGCGGGCTGATGCGGCGCTCCGAGCTGCGCGGGCTCGCGCAGGACCTCTCGCCGACGACGCGCGACCTCGCCAAGCTCACCGACGACTCGATCGAGCTGCTGCCGCTGACCGATCTCGCGTCGATGTGCGCCAGCCGCGTGATCCTCCCGACCGGCGACGTCGTCATCCGCGACGAGTTCGCGACCGGGCGCGAGAACTACAAGGACTTCTTCTACACGATGGTCGGGCTCGCCGGCGAGGGCCAGAACTTCGACGGCAACGGCATCTACGTGCGCTTCCAGACCGGCGGCGGCGCGCAGCAGGTGTCGCTTGGCCAGGGCTCGGCCGGCTCGCCGCCGCAGTTCGGCAACCTGCCGTCGCCGCCGCTCGGCAACCGCCCGTTCTATCCGGGCGAGGTCCCGCCCTACCGGCCCGACGCCCCGTGCCACAGGCAGCGGCCGCCGGACCTCAACGGCCCGGCCGCGGCCAAGACGCCGCCCGGCGGCCAGCGCACGCCCACGGCGCGCACGCCCGCCGCGCGATCGGCGCGACTGCAGGCGCTGCGGACCAAGATCCGCCCGTTCGGCACGAAGGCGTCGCGGTGACCGCGATCCGCAAGCACCTCGTCGACTTCGTCGCGATCATCGCGCTGATCGCGATCGCGCTCGCGGTCGCCTCGGTGATCCTCGCCAACCAGCGGCTCACGCTGCCGGGCTGGTTCCCGGTGCTCGGGCAGGACTTCACCGAGATCGACGCCGAGCTGTCGACCGCACAGGCGGTGACGCCGGGGCAGGGCCAGACCGTGAACGTCGCGGGCGTCGAGGTCGGCGAGATCTCGCGCGTGCGGCTCGAGGACGGCAAGGCGATCGTGACGCTCAAGCTCGAGGAGGCCAGCGTCCCGGTCTACAGGAACGCCAGCGTCCTGCTGCGGCCGAAGACGGGGCTGAAGGACATGGTCGCCGAGCTGACGCCCGGCACGAAGGACGCGGGCGAGCTGGAGGAGGGCCAGCGGATCCCGATCGGCCAGACGTCGCCCGATGTCAACCTCGACGAGATCCTCGCGGTGCTCGACGGCGACACGCGCAACTATCTGCAGCTGTTGCTTGCGGACGCCGGCGAAGGTCTCGACGGCACCTCCGACGACCTCGCCAACACGATCCGCCGCTTCGAGCCGACGGCGCGCGACACGCGCGCGATCGCGGAGGGGCTCGCCGAGCGGCGGCGCAACATCAAGCGCGCGATCCACAACTTCTCGCTCGTCGTCGACGAACTCGGCGGCGCCGACGACCAGCTGGCCGAGTTCGTCGAGAACTCCAACGCGGTCTTCGCCTCGCTCGCGAGCCAGGACGCGAACCTGCGCGCGACGCTCGAGGAGCTGCCGTCGACGCTGACCGAGACGCGGACGGCGCTGGGCAAGGCCGAGCTGCTGGCCGACGAACTCGGGCCGACGCTGGAGGCGCTGCGGCCGGGCGCCCGCGCGCTCGGGCCGTCGCTGCGGCAGACGCGGCCGTTCCTGGGCGAGACGACGCCGATCCTGCGCGACGAGATCCGGCCGTTCGTGCGCGCGTCGCGCCCGCTCGTCGAGGAGTTGCGGCCGGCGGCGCGCGACCTGTCGGCGCTGACGCCGAACCTCGTGCGCACGTTCAAGGTCGTCAACGCGCTGCTGAACACGCTCGCCTACAACCCGCCCGGTCCGACGGAGGAGGGCTTCCTCTTCTGGCAGTCGTGGGTCAACCATCTCGGCCCGGCGGTGTTCTCCAACCAGGACGGGCACGGCCCGATCCGCCGCGGCCTGGTCGTGTTCGGTTGCCAGACGGCGAATCTGCTGGACAACATCGCGCGGGCCAACCCGCAACTCGGCACGCTCTCGCAGCTGCTCGAGACCCCGCATCGCACCGGCGCGTGCCCGACGCCGGCGGCGCGCCCCGCGCGCTCCGGAGGGGGTCGCTGATGCAGAAGGCCGCGCCCAGCTTCGGCCGGATCGCGGTGATGGTCGGCTTCGCGCTGTCGTGCTTCGCGCTGGTGCTGTTCCTGTGGCTCGCGTTCGGCGGTCCGATCCCGCTCAAGCCGAAGGGCTACCGCCTCAGCGCCTCGTTCGCGGAGGCGTCGCAGCTCGCGACCGAGGCCGACGTGCGGATCTCCGGGGTGCCGGTCGGCAAGGTCAAGACGATCGAGCCCGACGCCAAGACCGGCCGCTCGCTCGTGACGATGGAGCTCGACGCCGAGTACGCGCCGCTGCCGTCGGACTCCAAGGCGCTGCTGCGCCAGAAGACGCTGCTCGGCGAGACCTACGTCGAGCTGACGCCGGGTACCGAGCAGGCGAAGACGGTGCCCGAGGGCGGCCGGCTGCCGGAGGGCAACGTGTCCGAGACGGTCGAGCTGGACGAGATCCTGCGCACCTTCGATCCGGAGACGCGCGCCGCGTTCCAGGAGTGGATGCAGACGCAGGCGCAGGCGATCGGCGGCCACGGGCGCGACCTCAACGACGCGCTCGGCAACCTCGGGCCGTTCGCCGAGGACGCGGCCGAGCTGGTCGACATCCTCAACCGCCAGGAGCCGGCGGTGCGCAACCTGATCTCGAACACAGGCGTCGTGTTCGAGGCGCTGACCGAGCGCAACGGCCAGTTGCGCGAGCTGATCGAGAACTCCAACACCGTGTTCCGGACGACCGCGCAGCGCGACCGCGAGCTGCAGGAGGCGTTCGTCGCGCTGCCGACGTTCGAGCGCGAGTCGCGCCAGACGGTCGACCGCTTGGCGCGGTTCGCGCGGGACACGGACCCGCTCGTCACGCAGCTGCGCCCGGCGGCGCGCGAGCTGTCGCCGACGCTGCGCGACCTGTCGGCGCTGGCGCCGGACCTGGAGGCGTTCTTCCGCGAGAGCAACCCGCTGATCGACGCGTCGCGGCGCGGGTTCCCGGCCGCCGAGCGCATCCTGCGCGATCTGCGGCCGCTGCTCGCCCAGGTCGATCCGGCGCTGCGCCAGCTCAATCCGGTGCTCGAGGCGCTCACGTTCTACCCCCGCGAGCTGACCGCGTTCTTCGCCAACACGGTCGCGGCGACGCAGGCGACGACGGCGCTGCCCTCGGGCGAGCGGCTGCACTACCTGCGCACGGCCAACCCGTTCAACCCCGAGAACCTCGCGGTGTATCCGAAGCGGCTGCCGACGAACCGGCCCAACCCCTACGCGCTGCCCGGGACCTTCGACCAGATCCGCGAGGGCCTGCCGCAGTACGAGACGCGCCACTGCGACCGCGGCGGCTTCCCGTCGATCGTCAACACGCCGCAGCAGATCGCCCCGTCGCCGCCGCTGCCGGAGCTCACGCTGCCGGTGCCCGTTCCCGCGCCCGTGCCGGACGTCAAGAACGTCGTGAACGGCCTCTACCAACTGCCGACGCAGCTGTTCGACGACATCGTCCGGTTCGCTTTCCCGGCCGGGTCGGGCGCCGCGCAGCCGGCGCCGTCGTGCAAGCAGCAGGGCAAGTATCCGTTCCAGGGCGAGCTGCTCCAGTACCCGCACGTCAAGTCGAGATGACTCCGGGGGACGGCTTCGCGCGAGTGGTGCGCGCTGCGGCGCACCGGCCGCGGCGCGTGCTCGCGCTGGTGGCGCTGCTGTGCGCCGCTGGAACCGCGCTCGCGCTCGGCCTGCAGCCGAGCGCGGCGACGAGCACGCTCGCCGGGCGCTCGTCCGACACCTACCAGGCGACCGAGCGCTACCGCGAGCGCTTCGGCGATCACGCGATCGTCGTGCTCGTGCGCGGGCCGCTCGAGCAGCTCGTGCTGACGGAGAACCTCGGCCGGCTGCTGGGGCTCGAGGGCTGCCTGTCGGGCAACAGACCAGCGGGAAGCGAGGTACCGGGCGGCGAGCGCGGGCCGTGCGCCGAGCTCGCGCGGACGAAGCCGGTGCAGGTCGTCTACGGGCCCGGCACCTTCATCAACTCCGCCGTCGGCGAGCTCCAGGACCAGCTCAAGGCGCAGCTCGACGCGAACGCCGCCGACGCCCGCAGGGCCGCCGCCGCGGCGCGCCGCGTCGCGCGCCGCCAGGGCAAGCCGGAGACCGAGCAGGATCGCCTCGCGCGCTCGGCCGAGCAGCTCGTGTACGCGCGCTTCGTGCGCGACCTGCTCGCGCTCAACCTCAAGTACGGGCTCGACGTCGACCGGACGCCGCAGCTCGACGACCCCGACTTCGTGGCGACGCTCGTGTTCGATCCCAAGCGCGGCGCGACAACCCCGAAGGCGCGCTTCGCGTACCTGTTCCCCTCGTCGGAGTCCGCGGCGATCCAGGTCAGGCTCAAGCCCAGCCTCAGCGACGGCGAGCGGCGGCGCGCGACCGAGCTGGTGCGGGCGGCCGTGCGGATGCCGGACTTCGCGCTCCGCAACGCGCAGGGCTACACGGTCACCGGCGCGCCGGTGCTGGCGGAGGACCTCGCCGACGCGCTCGCGGGCTCGATCGCGCGGCTGCTGCTGGTCGCGCTGGTGGTGATGGCGGCGGTGCTCGCGCTCGTCTTCCGCCGGCGGCTGCGGCTGGTGCCGCTGGCGGTCGCGCTCGGGGCGGTTGCGCTGACGTTCGGGCTTATGGCGCTGGTCGGCGCGCCGCTGACGATGGCGTCCATCGCGGTGCTGCCCGTGCTGCTCGGGCTCGGCGTC
>Ga0081538_10001766_pt1 | contig 21872 bp, 21 predicted proteins | sample TabmetS5T2R1_FD_71022 | JGI IMG/M metagenome (GOLD analysis project Ga0081538, IMG submission 71022) | Tabebuia heterophylla rhizosphere microbial communities from the University of Puerto Rico - S5T2R1 | ecosystem: Host-associated > Plants > Roots > Rhizosphere ...
CCCGGACTTCATCGGACCGGCTGCGCTGGCCAAGGCATACCGCTTCGTGGGCGACCCGCGCGACGGTGAGGAGGAGGCCCGGCTCAAGGACCTGGCCGAGGATCCGCACGGCATCTACGACTGCACGCACTGCTTCTCCTGCGTCGAGGTCTGCCCCAAGGACGTGGCGCCGATGGACCAGATCATGCGCCTCCGCCGCCGCGCCACGGGGGACTTCGAGATCAAGGACGGCAACAACGGATACGGGCACGAGCACGCCTTCGTGAAGCTCGTGGAGAAGTACGGCACGCTCTTCGAGGCCCAGCTGCTGCCGCGCTCCTTCGGCGACGGCTCGCTGGTGAAGGGCCAGCTCATGCCCGAGGGCGCCAAGCAACTCACGCGGGAGCTCCCCACCGCGATCCGGGGCCTGCGGAGTGGCAAGGTGACGCCGAAGAAGGCGCTCACCCACCCGAAGCTGCCCGATCAGAAGCAGGTGCGGCGCATCTTCAACGAGGTCGAGTCGAAGGACGAGCGGATCGAGCTCAATCTGTACATCGTCGGAGAGCAGGGGGAGGACGCCGAGTGAAGCTCGCCTACTGGCCCGGGTGCGTCTCCCGGGGTTTCACCCCGGAGCTGCACGGCTCGATGGCGAAGGTCGCGCCGCTGCTCGACCTCGAGCTGGTCGAGCTGGACAGGGCCAACTGCTGCGGCGCCGGCGTGATCGCCGAGCACAACCAGGAGCTCGTCGACACGCTCAACGCGCGGACCTTCGCGCTCGCCCAGGGGGTGGACGGGGCCGCGGGCATGATGAACATCTGCTCGACCTGCCAGGGCGCGCAGTCCGAGTGCCAGGAGCGCCTGGATGCGTCCTCGTCGTACCGGGCGGAGGTCAACACCCATCTCCAGCCCGAGGGGCTCTCGTACGAGGCCGGCGGCGAGTGGTGGAACAAGAACTTCCTCTGGATCCTGGCCGAGGAGATCGGCTTCGACGCCCTGCGCGAGCGCGTGACGCGGCCGCTCGAGGGGCTCCGGATCGCGCCGTTCTACGGCTGCTACATCGTGCGCCCGACGAAACGCCTCGGCTTCGACGAGCACCCCGAGCGCGACGAGTATCTCGGGCAGCTGATCGCGGCCCTGGGCGCCGAGCCGGTCGAGTATGCGGGCGCCCGCAAGTGCTGTGGCTTCCCGATCGTCACGATGAACCGGACGACCTCGCTGCGCCAGGCGGGCCGGCACGTGGCCGACGCTATCGACGCCGGTGCCGACTGCCTCGTCACGCCGTGCCCGCTCTGCCACCTCAACCTCGACATGCAGCAGCCGGCGGCGGCCAGCTTCGTGGAGCGCGACCTCGACCTGCCCGTGCTGCACCTGCCGCAGATGGTCGGGCTCGCCCTGGGCCTCGAGCCCAAGGAGCTGGGCATGGGCAAGCACGTCGTCTCCACGCGCGACGTGCAGCAGAAGATCGCCCTGCTCGCCGCGGCCTGAACGGGTCCCCAGAAACGAGAAAACCGGCCAGTGGCTGGCCGGTTTCTCTCGTTAGGCGTACCCCATTCCGCCCTGGAAAAGTCTGTGCACGGATGGTTCCCTGCGGTCCCGGCTTCCTCGCCACCCCTGCGGTGGGATTTGCAGGGGAGAAGGCGTGTGATCTTCGGGGGATGGAATGGTGGACGGGCCGGGTACTCCGGGGGTGAGATGAACCTCCCCCCTTCTCCCCCTTTCCGGCGTAGACTCTCCTCGCATGCCCTCAGTCGTCTCGGCCAAGTTCGAGGATCTCGTCGCGGTGGGTCTCAGGGTGCTCATCTCCGATGACCCGAATCTCGAGCTGGTCGCGGCGGGCATACCGATGGAGCAGATCGAGGCCGCGATCGAGGAGCACACACCTGATGTCGTCCTCCTCAACTTCGGGGGGCTGAGGACGCCGGCTGACGTCTTCCAGCTCCACCAGTCCCGCCCCGAGACACGGCTCGTCGTGCTCGCCAACCGGCCCACCGCCGCGGAGTGCAACCAGATGCTCTCGTTCGGGGCCACGGCGTGCCTCTCGAAGGAGACAGAGGCGCGCGACATCATCAACGCGATCCACCTCGCCTCGCGCGGGATGCACGTGCTGCCCCGCTCGGCGGCCGCGGGGGTGGGCGTCGAGACCCTCAACGTCCAGGGCTCGGACCTGCTCACGCCGCGCGAGGCGGAGGTCCTCGAGCTGCTGCAGGACGGCGCCACCAACGCGCAGATCGCGCTCCGGCTCTCGATCGGCGTCGAGACGGTGCGCACGCACGCGCGCAACATCTACCGGAAGCTCGGCATCGGCTCCCGTCGCGAGCTCACGCGGCTGACCAGGCCGGACCGCCTGGCGGGGTCCGACAAGCCGGTCGTGGTCGAGCCGCGCTGAGGCGCTACGCGCGGGCGGCGCGCAGCAGCCCGCGCACGTTCAGCAGCTCTGCCACCTGGACGGCGTTGGTGGCCGCCCCCTTGCGGAGGTTGTCGCCCACGATCCACAGGTTCAGGCAGCGCTCGTGGGAGGGGTCGCGCCGGATGCGGCCGACCAGCACGTCGTCGCGCCCGGCCACGTCGATGGCGGTGGGATAGAGCGCGTCGCCCGGGTCGTCGACGACGACCACGCCGGGCGCACGCGCCAGCAGCTCGCGGCACTCGTCGGGCGACAACGGCTCGCGGGTCTGGACGTTGGCCGACACCGAATGGCCGGTGTAGACCGGCACCCGGGCGCAGGTGGCCGACACGCCGATGTCCTCGCGGCCGAGGATCTTGCGCGTCTCGCGCATGCACTTGCGCTCCTCGGTCGTGTAGTCGTCGCCGTCCTTGAAGGTCTCCACCTGGGGCAGGACGTTGAAGGCGATCTGGTGCGGATAGACGGCGGGGGCGGGCAGCTCGTGCGCCTCGATCACGGCCTCGGCCTGGCGGTGGAGCTCGTCGACGGCCCGCTGCCCCGTGCCCGACACGGCCTGGTAGGTCGACATCACGACCCGCTCGATGCCCGCGGCGTCGAGGATCGGCTTGAGCGCGATGACCGTCTGCATCGTCGTGCAGTTGGGGTTCGCGACGATGCCCCGGTGGTCGTGGAGGGCGTCGGCGTTCACCTCGGCCACCACCAGCGGGACGTCCTCGTGCATCCGCCACTGGGAGGAGTTGTCGACCACGACCGCACCGGCATCGGCGAAGCGCGGCGCCCACTCCTTGCTCGTCGCCGAGCCGGCGGAGAATAGGGCGAGGTCGAAGCCCTCGATGCCGTCCTGGGACAGGGCAACCACGGTCAGGTCCGTATCGCCGGGAGATCGAACGCTCGCGCCCGCCGGTCGCTCGCTGTACGCGATCGTGCGGCCCACGGAGCGCTCGGATGCAAAGGGGATGACCTCCTCGGCCGGGAAGCCGCGCTCGCGCATGACGCCGAGCATGGTCGAGCCCACCGCCCCGGTTGCACCGACGACCGCGACCCTCATGAGCTGACCTTCGGACGGTGGTCGCCGGCCACGTCCTCGTGCAGCACCGCGTCGGGGCCGAGCTCGAAGGCGGTGTGGAGCTGTCGCACCGCGGTCTCCACGTCCGCCTCGCGCACCACGCAGGAGATCTTGATCGGGGAGGTGGAGATCATCTCGATGTTCACGTCTGCCTCGCCGAGGACCGTGAGCGCCTTGGCTGCCACGCCTGGATGGCTCTTCATTCCAGCGCCGACCAGCGAGACCTTCCCCATCTGGTCGTCGGTCTGGATGTCGCCGAAGCCGAGCTCCTCCTTGAGCGGCGCGAGCGCTTCGCGCGCCTCCAGGAGGTCGTCGCGCGGAACCGTGACGGACATGTCCGCCAGGTGCCCCTCGCTGAGCGGCTCGTTCTGGATGATCATGTCGACGTTCACGTTCGCGCCGGCGAGCGCCGTGAGCACGCGCCCGGCGATGCCGGGCCGGTCGGGCAGGCCCATGAGGGTGACTCGCGCCTCCGAGGTGGAGTGCGTCACGGCGGTGACCAGGGGTCGTTCCATCGTCTGCTCCTCGTCCTGGACCACCGTACCGGGTCCATCTTCGAAGCTCGATCGGCAGTGGATCGTGACGGCGTGGTTGCGGGCGTACTCGACGGAGCGGAGCTGCAGGACGCCGGCGCCCGAGGCCGCCATCTCGAGCATCTCCTCGAAGGTGAGGACCGGCAGCTTGCGCGCCTCCGGGACGATCCGGGGGTCGGCGCTGAAGACCCCCGCCACGTCGGTGAAGATCTCGCAGACCTCGGCCCCGAGCGCGGCGGCCAGCGCGACTGCCGTGGTGTCCGACCCTCCCCGCCCGAGCGTGGTCACGTCGAACGAGTCGTGCGAGACGCCCTGGAAGCCCGCGACCAGCACGATCTTGCCGCCGTCCAGCGCCTCGCGGATCCGGTGGGCCTTGACCTCGATGATGCGGGCCTTGGTGTGGCCGCTGTCGGTCACGATGCCGGCCTGGGAGCCGGTCAGCGAGATGGCCTCGTGGCCCAGGTCGTTGATGACCATCGCGGCCAGCGCGCAGGTCACGCGCTCGCCGGTGGACAGCAGCATGTCCATCTCGCGCGGATGTGGACGCGGCGAGACCTCGTGCGCGAGCGCCACCAGCTCGTCGGTGTGCTTGCCGCGCGCTGACAGCACGGCCACGACGTGATTGCCCTCGTCGGCCCGCTGGACGATGCGCTGAGCGGCGCGCTGGATGCGCTCGGCGTCCGCGACGCTCGTGCCGCCGAACTTCATGACGACGGTCTCGGGCATGGCGGCGAACGGTACCGTTCCGGCCGTGCACGGTCGGCGCCGGCTCTCGATTCTCGTGCTGGCCGTCGTCGCGCTCGCCGCCGCGACCGCCGGAGTTGTCGTCGGGGCCAACCAGAACGGTGACGAGGAGGAGCCGGAGCGGCTGCCCGAGCGCACCGGCCGCCCGCTCGAGCGCGTCTCCTTCCTCGCGAAGATCGTCCCGGCCCGCGAGGAGCGCGAGCCGGCGCCGCGCGGCCCCGTCGTGCCGCGCAGCGTGGCCGACCTGGCGCGCCGGCTGCCGCTCGAGCGAAAGGTGGCGCAGCTGTTCCTGTTCGGGTTCGGGGGCACCGACCTGAACGCCGAGATCTTCCGGCGCCTACGCCGGCTCGACCTCGGCGGGATCGTGCTGGCCGAGCCCAACTACCTCGGCGACCCGTCGCTGCTCGGGCAGATCGGGGGCGAAGCGAGGGTGATCGCCGACCAGGAGCGCCACGTGCCGCCCTGGGTGCTCGCCGTTCAAGACGGCGCGGAGTTCAACAGCCTCCAGGGGCTGCCCCCGGCCACGGCGCCCGCGGACCTCCCCTCCGCCGAGGCGGCGGCCGCGGAGGCGACCGAGACCGCGCAGACCCTGCGCGGCCTCAACGTGACGGGCGTCCTGGGCCCGGTGGTCGACGTGGGCTTCGAATCCGGCTCGGCCCTCGGGGCGCGCATCTACTCCGACTCCCCCGACGAGGTGTCCGGTTACGCCGACGCGGTGGTCCGCACCTATCGCCAGGACCGGCTGTTCGGGGCGGTCAAGCACTTCCCCGGCCTCGGCACCGCCGACCAGTCGACGGAGTTCGGCCCGGCCAGCGTCGGGCTGGAGATCGACCAGCTGCGCGAACGCGATCTGCGGCCGTTCGAGACCGCGATCGACGCCGGCGTGCCGGGCGTGATGCTCTCGCACGCGCTCTACCCGATCAACGACTTCACGCGGCCCGCGTCGCTCACCCGCTCGATCGCCACCGACCTGCTGCGCGGCGAGCTCGGCTTCCAGGGGGTGACGCTGACCGACGACCTCGCCGATCCCGCCATCACGACGCTCTACTCGGTCCCCGACGCCGCCGTGCGGGCGCTGCGCGCCGGCGCCGACCTGCTCTTCATCTCCGGGCCGCCGGGAGACCAGCAGGCCGCCTACGCCGCGGTGCTGCGCGCCGCGAGGCGCGGCCAGATCCCACGCCGCCGCCTCGACGAGGCGCTACTGCGCGCGCTCGAGGCGAAGGAGGACTACGGCCTGATCGGCTGAGCGCCGGCTACAGCGCCTGCCGGCCCCGCAGCGCGCGCCCCAGCGTGATCTCGTCCGCGTACTCGAGATCGGAGCCCACCGGCAGGCCGCTGGCCAGCCGGGTGACGGCGATGTCCGGCGCCCGCTCGCGGAGCTCGTCGGCGAGGTAGAGCGCGGTGGCCTCGCCGGTCGTGGTGGCGTTGGTTGCGATCACGACCTCGCGGACGCCTGCCCCGTTGTCGACCCGCCGGAGCAGCTCGGCGACGTGCAGATCCTCCGGATCCACGCCGTCGATCGGCGACAGCGCGCCGCCGAGCACGTGGTAGCGGCCGTCGAACTCGCCCGAGCGCTCGATCGGGATCACGTCGCTCGGCTGCTCGACCACACAGATGATCGCCGCCTCGCGCCGTTCGTCCTGGCAGATCCGGCAGGTGGCCTCGGTCGCCAGGTTGAAGCAGACCTCGCAGTGCCCGACGGTCGCCTTGACCTCGCGGATGGCGTCGGCAAGCGCGAGCGCCTCGTCGTCCGAGACGGCGAGCATGTGGAACGCGAGCCGCTGCGCGGTGCGCTGCCCGATGCCGGGCAGGCGCGCGAGCTCCGTGATCAGTCGATTGACCGGTGCTGCGAACAAGAACTGCCAAGCGTAGCTTTGGGGTCGGTCATGCCCTCCGCTCTCGTCATCGGCGCCGGCGTCTTCGGCGCATCGCTCGCCGACCGGCTCGTACGCGACGGCTGGGACGTCACGCTGGTGGACCGGTTCGAGCCGGGGCACCGCCGCGCGGAGTCCGGCGGCGAGACGCGCCTGATCCGCTGCTCGCACGGCCCGGACGACTTCTACGCCCGCTCCGCACGCCGCGCGCTGGAGCTGTGGCGCGAGCTCGGCGCGGGCGTGCTGGTGGAGTCAGGCGTCGCGTGGCTCGCCCGCCGGGAGGACGGCTGGGAGGCGGACAGCGAGCGCGTGCTGCGGGCGGCCGGCATCCCGGTCGACAGGCTCTCACCCGAGGACGGCGCCCGCCTCTTCCCGGGCGTGGCGATCGACGACCTCGCCTTCGTCCTGCACGAGCCGGAGGCCGGCGTGCTGCGCGCGGCGGACGGCGTCCGCGCGCTCGTGCGACGAGCGGCGTCGAACGGCGCCCGAGTCGTGCAGGGCCCCGCCGAGCCGGCCGGGGTGGCGGCCACGGTGGACGGGGCGCCCCTGGATGCCGACGTGGTGGTCTGGGCCTGCGGCGCCTGGCTCGCGCGGCTGTTCCCCGACGTCGTCCCCCTCCGCGTGACCTTCCAGCAGCTCACCCTGTTCGAGGCCCCGCCGCACTGGCGCGGCCCGGGCTGGGTCGACTTCGACGCCGCTTACTACGGCCACTGCTTCGTCGACCCGCACGGAGTCAAGGTCGCGCCCGACATGGATGGGATCGAGGTCGATCCCGACGAGCGGCCGCTCGAGGCGACCCGCGAGGCGATCCAGCTCGCGCGCGACTATCTGGCGCACCGGTTCCCCCCGCTCGCGGGAGCACAGGTGGCCGCCGCGCCCGGCTGCCACTACAGCCTCACGCCCGACGGTGAGTTCATCTTCGCGCGCCACCCAGAGCACGAAGGCGTCTGGCTCCTCGGCGGAGGCTCCGGCCACGGCTTCAAACACGGGCCGGCGCTGGCCGAGCACGCGGCCGCCGTGCTCGCCGGGAGAGAGGAGCCCGAGCCGCGCTTCGCGCTCGGCGAGCGGGCGGCCGCGCGAAGTCTCCGTACGGCAGGCGCGGACTAGGAACCCAATCGTGCGCACTCGGCCGAGCCGAGTGCTTCGCTAAAAGCCCGGCAGGCCCAATCCGCCCAGGCCGCCGGGCCCGGCGAGCCCGCCCGCCGCGGCGTTCATCTTGGAGGCGGCCAGCTCCTGGGCCGCCCGGATCGCCTCGTTCATCGCCGCCTGGATCATGTCCTGGAGCAGCTCGACGTCCTCCGGGTCGACCGCCTGCGGGTCGATCTGGACCTCCCTCACCTCGAGGTCGCCGGTGACCTTGACGGTCACCATGCCGCCCCCGGCGCTGGCCTCCACGACCTCGTTCTTCAGCTCCTCCTGAGCCTTGATCATGTCGGCCTGCATCTTCTGGACCTGCTTCATCATGGCGTTCATGTTGGGCTGGCCGGCCATCGGCTACTTCCCTTCGTCGTCGAAGATCTCTTCCGCCGCGAACTCCTGCCGCAGGCGCTCGATCAGCTCCTCCTCGTCCATCAGCACTGGCCCGCCCGCCAGGGCGTCCTCGCGCAGCTCGTAGGAGACCGTCAGCGACTGCCCCACGAGACCGCGCAACGCCCGCTGGACGAGCTCGCGGTTCGCCTCCGCCTTCTTCTTCACGAAGGCGGCGTCGGTCGGGAAGGCGACCATGAGCTGGTCCGCCTCGAGTGCCACGGGCCGGGCCGCGCCCAGCGCGGCGCCGAGCATCCCGTTCTCCTCCGTCACGGCCTCGGCGACGGCGGGCCAAACGGCCTGGAGCCGCTCGAGCTCGAGCACGCCGAGGGCCTGCGGCGCCGCCTCGGGCTCCACCTCGACGGCCACGGCGGCAGCCGGGCCCGCCGAGCTGCGCTGCGGCGGCGGCGCAGCCGGCGCGGACACGGTAGCGGCCTCGGCCTCGGCAGGCGCCTGCGCGGCGCCTTGGCCGAGCCGTGCCTCGAGCTGCTCGATCCGGAACATCAGCGCCTGGAGCGACAGGTCGGCCTGCGGCTGGGTGGCCTTCAGCAGCGCCATCTCCAGCTGGATGCGCGGCTCGGACCCGTCCTTGACCGCCGCGATCGCGGCCGCGAGGAAGTCGATGGCGCGGAGGATCTCCCCCTGCGAGAGGCGCTCGGCTTGGTCTGCCAGGCGGTCCGTGTGCTCGGCGGTGACCGAGAAGGAGTCGGGCACCTCCCCCAGCGTCTGGACCACGAAGAGGTGGCGCAGGTGGGCGGAGAGGTCGCGCATGAACTGCGTGAAGTCCCGCCCCGACTCGGAGAGCCGCTGCACCGCCAGCAGCGCCGCGCGCGGGTCGCGCCCGGCGAGCGCCTCGGCGGTGTCGAGCACGAGCTCGGCGTCGGCCACGCCGAGGATGTCGAGCACATCGTCGAGCTTGACCTGCTTGCCGCCGTAGGTGACGAGCTGCTCGAGCGTGCCGAGCGCGTCGCGGAAGCTCCCGGTGGCCGAGCGGGCGATCATGCCCACGGCGGGATCGGGCAGCTCGATCTCCTCCTCGGCGGCCACGCGCCGGAGCACCCCGGCGATCTGCTCGAGCGAGGGACGCTGGAAGTCGAAGCGGTGGCAGCGGTCCACGATCGTGGCCGGCACCTTGTGCGCCTCGGTCGTGGCCAGGACGAAGACCACATGCGGCGGCGGTTCCTCGAGCGTCTTCAGGAACGCGTTCCAGGCCGCCGTCGAGAGCATGTGCGCCTCGTCGAGGATGTAGATCCGGCGCCCGCCCTGCATGGGCGCGAGGGCCACGTTCTCACGCAGCTCGCGGATGTCGTCCACCGAGTTGTTCGACGCGGCGTCCATCTCCACCACGTCGAGCGACGTCCCGGCGAGGATGGCTCGGCAGGCGACGTCGTCCGGATCGAAGTCCGCGCGCGGGCCGCCGCTCGCGTTGAGCGCGCAGGCAAGCAGCTTGGCCATCGACGTCTTTCCCGTGCCCCGCGATCCCACGAACAGATAGGCGTGGTGGACCTTGTCGAGCTCGATCGCGTTGCGCAGCGTGCGGACGATGTGCTCCTGGCCCACCACCTCGTCGAAGGTCCTGGGGCGGTGGCGGCGGTAGAGGGAGAGCATGGACCGCCCATGCTAGTACCGAGGGTGGGCGTTGAAGTCCGACCGCCAGTTGCCGATTACAACCCATATGAGGCTCGTGCCAACGGCCGACTTCCCAGAGGGCGTCACGCTCGCCATGGACCTGCCCACCCGCCCGGGCCACGACCACCTGCCGCGGGGCGGAGCGGTTCTCGACGAGGACGACCGCGCCGAGCTGCTCGAGTGCGGGATCAGGCGGATCTACATCGAGGACGAGCTGAGCCGGGACATCGAGGTGCCGTTGGCGCTGTCCGACGCGACGCGGGAGGCGGCCCGCGCGGCCGTGGGCCGCGCCGTGACCGATTCCCGCCGCATGCCGGGCGACCTGCTCGCCTACGAGCGCCTCCAGGAGCTGAAGCTGGCGGCCGCCGGGATCGTCTCCGAGATCGAGCGCCTGCCCCACGCTCCCTACGCCTTCGCCGACCTCGCGAGTGCCGACGCCTACCGGATCGAGCATTCGATCGACGCCACGGTGGTCGGCCTCCTGATCGGGCACCGGCTCGGCCTCGAGAACGATCTGCTGCATCAGCTCGGCCTGGGACTGTTCCTGCAGGACATCGGCACGCTCGCCCTGCCGCCGTCGATCCTGCACAAGCCGGGGCCGCTCGCCGACGACGAGCTCGAGCTGATGCGCCGCCACCCGGTACGCGGGCTCGACCTACTCCGCGGCGGGGAGATCGACGAGCCGGCTCGCTCCGTGGTGCGCTCGCACCACGAGCGCTGGGACGGCCGCGGCTACCCCAGCGGCCTTGCGGGCGAGGAGATCCCGCTGTTCGCGCGGATCGCGGCTGTGGCCGACGTGTTCGACGCGGTCACCAGCGAGCGCCACCACTCCCCGGCCGGGTCGCAGCAGGCCGGTGTGGCCGCGGTGCAGGCTGCCGCCGGCGCCGCCCTCGATCCGGAGCTCGTCGAGGTCTTCTGCGAGGTCGTCGTCCCCCATCCGCCGGGTTCGGCGATCGAGCTGCCCGCGGGCGGCACCGGCGTCGTGGCCTCGGTCACCGCCGAGGGCCCGGTGGTGCGGGTGGCCGGCGTCGACGTCGCGATCGCGCTGGCGGCCTGACTAGCCGATCAGGTCCAGCGCCGCGCCGACGACGGTCTCGGCGTCGATCTGGTGGTGCTCGTAGACCTCGCCCAGGTCGCCGGACTGGCCGAAAGTCGTCACGCCGAGTGGCGTGAGGGGGGTCGCGTTGACCGCCGCGAGGAAGGCCAGGGCGTGAGGGTCGCCGTCCAGCGCGGTGACCATCGGCGCCGCCCGGTCGCGCGGGAAGAGCTCATCCAGGATCGCGTCCGGGTGGTCCCCGAAGCCGGCGCGGGCGCGGACCGCGCGGAACATGAGGTCCGCGCTCGTGAGGCAGATCACGTCCACGTCGTCCCCGAGCACCTCTCCGGCCTCCATCACCTCCGGCATCACGGCCCCCATGCCCACGAGCGTGACGCGAGGCGGCCCCTTTGCCCGGCGCATCGGATAGCCGCCGGCCAGCACGAGGGGATGCAGGTCCTGCTCCGCCGGCGGCTGCGCGATCGGCCGCGTGGAGAGCCGGAAGTAGGCCGACTCGCCGCCGGGACGGCCCAGCCGTGACAGCGCGTGCAGCAGCGTCCACTCCAGGTCCTGCCCGAAGGCGGGCTCCCACGCCGTGCAGCCCGGCAGGCCGATCCCGATCGAGGGCGTGACGATCGACTGGTGCGCGCCGCCCTCGGGCGCGAGCGACACGCCGCTCGGCGTGCCAACGAGGATCGACTGCCCGCCGGCGTAGATGCCGAACGACCAGGGCTCGAGCGCCCGCCCGACGAAGGGGTCGTAGATCGTCCCGATCGGGAGCAGCGGCTGGCCGTAGCGGCTCCAGGTCGCGCCGAGCTCGCCGAGCAGCCCGACCAGGTTGGTCTCCGCGATGCCGAGCTCGATGTGGCGGCCGTGGGTGGTCTCGTGCCAGTGGACGAGCGTCTGCGGGTCGTCGGCGAACCAGTCGCGCCTCTCACCGACCGACCAGATGCCGCCCTTGTTGATCCAGCCGCCGAGGTTGGTCGAGCTGGCCACGTCCGGGCTCACGGTCACGACTCGCTCCGCCAGGTCGGGCGCGTCGTGGAAGAGGTCGACGAAGAAGCGGCCGAAGGCCTGCTGGGTCGACTCCTTGCCCCGGTGCGTCCGCCCGAGGCCCGCCGGCACCGCCGGCGGCTTCGCCGGCTCGGGCTCCTCGCGCGCGAGCGCGGTGGCGGCCGCCGCGCACAGCTCTCCCTCCGGGCTGCCCGGGTCGAAGCCCGCCCACGGATCGTCGGCGTCCGCCCCAAGGGTGACGGCTAGCTCGAGCATCTGCTCGCGGGTGAGCAGCGCCGAGTGGTTCTCCGGGTGGCCCTCGATCGGCAGCGTCCAGCCCTTGATCGTGTAGGCGAAGACGACCGTCGGCCGGTCGTGCTCGACGCGCCGGTAGGCGTCGATCAGGGCACCCAGGTCGTGGCCGCCGAGGTCGCGCAGCGCGGCGCGGAGCTCGTCGTCGTCGAGCTCGCCGACCAGCCCGGCCAGGTCGCGGTCGTCGCCGGGGAGGCGTTCGCGCAGCTCCTCCGGCGTGGCGCGCAGGAGGCGCTGGTACTCCTCGTTCGGCATCTCGTCGATGCGGCGCCGCAGGCCCGGGCCGCCGCGACGCTCGAACAGCGCATCGAGACGGCGGCCGTACTTGACCGTGATCGTCTGCCAGCCGGCCGCGTCGAACATGTGCGCCCAGCGGCCGAACGCGATGTCCGGCACCACCCGGTCGAGCGACTGCCGGTTCAGGTCCACCACCCACAGCACCTCGCCGAGCTTCGCCACGCTGGGATCGGCGATCGCCTCCCAGACCGCGCCCTCGTCGAGCTCGGCGTCGCCCACCAGCGCGATCTGGCGGCCCCGCGGCGGGACGTCGAAGCGGTGATGCTCGAGGTAGCGGCGCGCTATCGCCCCCCAGATCGGCGCGGTGGCGCCGATCCCGACCGAGCCGGTCGAGTAGTCCACCGGGTCCGGGTCCTTGGTGCGGCTCGGATAGCTCTGGAGGCCGCCGAAGGCTCGCAGCGTCTCGAGGTAGGGCCGCTCGAGCGTGCCGAGCAGGTAGTTGATCGCGTGGAGGACCGGCGAGGCGTGCGGCTTGACCGAGACCCGGTCCTCGGCGCGCAGCTCGGAGAACCAGAGCGCGGTCATCAGGCTGACCATCGACGCGCTCGAGGCCTGATGGCCGCCGACCTTCACGCCGGACCGGTTCTCGCGCACGCGGTTGGCGTGGTGGACGATCGCCGCCGAGAGCCACAGCACCCGGCGCTCGATCGCCCTCAGCGTGTCGAGGTCAGGCGCCGCGGGCGGCGGCGAGGGCGCTGTCGTAGCTTGAGAACCACTCAACGGAAGCGATCTTCCCACGCCTGATGGTGCAGAGCGTCGTCACGGGCATCGACCCGCTCACCCCGCTCGACCGCCCGCGCGTGTTCCACGCTCCTTCCGCCACGACCCGCTCCCCGATGGTCTCGATGCGGGCGATCTCGAGCTCAGCCGACTCCCAGACCGCGCGCCACTCGTCGATGTTCGAGCGAATGCCATCGCGCCCGCGCCATGTGGTCTGCTCGGGCCAGTCCTCTCCGGAGAGCATGACGGCGTCCTCTGTGTACATCTCGAGCACGCCCTCGATGTCGCCGGCGTTCCATCTTCGGGCAAGCTCACGGATGACGTCGGCGTTCGACATGCGAGAAAGAAGCTATCCGTGCGCACTCGGCCGAGCCGAGTGCTTCGGCCAAGCGCGGACCGTGCACCCGTCCTCGAAACCCGTCCCCGGGCGTGCCCGCCGGTCATCGGCTCCGGCCAGGCTGATCCGCGGCGCACGAGCGGTATCGCTTAAGGCTGCTTCCTCCCGGATCTGACCTGGTTCGCGAGCGCTCGCCGCGCGGGACCCGGCCATCGACGCCTCTGTCCGGCGTACTGGCCCCGAAGGCGGAACCCCTCGGACGGGGATTCAGCCCCGCTAGAGCGGATTGCGGGTGACAGGGCACCGCTACCTCCCCGCCTAGCACGGTCCACGCATAAGCATAGCCCTCAGAGAGCGCGCGAAACGAACAAAGTGCGGCCCGGGGGCTTGGGCTCCGTCGTGAATCCGAGGCTCTCGTAGAAGGCGATCGCCTCGCGGTTCTGCTCGTTGACGTCGAGCTCGATGCGCCGGCAGCCGCGCTGCCGGGCCCGCTCGATGGCCGCTGCCACGAGCGCACGGCCGAGCCCGCCGCGCCGGGCGGCCTCGCCCACGAAGAGGTCCTCGAGCCAGCAGTCGTCGGCGCCGGTCCACACGCTGAGCCGGTAGCGCATCTGGCAGACGGCCTCAGCGTCCTCCCCGTCGCGCGCGGCGAGCAGGAAGTCGGTGGCCGGATCGGCGAGCAGCACGGCGGCCGTCTCGCGGATCTGGTCGAGGGCCGGCTTGTCCTTGCCCCACCAGTCGCGGAAGGCCGCGATCAGCGAGCTCACCGCGTCCACGTCCTCCGCCTTCGCCAGCCAGACCCTCGCTTCCACTCCATAGAGTGTCCGCCATGCCCGAGCGCCACGCCGTCTCCACGGACTCCGCCCCCGCCGCCATCGGCCCCTACTCGCAGGGGATGAGGGTCGGCGACCTGCTGTTCTGCTCCGGGCAGATCCCGCTCGATCCGGGCACGGGGGAGCTCGTCAAGCAGGACGTCGATGGTCAGGCGCGGCGTTGCCTCGAGAACCTGGAGGCGATCTGCGCGGCCGCCGGCGGCTCGCTCTCGAACGCCGTGCGCTGCACGGTCTACCTGGGCGACATGAGCGACTTCGCCAGGGTGAACGAGGTCTACGCCGAGTTCTTCGGCGACGACCCGCCGGCCCGCGTCGCGATCGCCGCCGCCGGGCTGCCCAAAGGCGCCGACGTCGAGATCGACGCGATTGTCGCCCTCTAGCCCGCCCTAGGCCTCACCCCCTCGCAGGTAGCGGCCGAAGGGGCGGCCGGGCCGCGGGGACCTCGCCGCCGCCGCGCGTGCCCGACCGCCCCGGGCCATCACCTCGGCTCCCGCCCCGCTGCACGGAGGGCGATGCCGTTCCCCATGAGCACGAGGCCCAGGAGGAACATCGCGAGCAGCCCGAGCCCCGTGACAGGGAGGCTGCCCTCGCCCAGCGTCTGGACGGTCCCGGTGGGGACGGTCTCGCCGCCGCCCTCACCTCCGCTGCCTCCCGACAGCACGTCCGTTGCGGGTGGGTCCGCCGAGGACGAGTCCTCCTCGCCAAGGAACGCGGTGTCCTCGCGGGACTCCCCGTCGCCCTGCGACTCGGTGGTCGCCGAGTCGTCGGTCGGCTCCGGCTCGGCCTGGGCCCCCGTGCCAGGTGGGCCCCCGCCGCCGCCGTCGCCGTTGTCGCCGTCGCTGGCCACCCGGATCGGCGCTGTGACGCCGACCGGGCCGACCTGCGCCGACCCCTGCGAGTCCTCCGTCGTCTGCGAGCCTCCGCCGGGGCCGGGGCCCGGCGGTCCGTTGTCGCCGTCGCTCAGCACCCGAACGGGCGCGTCGGACTGCGAGCCGCCGACCTGGGCCGAGCCCTCCGAGTCCGTGATGGTCTGCGGAGAGCCGCCCGAGCCACCGCCCGAGCTCCCACCGCCCGGCGACCCGTTCTCGCCGTCGCTCAGCACCCGCACCGGGGCGTTCACCTGGGCCGGGCCCACCTGGGCCGACCCCGCCGAATCGGTCGTCGTCTGGTCCCCGCCGCTGGGAGCCGGACCAGGCGACGCGTTGTCGCCGTCGCTGGCCACCCGAACGGGGGCGTTGACCTGTACCGAGCCGGCCTGAGCCGAGCCCTCCGAATCCTGCGTCGTCTGCGGGCCACCGCCCGAGCCGCCGCCGGAGGACGCGTTGTCCCCGTCGCTCAGCACCCGCACCGGGGCGTTCACTTGGACCGAACCGACCTGGGCGGACCCGGTCGAGTCGCTCGTGTTCTGGTCGCCACTGCTGACCGTCGCCGACGGTGCTGAGTTGTTGCCGTCGCTGGCCACCCGCACCGGCGCGTCGATCTGCACCGAGCCGACCTGGCCGCTCGCGGCCGAGTCCTCGATGGTCTGCGTCGCCGGTGCGGCGCGGGCTGGCCCGGCCGCCAGCGCCAGGGCGAGCATGGTCGCCCCCAGCGCAGCCGCACTGCGTTTCATCATGTCTCCTTCGTTCGTGTTGCGGTCGAGTCGAGGGGCCGCGAAGTCCGGCTCGCGGCCAAGCCCGGGAGCTAGCCCGGTCGCTCGAGCAGCGGAACGAAGGCCGCCGGCCAGCACAGGGCCGGCCGGCTGGGAAGGCGGTGCCGAAGAGCCGGACCCGCTAGAAGGAGGGCCGTCAGGAGCACCGCCAACCCGCCGAAGGGAAGGCCTGTGGACACGCCGGACGCCGAGCCCCCGGAGACCGGGGGATCGAGGCTGAACGGCGGCTGCGGCGCGGTATCGGCCGCGGGTGCCGCCGAAGGCGAAGCGGCCGCGCTGTGGGCCGTCGTGCTGTGGGAACCGCGGGGAGCGCTCGGCAGCGCCTGCGTGGAAGCCGCGTCAGGGTTGGTCGCCGGCCGGGCGGCGTGCCGATCGTGGCTGTGGCGCTTGGCCGGGCGGCCCGATGCCCGCCGGGCCACGCCGGACGCGCTGGCCGAGGGCCGATCGCGGACTGCGTGAGGGCGCGACGTGGCCGGTGGGGACGACGCGGCCGGAACGGCGCGCGTAGCCGCTTCGACGGCCGGCTCGGCCCCACCGGCCAGGGTGTCCGCCGCGGCGGCCACCACGCGCTCCACCGAGGAGGAGGCGTCGCCTGCGGTGGCCTGGAGGGGAGCCGCGGCGGGTGTGAGGTCCGGCGACGGGGGTGGGGGCGCCGGAACCTGCATGGACGGCGCTACGGGGGCGGCGGCGGGGACGTCCGCCGGGAGGTTGACTGCGTGGGCCGGTGCCGCGAGCCAGCAGGCCGCGGCGAGAGCGACGACGGTCGCTTCACGAGACCTGCGCAGCACGCTGGGAACCCCTGCCCCCATCCGCTGGGGTGGTTCCCCAAAGCACGCCCTGCGAACTGGGCGCACAGGTACCGCTCAGTCTGAGGAAGGAGATCTTGTGCGCGGATGCACTAGGTAACCCGCAATTTGCCCGGATCGAGCCCGCGGTGGGCGCCGCGGGCGACGAGCTCGCCCAGGCGCTCGAGCGCGTCGTAGACGTCGGCGTATCGGGTGTAGAGGGGCGCGACGCCCAAGCGGATCGAGTCCGGCCCGCGGAAGTCCGGGATCACCCGAGCGCCCTCGATCAGCGCCCGGCAGATGGGCCATGCCTCGGGATGCCTCAGGCTCACGTGGGCGCCGCGCCGCGCCGGGTCCCGCGGCGTGCCGAGCTCGAAGCCGAGCGGCGCCAGCTTCTCGTCGTGGATCGCGACGATCAGCTCCGTCAGGGCGGTCGCCTTGGCGTGAAGGGCCTCGATGCCGGCCTCACCCGACAGCCGAACGCCCTCCTCGACGGCGGCGAGCTGCAGGATCGGCGGGGTTCCGACGAGGAAGCGGCGAATTCCGGGCTCCGGGTCGTAGTCGCGCTCCATCTGGAACTGGTCGCGCTGGGCAAACCAGCCCTGAATCGGGTTGCCGAGGCCCCCTTGGAGCTCCTCGCGCACGTACAGGAAGGCGGGCGCCCCCGGCCCTCCGTTCAGATACTTGTAGGTGCACCCCACGGCGAGCTCGAGCCCCCTCCGCTCGAGCTCGATCGGCACCGCGCCGGCGGAGTGCGATATGTCCCACAGGACGGGGACATTCGCGGCCTTCGTGATCGTTTCGACGTCTGCGAGCGCTCCGGACCTGTAGGCGACGTGCGACAACGAGATGAGGGCCACGTCATCCCCCTGGCAGGCGTCTTCGATGTCCCCCGGCTGGGGGCCATGGAGCGGGTCTGGCTCGAAGAGACGAAGCTCGCGACCGTGGCGCCGGGCCACCCCCTCGAGGACGTATCGGTCGGTGGGGAAGTTGTCCGTGTCGGTGACCACCGCGCCCGGCCTCCCGTCGAGCACGGCCGACGCGAGCTTGAAGAGGTTCACCGTGGTCGAGTCCGTGACGATCACCTCGCCCGGGCGGGCGCCGAGCACCTCCGACGCCAGCAGGTCCCCTACGCGCTCGGGCAGGTCGATCCACTCGTGCCAGGCCTCGACCAGCTCTGTGCCCCACTGGTCCACGAGCCGGGAGAGGCGCTCCCTGGTGGCGACCGGCAGACGCCCGAGCGAGTTGCCGTCGAGGTAGATCGTCCCCGGGTCCTCGATCACGAAGCGATCGCGGAAGCCGGCGAGCGGGTCGGCCGCGTCGAGCCGCTCGGCGTGGGCGCGGTCGATCACCGTGGCCGGCCCCCCAGGCGCTCGATCCAGTCGATCACGGCCCGCCACGCCTCGCTGGCGGGGTCGAGGTGCTCGTAGTGTCCGGCTCCGGCCAGCTCGACGAGCTCGCACGGGTCGCCTGCCTCGGCGGCGCGCTCGGCGTAGCGGCGGGCGATCGAGATCGGGACCGAGTCGTCCGCGCCGCCGTGGACGAGGAGCTGCGGGACGCCGAGCGGAAGGCGCTCGATGGGCGAGGCGAGGTCGTAGCGCTGGGGCATCCTGCCGGGCGGACCGCCCAGCAGGCTCCGCGCGGCTCCCCGCGACAGCCCGAGCCTGGCGGCCTCCCGCAGGTCGGCCACGCCGGCCTGCGCGACCGCGCCCGCGACCCGCACGGAGGGCTCGGCGCCGGGGGCGCCCCGGGGCAGGCCGCGCCTCGCGGCGGCCCAGAGCGCGAGGTGGCCGCCGGCGGAGTGTCCGATCGCGACCACGCGCGCGAGATCGAGCGGCATATCGAGCCTCCCGAGCTGGTCGATGCCGGCGGCCACGTCCTCGAAGGTGGCGGGCCAGCCGCCCCGGCTGCGCCAGCCGAGCCGGCGGTATTCCAGGTTCCAGGCCACCCAGCCCCGCGCGGCGAGGTCGGCTGCGAGCCCGTCCTGGAGCCGGAGGTCATACCGCGCCCGCCAGAAGCCGCCGTGCAGCAGGACGGCGACGGGCCAGGGCGGCTCGCCGCCCTCGGGGCGCGTGAGCTCCCCGAACTGATCGCGGTGGGGGCCGTAGCTGAACCTGGTCGCGCCAATGGCCGCAGTATTCCCTGTGTCCTTGCCCCGCGCCCGGGTAGCGGAGAGAGATGCGGGGAGGACACGCTTGTCGGCATTGATGATCGTCGGCCTGGGACTCGCGCTTGCGTCGGCAGCGGCGAGCAACGTCGGGTTCCTGATGCGCCACCGCGGCGCCGTGGAGGCGCCCGACGTCGACGTTCGCCACCTCCTCCGAAGCGCGGTGGCGCTGTTCCGGTCGAAGTGGTGGGCGATCGGCTACGCGGTCGCCGTCGTCGCCTACCTGCTCCACGTGGGCGCTCTCGCACTCGCGCCGCTGTCGCTCGTGCAGGCGGTGCTGGCGGCGGGCCTCGTGCTGCTAGGCGTCTTCGCCGAGCGGATCTTCGGGCACGACCTGGGGAAGCGCGAATGGACCGGCATCGTCCTCGCCGCCACAGGGCTGACATTCCTGGCGGTGACCGGCGGCACGAAGGACGGGCAGGAGACCGCCGACTACTCGGTCGCCGCAATGATCGCCTTCGAGTCCGGGCTCGTGGCGATCGGCGTGGCGCTGCTCCTGTCTTGCCGCAGCCCGAGGGCGAGCGAGCGCCAGGGCGTCCTGCTGGGCGTGGCCGCGGGGCTCCTGTTCACGGTGACGCACGTAGCCGTGAAGGCGGCCACCGGGAAGCTCGACACGTCGGCGGGGGAGCTGCTCGCGACGCCCTACCTGCCGATCGCGGTGGCAGGCGGGATAGCCGCCTTCTTCGCGTCGGCCCGCTCGCTTCAGATCGGCCCGGCGGTGCCCGTCATCGCGGTCACCTCCGTCGCCGGCAACGCATCCGCCATCCCCGCCGGCGTCATCGTCTTCGGCGACCCGTTGGGCGACGACGTCCTGATCGTGGTCCTGCGCAGCCTGGCCTTCCTGCTCGTAACGGCGGCCGCGGCGGCGATACCGGCCCCGGTCCGCGCCACATCGAAGCGCGAGCCTGCACCTACAATGACCGTCTCTCCCGGGCGCGTAGCTCAGTGGGAGAGCGCTCGCCTCACACGCGAGAGGTCGCTGGTTCGAACCCAGCCGCGCCCATGAAGACCTGCTATGTGGAGCGTCGCCCGGCGGCGGAGCGCGGCTCTCCGTGGCCCGTGGGTGGGGGGCAGGCCACAGCGCTCATGGCACGGGGGTCACGTCGTGCGCGCGGTGCAGGTACTCGGCGAAGCTCCGGGCACGGCGTCCCAGCAGCCGAGGGATGTCGGTGACGACCGCGGAGTTGTGGCCGTCGAGGAGCATCGCGAACAGCTCGGCGGTGGCGGCGGCCTCGGCGGCCGGAACCCCGGCGGCTACGAGCGTCTCCTTGTACTCCGAGGCTGTCTGTGCCACGAACCGCACCGGCCGGTCCGGCTGGGAGATCGCGGCGGCGACCTCATTCATGCTGAGGCTCTCCGGTCCCGTCATCTCGTAGGTGCGGCCGGCGTGGCCGTCCTCGAGCAGCACGACCGCGGCCACCTCGGCCACGTCGGCGGCGTGGACGAACGGCTCCCGAGCCTCGGGGACCGGCAGTCCGAACCAACCGGCGGCGACCTGGGGGGCGAAGTAGCCCTCATCGAAGTTCTGCATGAACCAGCTCGAGCGCAGCACCGTCGCCGTCGGCACCCGCTCTCGCAGCGCGGACTCCGCGGCAGCCGCCATTTGCTCGCCCCGCCCGGACAGCAGCACGACCCGGTCGATCCCCAAGGCGGTCAGCTCAGCGCCAAGTGATCGCAGGTCCCGGGCAGCGGCGGGGCTGCCGATCTCGGGCGAGTAGGCGATGTACACGCCCGCCGCACCAGTCAGGGCGTCGCGCCAGGTGCCGCTGTCGGCCCAGTCGAACCCAGGTGATGTCGAGCGACTCAGCCGGCGCACGTCGACGCTACGCGTCGCCAGAGCGTCCGCTACCCGGCGACCGGACTTGCCGGTGCCGCCTATCACCGCATACATGGAAGTGGAGGAGTGAGAGTTGGTCATGCATCGAGTGCACCACGGTTCCGCGTACTTCTGAATGGGCAAGAAGCTCGTTTTCATACGCGTGCGTCTCACCCGCGGCTACAATTGGGCTCGTGGACGTGGTATCAGGGCTGCTTGCGGATCCCCGCGCGCGTGAGGCGTTCGTGGTCAGGATCGATTTGGACCCGCCCTGGGCAATCTCGGTCGAGGACGAGGCGCCGCTCACCCTTGTCGCCGTGACGGCCGGGCAGGCGTGGCTGGAGCGCGCCGATCAGGAGCCGCGGCCGCTCGATGCCGGAGACATCGCTCTGGTCCGGGGTCCCGAGCATTACCGCATCGCCGACACACCAGGCCGGCCGACCACGGTGATCGCCCGAGCGGGCGGCGACTGCCGACCGGTGCCAGGCGAGGACATCGTGGATTCCACCTGGCTAGGCGTGCGGACCTGGGGCAACACGACCGACGGACAGGCGAAGCTGCTGGTCGGCACCTATGAGCGCACCAGCGAGGTGGGTCGCCGGCTGCTGGCGTCCCTACCCACCGTGGTGATCGTTCCTGCATCAGCCGGCGACCCCAGCGTCGTCGATTTGCTGACCCGGGAGTCCCAACGCGACGATCCCGGCCAGAACGTGGTGCTGGACCGGCTGCTCGACCTCGCCCTGGTGGCCACCATCCGGACCTACATCACCACCGAGCCGGACGCTCCAGGATGGTGCCGGGCACACCAGGACCCGGAAATCAGACGAGCCGTCGAGATGATCCACGACGACCCGGCGCGCGCCTGGACGGTGGCGTCGCTGGGCGGCGCGGTGGGGCTGTCCCGCGCGGCATTGGCGCGGCGCTTCGCCCAACTGGTCGGCGTTCCGCCGATGACCTACCTCACGCAGTGGCGCCTCACGCTGGCCTCGGACCTGTTGGCCAACCCGAGCATCACGCTCGACCAGGCCGCCCGCGAGGTCGGCTACGGCACCGCCTACGCGCTGAGCGCGGCCTTCAAACGCGAACGTGGCGTCAGCCCGCGCGAGTACCGGCGCAGCCTGGCCGCCTGACCACCTACCGCCGGAGCGTCAGCCGGGCAGTCGTTTGCA
>Ga0081538_10001767_pt1 | contig 21869 bp, 24 predicted proteins | sample TabmetS5T2R1_FD_71022 | JGI IMG/M metagenome (GOLD analysis project Ga0081538, IMG submission 71022) | Tabebuia heterophylla rhizosphere microbial communities from the University of Puerto Rico - S5T2R1 | ecosystem: Host-associated > Plants > Roots > Rhizosphere ...
TGCGGCCTCCCCTAGCCCCTTCGACCCTGACCCACCGTCGAGCCAGTAGTCGGCATACGACCCCGCCAGCGAGCCCAAACCGGCCCCGACGGCCGACCCGAGGAAGATCCAGCCGATCGCATTCCGCGGCTCGCGCACGGCGATCAGCACCCCCACACCCGCGAACACGAGCGTGATCGCAGAGGTGAAGACCCTGCTCTCGAGGTTCAGGTCGCCGCCGCCCGCGACCGAGACGACGAGGGCCGTCACCAGAAGCACCAGCGCGGACGCGGCGAGTCCCCAGGCCAGCCTGGCTTTCATGCGGCCATCATCCCCCCGTTGTGAGGGCGCGGCAAGCGTGCTGGCACCGGCGCCAAGACACGTGCTGGCACTTGGCGCACTCAGGTGCTGGCAGCGATGTGCCGCCGCCGGGGCGGAGCTTGACTCGAGATGTCAGCCATTCCGAAAGGAGCACCATCGTGAACACCACCCTCAGCCGTCCCGCCGTCGACGTCGGCCCGCCGCAGGCGCGGCCCAGCCTCGCACTCGCGCTCGGCCTCCTCTCCCTGCCGGGCTCGACCATCGCCTGGGAGCTTCCGCTCGGCGGTCTCTGGATCGGGCTGCCGCTCGGCATCGCGGCAATCGTCCTCGGAATCCGTGCGCGCCAGGCAGGCGTCGGCGTCCGCAGGGCCACCGCCGCAATCGTGCTCGCGGGTCTCGCCATCGCTCAGATGGCGGTCTACGGGACGGTCTCGGCCATCTCGTGAGAAGGCACTCGCTGGCCACAACCCTGGCCGACAACGAGAGCCGCCGAGGAGCTGCGCCGGTCTCCGTCTCCACCGCTGGTGGAGCTTCAGCGGAAGGCTGGCTTGTCACCGTCCGTGCCGGGCTTGTTCACTCCCAGATTCGCGCGCACCCAACGATCGGGGTGCGTGACGATGTCGGTGACGAGGGCCGCAACGCTCTTCCGCGATACCTCGGTCCCCTTGAAGGGTTCATCTCGCTGGGTGACCTCGTAAGAGATCTCGTCGACGTCGGTGAGCCAGGCAGGGCGGAGGATCGTGTAGTCCAGGCTGGATTCCTCGATGGCGTCGGCCGCCGCCCGGTACGGGCCTAGCATCGTGCCGATCTGACGGCGGTTCCACGCTCCGAACGCGCCGGGAACCTCGTCGTAGATGCCGAGGGCAGTGATGAAGACGAGGCGTTCGACGCCCGCGGTTGTCATCGACTCGACGATCCTTGCAGCCTGCACGTCGAGGTCGCCGGCCAGATTCGCGTAGACGATGTCCTGGCCGCGAACGGCTGGATCCAGCTGCTCCCGGTCGAGCACGTCGCCCTCCACCACTCGGGCACCCTCCGGCGCATCCGCGAGCGAGCTCGCGTCACGCAGGAAGAGGGTCAGCTCGACGTCCTCGTCTGCGAGCATCTCGATGGCCCGCCGGGCGATCTGCCCACCGGCGCCCAGCACCAGCACGTTCGTCATCTGTTCGTTCTCCTGCGCCCGCCGCCTATGGGTCACGCGTGAGCCGGAGCGACGCCGGACCTGACGTGGCTGTTGAACCAGTCGATCGGGACCTCCGGGTGCTCGCCGAAGTAGTTGTAGCCATCGAAGCGTCGCTCGGTGCCTTCGATCCAGTGCAGATCCTTGTCTTCGACCGGGAGGGCGTCGTAGATCGATTGGACGTCCTCCGGGCGCGTCATCGTGTCGCGGTGGACCTGGGCGACGAGCGTGGGGACCGTGACGGCCTTGACGTGTTCGATCGGGGATTGCTCGTCCAGGTGGAACCCGGTGCGTTCGTGCACGGCCTTGTCGAACTTCTCGAAGCCGTCCTCCATGCCGATGCCGTTGACGAACTCCTCGATGACGGGGCGCGCCGAGACCGGCTGCAGCATGACCATCGCCTCGATCTCGGCGAACTCCTCCGGGTGCTTGGACCAGGCAACGGCCGTCGAATCGGCGCCCAGACACACCGACAGCAGGACCTTCGTCGTGTCCTTGGTGTCCGCACGCGAGGCGGCGTAGCGCAGCGAGCCGATCACGTCCCGGTATTCGAGTAGGCCGATGCCGGCGATCCCACCGTTGCCCTGTCCGCTCATGCCGTGGTTGCGGATGTCGTAGGCGAGAATGTTGTACCCGGCGTCGTGCAGGGCCCGGTACTCGGGCAGGAAGCTCACCTCGAAGCCACCCAGTCCACCGAACTCAGGCAGGTGGCCGGGGTAGCCGTAGCGGTTGCCCGGCAGGAAGTGGTTGTGGATGACCACCCTGTCGGAGTCCGCCGGGATGAACCACCCCTCCAGCGGTACCCCGTCCATCGAGGCGAAGTTGACGTCCTCGTAGTCCAAACCCACCTCGTCCGGACGACGCAGCACCGGTGCGCGGCGTCCCGCGGTCGTGCCCGTCGTCCACAACTGGACGAAGTTGTCGAACGCTGCCTGGGCCCGATTGTCGTTTGCCATGGTGATCTCCCCTTGCGTGTGCGGATGGTCGATGACTGACATGGTTCCCACCCGCCGCGGACGCCAAAAGGGGCGAGATCTGTCATGGGACATGCTTGTCCCCCTCACAGGCGCGGCGTGCACTGCGAGACTGGTCCCATGACAGGTGACGCGCAGGCCGCGGAACTGGGCGCGTTCCTCAAGGCGCGCCGCAGCGAGATCGGCCCGGCGGACGTGGGCCTGCCGGACACCGGTCGGCGCCGCGTGAAGGGGCTGCGCCGGGAGGAGGTGGCTCTGCTCGCGTCGATCAGCACGGACTACTACGCGCGTATCGAGCAGGGTCGTCGCCACGCTCCCGAGGCCGTGCTTGACGGGATCGTTCGCGTCTTGCGGCTCGATCCCGACGAGCGGCAGTACGCGTTCGAGCTGGCCCGCGCGTCGGCCGTCAAGACCGGCCGGGCGTCGCGCCCTCGTCCGACTCGGCAGCAGATCCCGGCGGGTGTTCAGGCGCTCATGGACGCGATGGTCTCGGCAGCCGCCATCGTCCACAACGGCCGCTTGGACATCGTCGGCGCCAACGCGCTGGGCCGCGCACTCTTTGCGGACGTGTTCGACACCCAGTTCAGGCGACCCAACCTGGCCCGGTTCATCTTCCTAGATGCCCGCGCCACCGACTTCTACCCGCAGTGGGAGACCATCGCCGACTCCGCCGTGGCGATTCTTCGCGTCGAAGCGGGCCACTCTCCCTACAGCAAGGACCTCACCGACCTCATCGGGGAACTCGCGACGCGCAGCGACGAATTCAAGACGCGCTGGGCGGCCCACCACGTGCGCGCCCACCGCCGCGGCATCAAGCAGCTCCACCACCCGGTGGTTGGAGACCTGACGCTCCGCTATGAAGCGCTCGAGATCCCCGACTCCGGGGGGCTCACCCTGTTCGGCTACACCGCCCAACCCCGCTCCGCGTCCGAAGACGCGCTGAAGCTCCTGGCGAGCTGGACGGCGAGCGCCCCCGACAGCGGAATCGCGGCGCCGCGGCTCACACCGCTCACGAGCGAGTAGACGTCCGCTGACCGGGCCTGGAGTCACTCCTGGGGCAGGCTCTCTTTCGCCTCCTCGTAGGAGGCCGTCGGCGGGTTCGGGTCCGGCTTATAGACGAGGTACACCACGCCCGTGGTGAACGGCTGCGCGGAGATCAGCTTGAGGTGTCGAGCCGGCCCGCCCTCCTCGAACAGCCTCAGGCCCGATCCTGCGGCAGCCGGGTGGACGAACAGATGCAGCTCGTCGAGCAGACCGGCGTCGAGCAGCTGGCGCACCACCGATACCGACCCGCTGAGGGCGATTCGCCGGATCGCCGGGTCGCTCTTCAGCGCGGTGACCGTCTCGATGAGGTCGCCCTGCAGCCGTTCGGAGTTGCGCCAGCTGAACTCCAGCGGGCTCCCTGACGCGACGATCTTGCGCACGTCGCCGAGCCGCTTGGCCATCGCCGCGTCCTCCTCGCCGGCGGCCTCCCGCTCAGGCCAGGCTCCCGCGAAGCTGTCGTAGGTGACGCGGCCGAAGAGCATCACGTCGGCGTCGTGCGTCTTGTCGACCGCCTCGCCCATCTCGTCGTTGAAGTACGGAAAGTGCCAGTTGCCGACGCCGGGGTCGACGACGCCGTCGAGCGCCATGAACATGCTGGCAGTGATCGTGGCCATCGGAATCTCCTGTCATGCGGGGTCGTCTCTGATCTTGCCCTTACGACCCCGCGGCCGTGGACAACTCATCGTTGCGGACCGCCGTCAATCGCCCGGGACACGCACGGATGGGTGCGGGCGCGCCGACGGAGTTGCTCTGCCCACTCGGGTCTGCGAGTGTTGACCACGGCTCGCGGGGAGCGCCAGGTCGTCACCGGGCGTGGGCGGCGACGGAAAGGCTGGGCCTCCCAACGCACACGCGCCCCCGCGAATCCAAACACCCGAACCAGTCAACCCGGACGCCGCGCTTGCCGCGGGGTCCCTGGACAGATACGGAGACCCCTCGTGAGCTCATCTTCCACTCGCCGGTCCGCCCCGGAGGCGTCCGCGTCCGTCTCGGCGCAGGGCCTTCCGACTGACCTTCGGGAGGGCTATGCCGAGGTCGGCGACGTCAGGTTGCATTACGTCGAGGCCGGCGATGGGCCGCTGATCGTTCTGTTGCACGGCTTCCCAGAGTTTTGGTTCAGCTGGCGGCTGCAGATCGCGCCGCTCGCGGCGGCGGGCTTTCGAGTCGTCGCGCCCGACCTGCGCGGCTACAACCTTTCATCGCGGCCGACCGGCGTCGAGGCCTACTCGGCCGACCGGCTGGCCGCCGACGTCCGCGGTCTTATCCGAGAGCGCGGTGCCGAGTCGGCGCTGTTGGTCGGCCACGACTGGGGCGGAACCGTCGCCTGGGCCACCGCGATGAACCACCCCGAGGTCGTGGACCGGCTGGCCATCCTCAACGCGGCCCATCCGCGGCGGCTCAACCAGGGGCTGCGCAACCCCAACCAGCTCCGAAAGCTCTGGTACTTCTTCTTCTTCCAGCTCCCTGGGCTGCCCGAGCGCATTGTGCGCGCCGGGCGTTGGCGGTTCTTCCGGCGCTACCAGCGCGATGCCCGTCCGCCGTACACGCCGGAGGACACTGAACGCTACGTCGAGTCGTGGTCGCAGCCAGGGGCCGAGGCCGCGATCATCAACTACTACCGCGCCGGGGTGCGACAGTCGAAGCAGGTCCAAGCGCAGCTTCGCCCGATCGCGGCGCCCACGCTGGTCATCTGGGGGCAGCGCGATCGCTACCTCGGCCCCAAGCTCGCCCAGCCCGACCGCGAGGACGTTCCCAAGCTCGACCACGTGGAGCGCCTGCCCGACGCCTCGCATTGGGTCCATCACGACGAGCCCGAGCGCGTCACGCAGCTGCTCATCGACTTCTTCGCCCCTGCCCGCGCAACCCAAAACCGCCAAACGGGGACGACGTAGACGGGCTCGACGTCGACGAGCTGGGCGCGGCGCCGAGGCCTAGGTGTTCGCGTTCGGCTAGCCGGTTCGACAGAGGGAGGCGTCGATGAAAGGGGTCATCTACACACGCTCCGGGGACCCGTCCGTGCTCGAGCTCGTGGAGCGACCGACGCCCGAGCCCGGAGCAGGCGAGATCCGCATCCGCCTGCTCGTGTCGGGAGTGAACCCGACAGACTGGAAGTCACGCAGCGGCGGGGAGGTCGCGGCGCCGACGGTTCCGAACCATGATGGCGCCGGCGTCGTCGACGAGCTCGGCCCCGGAGTTGACCGTTTCGGCGTCGGCGATCGCGTCTGGGTCACGCTCGCCGGCGCCCTCAACCCGGCGAGCGGCACCGCCCAGGAATACACGGTCGTCCCCGCGGAACGCGCGTTCCCGCTGCCGGCTCGGGCGGACTTCGACCTCGGCGCGAGCATCGGCATTCCAGCCGTCACCGCGCACCGCGCGCTCACGGTGGCCGAAGACGGCGCCACCCGGCTGCACCCGGGCGCCCTGGGCGACCGAAGCGTGCTGGTGGCAGGCGGCGCGGGAGCGGTTGGCAACGCGGCGATCCAGCTCGCCCGCTGGGCGGGCGCAAGGGCGATCGCCACGGTCAGCGGTGACGCGAAGGCGCGGCTCGCCAGGGCCGCCGGCGCGCACCATGTCGTCAACTACAGGGACGCGGATGCCGCAGAGCAGATTCGGCGCGTCGCCCCCGACGGCGTCGACCTCATCGTCGAGGTCGCCGCCGGAGCGAACGCGGAACTCGACCAAGCCGTCCTCGGGCCCCGCGGGACGATATCGATCTATGCGAACGACGCTGGCGCCCCGTTCAGCCCGGACGTGCGGCGCAACATGGGACTGAACGCCCGCTACCAATTCGTCCTGCTTTACACGGTCGGCTGGGATCGCATCGCCGCAGCCGCCGCGGACATCAACCAGGCGATCGAAGCCGGCGCGCTCCGGGTTGGCGAGCGAGCCGGGCTACCGCTTCACCGCTTCGCCCTCGAAGATACGCCGGCCGCACACATCGCCGTCGAGAACGGAACGTCCGGGAAGGTACTCATCGCCGTCGCAGGGAGCTGACCGTCGCGGTGCTCGGCTGGCCGCTCGGGCACGCTTCCTAATGAACCAGGGCAGCGCTCCGCGAGTCGCTCCGCCGGCGGCTCGACGTGGCGGCGCTCCGTCGACCGCTGTGGCTGCCGGCGCCCGTGATGCGAGACACTGGGCACGCGGTGTCACGGGAGAACGTCGAGCTGGTCCGCCGCCTCTACGCGGAGCTTGCGAGCGAGGGCTCCACGCACGAGTTCGATCAGCGCCTGACCGATGACGCTCTGAGCCGTTTCTTGGACCCGGGGATCGAGTGGATCCCGGTGAGTCACTCATTGCTTGCCGTCGAGAGCTACCGAGGCTTTGCCGGCGTGCGGGCGTTCTGGGGTGAGTTCCTCTCGGCTTGGGAGAGCTATCGGGTTGAGCTGCTTAGCGTCTATGACGCGGGTGATCAGGTAGCCGTGGTCGTGCACATCCTCGGCCGCACGAGCGAGCTCGAGGTCGATGAGACTCAATCCTCGCTCCTGACCCTCCGCGATGGGCGGGTCGTCCGGGTCCAAGCCTTTGCCGACCCGGAGGGTGCTCGTGAGGCCGCCGGGTTGCCACCGTAGGCGGAATGCCGGCAGTGTCGCAATGCGCGACGAGCGGGTGCGACAGCCGCGCGAATCGCCGCTTCCACGGAAGGAGCCGTCGTCGCCCCACGGCCGCTTCGCGCGCGTCTACCAGCCGTACCGCCACGCGTGCCAGCGGCCCGCCGGATCAGGGTAATTCGAGCCTGACGTTGCCAGGTGCAACCGCGGTGCCAGACAATGCGGCGAAGCAGAACGCCGTCAACGCACATCGGACATTCAGGAAGGGCGACCAGCGTGACTACCGAACCCACGCCAGATACGACCACCGACAAGCCAACCCAGGCGAGCGACGCGGCCTCAGTAGAACGCAACAAGGCCGTCTCCCGCCGGTGGATCGAGGTCTTCAATGAGCGCGACGACGCGGGGGAGGCTGGCGTGCGGGCGCAAGATTACGTCGCCTATGCCCCCGCGAGTCTGGAGCCCAACCCGCTGGACTCCGACGCATGGACCCGATTTCTTGGCGGCTTCGTCGAGGCTTTCCCTGACCTGCACCTCACGGTGGAGGACGCGGTGGGCGAAGGTGATCTTGTCGCACAGCGGATCCGCTTCGCAGGTACCCACACGGGCGAGTTCCAGGGGCTCCCGCCCACCAACAGGAGAGTCGAGTTTTCCGGCCTCGAGCTCAACCGTTTTGTCGACGGCCGCGTCGCGGAGCACTGGTTCCAGATGGACTCCCTGACCCTGCTTCAGCAGCTGGGTCTCGTCGTCGTGCCCGGCCCGCGGTTGCTGCCGCGAGTCCTGACCCATCAATTGAAAAAGCTGCGCAAGAAGCACTGAGCAGCGGACGAAGAGCCGAGCCATCAAGCAACGCGCAGCACGCCCGCCGCGTTATCGCGGGGAGCGTTCCCGGACCGGCGGCCCGCCTACCCAGCCGTCAGGTCGAGCGCGACCTCAGTCATGTCGACCGACTCCCGGGTCCCTATCGGCTGGTCAGGGCTCATCTCGTTGAGGACCGCGTCTGCGGCCCGCATGTCGTCTTCGGTCTCGTGGAAGCTGATCGCGACCACCGTGCCGTTGGCCTTGTCGGTCAGGAACAGGAACCGAGTGGCCGTGACACCCTCGGGCGGCGCCGGATTAGCGCTGATCGCGGCGACGTTCGCGTCGATCGCCTCGGCGTCCGCACCGGTGAACCGGACTACTCGTGCGTGCATGATCCGCTCCTTTCGCTGGGTGTTCCGACCCTACCCGGCCGGGACCCGCGCGGCGGCGCGCTGCTTCACTCGGGCTACTCGCGCTGCGGGGAGACCGCCGTTAGTGGTCGTGCGACGGACTCGAGCGATTTCCGCTCGGCGTTGATCCCGAGCACGACGTGCGGGCGAGAGCCATGGCGCCTTATGCTTGGCCCGTGGCCATCCGGCTGGTCCTCGCCGAGGACAGCTATCTCGTGCGCGAGGGTATTCGGCGCCTTCTAGAAACTCGCGCTGAGCTCGAGCTCGTCGCTAGTTGCGGCGACCTCGCCTCGCTCCTCGGCGCAGTCGAGACGGAGAGTCCCGATGTCGTCCTAACCGACATCCGCATGCCACCGGACCGGCTCGACGAGGGCATCAGGGCGGCGCAGCGCCTGCGCGCCACGAGCCCCGACGTCGGAGTGGTCGTGCTCAGCCAGTACTCGGAGCCCCGCTATGCCCTCGCGCTTCTGGAGGGTGGCTCGGAGCGGCGCGCCTATCTCCTCAAGGAGCGGGTCGACGACCTTGACCAGCTCGTCTCGGCGATCCGCGTGGTCGCGGCCGGCGGCTCAGTGATCGACCCGAAGGTCGTGGAGGCGCTCGTTGCGGCAAAGGTGGGGACCGAGCGCTCGCCGCTCTCGGAGCTCACCCCGCGCGAAGGTGATGTCCTGCGCGAGATGGCGGAGGGAAAAAACAACGCCGCGATCGCGGATTCGCTTGTGATCACCGAGCGCTCTGTTGAGAAGTACATCCACACGATCTTCGCCAAGCTCGGCCTGGCATGGGAAGAGAACGTCCATCGGCGGGTGAAGGCGGTGTTGCTCTTCCTCGCTGAGGAGGGAGACTAGGGCGACCGGGCGAACATCGGGCAGGCCTCGATCATCGTGCGGACGGGATCATCCCCGCGACCCGCGTCCCATCACCGGGCGCGGCGAAGACCGACAGGCGACCACCCAGGGCGCCGAGCCGATCGCTCATGTTCGTGAGGCCGGCGCCTCGCGGCTCAACGCGGGGGTCGAAGCCGACGCCGTCGTCGGCGACCTCGAACCGCAGTCCTCCCTGCTCCTCCCAGACGCGGAGGGTCGCTCCCGTACCGCGGCCCGCGTGCTTGCTCACGTTCTGGAGGGCCTCGAGGCAGCAGAAGTAGACGGTCGCCTCCACCTCTGGCCGGTAGCGTCCGAGTGCGTTGGTTTCCAGCCGCGCCCGCACGGGAGCGCGCGCCAAAGCGGCGCGGAGGGCTTCAGAGAGACCGCGATCCACGAGCAGCGGCGGGTAAATCCCGTGTGCGAGGTCGCGGATCTCCTCGAGCGCCTCGTGCACCTCGCCGGCGAGCTCCTCGAGCACTGCCCGCGCCCCGACCGGGTCGGACTCGGCGAGCTCACGCGCCAGCCTCAGATTGACCGCGAGCGCGACCAGGTGTTGCTGGGCTCCGTCGTGAAGGTCGCGCTCGATCCGCCGTCGCTCGGCGTCCGCGGCCGCCACCACGCGGGCTCGCGAGGCGCGCAGCTCGTCGGCCTGCATCTGCAACTCGTCAAGGGAGGCCTCCAGCGCCGAGCCAAGACGGACGTTGTTGAGGGCAAGGCCGACCTGCCGCCCGAGCGCGACAAGTACGTGTTCCTCCTCGTCGGAGAAGGGCACGTCCGGCTGGCGCTCGACGACGATCAGTCCGAACAGCTCACCGGCGTGCGTTACCGGCGCCGCCCGAACTGCGGTCTCTTCGCGTCCGGCCAGCACCCGGGGTAGCCACATGCTCAGCCACGCCGACCCCCGCACGCCCGCGCGTGCGACGACGCCCTCCTCCGCTGATGTGAGAATTAGGCTTGCCCGGCCTACGTCGGGGTCGGAGGCAGACCGCTCCAGCAGTCCGCCCGATCCGGTCCAGACCTCGGCGGCCTCAAGGGCCAGGCTCCTTCGAAGCGACTCGGCGAGCTGGAGCAGGAGCTCGTCGAGAGGAAGCGAGCTCGTCAGCCGGCTGCCGAGGGTGCGAATCACCTCGCTGGGCGAATCGCGCTTGGGGCCCGCGAGCCGGACCGCTAGGCCGGACAGCCGCCTGCGGAGCGGCTGATAGAGCAGGGCGGTGACCGCGGCTGCCGCCATGGAGAACCCGACGAGCGTCCACTGGTCGGAGGTCGGGACGCGGCCGATGCCGATCACGACGATCAGGTAAACGCCGACGACCAAAGCGGCGAGACCCGCGAGCTGGATCGCTGGGCCGAGCAGCAGGTCGAACCGGCGCCTCGCCTTAATCGAGCGGTGTCGGGGGGCGACCGCCATCTCACTCCGCCCTCAGCACGAGCGCCGGCTGAGTTCGGGCCGCGGTCTGCGCAGGGAGGGCAGCGATCAGGTTGGCGAGCACGATCGTGGCCGGGAGCACCAGCGCGGTGAGTCCGATCGGCGTGATCGGCTCGGGCACCACGCCGAGGTCCTCGGCGAACACGTCCCAGGCGAGGCGGCCGATGCCCAGGCCAAGCGGCAATCCGATGAGGAGCCCGATCGCCGCGACCGTCGTCGCCTGCCAGGCGACCGCGGTGGCCACCTGCGCGCGCGTGAATCCGAGCGTCTTGAGGATCGCCAGTTCGCGTCGCCGGCGGCGCACCGACGTGACGAGGGCGTGCGCGAGTGCGGCGGCCGCGGCGCCGGCGAATACGGCGACGATGAGCAGCGGCAGCGCCTCCACCCCACCGAAGTCCCCGACATCGGTCGGTCTCACCGCGATGCTCGGCCCGTCGAACGCCACGGTAAGGCGGCGAAGCGCGGCGGCCCGATCCGCGCCCGGAGCGACGTGCGCCTGTAGCACCGCGGCAGCGGCCTCGGGCCGGATTCGCTTGAGGTCACGGAAGCTGAACAGCGCACCGTCGCTCAGCTTGTTCCACTTTGTCGACGGGAGGACGCCCGCTCCGACGATCCGCAGCCGCACGGCCCGCCCCCCGCTTCGTACTGCGACGTGGTCTCCGATCTGCAGATGCAAGGCGTCCAGGGTCTTCACGCCCAAGAACAGCTCGCCTGGCGAGTGCGGCGAGCGACCGTCGAGCACGGCGGGCGCGGACGAGCCCTTGACGTCATCGAGCGCGCGCGCACCGGCGTCCCGTCCGCCGATCTCGACGGGTCCCACCGTCCCAACCGCGACGTGGCTCAATGCGGGGTCGCCGCTGACGCGACGCAGGGTCCGGGGGTCGATAGGCGGCCCGCTGCCGAAGCCGCCGAAGCCGGTCTCGTAGTCCCATGTCTGGCCGTATAGCCGCGGGGTATCGAGCAGGTGCTGCAGGCTGGCCGCGAACGTCAGCGCGGCGGCGCTCACGCCGACTGCCAGGATGGAGGTCACCAGCGTCGCCCGCACCGGGACCGCGGACCGCGGCGCTCCTCGCACGAGTGCCATGCGCACACCCGCGGCGACCGGCGGTGGCCAAGCGGCCCGCGCAAGCGCCGACGCCACTGCGCTGCTCCGCTCCACTCTGCCCGGGGCGGCTTCGGGACGGCCGGCGGCGGCCGCACGGGCGGCCCATGCCGTTCCGAGGAGCCCCATGAGAAGGATCGCAGCGAACACTGCGGCTGCACCCGCGCCAAGCACGGATGCGTGGAGATCGAAACCCGGATCGGGCTCGAGCTCGCGCGCTCGGCCCACGGGCGCCAGGGGCGAGAGCAGGAAGGCGAGGAAAACGCTGATGGCCGCGGCCGGGACGGCGATAACCGCGGCTCGTGCGGTGCCGAGTGCAATGAGCTGCTTGCGTGTCATCCCGAGCGCGCGCAGCGTAGGGTGCGCCGCGGCCTCGACCAGGGCTTGGCGGACCAGCGCCTGGCCTACGAGCAGAAGCGCGGCGGCTGCGCCGAAGGCGGTGAGCAGCAGGAGCGCCTGTGCCTGGAGGTCGATTGAGCGCTGGACCCTCGGCAGAGTGGCGCTCGGCTCAAAGAGCCCGTAGTCCCGCGGGCCTGCGAGTTGTTGGAGCGCCGCCTTGAACTCCGGAAGGTCGGCCTGACCGCCCTCGAGTCGGATCAGCGACTCCTCCATCCAAGACCCCAGCCGGCGGCCGCCGTAGGCGCGGTAGAACGCGGGCGTGAGGTGCAGGTAGCCGGCGTCGACGTCCGACTTCCAGTGCGCCGCGACTCCCACGATGCGCACGCGCACGAGCGGACCAACCTTCGTCTTTCGCGGATCGGACGTCAGCCGCCACGGCTCATCGCCCCACACCGCTCGGCGCGAGGCGAAGCGCATGGTGGTGGCATCGCCGAGGCCTAGCCCTAGGTGGCGGATCGACCTCGAGTCGGCGAGCGCCTCGTTCGGCCGCGACGGGTCCGGCAGCCGGCCGCGCAGGACCTTCGGGCGGTCGACTCTGGCGACAGCGCGCCCATCGCTCGGGACTTGGACCTCGAGCGAACCGGGGCCCTGCGGATACAGGGAGTTGCCGCTACGGCTCTGAGCTATATAGGCCAGGAGAAGCCGGCGCTCCGCTGCGGCGACCTGCGGCAGCCGAGCGACGCGATCGAGGTCGAGGGTCTTCTCCCCAAACGCGATCCCCGTTGCCACGTAAATATCGGCGGCGTTCGCCGCCGCCAGGAAGCGTTCGTATGCGGTTGCGGTCCGCCGCGACGCGGCCGCCATAGCCACGAGCAGGCCGCCGGCGGCGGCCGCGAGCAGCGCCAGCGCGAGCCAGGCCCGCCAGCGCGAGCGCAGCTCGGCGCGAAAGCGGATGCCGAGCGCAGCCACGTCACCGCCCGGCGGTCGCCTGCGTGGGAGGTCTGCTCCGTGGCCGTTCAGCAGCGTTCTCGAGGCGTCCGTCTCTCATCGCGACGATCCGCTCCGCCCCGCCCGCCACCTGCTGGTCGTGGGTTACGAGGAGGATCGTCTGGCCGTCGGTGTGCAGCCGGCGGAAGAGCTCGAGCACCTCGAGCCCTCCCTCTGAGTCGAGCGCGCCGGTCGGCTCGTCGGCAAGAAGCAGCGTCGGCTCGTTGGCGAGCGCCCGCGCGATCGCCAGACGCTGCCGCTGTCCGCCGGACAGCACCGCGGGCATATCCGACGTCTTCCCGCCCAGGCCGAGGAGGTCGAGCAGATCGCCAGCCCTCGTCTCCGCCTGCCGTCGCGAGGCGCCCGCGATCGCCGCCGACAGAGCCACGTTGTCGAGAACGCTCATCTCTTCGAGCAGGTTGAAGAACTGGAAGACGATCCCGATATGCGCGCGGCGGAGCCGAGCGCGCTCGTTCTCGTCTCTATCCGCCAGCGCAATCCCGGCTAGCACGATCTCTCCGTCGCTCGGCGAATCGAGGCCGGCGACGAGGTTGAGCAGCGTGGACTTCCCACATCCCGAAGGACCCGTAATCGCGACGAACTCGCCCGCCTCGACCGTGAGATCCACACTGCGAAGCGCACGAACCGGGATGCCCTCCGACTCGAATGTCTTGCGAAGCCGCCGGGTCCGCAACACCTCGCTTGCGAGTCTCACTGATCCCATCCTTCCGGCCTGAGTCTTGGCGTCGGAGACCGCCGTCAGGCGCCGCACGCCAACCAGTGGGCCAGCCCGCGAACGGGCATAGGAACATTTCGAACCCTCACGGCGCCCGTGTCAAGGGCGGCAGCCCCCGGCCTCAACCCGTGCTGGCCCGCCCCGGCCACCACGCCACCGAACACACCCGGCTCCACGATTGTCGGGCCCGTCCCACGGACGTAGGTTCGGGCGGTACCGAGACCGCACAGGGAAGGCTCGCGGCCCACAAACAGAAAGGGGCTTCCCATGAACTCGAGATCACACAAGTCGACGCTCGCGGCGCTGGCAGCTGTCGGACTACTTGCGTTCCCGGCCGCCGCCGGCAGCGCGGTCGACTACAGCAAGAACGCGGCGACAGGCGACTACGCGCGCGGTCCGCTGCCGCCGGCAGAGCTGACCAAGGACTACAGCAAGAACGGGGCGACCGGCAACTTCGCCCCTCCCGAGACCCCATCGGTCAATGTCGTGCCCATCGGCGACGAGAGCGGCTTCGACTGGGGCGACGCCGCAATCGGCGCCGGCGTCACGCTCGCTCTGGCCCTCCTCGCTCTGGCGGCGACGACTGTAATCCGGCGTCGACGGATCGCCTCTCCAGCCACCTAGCGTTTCCTCCAAACCCAACCCACGGAGCCCGCCATGACGCCCCACCTGCCCCTCCGCCTGGCCCGCGCCTTCGCCCTAGGCTTGGCCGGGCTCGCATTCGCCGCCACACCGACATCGGCCGCCGACCCGCCTGCCCGCTACTCCATTGACGAAGAGCAGTACCTGGCGTCGCACGGCACCGGCGCGCCCACCCCGCCCGTCGGCCTCGTCAACCCACCCCCGCGCGAGCAATCGACCGAGCCCGGCTTCGACTGGACCTCGGCCACCACCGGCGCCGGCGGTGCAATCTGCATCCTTGCCCTAGGCTCGCTCGGCGCCATCGCCGTGAACCGCGGAAGACGCCTGCCCACCGCCCACTGACCGGCCTCGTCAAGCGACGGCGTGTGATCCGCTCGGCCGGCTCCGGCACGACATCGCGCCGCGCGAACCCACGGCTAGGTCACGAGCGGAGCTGTGCGATTAACGTCCGCGCGCGCTCCGCCTCGGCGGTGACCACGACGTCGTAGCGCTCGGCGACGAGCGCACGGTTGGAGGAGAAGTCCCGACGTCCGCGCAATGCGTACTGGGCGAAGAACCCGAAGATTGCGCCCCAGGCGGCGCCGATGAGCACACCTCCGAGCACCAACCCGACCCACTCTGGGCCCGTGGTGAACAGTCCCACCAGCAGTCCGATGAACAGCCCGAACCACGCGCCCGCGCCGGCGCCGGCGAGCGCCGCGCGTCCGGTCGTCACGCGGCCGGTGACCTGCTCGACCAGATGCAGGTTCGAACCAACGATCTGCGTGTTCTCGACCGGGAAGCCGTTGTCCGACAGGTAGTCGACCGCCCGCTCGGCGTCCTCGTAGCGGTTGTAGGTAGAGACGGTTTCCCCGCCGCTGAGCGGGGAGGTCATATCGGTGGTCGGCGTGGCCATGAATTCCTTTCTCGGGATGCCGTCCTGTCCAACATCATCGTCGCCCCTCGCGGCCTTCGCGGCCCTCATCTGCCGAGCCCAGCGGAGCATAAAGCCCGTGGTCGTTGCCGTGGGGGTCGACCTGTTTCGGCAGCGCCACCGTCCACACCGGGCGCGGAAAAGACCTCGTGGTCGTCCGCGACGGGCACCGCGGCGACACCGTCGTCTGCCGCGGCGCCGGCCGCAAGCGCATCCTGGCCGACCCTGGCGATCGCATCGTGGGCACGGTCTCCGGCAGCGCGGACGCCGTCGGTGCGCGCGCCTGCCCCGCCGGCTCGCGGGTAATCACGACGGGTCCACTCCCGCGGCGCGGCAGGGGGTACTGAGCCTCGCGCCTCCAACCATGCCCGGCCGAGACAGCGCGCACGCAAAGAGGGACTGAAATCCGTCGTAGCCTCTCGGGTCGACTCGCCTACTGAACCCGCGTCGAACGGAGATACGCGAGCACGGCGAGGACCCGGCGGTGGCCGTCTTCGCTCTCGGGCAGGTCGAGCTTCATCAGCAGGTGGCGGACGTGGGCCTCGATGGTGCGTTCGCTCAGGTAGAGGCGCTTGGCGATTCCGCTGTTCGTGAGGCCCTCTGCCATCAGCTCGAGCACGTCACGCTCGCGCTCGGACAGTTCGCCGAGCGGGCCGGCGACACGCGGGGAGAGCAAGCTCGCCACGACCTTCGGGTCCAGCGCCGACCCTCCGGCGGCGACCCGGTCTGCTGCGCCGAGGAAGTCGTCGACGGCGAGCACGCGGTCCTTCAGCAGGTAGCCGAAACCTCCGCGCGTGACGAGCTCGAGCGCGTGGGTCGTCTCGATGTGCTGGGAGAGGACGAGCACGCCGACCTCGGGGTGCGTGTCCTTGATCTCCCTCGCCGCCCGTGCGCCCTCGTCGGTGAAGCTGGGCGGCATCCGGATGTCGACCACCACGAGATCGGGACGGTGGCCGGCCACTGCCGGCAGCAGACGGCTCGCGTCGCCCATGGAGGCAACGACCTCGCGGCCCGCGTCTGTGAAGAGCCGTGCGAGTCCCTCGCGGAGCAGGACCTGGTCCTCCGCGATCACTACCCGCACGGCAACTCTGCGGTCAGCGTCGTGCCGGCGCCCGGCTCACTGCGGATCTCGAGCGTCCCGCCCTGGGCGGCGATCCGGTCGGCGAGTCCCCTGAGACCGGAGCCGCCGGCCCCCGCGGCGCCGCCCACGCCGTCATCCGCGACCGAGACGACCAGCTTCCCGTTCGCCCTCCCGGCGCTGAGCACGACCTTCGACGCCTTCGCGTGCTTGACGGCGTTCGTGAGTCCCTCGCAGGCGATGAAGTAAGCCGCCGCTTCGATGCCGGCCGGGAGTCTCGCACTGGTGGCTCGGACCTCGACCGGCAGCGGCGCTCGGCCGGCGAGCTCTCTGAGCGCGGGAGCGAGCCCCGCGTCGAGCTGGGCCGGAGGCAGCCCCCGGGCGAGCTCGCGCAGCTCGTCGACCGCGGCGGCCAGCTCGGCCACGGCTGCGTCCAGCGTCTGCGGGGCTTCGCCGACTGTCCCGCCGGCCAGCTCGTGCTGGGCGTGGCGGAGCGCGAGTCCGATCGAGACGAGGCGCTGCTGAGCGCCGTCGTGAAGGTTGCGCTCGATTCGCCGGCGCTCCTCGTCGCCCGCGGCGACGATGCGCGCCCGGGAGGCCTCGACCTCCGCGAGTTGGCGGCGCAGCTCGACCCGCAGCCGCGCGATCTCGAGCGCGAGCCCGCCGGCCTCGAGGAGCTTCGGAAGGAGACCCGGGTCGGTCTGGCCCGCCGGATCGTGGAGCACGATCCCCACGGGCGTGCCCGCGCGCTCGATCGGCGTCCACTGGCGCGTGCTGTGCGGCACCTCGTCGACGGGGAGTCCGCGCGCATCGACGTAGAGCTCGCTCTCCGGGAGAAAGAAGTGGAGCTCCAAGTGCGGATCGGACAGCAGCTCTTGGAGCAGCTCCTCGATCTCCTCCGGCGCGGCTCGCCCGGCGCGCAGCTCCTCGAGGAAGTCCCGGATCCGATGGAGCGCGTCATAGCGCGCGCGGTTGAAGCGGCGATCGACCGCGTCCTGGACGCGTGCACGCAGCGGGCGGAAGGCGGCGGCCACCGCAAGGGTCGCCCCGGCGGTCGCCCAGGCGGAGCCGCTGCCGACTGCGGTCCCGAGCAGCAGCGCGATTGCCCGTAGGCAGCGGCGAGCAGGGCGGTCAGACGAGGGCGCGGTTGATGGCGACGTCAAGGTCGTAGAGGCGGTAGCGCAGGATGGCGACGCCGGCTGCCGCCGGGAACGCGGCGAAAGTCAGCCCGATCGCCCCGATCCTCAGCTGACGATCGCCCTCCGGCCACACGAACCAGGTGGTCATGACCAGGGTGGTCACGGCGGCCACAAGTGCGCCGACAGCCAGCACGAGCTTGAGCTGCTGGCGCTCGACCCCACGCGCGCGGCGCAGCCGGGCCAGCAGCGAGGCGGCGCCAAGCGCGATGCCGGCCACCACGAGAACCCAGCCGGCGATGTTCGCGGCATCCGTGAGGCCGCGTGCCCACGGGAGGCCGAGCGGGTTCGCCACCGTTGCGAAGGGGTCGTCGAGCGAGCCGGGGCGCAGGGACGCGCCGACCAGCACGAGCGCGATGCCGAGCAAGAGCATGGCCGCCGCCGGCCACCAGCGACGCGAGGGCAGACGGCCATCCGGAAAGAGAAGTAGCGCGAGGGCGAGCAGGCCGGCCACCGCCTCGGAAGGGCCGATCGAGAACCAGGCCGCGGCGCGCGCGCCCGCGAGCGGCTCAGACGTCGCGTGCAGGCCGTAGTTCGCGTACTCGTAGGCCAGGATCGTCGCGCCGGTGAGCAGGCCGATGAGGCAGAAGAGCCATCCGATTCGGTTCCCCGGTGCGCGCGACGCGACGATCGCCCCGGTTGTCGCGAAGGCGAGCGACATGACGAGGAACGCCGCGCCGCCGACGCCGCCGAACAGGTCATCGGGCACCGGCCGCCCCGGGCCGAGCACCAGAAACACCGTGCTCGGAACGGCCATCACAGCGCAGATCGCCCATACGAGCACAGCGGCACGACGACTCATCACAAGCCCATGATCGCCAGCGCCGGGTTTCCCGGCAACAGTGCTGGCACTGACCGAGTATCAGCGCCACCGCTACCTGAAGTTGAGCACTGGCGCCGATGACCCGCCGACGTCCGGCCCGTACAACAACACCGCACACAGATCGGCCCAAGGAGGCTCAGATGGTTCCTAGCAACGACTCGCAGGATCGTGGCACGCGCCGGGCGGCGATCGCGTTCATGGCCGCCGCGGCTGCCACCGCCGTCGCCGGCGCGGTGCTCCAATTCGGCCTCCAGCCCGCGACTGAGCTGTCCGATGACATGTGGCGCTACCCCTGGTCGAGCAGCGGCGCCTTCGTGGCGTTCTCGCTCTTCAGCGCGCTCCTGCACGGGCTCGTGATCGTCGGCCTCGTCGCCTTCGGTCGTAGCGGCGCAGCCGGACAATCACGAGCCGCGTCCAACGGCGTCGCGCTGGCGGTCGCCGGGACGGCGCTGCTGCTGGTGGGCGAGCTGGCCTCGATCCCCATCCGCAACGCCGAGACCGACGACACCAGCGCTGCGATCGTCGGCGCCATCTTCGGACTCGCCAGCATCGCGTCGACCGTAGGCTTCCTCCTCGTCGGGCGGGCAACGCTGCGCGCCGGCGTCTGGCACGACTGGCGACGCTTCACACCGCTCGCTACCGGCATCTGGTTGACCGCCCTCACGCTGCTCAGTCTCGCCGTCCCCAAGATCCTGCACGGCGGCGTCGGCCTCTACGGCGTGTGCCTCCTCGCCATGGCGACGGCCCTCTACACCCAGCCGGCGCCCAGCCTGTCGGCGACGGCCGGTGAGCTGCAACTCGGGCGAGCATGACCGCAACCGCCCCAACCTCGGCGGGACCCGCGGGGGCCGTGAGGCCGAGCCGAAAGGAAGCACAGCAAGCGTCTGAGCGAGCGTTAGGTCAAGGTGTCCTATGGGAAGAGCCACGCGAAGCTGCGCTGGGCGTTCGCCACATATTCGCGGCGCCCCGTGGCTCGGCCGTAGGCGAGATCCTCGAGCGCGGCGCAGCGCGCGAAGAACTCGACCCGTGGCATGGCGTGCCGGAGTGGCCCATAGACCTGCAACAGCGCTTCCAGGAACCGCGGTCCGAAGTCGCGATAGAGCCGTGCGAGATCGAGGGCGGGGTCGGTGATCGCGGCGTCGGACCAGTCGATGATGCCGGTCAGCGTCCCGTCGACCTCGAGAATGTGCTCGGCGCCGAGGTCTGCGTGCGCGACCACCCGCTCGGGGGATGGTCGGGGACGCGTCGCGTGCACGATGCGGACGAGGTCCGGCGGACCGTCGAGGCCAGCGAGCCACGCGTCGGGCTCGGCGTCCTCAGTGGGGATTGCGCCTGCGACCGTTGCCGGCTCGATGTCGTGCAGGTCGCTAAGGAACCGTCCCAGCCGTTGGGCGGCGCCGGCAGGCGGAGAGCGGCCGAGCAACGGCCGGCCGGGGAGCAGCTCATAGCTCAGTACACCGGCGTCCTCGTCAACGAACCGGGGCTTGGGGATCGGGATCGACACATGGCCGGCGACCGCCTCGAGCAGGCGCGCCTCGCGCCCGACGCTGCGGCCGTCGCCGATCCGCAGCACGAGCTCGCCCGCCGCGTAGACCGCGTTGTCGAGGCCGCGGCCAAGCTCGACGATTTCGGTATCCAAAAGCTCCGGCGCGTACGCTCGAACGGCCCTCGTCGCACGCTCGCGATGTGTGCCTGGCATGCTCGCTGCCACGCTAGCCGCGGTCCCGCGACGAGAGTACGGCTAGCCGTAGCGCGCTGGCAGGGACGAGGCCGATAGCCTCGAGGCGCAACCCCGACCGGAGAGATCCATGCCCTACATCGAAGGTTTCGTGGCCGCGATCCCGACCGCCAACAAGGACGAGTACGTGAAGCACGCCAGGGAGGCGGCGACGTACTTCAAGGGCCTCGGCGCCACGCGCGTGATCGAGTGCTGGGGCGACGACGTGCCTAAGGGCGAGGTCACCGACTTCTACAAGGCGGCCCAGGTCAAGGACGACGAGACGCCGATCTTCAGCTGGATCGAGTACCCGGACAAGGCTACGCGCGACGCGGCGAACGAGAAGATGAGCCAGGATCCCGAGACGACCAACATGGAGTTGCCTTTCGACGGCTCGCGCATGTTCTGGGGCGGCTTCGAGCAGGTGGTGAACGAGTAGCTGCTCCTATCCGGTCAAGCACCGAGCTGCCCGCACGCGGCCGTCGTGGCCTCCGACCTGCCCAGTTGCGGCGGTGATCGGGATCATCCCGTGGCGGCGCGGCGCACCTGCAGCGTCACGCCCGCCGGCTCGTAGGTGTCGAAGTACGCGAAGCCGCTCCCGTCGGGGCGGCGCCCGCGCAGCAGCACCTCGAGTCCGAGGGCGGCAGCCTGCGCTTCGGCGTCGTCCACGGAGTCGACCGCGAAGCCGATGTGGAAGACGCCCTCGCCATGCGTTCTGAGGAACTCGCCCTGTGGCGTGCGACCCGCCCCGGACTGCACCAGTTGCAGCTGAAGGTCGCCGATGGTGGTCCACTTGTAGCGGAGCTCGTGGAACGCGTCGGGGTCGGCGCCCTCGAGCTCGGTGAATTCCGTCATCCGTGGCAGGTCCTCCCAGGGCCCGACGCCAACCGATTCGTAGAAGCCGGCGGCCCGCTCGATGTCCGACACCGCAAGGCAGATGTGGTGCGGCTTGCGGAACGGCGTCCCATCCGGGTTGAAGCGCACTGCCGCGCTGAGGTCCTCCCCGGGCGGGCTCTGCCGGATCTCGAGCGTGACACCTGCCTGCGCGCGCGTGTCGAAGTATGTGAACCCGCTGCCATTGGGGCGACGGCCACGGACGGCCGCCCGCACGCCGAGCGCCTCGGCGTCGCGCTCCCCGCGATCGGCGTCTTCAACTACGAAACCGAGGTGGTAGACGCCAGGCCCGTTGGCATCGAGGAACTCGCGCTGAGGCGTCGGGTCTGGCCCCGGCGCCACCAGCTGGAGCTGAAGGTCGGCGATCATCGCCCACTTGTAGACCAGCTTGTGGAAGCCGTCGACGCTCGGTGCGTCCAGATCGGTGAAAGCGCTGAGCGGTGGGTAGTCGTGCCAAGGCCCGATCCCGATCGACTCGTAGAAAGCCATAGCTCGATCGATGTCCTCGACAGCGATGCAGATGTGGTGAACCGTCCTGAACGGCGTCTCGCCTTCGTCTCCCTCCGGTGGTTCCAATCAGCGGATGGCGGCGGAGGCTCACGGTGCCGGCCGCCGGGGCATCAGGTATGTGCCAGCGCCGAGTCGTGACGGTCATCGGTTGAGCGCCGCCCTTACGAAGAACGTGAGGTTGGCCGGCCGCTCGGCCAGCCGGCGCATGAGGTAGACGAACCAGGTCGGCCCGTACGGCGCGGCGATCCGGAGCGGCAGGCCGGCCGCTGGCACGAAGCCCTGGCGCGAGCGACCAAAAACAACCTGCGCATCGGCATCTCGCAGGGCATTCACGACGCCGTCATGCACCAGGCGCGCGCGCTTCGCCCGACCGCCGAGGAATACGG
>Ga0081538_10001768_pt1 | contig 21866 bp, 24 predicted proteins | sample TabmetS5T2R1_FD_71022 | JGI IMG/M metagenome (GOLD analysis project Ga0081538, IMG submission 71022) | Tabebuia heterophylla rhizosphere microbial communities from the University of Puerto Rico - S5T2R1 | ecosystem: Host-associated > Plants > Roots > Rhizosphere ...
AACAGAAACGTCGGGCAACAGCCGGACATATTCGAGCAGCGCGCCCTGGCCGTAGGCGACTTTGATCCCTTTAAGCGCCGGCACCTGTTCCTTCATGCGTACGGCCAATCCGGGCGGGACTGAGATGCCTGAATACTTTGGGTTCTCATAAATAAAAATGGGCAGCGGCACCGCCTTGGCCACCGCTCTGTAGTGCGCGATAATTTCGTACTCCGTATGATCCGAGTAATAATAAGGTGGAACAATCGCCACGGCATCGGCCTTGTGCGCCGCCGCATGCTCCGCCAAATCCACTGTGCTGCCGGCGTCCGCCGTGCCGACATGGATAACGACCGGCACGCGTGATTTCGTTTGGTCGAGGGCGATCGCAGCGGCCTGCTTGCGTTCTTCTATCGTCATCGCCGGCCCTTGGCCGGTGGAGCCGAGAACGAACAACCCCTGGACTCCAGCATTGATGTGAAAGTCGACGAGCTGGCGCATGACTTGTTCATCGATGCGCACTTTCTCGTCGAACGGCGTGATAATCGGCAACAATACTCCCCGAATCATGTGACCTCCTCGGTTCGATCTGGATTCCTATAGAAGCACTCGCGAATGCCAGACTGTTTCGCTGCAGTCTTATCGCTTAATACTAGCGGGAAAACATGTCAATCACCGTTTCGCTAGCCGGCGAGCGCGCCTGGAGCCAAAGTCAATCCGCCAAGGACGGCCAAAGTGAGGCAAGAATTTTCCGGTTGTCACCGTCGGCCTTTTTAGTACAATACGCCCACCCCGCCCATGGGTGGGCGGATGGTCCGACGCGTGGCGCGCGTGTTTCAACCGATACGAAGGAGGACTCTCTATGAAACGGCCGACGTTCATTTTGCTCATCTTTGGATTGCTAGTTGCGGCTACTTCCCCGCTCTCCGCTGCAGAGGCGCCTTACTACGAAGGCAAAACACTCCGCATTCTTGTCTCGTCCGGCTCCGGCGGAGGCACCGATACAGCGGCGCGGCTCGTGTCGCGCTTCATTGCGAAATACATCCCGGGAAATCCAAAAATAATCGTGCAGAATATGCCTGGCGGCGGCGGCACCATCGCCAACAACTATTTCGCCAGCGAGGTGAAGCCGGACGGGTTGACGATCATGCAAGATTCCTCCTCCGGTATCGGCAACGTGGTTCGCGGCGGCCCGACCATCAAATACGATCCGCGAAAATATAAGATCATCGGCGGCGTCGCGCGTCCCGGAAGCCTGCTAATGATTCGAAACGATGCTAGGGCAAGGTTCACGGACCGCAACGCCAAGCCCGTGGTCGTAGGCGACACGGACGGGATTCGCAGCTGGGTGGCGATGACGGTTTGGGGCGCTGAATATCTCGGTTGGAACCTGCGCTGGGTTTATGGCTATCCCGGGAGCAGAGAGCTGCAGCTCGCGATCCGCCAGGGAGAGATCGATGTGTGGTGCACGCAGAACGCCAAGCTCGTCAAGGATCTGCAGCGGGAGGGAGTGGTGCAGGTCTTGGCCACGGACGAAGATCACCGCCGCGAGGATTTTCCGGAAGCCCCGACATTCATCGAGCTCCTGGGGGCAAAGAAACCAACGGGCGTCTCCTGGCAAGCCTACCTCGGTTGGACCGGCGCGCCGGAGCTGGATAAATTCCTGGTCGCCCCTGAGGGCACGCCGGATCAGGTAGTGAAAATACTGCGCGAGGCCTTCGCCAAGGTCATGAAGGATCCGGAAGTGGACAAAGAAGGCGACAAGTTCTTCGGCGATGGCTGGAAGCCTCACGGGCCGGAGAAAATCGAAGCCGTCATTCGCGAGCATATCGCGATTCCCAAGGAGGCCAAGGACTTCATCACCAAGATGCGCCAGAAGTATGGCCTGCCGGTGGGCGATGGGGGCAAATCCTAGTTTAGTTAGTTAGTCTTGATTCTGGGGTCTAGAGTCTCGAGTTGACCCGAGACGCGAAACCTGGACTCGGACCTTCTTGTGATGACCCGAGACTCGGGACCCAGGACTCTAAACGGCTTATGCTCGAAGCAGCGATCGAAGGACTACACGGTGTCCTTCAGCCCGAGGCACTTTCTTTCATGTGCCTGGGGGTTTTGATCGGCAGTTTGGTCGGTTTCCTGCCCGGCATCGGTGGGCCGAGCACCCTGGCGATAATGTTGCCCTTCGTAATGACGATGCAAGACCCCTTGCTCGTCATAGCGTTGCTGGTGGGCATGGATGCGGTAGGCAACACCGCCAGCGCTTTTACGTCTATCTTGATTTCAGTTCCGGGCAGCTCCGGCTCTCAAGCAACAATTTTGGACGGCCATCCGATGGCAAAAAACGGCGAGGCCGCCAGGGCCCTGAGCGCATCCTTTGTCGCCTCGCTTCTGGGCGGTCTTTTCGGTGCTCTGGTTCTTTTCGCGTCGCTGCCGGTACTGCGGCCTCTGGTACTTTCTTTCAGCTCACCGGAGTTCTTCATCTTAACGCTCTGGGGAGTCAGCATGGTGGGGATCCTGAGCGGCAACGCGCCGGTCAAAGGGCTACTGGCAGGGATTCTTGGAGTCATGATCGCCACCGTGGGATTAGACACGAAATCCGGAATCGAACGATTCTCCTTCAACGTCGCCTACCTTTGGGAAGGAGTCGACCTTGTCCTAGTGGCTCTGGGTCTTTTCGGCATCCCTGAAGTCATCGACCTCGCAGGCCGCAAAGGCAGTATCGCCAAGGCGGAGGAATTCGGTCGAGGTTACGTTCAGGGGATTTTTGATGTCTTCCGCCACTGGTGGCTGCTTCTGCGCACCTCGATTATCGGTGCCTGGGTCGGTTTCCTTCCCGGCCTCGGCAGCTCGGTAGCAGATTGGTTTGCCTACGCCCATGCCGTGCAGACCGAAAAGAATCGCGAAAACTTCGGCAAGGGCGATGTTCGCGGCGTCATTGCATCGGAAGGTTCCAACAACGCCAAAGAAGGAGGAGATTACATACCAACGCTCGCCTTCGGGATTCCCGGCGGCACTTCCACGGCGCTGGTGCTCACGGCCTTTGTCGCGGTGGGGATCAAACCCGGACCCGATATGCTGACGTCCCAGCTCAACCTGACCTTTGCGGTTATTTGGACGTTGGTCATTGCCAACGTCGTTGCAACTGCGGTCTGCATGCTGTTCGCAAAGCCCATCACCAGGGTCTGCTTTCTGCCGTTTTACGCCATCGTTCCGCCCATCGTAGCCTTTATTTTTATCGGCGCGTTCGCGGCCAATTTCCACAGCTACGATCTGACGGCGCTGATGATTTTTTCCTTGCTCGGATTTTTCATGCGGCGCTACGGTTGGCCGCGCGCGCCGCTGCTGCTGGGCGTGGTCCTCGGCGAGAAAATGGAGTTGTATCTGTGGCTTTCTTATACGCGCTATGGTTTCGAATGGCTGGTTCGTCCGATGGTGCTGATTTTGATTGCGCTGTTGATCATTTCGATCATCTATCCGGTCGTCATCAGTCGAAAGCAAAAAAGTCCCGACAGATCTCTGGCGGAAGCATGAAAGTTCGCGCGATAGAAAGAATTTCGTTCACGTCGTTCATCGGCGTCATTATTCTCACAGCTCTGTTCGTGGCGAAGGATTGGCCTATCAGGGCATCCATCATAGTTCTCTTGTTGGGAAGCGTCGGCGTCATCCTTGCGGCGATTCAATTGATTCTCGACTGCAAGGCTGCCCGCAGGGAGGTGGCCACTATAGCCCGCCCGACGTTCGAAGTCGCAGCTCTCGAACATGAAGGCCGATGGGGAAGTTTGGAAATATGGGTATGGCTCTGGGGGCTTTTCTTCGGGATTCATCTTATCGGCATGCCCATCGCGCTACCCTTGTTTGTATTTCTTTACACCAAATTTTACGGTGGGAGGTGGACGACAGCGCTTATCTTGGCGGCCGGCACGTGGGGATTTCTTTACGGCGTGTTCGAACAGGTGCTCCACGTTCCCTGGCCGAAACCCTGGCTCGGGTTTCTGGTTTGATTGTAATCTGGCCTCGAGACGAATGGTGGAACCGGTAAAGTATTCAAAGCAAACCAAAAAGAAACCAGCTATGAACACAAAACGCCAATTGGGCATCGACTTTAAAGACGAAGGAACCGGCAGCGAGTTGTCCGCACGCGACGTCCTCGATCTGGCTCGCCAAGCGGAGGCGGCAGGCTTCGAGAGCATGTGGCTCAACGAAGATATCGGCCGGGATTCGATCGCCATGCTGGCGGCCATATCAACGATCACCAAATCCATCGGCGTCGGTACGGCGATCGTCAATGTGTATACGCGCTCGGCGTTCCAGATCGCGATGGCGGCAGCGACCCTCGACGAGCTCTCTCAGGGCCGCGCGCGCCTGGGGTTGAGCGTCGGCCATCATCCCTGGAACGACCTAGCGCACGGTATTCCACTGGACGCGCCTTTGGCCCGACTGCGGGAATATGTCCAGTTCATCCGCAAAGCGCTTGGCGGCAAACAATTCACCCATGATGGCCGCTTCTTTTCCGGCGTCAATAGCAAACTTGGCGTTAGCCAGCCGCGGCCCGATTTACCGATTTACATCGGAGCCACCCGGCGACGCATGGTGGCCTTGGCCGGTGAAGTGGCCGATGGCCTGCTAACAAACGTCGTGCCGCCCTATTACATCGCCAACTTCTCGGCGCAGCAGTTCCATGACGCGGCTCGCGAAGCTGGGCGCGATCCGAACGGATTGGAATTGACGGCGATTGCCACTTGCTGTGCCCATGACGATCGCTCAACGGCCCTCGGCTATGCTCGTGCTACTTTTATGCAGCGCTTTCGCAGCAACCCGGGCCGAATGATCGAAACCCAGCCTCCGGAACACCGCCAAGAGCTCGTCGCATTAAGAGACCTGATAAGCCGCGGCGAAGTCCAGCGTGCTCAAGAGCAGGTAAGCGAACCGCTGGCGACTTCTTTCATTGCCGTGGGCAACAGTGCTGATATTCAGCGCGCTCTCGACAGCTATTTCACCGCCGGTTGTACTCGCGTCATCGTTGCTCCATTCCCGCGCGACAAGGCGTCGGCAGAGCGGCTGATCAAAGCGCTGGGTGACTAGGGTCAAGAATCAATGCGCACCGAGGAAGAAGATCAGGTTGCGCAAGGAGAGTCAAATTTAATTGGTGGTCGCAGTAGGAAAAGTCTGTAAATCTCGGGCGGGATTTCCGGACGGTAGTATTCCAGCGCCAATTGAGGCTCTCGATCTCTTCGCAGGTCAGGGCATGCCATATCACCGCGCTTTACCAAATCCCTGGCGCTAGGCCGGAGTTTCTAGTCAAAGGATTCTTTTCTCAGCTTCTCTAGCTCCCGGGCCAATTTGTAAAGCTCTTCCACGATTTTCTTGTCGTCGCGGGTGTTGAGATAATGTTTGTAGGCGAGTTCGATTTTGCTGCCAAGTTCATCTATCCGTTCTTCTATCTCTTCGCGGCTCAAGACTATCATCTTTAGTTCAACGTAATTTCCCGAGCGGTGTGCTTATTATTCGTCACCCACTCAAAGGCTGCTTGAAGCGCTTTTGGAAAATCGGTCACAGACGGCTCTGCTTGTGGATAGTCCCCCACTCCTAAATATTCATCTGGGTGATAGACCCCATGCCAGACGTCCTCCATGTCGATGAAGGCGATCAGGCCGTGTTTCGTACTAGCGCGCACTTCTTTGATAGTGAACCGGGTGCTACGGTCAAGCACTGTCTCACCTGATTTAATGTCCCTTGCCTTATGTGCGATGATTTTCACTCTGTTCCTCGCTATATCCCCCGTCACTGCAGGCTACGCCGACGAGGAGAACCAAATTTCAATCCAGGAACAAAATAATCCCTTTACCGATGCTTGTCTTGACATGCGGTGACATTCGATTGACAGCTCGTAGGGGTCGATGGGGACAAGGATGAAAACTGGTGGGAACAAATAAGTTAAAACGACGTCTTAATGGCGCGGGGGAATCGGCCCGAAAGCCGATCCTGATTACTTGAAACGCGCAGGCCGACAGAATCTACGTACTATGTTAAGCAAATCACGCGGTGACATAGGCTTAAGTAGATACTCTGCTGCCCCGGCTTTGAGTGCTTTGGTTTTCAATTGACGTGCAGTCTCGGCGGTAAGAACAACAATGGGAATGGCAGATGTAAAAGGAATCTTTTTAAGTATCGTAATCGCCTCTATGGCGGTCATGTCTGGAAGGTTCAAATCAGTCAGTATGAGATCCGGGCGCTCGGTTAAGGCTTTGCTTATTCCTCGGCCTGAATTTTTAGCCAATGATGTTTCATAGCCAGCCTCATTCAGCAAAACAGCCAAAATTTCGGCGAAACGGGAGTTGTCCTCGACTATCAGTATTTTCCCGGCCATTACCGTGTCCCCTAGCTATTAATTCGGTTACCCGAAAATCAGATCTTTCGGGTAGCCAGTCACTTCGTCATTCGTACACCTGTAGGAACAGTCTGACATAAACACGTGTGTAGAGAAATCAAAATATCCCTACGCAAGTTAATTGTCACCAATGAATTTGCTGACACAAATCGGGCATAACGGCCTGCTCTCATTTGTGTGCTGGTGGGAGTCTTTGTGCTCTTTAGTAAGCCTGAAGTGATGATTTGGATTCTTGATCGGCTGGCCTAAACGTTGCGCTCATCTGGATCATCTTATGTCTGTGCGAGACGTGTTGCTTTGAGGAGGAGTATTAAACGTGGCACGACTTCGGAAATCCGACATTGATTTCCTCTGGATTCAGCTTGAGGACGTCATCGAACACGGCAAGAACAAAGATGCAAAAACGAAGCTCGAATTAATGGAAAGAATCCATCAGCTTTTGATCAAAGCGATGCCAAAGAACAAACAAAGAAAGAAGCGGTGAGGGCTTAGACGGAAGAAGTTGTTGCTTTGGCCATTTCAGCCTACGTAAACGGATTCGTTCCTGCCTCGCAAAATCGTAGCCCACTAGTTCCTAACCTCAATCGGCGTGATGGTATTTCGACTTCTACGCAGTCGTGCGCCCCGGGGTCCACGAACTCATTTAGCGCTTTTTCAAAAACTTCTTCGGGAATGCCTATCGCATATTTCACGGTGTCTTTTTCGATATACTCGTTTCCCTTGCCGGGGTCATGGTACCGACTACATAGCCAGTGGAAGATTTTGGCTTTTGCCTCCTCAACGGTCATGTCTATCTTGTCCTTCTAGACTCCGGGACAAACTGTGCTAGCGCACATCCCGCCGGTTTTTATTTTCCACTTCGGTTTATGCTTTAATAAGGACTTAGGTAATGTTTACGGACAGTATTGGTACGGTGACAGGAAAAAATTAGGATTCGAGCTGGATTTTAGAGCTTTCACCAGACATGCGAGCGGTTGTTTTTTTGGTGGTCGCAGTAGGACTTGAACCTACGACCTCTCGCATGTGAGGCGAGCGCTCTAACCAGCTGAGCTATGCGACCACGGAAGAAACTTTTAACATCTCTGCCGCCTCACCTCAACCAGGATTTCACCTGCCGCAGCGCTTTTTTATCGGACCAGGTCCTCTTTATTCTTTTCTAAGGGAGAACGGCGATGGGTTGAATCTCGATTATTAGCTGCGGTCGGGCCAAATGGCTGACCTCGACGTAAGTCGTCGCGGGAAAGCCTTTCTTAAAAAGTTCCTTTGCCAGCTTCTGAAAATCAGGAACGTAGCGAAGATCGGTCAGAAAAACCGACAGGGAAACGATGTCGTCTAGAGAACCCCCTGCTTTCTCGAGCGTGTCCTTTATTTTGTCGAAAGTCCGATTAAACTGGGCATCAAAGTTTCCGAGCTCGGCGTCGCGCTGCGGCAAGCTCGCGGTGTGGCCGGCGAGAAAAACCATCGTTCCGCCTTTCACCTTGACACCAATGGATCGCGACTCTTGCGGAACAGGATCGACGTACTCCTTCTTGAGTTCCTGACCCTGAGATGTTCCGATAAGACTCACTAGCAATAGGGCCAACAGCGGTGGGACTGTTTTCATCGCTCTCTCCATTACTCATACTCCATTAGGGCAACCAGCGGGTCGGGCGCTTGCAGATTATTTGCCCGCTACTGTTTCAAGACGGCGATCGCTTGAATTTCCAGGAAGGCACCGGGAGTCTTGAGCTTTCGCGCCTCCATGAATGCGCTCGATGGATACCCGGTCTTAAACACTTCCTTGCGCATGTCCGTGAAGGTTTCCCCCCAGCGCCTCTCAGTCGTGTAAACCGTCATCGTGACGATGTCGTCGAGCGAACCGCCCGCTTTGGCGAGTATGCGCCGCATGTTCTCCCATGTGGCTCGCACCTGCCCGGGAAAATCACCGGGTGCGGCGAGCACGCCTTTCTCGTCCGCTGGGCCGACGCCGGAGAGAAATAGTAAAGTACCGCCTTTTACTTTTACCGCTTGTGAGTATGCCGATTGCGGCACCGGGATTATCATTTCGCGCTGCTGGGCGAGCGCGAGATGATAGAATAAGACAACTACGGGAACAGCTAAAAACCCAGCTTTCTTCATGGCGTCACCTTCAACCGATGAGTTTCGCAAACGGCGGAAAACGAGAGGGCTAGAATCTTCCGCCTAACCACCTTTTACCGCTCTGTAAGCCGCCTCGATATTGTTGGGAAATCGATCTTTACCAGCCCAGTCGTCCGTTTCCGGCATCTTTAGCTCCTTCTTGATATCATCGAGCGACTTGCCGGCCTTGACCATGGCTCCGACTCGTTCCAAGAGCAGGTTGTAATATCTTTCCATGTCGTCGAGGATCTTGACGGTGCCAGGATCGCCGTGCCCCGGTATGACAATCTCAGGATTGAGCGCTTTCATCATTTTGATGGCGCTCAGTGTATCTGGAATACTAACGAACGGACGGTGATTACCGAAGCGTTTCACTGTCACCGACGCCGCCGTAAAAACGATCCTCTCCTTCGGCAGCCAGATCGCCGTGTCCGCTTCGCTGTGGACGTTTTTCAAATAATAAAGCTCCAAGGTCCTCTCGCCTAGATTAAGGGTCATCTTGTCGCGATATTCCAGATTCGGTGTGACCAAACGATAACCCTTGTACGCCTCCTGCATTTCCGGAGACGCCGCCGCCCGTTTTTCGATGGTTGCGGGGTTTTCGGCTTTCCTCATCGAATCCGTCGCGCCTTGGTGCGCGACAATAATTGCCGGCGGTGAAAAGACAAAATTTCCGACCGTATGATCCGAATGGGGTTCCGTATGTATGATGTATCGCACCGGCTCGGATGTCAGTTTCTTGAGCGCCGCCAGCACGATACGCGAGTCCTTTGGAGTCTGACCGGTATCGATCAGCACGATTCCTTCCTGAGTCTGGATGATCGTGACATTAGAATCGTTGAGTTGCCCGGCGTAGACGTAAATCCCCTCTTTGAGCTTCTTGAAATGCGGTCCCAGATCTTGCGCCGATAGTTGCACGCCAAACGCCAAAACATAAACGAGAGAAAGCAGGAACGGGCACCGTCTTAGTTTCATAGTGTTCTCCCTAGATATGACTCAATCCTGATCACTCGCGAGAGCGGTTGTGCTCCACTTCAACTCTGATCTTTAGTTGCCTTTTACTGCTTTATACGCCGCTTCAACGTTGGTCGGGAATCTTTCTTTGCTAGCCCAATGGTCATATTCCGGCATCTTTAGCTCCCTCTTGATATCATCGAGCGACTTGCCGGCCTTCACCATCTTGCCGACTCGGTCCAGGAGCGACGCGTAATATTGTTCCGTATCCTCAAATATTTTCACCGTTCCGGGAGTTCCGTGCCCTGGGATAACATGCTCGGGATTCAAGCCTTTCATCATTTTTGCGGCAGCAAGGATATCGGGGATCGTCACAAACGGACGCAGTATGTTGACCTGATTGACGACGATCCCGGATGCCGAGAACAGCACGCGTTCCTTCGGCAGCCACACGGCCGTATCCGCTTCGCTGTGCACGCCCTTCAGAAAGATCAACTCAAACGTTCGCTCACCCACATTCAGGGTCGCTTTCTGACGATATTCGACCTGGGGTGGAACAAAGCGATAGCCCTCCAGCGCGGCGCGCATCTCCGGTGAGGCGCCCGCCAATTTCTGAATGCGATCCGGCGTTTCCCGTTCGCGGCCTTTCATCGACTCGGTGGCTCCTTCGTGGGCGATGATAACGGCCGGGGGAGAGAAAACAAAATGGCCGGTCGTGTGATCGGGATGCGGTTCGGTATCGATAAGGAAACGAATCGGCAGCGGCGTTAGTTTTTTTACGGCTTCAAGGATCGCGCGGGAATCGGTCGGGTTATGACCGCTGTCGATGAGGACAACACCCTCTTGAGTAAGGACGATTCCTGCGTTGGAATTGAAATTCCTCCCCACATACACATAAATTCCCTCTTTGATTTTCTGCACCTGTGGCCCAAGGTCTTGCGCCTGGACAACGCAGGCCGCGGCGAAGTAGGCAAGCGCTGATACAAGGAGTCTTAGCTTTGTCTTCATAGCTTTCCTCCTACTAAAACTAAATTTGCCGCGAAAGTACTAAGGAATAGATATGAGTGTCAACTCATTCGAGATGTTCCCGCGGCTTTCGGTAAAGGCTTCGAAATAAACCCTCCTTCTCCAGCTCCATCATGATGGTCTCATCGACGAGATCTGCGACCTTTTTGTTTTTGAGTCCCGGCTTTGCTGCGAACTCTTCGACTCCCAGCGCAACATTCTCCGTTTTCGGAAAAGGACGCTCGGGAATCGCGCCTTCGACGTAGGTCCGATACATGAAATCAAGCAGCGCGGGGTCTTTGACATTCAGGTGGCGCGTATAGGTTCGATCGGCCCAGGAACGGTCGTCACGTGCCAACGCGATCGCTTCACACAACGATCGAATGAATTCTTTCACTACCGAGCGTGCGTTGGTCAGCAAAGCGCGTGACACGGCGAAGTCCACGCCGGCACCGATAAAAAGCTTCAGGCTTTCGTTATCGGCGAGGACGCGCACCTTGGCGCTTTCGCCTCTTCTCTCTAAATCAAAGAGGTTATCCTCGTTGCTGGTCGTCGCGTCGATCTCGCCTTTCAAGAGGGCGTTCAAGCGCTGGATACTCCTGCTGCCAAACGGAACGAGCGTGACATCTCGGTCAGGATTTAATCCGAGTCTCAGCAATGCCTGGCGGGTAATCCGATCCTGGCTGCTGTTAGGCTCGCCCGTGCCGACTTTTTTTCCTCGCAATTCTTCGGCACGACGAATATTAGGGCGGGCAACGAGCTTGAGAACGCTGTAACCCGTATTTGCGACAAAGAGCAGATCGAATCCGTCGCCGATACCGGACACGAGCCAGTTCGCCGTCGCGGCGTAAATCTGGCCCTCACGGTTTTGAATCGATTTGAGCAGTTCTTCGCTGGAGTTAAGTTCTTTGAGCGAAACTTTGAGGCCATTTTTTTCGAACAATCCGGCGTCTTGCGCCAGCCAGAGTGGCAGTTTTGCCGGACGAGCGGGATACGAGACAACGGTTAAGTTTTGACTTTCAGCCGAAAATATTTGTCCGGGCACAAAAAGCCAAAGGAACAATAAAAGATAAAAACGAGGTGTCGAACGTCTGAAAGAACTTATCCGAGGACCGTCACCCCCGAACGTATTTATCGGGGATCCAGTCGGGGTTGCGCCTGGATTCCCGCTAAAGGCATGCGGGAATGACAGAAACTGCGATGCCTGGACGTGCATTTGACCCGCCGAGGATGCGGAATTGTACCGACGATTTCCAACAAAACCGTTACCAATCATTGCCAACCTTTATCGCTCTGGCCGGTCTTCAATCGGCCGTGGGATCGGATTTTTGTAGTCTGGATGATAGGAAATGTCCATGACCTTTCCATCTATGAATACCATCTCGACATTTTGCGTATCCGAAATATTTTGCTGAGGATCACCACGGACAATCACCAGATCCGCGGTCTTGCCCTTCTCGACGCTGCCATAGTCTTTGTCTTTTCCCCACGCCTGCGCCACGTTGATGCTGGCGGTTTGAATAGCTTGAACGGGAGTTAAGCCCGCCTGTACCAACATCTCAAGCTCGACATGCACGCCATAGCCAGCCAAGACATGATTGGGATCGGAGCCGGAGTGTATTTTCCCCCCGGCCGCGGCAAACCGCCGCACAAACTCCTGGAGCATCTTGTATCCCGACAAGACTTCGCTGTGCTTTTCCGGCGCCATCTTCTCGTACTTCGCAAAGAAACTTTCCGTGTCTTTGAGAATATACGCCGGCAAATATTTCAGTTGCGGGTTTCTCAGCAAGGCTAGCTCACGCTGCTTCATATCGGCGGCATGGCTCGACAGCGGCCGAAACCATGTAGCCCAGGTGGGACTCCAATGAACATTTTTATCCACCATGACCTTGATGATCTTGTCGAACATCGCGGGCTCCATCTGGGCGTGCACTTCTGCCGTATCAATTTTGCCAAGCATGCGACCCATATCGAGATCGTGTTTCTTCTTTGGATCTTGGATCGACGTGTAGACCACCGACCACGAATGCTCCACCGATTGATAGCCATTCGTCGCCGCGGTGAAAATATCCAGCGAGTGACCGAAAACCGGCCGCCCAAGCTTGTGCGCTTCGTCCACTGCCGCCTTAGCCACTTGCGGCTTGAGGCGCTCGAACAATTTGATACCGTCAACACCTTTCTCGACCAATCCGCGCACCGCCTTGTGCGCTTCGTCTTCGCTGTCGACGATGATACTGGTGCGCTGGCGCCGAAGTGTACCGGTACCTTCAGGCGGTGGCCCATCGATGATATTGGCAGAAGCCCAGACCCGCGGGCCGCGGATGCTGCCGTTTTTCACCCCCTCTCGCTGCGCAATAATCCATTCTACGGGGTTGTTAGAAATGTTCGGACAAGTCGTAACTCCGTAGGCGAGATAGATTTCACCCATCCAGTCGCGATAGTGGCAGTGACCGTCGATCAACCCGGGCAACAGGGTCTTGCCTTTGGCATCGATGATTTCCGCGTCTTGCGGAATTTTGATCTCTCCCCGCTTACCGACTTCCTGGAATTTTCCCTGACTAATGACAACCACCGAGTCCGAAACCGCCGCGCGACCCGTGCCGTCGATCAACGTTCCGCCCTGAAAAACGATTGGCCGAGTCTGCCCCCACAACAATCCTGTACCGAGAAGCACAACCGTCAAACCAAGAACAAATCGGCTGAGAAACTGAGCAGCAAGACTCATACGACCTCCCATCATGTCTTCTGGCGCTGTTTGATTCGTTGATTCAAAGACTCCAGGACGCCAGCATCCACGGCGGCAATCACATCCACCGCCGCGTCCAGTTCTTCCTCGGTCATTCCTGCCTTCCTTGCATCCGCAAGGCGCCGTTCGACTCACGGGTCGCAGAGCCGCATCATCGCCACGGCAAGACCCATGAGCATCTTCTCGCGTTCGGTGAGACACTCGACGGCATGGGCGTCACGATAGAAAGTGCGAAAATCAGCCTTCTTCAAAGTGTCACTCCTTTCGTTGGCCCCCATAATCGACGCATACAGCCACTCTTCGACGCTTTCCCTCAACTCGAAACACGAAACCCGGAACTCGAAACTCTTCTTACTCCGGCTTCACCCCACAGATAAGGACGTAAGAAAAGCTCCCCTTGACGTGGACATGGTCGTCGTGTTTGTGCCACGTGAAATAATTCTTTTTCAAGCGCGCCGCCAACTCCGGCGCTTCGGTTTCCAATTCCTCAGCGGCCTCCAGCCAGTGCTGGCCGGTGGGAATGCCGTCCATTCCCTCTTGATTGAAAGAGTAAGACAGAATGTTGGTGCGCGGAATGCGATAGCCAGCTTTCGTCAGCAAACGTTGGATACTGCTGGCAGTGTGAAAACGAAAATCGTTGCCGTGCGTGCGCCGGAACACTTGATTAATCTTAGCCTCAAGAGCAACGTCGACAGAGTCCTTCGCCTCCTCGATCACGGGGTCGAGAACCACGAACCTGCCCCCATTTTTCAACACGCGAAGCACTTCTTTCACCACTCCTTCGGAATTGTGAAAGTGATGCAAGCTAAACGATACAAAGGCGCGATCGAAAGATTTAGATTTAAAGGGTAGAGCGTCGGCTTCACCGGCGCTCTGATAATAGGCAGGGATCGGATCTGCATGTTGGTGACCGACGTCGAGCATCGCGAGCGCCTGATCAACACCGATGACCGTGCCGCCCTTGAGCCGCTTCGCCACCGGCCGAGCTACTCGACCCGTACCCGTCGCCACATCGAGAATCCGTTCCTCGCCTTTCAAAACTAGCATTTCAGCCAATTTCTCGGCGAGATCAGTGCGAATTCCCGACGTTCGGCGATCAAACTCCGCTGCGTGTTGCGGATCATGGAAACGAGTCTTGTGCCCGTGAGCATGGCCATGACTATGTCCAGGTTCGTGGTCGTGCCCATGTTCGTGACTGTGATCATGAACGTGAGAATCGCCGTGGCTATGTCCGTGACGATGCTCGTGATCATAATCGTGCTCCTCTTGGTGATCATGCTTATGTTCGTGCTTACGTTCGTCACTCATGGCTCCATTATCCCTTCAAGTCAATTTGACTGTGCTCGTCTAATACGTGTGGCGAGGCGAAGTCTTCCAAATCTATAGTCATCTATCTCGCACGTTATCCCATAAAGCCAGTTTCCTTCAAGGCTAGTGATTAACCATAACTTACCTGACACGAAGACTGTGACCGTGAGCGGATCGATGAAAAATGCAAGTCGTTGGCGGGACATTCAGGGATCAGCGCTGCCAGACGCTCGATGGCTGCAGGGCATCAAGTGTAGCTCGGTGCGCTCATCGGGTTGCGGCTAGGCGAACCGATAGGAGCATAGCGACCATCGACACTACGCCGGAAAGCGGTCTCGTCTTACTCACGGCAGAATCGCAAAGGCGCGCGCCGGAAAACCCAGGCCGTTTTTCACCTTCGGCCAGGTCACCACGATCAGCGCACCTTTCGGCGGCACCTTGTCGAGATTGGCCATCGCCTCGATCTGATAATGACCGTGCTTGAGGAGCCAAGTTTCGGACACCATCTTCTCGGTCGTGTCGGTGTCGAGCGACTCGTGGCCAGTCGCCACCACGCCGCGCTTCTCGTACAGGAACTTGATGGTCTCGAACGCCCAGGCCGGGAATGGGCGACGCTTGAATTTTTCCGGGTTGTCCCAGTCCTTGTACATGTCGGTGCGTAGCGCCACGAACGAGCCCTTCGGCACTCGACCGTGCTTCTTCTCCCACGCGCGCAGGTCGTCGAGCGAGAAGGCATGGTTCGGATCCTTCGCAAGATACAGCGTGTTGTCGAGTACGATCAGCGGCAGGATCATCTGCTTCAGCGGGATCTGGTCCATGGTGATGCCGGTCTCGGAAAAATGCGCCGGTGGATCGACATGGGTTCCGTATTGGCCGACCATCTCATAGTAGGTCGCATGAAAGCCGTCCTTGGCAATCGTGTACGGAGCCTTGGTCGTCGGGTCGATGGCTGGCGTCATCTTCGCCTGGCCGAAGCCGGACCAGACCGGCGAGTCCGGGCCGAAGCTGTGGGTGAGATCGATAAATTGCTTGCCCGCAATGATGCGATAGGCGTCGGCAAGACCACTCTGTGCATTTACCGGCGTCGAGAAAGTGAGATACGCGGCGATGGCCGCCGCAACACCAACAACGAGAGTAAGACTGTAACGTAGCTGTCCAATCATGATATGCCTCGCTCGTAATATCCTAGAGTATTGCCCGATGGCTGGCCGTCCGGTTGATGGAGTGGCTTTCACAGCTACTTTCCCGGTTTCCATCCCGCGGCATCTAGCTCGCCGCTGATCTTACGCGCTAAAGAGTAATTAAAAATCTTCTCCGCGGACGGCGATTCTTTGGGCGTGAGAACCTTAAGCGCCTGGTCGAGATATTTTTTCTGTAGATCTGCGCTTGCGGTTCCGTCTGTCGTCATGATTGTGCGCACTTGATCATAGTATTGTCCGGCGAGATCCTCTTTAATTTTCATGTAGCGGAGCAAAATTGGAATGGTGCCGGATTTGTTTTCCCGGGCATAACGTAAACCTTTCAAAGTGCCTCGAACAAACTTTTCGACCAAACCTGGATCAGATTGAAAGATTCTTTCATGGACAAGAATACTCCCCTGCAGTTCGACAAAATCTTCCTTAAGGAAGGACACCAGTTCGCGAAAGCCGGCATCTTTCACTGCGAAATTAAACGGCGGGCTAATCGTCGCTGCATCCACAGTTCCAGCGCGCAGCGCCGTAGCTACGGTCGATGGTAAGCCGAGCGCTAGGACGACAGCATCTCGACCAGCTTCGAGGCCGTTGCGCTTGAGAGTTTCGCGCAGTAGATTGTCCGGGCCGCTGCCAAGGCCCGTCACACCAATCCTTTTTCCCTTAAGCGCCTTGATGTCCTGAATCTCCGGCTTCGCGTAGATCCAAAACATGGGGCGGTAAAAACTGCTGAAGGTGAAGCGCAGAGGCACACCGCCGAGAATTGCGGTCAGTCCGGCGCCGCTCATGGAAGCAAAATCAACATTTCCACCAATCAGAGCGGATATGCCGAGCGTGTCCCTCATTACCACCAAGTCGACATCTAGACCTTCCTCGCGGTAATAACCTTTCTCCTTGGCAGCCGTGAACGCGATCACGACCATGCTGAGGGTCGGCACCGCGATGTGGACAGTTCTCGCTTCCGTGTTAGCAAAAAATCCACAGATGATCAGAAGACAAACAGGGATCCTTAATCTCTGGTGTTCTCGCATAAACCTCTCTCGTATGAACCGGTATCGGTTACCGCTAAGCCACGGTATAGGGAACCTCAAGGCCGCGCTCCTGATTCCAGTGGGTGGCGACAAGAGAGCGGCCCGTTATTTCGCTGGACTCATCTGACGCCAGGTAAACGGCGCAGGCCCGGACAATTGCCGGGCTAAGCATGCGGATCCCGCGATTACCGGGAATTTTTCTTATCGCCTCAGTGGCGACGATTCCTCCGGGATCAAGACAATTCACTCTGATGTTATAAGCAGCGTTCTCCAGGGCCAACACTTGTGTCAATCCTTCGACACCGAACTTGGCGGCAGAATAAGGCCCTCGTAGAAGCTTCCCCTTTTTTCCCTGTGGCGACGAAATATTGACGATCGACCCGCGTAACTGCGGCCGCATGATCTTGAGCGCTTGTTTACTGCACAAGAACGTCCCGGTGAGGTTGGTATCCAGCACTTTAAGCCACACGTCCAGAGGCGTCTCAGCCAGCTCGAGATCAACCGGTCCGCCGCGCGGCCAGGCAAACCCAGCATTGTTCACTAAAATATCCAGCCGCTTGAATTTCTCCAACGCGCGGTTGAAGAGATCACTTACTTCGTACTCCGAAGTCACATCCGTTCTAACACCCAAAACTTTCTCCGTCGGCAATCCCAGTCTCGCAGCGGCTGCGTCCACCTCCGATTGCGAGAGATCGCAGATCGCAACTTTGGCTCCCTCTTGGGCAAAGGCCTGAATCATCTCCCATCCCAGACCTCTTGCCGACCCCGTGACCAGAGCAACTTTGTCGTGAAGTTTCATTGTCAAACCGGCTTGGATGCTATATATAGCAACCGCATCTATAATTCGCCGAGCGGACCAAATGCAAACCTAACACACTCGGAGAAATTTCATGGTAGCAGCTAAACGCAAGAGCAACATTAGCCGGAAAAAACTTCGCTACGAGGATCTCGTCTCCACCCGGCCTGGAAGTCTTGCCGGGGCTTTCATGCGCAGGTTCTGGCATCCTATACATCGCGCAGAAGAACTTCGGCCCGGCGACGCCAAGCCAATCGAAATCATGAGCGAACGTTTCACACTCTACCGCGGCGAGACTGGAACGCCCCACGTCGTGGGATTTCGCTGCCCGCACCGAGGCACCCAGCTCTCCACCGGTTGGGTGGAAGGCGACTGCATCCGCTGCGTCTATCATGGTTGGCTGTTTGACGGCTCGGGTCAATGCACAGAGCAACCTGCGGAGGAGAAATCCTTCGCAAGCAAGATTCGCATTAATAGTTATCCGACTCGAGAGTATCTGGGCTTGATCTTCGCTTATTTTGGTGAAGGTGACGCTCCTCTTTTTCCGCTCTATTCCCATATGGAAGAGGAGGGACTGCTCGAAGTTTTGTCAACTGAAGTGTGGCCCTGCAATTTTTTTCAACGTATCGACAATAACGGCGACACGTATCACGTGCCGTTCGTGCACCGCGACGCTTATTCAGCCTCCGCCGCCAACAACCGAAGCGGCCTGCCTGAGATTTCCAAGGAAGAAAGCCCCTGGGGCACAACGTCCTACGCCAGCTTTAGCGCCGGTTGGCGCAACGTGTTTCAATTTTTCATGCCCAACACCTACGCCTTTCGGAACCCATCGCCCGAACCGGAGTGTCCATGGGAAGACCGGATGCAATGGGATGTTCCCCTTGACGACCAGCATTCCCTGGAGTTTCGACTTCGCCGGCTACCTTTAACTGGCGAGGCCGCAGTTAAGTACCGCGAGCGCCGCACCGCTTTACTCACGGAACCAAAAATTTCCGTTGCGCAAATGGGCGAGGCAGTGCTCTCAGGGAAGCTACGTTTCCAGGACCTGGACAGCTTTTTCAGAGACAAGGTTTCATTGGTGCATTCACAAGACTATGTCGCGCAAGTTGGCCAAGGTGCACTCACGGATCGCACACAGGAACATCTTGGCCGCTCCGACACCGGCGTCATTCTTTTCCGCAAAATCTGGGAAAGAGAGCTGCGCGCCCTGGCCGAGGGTCGACCTCTTAAGAAATGGGTCTTGCCTCAAGATGCTGAAATAAGGTTTCAGGAGGAAACGGAAAAGGGCGCGAGCTTGAGAGCAGAGGCTTGAATATCGGGCATGATTTGTCGCTGCTCACTGCTTCGACATTCCTTCTAAGGTGTTCCATTGGTCGTCGCTAACTTTCATGATTGAAAGGCGCGACAACCGGACCAGATCAAAATTCGCTAATTTCTTGTTGGCTTTGACTTCGGCCAAGGTCACCGGCCGCGGCAGCGACTTCACCGCCTCAATGTCGACGACCAACAGCCGGGGATTTTTCTGGCTTGGGTCCGGATAGGCGCCGCCCAAAGCGCGCGCAATCCCCACTGCCGCCTTTTCATCGCCGGTATGATAGATGAGAATCTCATCGCCCTTCTTGATGTCCTTGAGGTTCTTTAGGGCAAGATTGTTTTTGACTCCGTCCCACATCGTTTTCTTGTCCTTTTGCAGCTGTTGAAATGAATAGACGGACGGCTCCGTCTTAAACAACCACCGGTTGGCCATTGCGATCCTCCTCCTATTGTTCGACTTATAGAACAGCACCGACTCGCAATACAAACCCTTGACGACTGACCGGGTCTGCTATATCCAAGCGGTTAATATGATTGCCACTATTTCCCGGATCGGGATCTTTATCTTCGTGGCTTTGACCGTAGCGACGAAGACTTCCGCGGCCGATCGTCTGCGAATCTCCTATTCCGCGGTGAACGCGACCCAGGCATTTCTGTGGGTAGCACAGGAGAAGGGCTTCTTCGCCAAGCACGGGCTGGAGGGCGAGCTACTTTACATCAACAGTGGCACTATGAACATCGCCGCCCTGGTCGGCGGCAGCGTTCAGGTGGCGGGCGGCGGTCCGGTTTCCATCGAGGCCCGGCTGAGAGGCGTCAAACTCGTGATTCTCGGCAATCCCCTCCCCTGGTTGGCTTCCAATCTCGTCACCAACTCGGAGGTCAAAAGTATCCCAGAGCTCGCCGGGAAATTCGCCGGTATCTCGCGCTTCGGCTCGTCCACCGACCAGGGCTTTCGCTATCTGTTTCGCAGGAACGGGTTGAACGTCGACAAGGACTTAAAGATGCTGCAGATGGGGGGAGATTCGAGCCGCGTCGCGGCACTCAAGGCGGGGACGATTCAATATACTTTTCTCGGTGCCGCCGCCACCGATCAGGCTCGCGCCTTGGGTTTTCGCGTCATGGCCACCGCGCAGCAAATGGGCATTCCTTTCCCCTGGACTTCGGTCGTCGTCGACGAGGGTTGGCTCGCCGGCCATCGCGACGTCGCTTACCGCTATCTTAAATGCGCGATTGAATCGATTGTCTACATGAAACGTAGTCGTGCCGACGCCGAACGCATCATTGCCAAGTACATGAAAATCACCGACCCAAAACTCGTCGCCACCGAATTCGATTTCGTCTCGTCCCTCATACCCGATTATCCGGCGCCAACTTTAGATGGCATTCGGCTCATTTTGGAAAATTTCGGCAAGGAGTATCCCGACGCCCCACGCCGCGATCCCAAGGAGTTTGTCGACGGCTCGATCATCGAACGGCTCAAACAGGAGCGCTTTGTGGAGAATCTAAAGTTTTGAAAGGGTCGCGCTGCAATTTCTTCACTGCACAAAAATTGCACGATCGCGATTCAGCTGCTAGGAATACGGGATGACAACCTTCGCCGAGTTTTGCGCCGAGTACTTCAAGAACCATTTTGAGCTTCATCCCACCGAAGCAATTTACTACGGCGTCGAAGGCTACGATCACCTGCTCAATGACTACTCGGATGAGTCTTACAAAGCAGAGAAAGCCTTTGTCGAAGAGTCGCTGAATAAACTGCGACAGATCCCAATCGACGATCTCAACAGAGATGAGGCCATTGACTACGCGCTTCTCGAAGGACGGCTCTCGATTCAAAAATACGAGCATGAAAAAGAGGACTACCGCCTCAAATGGCCCGACACCTATCTGCCCGTCGACGCTATCTACATTCTAACAGTTCGCCCGACCAACGATCTGGCGGGGAATTTGCTGAGCCGCCTGGAAAGAACGCCAGCTCTGATTCAGCAAGGTATCGCCAATCTCAGCCGAACTGAGGCTAACCCACCGCGCCTTTGGACGGAGATGGCCATCGAGGCCGCGAAAGGTGGGCTTCGGTTCCTGGATAACCTTCCCGGCCATCCCAAGGTTCAATCGGCCTTCGCCGATACTGACGCGTTGCGCCTAGCCATTGGGAAAACGAAAAACACGATTAATGACTTCGCCTTGTTCCTCGAACGGGATCTTTTTCCGAGAAGCCGCGGCATCTACGCTGTCGGCGAGGAGCACTACAACCTGCTGCTTAAGAAAAAGCATTTCTTGAATCACGACGCACAGAGCCTGTTGGCCTTAGGCGAAGACTTATTCGCAAAGACGAAGCAAGAACTCGCGGCGCTTGCGGAAGAGCTTGTGCCAGGAATAGGTATCGAGGAGGTCGCCCGACGAATTCAAGAACATCACCCTTCTACAAACGAAGTGCTCTCCGCTTATGAACGAGCCATGGAGGCCGCGCGTGAGTTCGTGAGGAAGAAAGAGCTCGTCTCGTTTCCGCCAAAAGAAGAGTTGCACGTCGTGCCGACGCCGGAATTTCGCCGCCATGAGATTCCCTTCGCTGCCTACCTGTCGCCGTCGCCAAAGGACCCCGATCAGGTCGGCTACTATTACGTTACGCCGGTAACCGACGACGATTTGCTCAGGGAGCACAACTGGGTAGGCTTGGAAAATACTTCAGTCCACGAAAGCTACCCCGGACATCACCTGCAATTTTCCTTCGCCAATGCGATCACGGAGGCCTCGACACTTCCGCGATTGATGAATGAATCATCCGTGTTTTATGAGGGCTGGGCACTTTACTGCGAGCAGCTTATGCTGGAGCAAGGGTTTCTGGAAACGCGAGAGCATCGTTTTGTCATGCTCAAAGACCGGCTCTGGCGCGCGCTTCGAATAATTATCGACGTCAAAACACAGACTGGAAAACTGACGTACGATGAAGCCGCGGACCTCATGGTGAGCGAGCTTCATTTTCCCCGCGAGCAAGCCTGCGCTGATCTGAACTGGTACAGTCAATCGCCCTCGGGTCCGATGG
>Ga0081538_10001769_pt1 | contig 21862 bp, 16 predicted proteins | sample TabmetS5T2R1_FD_71022 | JGI IMG/M metagenome (GOLD analysis project Ga0081538, IMG submission 71022) | Tabebuia heterophylla rhizosphere microbial communities from the University of Puerto Rico - S5T2R1 | ecosystem: Host-associated > Plants > Roots > Rhizosphere ...
GCGTCCAGTCGTTCACGCCCGAGGGCACCTCGGCCGCGTCCGGGAGCGGGTTCGTCTTCCAGGACGTGGAGGCGGACGTGCAGGCAGAGTTCGAGCGGCACGTCCAGTTCGCGCTCGACCTCGCCCGCTCGGCGGACGACCCGGACAACCCGGTCAGCCACCTCGGCAACGAGGCGCCTGACTTCCAGGTGGACCGCTTCAGCGTGTCGTTCGGCAACCCGCAGACAGTCCAGGTCAACGCGCGCCGTGACATCGGCCGCATCACGCTTCACTACCGAATCAACGACGGCCGCGAGCGCACCGCTCGCACGGAGGAGTGGGACGGCGGCGAGCGCTACGGCGACGAAGGCGACTACTGGTACCACCGCATGCGCGGGGTGGTCCGCGGGACCGACCCGGGCGACGACGTGGAGGTCTGGTTCAGCGCCGAGAACAGGAGGCCGACAGCGCGCGACGACATCGAGAGCCGCCCGTTCACGTACAACGTGCGCAGCGACTCCGGTGCGCGGGTTCTGATCCTCGCGCAGGAGGACTACACCGGCAACTCGGCGTTCCCGGCGTATCCGTCGACAGACGGGCCGTTCTACGTCTCGTACTACGCGGAGGCGCTCGAGGCCAACGGCGTCGACTACGACGTCTACGACCTCGACGCGGAGGACCGCGTAGAGCCGGATCCGCTCGGAGTGCTGAGCCACTACGACGCGGTCATCTGGGAGACCGGCAACGACAACGTCACACGCGCCGCGGCCCAGGCCGGGGTGGCGGGCGAAGAGGCGCACCTCACCACGATGGCGGTGCGCGACTTCGTCAACGAGGGCGGCACGGTCGCTCTCGCCGGAGTCCACGCCGGCCGCCAGTACGACCTGGTCGAGTACCCGCAGGACGGGCTGCCGCTCAGCACCTGCAACGGCGACCTGATCGACACGGACGGCGGCGTCTGCGCCCCGCTCTCGAATGACTTCCTCCAGTACTACCTGGGGTCGTACATTCGGGCCGACGGGGGCGGGCTGCGGCCGGAGGGCGGCGTGTTCGACGTCGTCGGCCTGCCCGAGACGCCGTTCGAAGGTATGCGGCTCTCGCTGAACGACCCGGCCACGAGCGCGGGCAATCAGGAGGGCGGTCCGGTGGGTACGGCCGGCCACTTCGGCACGGGCACCCATCTGGTCACCTCGAGCATCCTCGACCCGACGATCTACCCGCAGTTCGCGTCCGAGCAGGCGGCGGACTGGGACAGCGGTGAGTCGCCGTTCAGGCCGCACACGGGCGATTGGTACATGACCTCGCAGAACATCAGCGAGGCCTACAAGCGCCTGACGCGGACGGTCGACCTGCGCGGTGCGACCAGCGGTGAGCTGTCGTTCTGGACCTCGTACAACACGGAGCCCGGTTGGGACTTCGTGTTCGTCGAGGCGCAGTCGCTCAATGCCGACGGCACGGGCGCCGGCGACTGGACGACGCTGCCCGATGCGAACGGGCACACCACGCAGACCACCGGCGCCAGCTGCGCCTCCGGCTGGTCGGAGGAGCTGCACCACCGGCTCCGGAACTACACGACCTACAACCCCGCCAGCGGGGGGTCGTGCACGGCCACCGGCACAACCGGCGCGTGGCACGCCGCCTCGGGTAACTCGGGCGGCTGGCAGGAGTGGAGCATCGACCTGACCGCCTACGCGGGCAAGCAGGTCGAGATCTCGATCGTGTACGCCACCGACTGGGGCACGCTGACCGTGCCCGGCATGCTGGTGGATGACACGACCGTGACGGCCGGCAGCACCGTTGAGGAGACCTCCTTCGAGACGGACCTCGGAGGCTGGTCGGTGCCGGGCGCCCATCCGGAGGGCCCGTCGCAGAACCTGAACGACTGGATCCGCTCGGAGGTCATCTTCGAGGATGCGGCCGTGACGAAGACGGACGAGGGTCTCGTCTTCGGCTTCGGGTTCGAGGGCGTGAACACGCCCGAGGCGCGAGCTGACCTGATGGAACGCACGCTCTCGCACCTGCTGCCATCCGGCTAGCCGGCGAGTAGCAATCAGCAAACGACGGGCCGCCTCCGGGCGGCCCGTCGCCGTTGTGGGGCCGCCGTGGTCGTGCTGCCCGCGACGGCAGGCTGCGCGGCCCTACGCCGGCGGCTGCAGCGTCTCGACCTCGGCCTTGACCCGCTCGAACGCGGCCAGTGCCTCGTCCAGGTGCTCGCGCTCGTGGGTGGCCATCACGCTCGTTCGCAGCAGCGCCCCGCCGCGCTGCACGGCCGGGTAGATCGCGACGTTCACGTAGACGCCCGCGTCGTACAGCGCCTTCCAGTGCAGCACGGCCTTCCAGTCGTCGCCGATCAGGACGGGGACGATCGGGGTGATCACCTCCGAGCCGTCCGGCATCACGTTCGGCTCCATCACGTGGTAGCCGAGGTCGGCGAGGCCGTCGTGCAGGTAGCGGGCGTTGTCGAGCACCCTTGCCATCAGCTGGGGGCCCTCGTCCGAGCGGATGATCTCCAGGGCGCCCATCGCCGCGCCGATCGCGGCCGGGACCGCCGCGGCGGTGAACATGAACGAGCGCGACTGGACGCGCAGGAAGTCGATCACCTCGGCGGGTCCGGCGACGAAGCCGCCGCAGGAGGCGAGCGACTTCGAGAAGGTGCCCATGCGCAGGTCGATCTCGTCCTCGACGCCGTAGGCCTCACAGGCACCCGCACCGCGGGCGCCGAGCACGCCCACGCCGTGCGCCTCGTCGACCATCAGGCGGGCGCCGTGCTGGCGGCAGAGCGCCGCGACGTCCGGGATCGGCGCGAGGTCGCCCTCCATCGAGAAGACCCCGTCGACCACGACGAGCACGCCGCCGCCGTCGCCCTCGGCGCGCGACAGCATCGTCTCGAGCTTGTCGAGCCGGTTGTGCCTGAAGGGGCGGATACGGGCGCGGCTCATCGAGACCGCGTCGAGGATCGAGGCGTGGTCGCCCGTGTCGCAGATGACGGTGTCGCCGGGACCGAGCAGGGTGCCGATGGCGCCGGTGTTGGCGAGATAGCCCGTGGTGAAGACGAGCGCGTCCTCGGTGCCCATCCAATCGGCCAGCATGCTCTCGAGCTCCAGATGCAGCTCGAGCGTGCCGTTCAGGAAGCGCGAGCCGGTCAGGCCGGTGCCGTAGCGCTCGAGCGCGCGCCGCGCGCTGTCCTTGACGCGCTCGTCGCCGGTCAGCCCGAGGTAGTTGTTCGAGCCGAGCATGATGCGCCGGCTGCCCTCCATCTCGACCACCGGGCCGGCCGGGCCCTCCAGCACCCTGAAGTAGGGCATGAGGTCGTGGTCGCGTGCCGCCTGGAGCTGCTCGAGCCGCTCGTGACGGCGTGCCTTTTCGAAAAGATCGATAGCGGTCGGCATGTAGGGTCCCGCGCCGTGTCCGTGGAGGTGAAGCCCGTCGTGTCGCGCAGCGACCTGCGCGAGTTCATCGAGCTTCCGTACCGGCTGCACTCTAACGCGGAAATGTGGGTTCCCCCGCTCCGGATCGAGCGCCGGGCGTTCCTCAACCCGCGCCTGAATGCCTTCTTCCGGCACGGCGAGGCCGAGCTCTTCCTGGCCCGCAGCGACGGGCGAGTGACGGGGCGGATCAGCGCCCAGATCGACACCGCCTTCAACGAGTTTCACGACAACGCGTGGGGCATGTTCGGCTTCCTCGAGCTCGAGGACGATCCAGCCGTCATGAGCGCGCTGCTCGACTCCGCGGCCGGCTGGCTGCGCGAGCGCGGCCGCGAGCTGATGGTCGGGCCGATGGACTTCTCGATGAACGACGAGAGCGGCGTGCTGATCGAGGGCTACGAGCGTCCGGCGCTGGTGCGCCAGCCCTGGCACCCGCCCTACTACAGGGAGCTCTGCGAGACCGTCGGACTGGAGAAGGCGATGGACCTGTTCATGTGGGAGCTCCATATCTCGGGCCGCGACAAGGTGATGCCGATCATCTGGGACCTCGCCGAGCAGCTCGAGCCCAAGCACGGAATCCGCATCCGCAAGATGAGCCGGCGCCGGCTGCGGCGCGAGCTCGACGCCTTCGCCGAGATCTACAACGAGGCGTGGTCACGCAACTGGGGCTTTGTGCCCTACTCGAAGGCCGACCTCGACGCATACGCGCAGGAGCTGCAGCTGGTCTTCGACCGCAACTGGTTCATGGTGGCCGAGGACGCCGAGGGCAAGACCGTCGGCATCGCGATCAGCGTGCCCGACATCAACCAGGTCCTGAAGCGGATGAATGGGCGCGTCCTGCCGTTCGGCTGGTGGCACTACCTGAACCGCAAGCGGATCGTCAACCGCGTGCGGGTGGGCTTCCTCGGCGTCAGGCCCGCGTATCAGCACACCGGCGTGGCCGCCGGTCTGTACGCCGAGCACTTCGACATGGCCGAGGCGACGCCCGTGAAGGGCGGCGAGATGGGCTGGATCCTCGAGACGAACAAGGCCATGAACCGCGCCATGGCCGCGATGGGCGGCACGATCGTGAAGAAGTTTCGGGTCTATCAGCGCTCGCTCTGATCGGCCCGTTACACTCGGCCACCGCGTGCCCGATCCAGTCCCGTCGCCAGATCCAGATCGTTCCGAGGAGGCCGACGTCCGCCCGCTCCCAGTCTTGGCGGAGCCGCGGGTGATCGAGCCACGCCGCGAGGTCTCGCTGCCGGCCGCGGTGGTGGCCGCCACCGGCGGCTTCCTGATGGGCGTCGCCACATTCGTGCTCGTGAAGCTGCTCCGGCGCCCGCGCAAGGCCGCCACGCTCAGGCTCGGGAGCGGTCGCAAGAAGACCGAGATCGCAGCCTCGCGCTCGTTCCTCGTCGACATCCACCTCCTGAAGGACAAATAGCCACCACGCTCGAGCTCGACGTCGTCCCGACGGGGCCTTACCGGCTTCCGACCGCGGGACGGGACCTCGTGTTGGTGCGCCGCGGCGAGGCGCTCGCGCGCGTGCTCTGGGTGGAGGACGAGGAGGTGCTCGTCCATGCCTGGGCGGCGGGCGGAGCGGTCCGCTTCCGCGCCGAGGCCCGCTCGCGCGAGGCCGCCACGGCCGGCATCGAGCGGATGCGCTTCGCGCTCGGCACCGACCACGACGTGTCCGAGTTCCACGCACGCTTCCGGCGCGACCCACTGATCGGGCCCGTCGTGCGGGAGCGGCCCTGGGTGCGCCCGCGCCGGCGCCCGGAGCCCTTCGAGGCGCTCGCGTGGGCGGTCTGTGAGCAGCTGATCGAGGCGCGCCGGGCGGGAGCGATCCAGCGTTCGATCGTGCGCCGGCACGGGCGCCGCAGCGCATGCGGCCGCTTCGTGGCTCCGCCCGCCCCCCAACGGCTGGCCGGCCGCGCGCCCGCCGAGCTCGACGCGTGCGGGCTCGCACCGAAGCGCTCGATCGCGTTGATTCGCGCCGCGCGCGAGGTCGCCTCCGGGCGCGCCGATCTGAGCCGCCACGAGTCGTCCTGGAGACGCCTGCTCAGGATTCCCAACATCGGCAACTGGACGATCGAGATGCTCGCCTTCGAGGGGCAGGGCCGCGACGACATGCTGCCGGCGCTCGACCTCGCCTACGTCAAGCTCGTGGGCCGCCTCGCGGGCCTCGGCCGGCGCGCGACCGAGGACGAGGTACGTTCCTTCTTCGCCCCCTACGAGGAGTGGGCGGGTCTGGCAGGTATCTACGCTCTGCATAGGCGCTTCACGCATTAGCGCGCCTCACCCGAACGGAGGAACCCATGGAGAAGCTCGACAAGACCGAAGCAGAGTGGCGCGAGGAGCTCTCGCCTGAGCGCTTCCACATCCTGCGCGAGAAGGGAACGGAGCCGCCCTTCACAGGTGCCTACACCTATTCGAAGGCTGATGGCATCTACCGCTGCGGCGCGTGCGGCAACGAGTTGTTCAGCTCGGACACGAAGTACGACTCCGGCAGCGGCTGGCCGAGCTTCACCGAGCCCGCCTTCGCCGACGCCGTCGAGCTCCGCGAGGACACCTCGCACGGGATGATCCGCACCGAGGTGCTCTGCGCCCGCTGCGGCAGCCACCTTGGTCACGTCTTCCCGGACGGCCCTGGGCCCAGCGGCGAGCGCTACTGCATCAACTCGATCGCACTCGATCTGGACGAGAACGAGCAGGACGCGTAGGCCGCTAGGAGGACGGCAGCGAGATCCTGGTGACCGTATCGTCGTCGGCGTTCGGCACCCACACCCCGCCTGCCCCGGCGGCGAGGCCTCCTGGGTCACGTCCAACCTTGATGCGCCGCCCGGTCACCCGAGCGGTGCGGGGGTCGATCCTCGTGACCGACTGATCCCCTTCGTTCAGTACCCAGATCGCGCCCTCGCCGGCCGCGATCTCGGCCGGCTCCCTACCGACCGGCGTAGGTTGTCCTACGACCTCCATCCGATTGACGTCTATGCGGCTGACGTTGTCCAGCCGGTTGTCCGCCACCCACACGTGCTTGCCCGCCGCCACGATCGCCGTCGGCTCTCGCCCCACCGGGATGGCACTCGGAAGGAGCTTGCGCGTCGCCATGTCGACCACTCGGACGACGCCGTTGTCGAGATCCGGGATCCAGATCCTGCCCGCCGCCGCCGCAATCGTCCGAGCCGAGCCCTTGATCTGAATCACGTCCGTGCGCCTGCCCGTGTCCGACTCGAAACGCTGGAGCGTCCCGCCGTAGTCCGCCACCCACACGGACTTGCCGGTGATGATGATTCCCTGCGGGAAGCGCCCCGCCGGGATCTCCGGCCCGACCGCCTCCCCGGCGTCCGCATCAACCTGAACCACATACCCGGGCTCGCTGCCATCACCGATGACCGACACCCAGACCGAGCGCTCGTCGGCGGCGATGTACGCTCCCGGCCCACCGATCTCGATCGGCTGGCCGACGGCAGCCTGCTGAGTCGAGTCGATCTGCGTGACCGTGCCGTCGCCGCTGTTGACCACCCATACCGAGTCGCCGGCGACCGCGACGCCTTTGGGCTCCGAGCCGACGGGCACGACCGACGTGGACGGACTCGGCTCTCCGCCGGCCCTGTCGCTCGGACGGTCCTCATCACCCGATCCAGCCAGTAGTGCGATCCCCGCAACAGCAATAGCAACCACAACGACGGCTGCGATGGCTGCCACCAGGATCCCTCTGCCGGAACGCGCCCGCGCGGGACCAATTGCCGTCTCCAGGCGCTCGACGTCGTCGTCCCACCGGCTGTGACGGAGCTCGTGACCCTGCCGACGGCTCAATGGCTGGAGGTCGGGGGGAAGCTCGGCCGCGGTCGGCATCGCCGCCCCCTGCACGAGCACCGGCACGACGCTCGCGTTTCGCCGCAGAGCGGCCGCCACTTCGGCGCGCACCAGATCCCCCTCGTCATCGAGGCGCCGGTTGCCGTGGGCGTCGGCTGCCGTTAGCCACTCCGGCCCGATCAGCACGAGCATGGTGTCGGAGACCTGAAGCCGCTCGGTGATGACCTCCACAAAGTCCCGGCCGAGCGGGATCGCGTCGACGTCCATGAAGACCTCGCCCGGCCAACGCTCGTTCAGCCGGTCATAAAGGCTCCGCGCATAGCCGCTCGTGTCATCGCGCCGGTAGCTGATGAACACGTTCGGCACGACTCATCCCGCCCGCGTGACCGTGTGGGTCTGCCCCGCTCGCAACCGCACCCTTCCGCCGGTGCGGAGATTCACAACCTCAACGGTCCCGCGCGTCACCCGGGTGACGGTGCGTCGGCAGTCCTCGCGGGTCCTCCAAGTCGCAGTACCGGAGCCGGTGGCGGCGGAGAGTTGCGACACCACCTGCAGACCGCCCTCCCGCGACCCGGCGCCCGCCGCGCGTGCGCGGCCCCGCCGGCCCGCCAGGCGGACGACGAGGTTGGCGGGAGGATCCTTGTGCCGGGCTGATTGTCCATCGGTCGCGGACCGAGCGTCGCAGTGAGGTGGATGCAGCCGCAGCCGCGTGATGCCGCGCGGCTTCGAGATGGTGAACCCCGCTCCCTCTGCCCGAACGCGCGTGTTCAGGCCTGAGCTCGTCCTGGTGGCGAGCGATGTCACGCACGACTCCGTGTCTAGCTCGGAGCGCAGGGGAATGAGCACGGCGTCCTGCAGCGGTACTTCGCGAGCCATGACCGGGAGTCTTAGGCCAAGGGTCGCTCCTCGATCGCACTGGCCGGGGTCGACGAACACCTCGGCAGACCGCGGCGAGGTGCGCGAGCCGTCGTCCACTCGCTCACACGCATTGCGGCCCCTCGTTCGTACGTCGTCACGAGCATCGACTATTGCGAAGTCACTCCCGCCGCCGCCGCAGGTGACAGAGTCCCGAGCGCGATCGCGAGCCCGTACGACGTCGGTCCCGGCCCCCGCGCCTAGCCGGTCGCGCGGTCCGGCTCCGCCGTCGACGTAATCCTCGCCACTTCCGCCGCTGAGCGCATTCGGGATGCCCGCGGCGCCGATGAGCGTGTCCTCCTGGCGGTCGCCGACCACGTTCTCGACGTCCTTCTGGACGTTGTCATCTTCACCCTCCCGGCCGTCCCCACTCCTGCCATCGAGGGTGACGGTGGCCGGGCCGCCGCGCGGGTAGCTCGCGGTGTCGGTGCCCCCGCCGCCGGTTACACCGTCGTCGCCATCTCCGCCCTGCAGCCTGTCATCACCGTTGTCGCCCGTCATCCGATCGTCGCCGGGCCCGCCGATTAGCTCGAGGTCGTTCCCGTCACCGCCCGCCATTGCGTCGCCTCCGGCCGCGCCGCGCAACCGGTCCTCACCGCCATTTCCCTCGAGCGCGTCGGCGTCCGGCCCTCCGTTGATGAGGTCTGCGCCGCCATCGTTGCGACCACCGATGAGGCTGTCGCCTCCGGCAAGGCCGAACAGTTGATCGTTGCCCGGACCGCCGTCGATGGAGTCCGGGCCAGGGGTGCCAGTGAGAACATCGTCCGCGCTTCCCCCCACGAGAACCTCGACATCGGCACCCACCGAGTCCATCTCACCGGGCTGGCCGTCGCCAGCAAGCCCGTCCTGGACCACTGCAACGCCTTCGGTGCGCCGCTCGTACGTCACGGTGTCGGAGCCCTCACCGCCGGCCAGAATGTCCGCGTCGGCGATCATGGACGCGGGGCCGGGGCCAGGAAAGAGCATGTCGTTTCCGGGGCCGCCGTTAACGGCGTCGTTGCCCGCCTCCCGGGACCGCGCGAGAACTCCGATGCCCTCCGGCGTTCCGAGGGTGTCGTTCCCTTCGCCGCCGTCCAAGCTGTCGGCACCGTCGTCTCCGATCAACCTGTCGAGGCCTCCCTCGCCCCGCAGCACGTCGTCCCCGGCACAGCCCTCTATCTGGTCGTCTCCGTCACCCGCCGAGATGACGTCGGCGCCCTGCCCGCCGCGGAGCTCGTCGGCGCCCGGTCCGCCGGTCAGCGTGTTGGCGCCGCTGCCCTGACCGTCGCAAGCCCTGATTGCGGTCTCGCCGAACATGACGTCGTTGCCATCTCCGCCGAAAAGCCGGTCTGACCCTTCGTCACCGTCGAGCGTGTCCCCTCCGCCACCTCCCGTGAGGGTGTCGTCGCCGAGCCCTCCGCGCATATGGATCGGAGCGGAGGTTGCGTTCGTGGCGCTATCGCCGAGATCACGAAGCGCCAGGTCGAGCCGCGTCGCTCCCGCATCAGCACACCTGACCGTGTGTTGGTCGACGGCTTCACAGCTCGTGCCGGGGGTGATTGTCGCCCCCGGGTCCGTGATGGTGAAGTTGCCCCCGGCCTGAGTGATGGTCACCACGTTCGCCTCACCGACGGCCGCGTCGTAGTTCAGGGTGTCGGAGCCGGCGCTGCGGAAGGCCAAGGAGGCCTCGGCCGGTGAAGCGACGACTAGGGCGCTCGCCCCGCAGGCTGCCACGGCAAGCACGGTGAGGCCTGGAGACGGGTTCATGGCTGACGGTGGCGAACGCCGGCCAGGAAGCTCCCTCCAGATTGCAATCTGCGCGTCTCCTGGCCCCTCAAGAGGACCTCACCGCGGGAGACACGCGTGAGGGTGCCGTCGCAGCGGTCGGTCGTCGCCCATGCAGCGCGAGTCGCGTCAGAAGCGCTCCCGCGCCCCACTACTCGCACTGCTTCCTTGGCCCGGACCTTGAGCCTCCGCACGGCCCTGCGGCTACGACCGCAGCTGTCGAAGGACCCACCGGACAGTGTCAGGACGAGCCGTGAGCGCCGGCCGTCCGTTCGCCGCACCTCGAGCGCACCACGTGACACGCGTGCGCCATTCGTCGACAGCTTGCTCAACCGGCCTCCGGTGAGGGTGGCCGGGCAGCGTCGGGTGTCGAGCCAGGCTCCGTCCGGGAGGCTGATCGGCAAGCCCACCGAGAAGGCGTGTGTCATCCACGGCATTCGGGCAGCCGGGGTGCAGCGACGGGTGGTGATTAGCGTCTCACCGGGATTGGGCGCGCGTCGGCGTCCCGTCTCGACGCGCTCGCACGCGCTCGCTCTCGATGGCTCGATGACGTCGTCGACGCCATCGGCGATCACCAAGTCCATGGCCGAGCCACAGCGGAGCCTGTCCTGCGCCCGATCGCGGGCGAGGAGAAGGTCGGGTCCGTCGCCGCCCTGGAGATCATCTGATCCGCGATCGCCGGTGATGCGGTCCTCGCCGCCGCCCCCGAGCAGGCGGTTGTTGGCGTCGTCGCCACGGAGCACGTCGCGGCCCCCTCCGCTCAAGACATCCTCCACCGACAAGACCAGGTCGCGGCCCGCCACGCCGTCGTTTCGCAGGCTGTCCATTCTCACCGCCACCGGTTGCCCGCTACCCCGGTAGTCCAGCTGATCGTGGAGGCCCTCTCCGCCAGTCAGCGTGTCGTCCCCAAGCCCGTCGATAAGCGCGTCGTCACCGGGTCCGCCCGCCTGCGCGTCGTTGCCGGCGCCGCCCACGATCGTGTCGGGCCCGGGTCCTCCGTCGAGCTGATCTGGCTCATCCCCGCCGTCGAGTCGGTCGACACCTGTTTGTCCGTTGATCACGTCGGCTCCGCCCATGCCCTGCAGGTCGTCGGGGAGGGCGTCCGATGCTCCGCCGTTGAGCTCGTCGACGGCCGCACCTCCTCGAAGCGTGTCGCCACCCGAGCCGCCGTTGAAGGTGACGGCAGTCGCGCCGGCGACAAGGGTGTCGTCGCCATCGCCCCCGGTGATCGTTTCGATGTCGCGCCCGACGTTGTCCCCCTCGCCCGGCAGACCGTCGTTAGCCACATCGTCCAATGTGGCGCTCACAGACGCCGACCGGTTCACGTAGCTCAGCTCATCCCGACCATCGCCTCCCTTCAGGGTGTCGGCGCCGTTCGAAACAGCACTCGGCGCGATCGGGTCACCCAGAACGCCTCGGTCCAGCGCCTTGGCCCCGGGCCCGCCGGTGAGCAGGTCCTCGCCGGGGCCGCCGTCCATGACGTCATTGCCCTCGTCCGAGGAAGAGAACTGAAGCTCGTCCCCGACTCTCCCGCGCATGAACGTCCCGAGCTCGTCATTGCCTTGCCCGCCGTCGAGCACATCGGAGCCCGCGCCACCACCAAGGGCGTCGGGTCCGTCGCCGCCCTTCAGGTCGTCGTCCCCGGCAAGTCCGACCAGGTGATCCTCGCCGGCTCCGCCTTGGAGCAGATCGTGGCTCGCGAGACCCATGAGCTCGTCGTTCCCCTCGCCGCCGTCGAGGACATCCTCGCTGTCTCCGCCGAGCAGGAGGTCGTTGCCTCCCTCCCCCTGGAGCCCGTTGACGCTGGGGAGGGCTCCGGCCTCGGTTTCGCACTCAAGGATGCCCGGGATTCCCTCGCCCCGGACTTGGTCGTCACCCGGGCCCGCCAAAATGATGTCGTAGCCGCTGCCGCCTGCAACGCCGTCGGCGCCCTGCCCAGTTGTTAGAGCGTCTGAGCCAGGACCTCCGCACACGGTTGTGCGCGCAGTGAAATCGGTTACGACGACATCGTCGAGCTCGTCCGTGAGAACGAGGATGGCAGTCACTCCCGTGGTGTTGCAGAACACGGGCTGGAAGCCGCCCTCCGACGCGATGCACGGCGCTTCGGCGTAATCGATCGCGGCTCCCGCGTCCTCGATTGCGAGGACGTCGCCCTGTTGCACCGCCGTCACGTCATTCGCCTCTTGCCACGAGTCGAGCGGTGCAAAGGGGTCCGCATCCTCCGTGATGAGAAGGGCGTCTCCGACGGCGGTGATCTTCAGCGCTTCCGCCCGCTCGGGGAGGGCGCCCACGCCTCCGAGCACGATGGCTAGTACGACGGGCATCCCCCGAAACGGGAACGGACGTCTCACCGGGCGACAATAGGTCAGCCTGATGAACGCCGCAACCGGTCGCCGAACCCGTGTTACGGTGGCCTCGACTCGTCTCTGCAGTACCGACAGCGGTGCTTTTCTTCGCTACGGCCTTCGAGCCTGACCCCTTTACAGCCGCGGTGCTACAGGCGGCTGTGCTCCTAATTGCGATCCGTTTTCTGGACGTTTGGGAGCGTGAGCCCACGTGGCTCGTGTGCGCTCTGGCGGTGTGGGGTGCGGCCGGGGCCACCATTTTCGCCGCCGCCGGGAACGACGCGCTCCAGGCGCTGCTCTCCGAGCCCGTGAGGCTTGTCTGGGGGCCTGCGATCTACGCGCCGGTAATCGAGGAGTCAGCGAAAGGAATCGTCCTGCTGGCGGCGTTGCTTGCCTCATGGGCGGCGGCTCGCCATTTCGGGATCGCACCGCAATTCGACGGCCCTACCGACGGGATGGTCTACGGCGCGGCGGTCGGGGTCGGCTTTGCCTTCGCCGAGAACAGCTTCGCATTCCTCAACGAGGCATTCACCAGCGCGGGTCGAGAGGTACTCGCCTTTCGCGAAGGCTTCTTCAACCTCAACACCCTTTCACATGGGGTCTATACAGCCACGCTGGGGGCTGGGCTAGGCCTGGCGTCATGGGCCACGGCGCGATCCGCCCGCATTGCATTCGCGTTGGGCGGCTTTGCTGGGGCGGTACTCCTCCACACGCTCCACAACGGCTTGACCTCGCTGATCCTGGTCTCCCGGCACGGCCTCGACGCCACGGCCGTCTACTACGACGGAGCTCCAATGCCGCCGGGGCTGCTGGAGCAGCTCGACGAGTCGTTCAGCTCCGCCATCGCGGCAGTTCGTGCGCTCGACTACGCGCTGATCGCCCTCTTCCTCGTTGCCTTGGTCGCCTGGACGGCGTACCAGAAACGTGTGTTGGCCGCTGAGCTCGAGGCCGGAGTGACGCGCGGGGCTGTGACGCCTGGCGATCGCGACCTGGCGTTGCGACCTCTGCATCGGGCTATGGGGTACCTGCGACTCGCGCGCGAGGGGCGTGCCGGCGAGATCGCTCGGCGACGTAGCAGAATCCGCGCGCTCACCACAAGCGCGTTCGCGGATTGGCGCGCGCGGGGAGGCTTGTTTCCGTCTCCGGACCCCGGGCCAGGTCGAGGGTTGAGCGTCCAGAGGGCGCGCCCATGAACCGCCCGCCCGTGCCGATGCGGAAGGGCCGTTTCGCGCGACGCCTCCGCCGCGCACGCCGAGAGGAATGGCTCCCGCGCTGGCAGGCGGTGCAGCCGACCTTGATTGTCGTATCGGTCGTGGGCGTACTCGTGCTCGGCACCATTGGCGCTCACCGCGAAAACCCGGACTTCTCCCTCTTCGATTGCTTCTACTTGGCGCTGAGCCTCTTCACGCTCGGCGGCACGATGGACCCGCCACTCCCCATCGAATTGCAGATCGCTCGGGTGGTGGCGCCAATAATCACCGGCTATGCGGTGGTCAAGGCGATCCTGGTCCTGTTCCGCGACAACCTCCAGCTGGTTCACGTTGGGCTCTTCGCGCGGCGGCACGTCGTCCTGGCGGGCCTGGGGTCGAAGGGCTCCCGGCTCGCCCAGGCGCTCGACGACGCGAACTACCGTGTCGTTGGAGTCGAGCGAGACCTGACGAGTCCAGCTGTAGCCGGGTGTCGCGATCGGGGCATCAGCGTGCTAAGAGGCGACGCGCGAGATCATCTGGTGCTCCGTCGCGCTCAGCTCGCGCGCGCCGATTACATGTTCGTGGCTTGCGGAGACGATCGGATCGACATGGACGTCGCGGCGGCAGCCGAGACCCTGGTGGGGGGCGAAGCCGAGAACACGGCCAGGCTCGACCCACTCGTCATCTTCGTCGCTGTCGACGATCTCCGGCTATGGCGATCGCTGAGCACGGAGCGGCTCACGTCGACACATCGGTCGGCGACGCGCCTCGAGCTCTTCCACGTCCACGAGTCGGCGGCGCGTGTTCTCGTCGATCGGTATCCGCCCTTCCCCGCCCGAGAACACAGCCACGCCGTGTTCGTGGGGATCGACGGCATCGGCGAAGCGCTCGTGCTCCAGCTCGCGCGACTGTGGCTTGCCGAGAGGCCGGACCAATATGCGCGCCTCAAGGTCAGCCTGCTAGGGCCGGCTGCCGACAGCGATCTCGCGTACCTCCTGTCGCGCTATCCGGGCCTGGTGGACATATGTGACGTCCACCCCCGCGCCAGCTCGCTTCAGGACCCAGATCTAGGTGATGCGATCGCCGAGGCGAGCAGAACTGCCGGAACGATCAGCTCGGTATACGTATGTCATTCCGACGAGGGCCAGGCGCTCGCGATTGCGCTGGCGCTCAGGAAGCTCGGCCCCGTCGAGGGCACCCGGATCGTAGTGGCGGTGCAGGATCAAAACGCCGGCATGGCCAACGCCCTGACGCACGCGCTGGGCGAGCAGGAGCAACTCGTGCCGTTCGGGGTACTCACCGCCGCACTCCATAGTGAGCTGTTGTTCGGGGGTCTCAACGAACTGCTGGCGAGGGCGAAGCACCGCGAGTATCTGGAGTCTCAGCAAAGAGCAGGCGAGACCCTGGCCTCGAATTCCTCCCTCGTGCCGTGGGACGAGCTGGCGCCTCGGCTCAAGACCGAGAATCGTCGCTTCGTGGACGGCATTCCGGCAAAGCTGGAGCTCGCTGGGTGCACCGTGGTCCCATCGCCGCTAGCTGATCCCCGTAACGGCTGCTTCCAGTTCGCCCCGGAGATGGTCGAGCGGCTCGCCCGGATGGAGCACGAGCGATGGATGCGCAGTCAGACGGCGCGGCGGGCTAGCCGGCCCGACCTTTTTCTCCCGTGGGACCAGCTGCCGGCGGATCAGAAAGAGAAAGACCGAAACCCTGTGCGGGAGATCCCGGCGATGCTCGCACAGGCAGGATTCGAGGTAATCACGCGCGAAGAGGTGGGTTCAGCTGTGCCTCGCGATCCAGCCGTGTAGCTCGTCGCCGGCGACCCAAGCGTAGACGGCCGGGACTCCAGGCGCGGCACATTCAGCCCTGCCGAAACTAGTCACTCCGATCAGCTTCCAGTCGCGGGGGCCCCCTGGCAGCATGAGCGGACCGCCGCTGTCGCCAAAGCACGTGTCGCCACGCACACCGCCGGCGCAAAGCATTACGTCCGCGTCGAACTGTCCGAAGAATCGTCCGCAGTCCTCGTCCTGCACCAGTGGCAGATCGACCGCCAGCAAGAGCTCGGACGATGGTCGGTTGGTCCCGGTTCGGCCCCAACCCATCGCCCGGGCCAGGCTGCCCCAGTCGTCCTCAGCCCCAATGACGGCGGGTACTTGCCGGGACGACCGCGACAAACGGAGCAGTGCCAGGTCGTTCTCCTTGGTGAACGCTCCGTACCCCTTGTGTACAACGATGCGCGCCACCCGTATCTGCTCACCCAGTTGGTGGTCACCCAGATCGTGGCGACCCAAGGTCGCCCAGGCTCCTTTGGTGGTCACGGCTTCCACGCCATTTTCGTCCGTAACGCAATGCGCGGCCGTGAGGACCAGGCGCGGGGCAAGCAGGGTGCCGCCGCATTCGAACCAGCCCTTCTCGCTCGGCGTGCGAAGGTGGATGTCGAGTCTGACCATCCATGGCCAGGCCCCCGGCGGGGCGGGTTCGCCGTGCACGATGTGCTCCGGACGGGGGGCGGGCCTCGTGCGCGTGGCGCAGTTCGCCCTACTTGTGTCCTTTTGGCAGGATCGCTGCCGCGCATCGGAGCTCTCCGGGGTCTCCGGCTCACCGTCATCGCAAGCGGCGGTGGGCGCAAGCAAGATGGCGAGCGCGATAACGAAGGGTGCGTACCGGAGGGCCAGGGTCTGGTCAGTAGAACATTGAGTCCGGCTCCTCGCCACCGGCCATCGAGAAGTGGTCCCGACGGCACGAGTGCCCGGGTCCTTCCGTGCCGCGGCACCTCACGTCTCCCACCGGCCGTGTCATCGTAGCCGCGTGCGGTCGAGGGTCACCGTCGTTGGGCGGCGCGTCGTAGTCGTCGCCGTGGTTGTCGTGCAGCTGGCGCTCGTCGCGCGGGGCTACTGGGCGGACCACAAGGAGTTCGCCTTCCAGATGTTCCCGGAGTCGAGCACCTGGCGTGCCGACGTCGTCCGGGTCACCGCCGACGGCCGGCGGCTGCCGGTCGAGGCCGGCTGGGCCGGTTACCGCTGGGACGAGCTCGTCCAGGACCGCGGCCTGCGCTACCCGGCCACCCGCCATCACGCAGACGCCGGCCTCGACAACCAGCTCGCCTTTCTCGAGGCCGCACTCGACTGGGTTGCCGCCAACACGCCGCGCGACCGCCAGACCCGCTACCTCGAGGCCGAGGTCACGGCCTGGCACAACGACGATCCGGTGCGGACGGAGGTCCTGCGCAGCGGGATTCGCGAGGGCGTGCGGTGATCGCCCGCTTCGACGAGCTGCTCGGCCGGCGGGTGAGCATGCGCGCGCTCGCGCTGCTGAGGGTCCTGGCCGGGCCGATCGTGCTCCTGCATCTGGGCCCGTTCCTGTCCGACGCGCTCGACGGACACATCTACTCGGACGCCTTCTACGAGCCGTACGCCTCGTGGTACCCGGAGCTCCCGGGCGGGCTCTACGTGGGCTTGCTCTGGCTGGGAGCCCTCGCCGCCGTCTTCATGACCGTCGGCTTGCTCACCCGCCTGGCGACGGCAACGACATTCGCGATCGTCGCCTACAACCTCTTTCTCTCGACGACGCACTTCCACAACAACCGGGCCTACCTGGTGATCGTGCTGGCGCTGCTGACGGTGGCGCCCTGCGGCAAAGAGTTGTCGCTCGACGCGTGGTTGCGGCGCCGGCGTGGGCTTCCGCGTCTCGACCTCTCGGCCCCGGCCTGGCCGCTATGGCTGCTGCGCTTCGAGTGCGCCGTGGTCTACGGGGCGTCCGGGTTCAGCAAGCTGGTCGATCCGGACTGGTTCGGCGGCACCGTCACCTGGCAGCGCGTCGTGCGCGCTCAGGACCAGCTCGATGCGTTGCCTGACTGGCTCGTCTCAGTGCTGACCGACCGCGGCTTCCACACGGGTGCGGCCAAGTTCATCGTGCTCACCGAGCTGTTCATCGCGCTCGGCCTGTGGTGGCGCGGCACCCGCTACGCCGCCGTCTGGGTAGCGGTCGTCTTCCACCTCTCGATCGAGGGCTCGGCCTCCGTGCAGGTCTTCTCGCTGCTTGCCATCGCCGCGCTGCTCGTGTGGGCGGTGCCCTCGACTCGCGACCGGGTGCTCCGCTTCGACCCGGGCGTCGCGCGCGACCGCCGCCTCGCTGCGGCCGTGCGCGCGCTCGACTGGCTCGCGCGCTTCCGCGTCGAGCCGGGCTCGCGGCTTGAGGTCGTCGACCGCGACGGGACGTCGTTCGGCGGCACGCCGGCCGCGGCGTTCGCCCTGAGCCGCCTCCCGCTGACCGCTTGGTTCGCGCTGCCCGTGCTGCTCCTGCCCGAGGTCCGCAGGGCCCGCCGCGTCGGGTCCGGTGCCCGCGCGGTGGTGGCGGCCGGGCGAACATGACCCGCGTCTGGCGCGCGGGCCTGGTCCTGGCGCTGCTGCTCATCGTCGTCTTCAGCATCGGCGCGCCGCCCGAGCGCTGTCCGACTGTCAGCCCCGAGGAGATGCAGCGCTCGGCCCAGGCGGCCGTCGACTGGTTCGCTCGCAACCAGGAGCCCGACGGAGACTGGCTCTACGAGTACGACGCCCGCGACGACTCCGTCTCGTCCGAGTACAACGAGGTGCGCCACGCCGGCGTGACGATGGGGCTCTACCAGGCGGCCGCGGCCGGGCTGCCGGGTGCGCTGCGCTCGGCGGACAGGGGGACCGACTGGGCGCTTGCCCGGCTCGAGGAGGACGACGACTGGGCGGCGTTCAGCTACAACGGGCGCACGACGACCGGCGCGACCGCGCTGCTCGTCGCCGGCCTTGCGATCCGCCGCGAGGCGATCGGGGACGATCGCTACGACGATGAGCTGCGCCGGCTCGGACGCTTCCTTGTTGCGCAGACCGAGCCGTCCGGGGCCGTGCTCGCCGAGTACGACGCCGGCAGCGGGGCGCCCGTCCCCGATCTGTATTCGAAGTACTACACGGGCGAGGCCTACTGGGCGCTCGGGCTGCTGCACCGGACCTTCCCGGACGAGGGCTGGGGGAAGGTCGCCGACCGCATCGGCGCCTACCTCGCGACGAAGCGCGACGAGGCGGAGGACAACTGGCCGCCGATTCCCGACCACTGGGCGGCCTACGGCCAAGCCGAGACCGCCGAGTTCCCCGACCGCGGCGAGCCCCCGCTCAGCGCCGACGAGCTCGACTACGCCCGCGAGCAAGCAGGGATGTTCGGCTTCCAGGCGCGCTACCTCGGCCAGCTGTTCGGCCCTTGGGGTGTCGTGGTGCGTGGCGGCTATGAGCCGCGCGGGGGTTGGTTTGGAGTCGTCGGGGAGGCGATCACGGGCTGGTGGCTGACGGCGCAGGCGGACGCGAGGCTCGCCGACCTGCGCACGCCGCTCGCCGAACGCGCCACCTGCGTGGCGGGTCTGGCGGTCGGCGAGCAGTCTGACGCGGACGACGCCGAGGGCGCCGCCCGGCCGGAGCGGATCGAGGGCGCCTGGTTCATCGACGGCACTACCCGCATGGACGATCAGCAGCACGCGCTCGCCGGCCTCCTGCGCACGATCCCGATCGCGCAGGCCGCCGGCACGACGCCGTCGGGCAACGACTCGCCGTCGGATTGGCTGTGGGCGGCGGTGCTGCTACTGGCGCTGAATCCGGCGCGCGCGGCCTTCGGCGTGCCGCGCGCCGGCCGCTCGGCGCGCGAGGTCACCGAGCTGGCGGCCATCGGTGGCCTTGCCGGCGGGTTGGCCGTGTGCGTCGCCGCATTGCTGGGCCAACCGCTGCTGGATGCGCTCGACGTCAGCGAGTCGTCCTTCCGCATCGCCGCCGGCATCGTGGCCGCGCTCACGGGAGCCATCGACCTGTTGCGGCGGCCGCCGGCGCCCGAGCCCGCGCTCGACGGCTGGCGCGCGGCGATCGTGCCGGTCGCAATCCCGCTCGTCGCCCGTCCGGCACTGATCGTCCTGGCGCTGGGTGCGGGCGCCGACAGCGGTGCTCTGGTGGCGGTGGGCGCGATGGCCCTGGGGGTCGGCTTACTCACTGCGCTGGCCGCGGCGGCGCCGGCTGGCGGCCCGGGCGGCCGGGTGCTCCGCTGGGCGAGCCGACTGCTCGCCCTCGGGCTCCTGGCGCTCGGGGTGGTGCTGGCGCTCGACGGGATCCTGGCCGTCTAGGCCGGGACGGGGCGCGGGCGTGTGCGCCGGCGGTGCCACGCCTCGAAGGCGAGCATGACCACCGTCGGCGGCACCGTGCCGGGCAGCGAGTCGACCACCGCGAAGAGCTGATTCCAGGCCTCGAGCGCAACGAGCGTGGCCACCGCTGCGAGCAGCTGGTTGCGACGTTCGGCGGCGAGGATGCCGCCGACCACTCCAGAGATGAAGTAGTCGCCGTAGTCGGTCGAGACGTCGCCGATGTCCGCGACCTGCAGGCGCGGCAGCTGCTCGGCGGGCGCGGCGGCATTGAAGGCGGCGTTCTGCTCGCCCCACAGATCGCCGAAGATGAACACCGAGTCGATGATCGTCATCGCGACGACGCCGAGCTTCAAGAAGAGGAGCGGCGTACCCCCGGCGAGCAGCCTCCCGAGCGTCACGCACGAGCCGACGATCAGGAGCAGCCGCGCGACGCGGCCGAGCGGATCGTCGGGCGCGGCGAGCGCGATGGCGAGCAGCGGCACCACTCCGATCGCCATCCAGGGCCGCGCACCGTGGGCCGCCCAGCCGAGCGCCAGCGCGCACCCCGGGGGTACGAGCAGCAGGGCGATCCAGGTGATCACGTCGGCGCTCGTGCTCACCGCGGCGATCGCCACCACGCTCACCACCACCGAGACCGGCCCGATCAGCGCCCAGCCCCGGCCGCTCAGTCGCAGCAGGAAGGCGGGCAGCCCGGCCGCCGGCAGCCCGACGCAGACCGCCTGCGCGGCGTCGAGCACGAACGTGTCCCATTCGAAGTACATGCGCTCGCGTGATCCGCCCGGCATTCTGGGGTACCGGACTGAGCAATGTGCCGCCTATTCGGCCTGGCCGCCGGGAGGAACGCGGTCAAGGCGACCTTCTGGCTGCTCGAGGCGCCGGACTCGCTCGCCGAGCAGAGCCGCCACAACGCCGACGGCTATGGCCTGGCGACGTTCGAGGTCGACGGGCACCCCAAGGTGCTGGTGGAGAAGCGGCCCGTCGCGGCCTACGAGGACCAGCTGTTCGCGCGCGAGGCCAACGAGCGCCGCTCGCCGCAGTTCCTCGCCCACGTGCGCTACGCCTCGACGGGCCCGACCACGTTGGAGAACACGCACCCGTTCGAGCAGGAGGAGCGCGTGTTTGCCCACAACGGTCACATCGAGGGGCTGGACGCGCTCGACGAGCGGCTCGGCGAGTACCGCCGCCTCGTTCGCGGCGAGACGGACTCGGAGCGGTTCTTCGCGCTCGTGACCAAGGAGACTGCCGCGCACGGGGGGGATCCGGGAGCCGGCATCGAGGCGGCCGCACGCTGGGTCGCGGCCGAGCTTCCGCTGTTCGCCCTCAACTGCCTGCTCGCGACGACCACGGGGATGTGGGCGCTGCGCTACCCGGACGTCCATGATCTGCTGATGCTGGAACGCGGCCGCGGCGGGCCGAGCGGCCAGCGGCATCTCGACGTCGCCAGCAAATCGGGCCGGATCCGCGTGCGTTCAGGCGAGCTGGCCGAGAACCCGGCCGTCATCTTCGCGAGCGAGCGGATGGACGAGGATCCGGGCTGGCGCAACCTCGAGCCGGGCGAGCTGGTCCACATCGACGGCGACCTGCGCGTCACGCGCCGGATCGCGATCGCGGACCCGCCGGCCGAGCAGCTCCGGCTCGAGGACCTGCTGCCGGAGGTGGCGGCCTCGCAGCACCACGCGGCCGCCTGACCAGGCGCTACGCCCCGAGCAGATCCCTTTCGAGCAGGGTGGTGAGCCACTCCCTGTGCGCGTCGGCCGTCCAGCCGAGCTCGGTCGTGAGCAGGTAGTACAGCTCGGGGCTCGTGAGCACGCAGTAACGCTGCCCGGCCTCTTCGACCGAGAGACCCGGTTTCAGGTCGTCGGCGAGGTACGTCCGGATGCGCTCCGTCTGGGCATTCAAGCGGTCGGCCAGCAGACGGCGGCCGAGAGCGACGGCAAACGGCTCCTTGTCCGCCGCACCCCGAATCACCCGGTGGAGCGGGCGGGTGCGCGCCAGGATTCGACAGCTGTGCTCGACGATCATCGCGAGGCGCTCGCGCGCAGCGGGTAGCTCAGCTACCACGGTGCGCCAGCGCTTCCCGCCGGAGGCCTCGTCCTCGGCTCCGTCGATGGCCATCTCGATCGCGCCCTCGAGCAGGCCTCGCTTGCCGCCGTACGCCTGGTAGATGGTCTCCGGCGAGACGCCGGCGTCCGCCGCGACCGCCGCGATCGTGGTCCCCGCGTAGCCGCCATTCGCGAAGAGGTCGAAGGCCGACCGCAGGATCCTGTGCCGGGTCTGCTCGGCTTGATCGGCGCGAAGCGG
>Ga0081538_10001770_pt1 | contig 21861 bp, 18 predicted proteins | sample TabmetS5T2R1_FD_71022 | JGI IMG/M metagenome (GOLD analysis project Ga0081538, IMG submission 71022) | Tabebuia heterophylla rhizosphere microbial communities from the University of Puerto Rico - S5T2R1 | ecosystem: Host-associated > Plants > Roots > Rhizosphere ...
AGATCACCGCGACTGTGGACCATGACGGCGACCAACTGTTACGCCAGCGTCTCGTGGTCTACATCACCGACGCTGTGCACCGACCCTGACGCCCACAGCCCGACCCGCGCGCTAACTCAATACAGTTTGAGGTTGGTTTCGTAGCGATGTGTTGCCTTCCGGGATCCGGCCGCGGCTCTGACTCAAGAAAGGCCTGAACCCTTTGTGGCTTGCATCAGGACTGTCGACCGCGGCTTTGACACGAGCCAGCGAAGGAGGTCTTGGCGGCATCTACGATTATCGGGGGGGATTGACCCTCACAAACGCTCGCACACCGCAGTTGTGCTCGACGCGGATGAGGCCATCGCCGCGCAGCTGCGTATTCCGGCCGGCCGTCGGCAGACCGATCGGCTGCTGACCCGGGCCGATCAATGGCCTGAGCGGATCTGGGCGGTGGAGAACACCAACGGTCTGGGTCGGCTGTTGGCCCAACAGCTCGTCCGCCACGACGAGTCGGTGGTAGACGCTCCAGCGACGCTGACAGCACGCACGCGACGACTATCAGGTCATTCCGGCCGCAAGACTGACGAGTTCGACGCCCGCTCGGTAGCGATTGCCACTGCCGGTAACCATCAGCTGCGCCGCGTGGAACCTGAGGATTTTTCGATCGTGCTCGGGCTGCTCGTAGACCGCCGCTGGCATCCGGTCTCACACCAGCAGAAGACCATCTGCCGGCCGCACACGTTGCTTGTCGAGCTCCAACCCGCAGGCGCCAAGCTAGGTCTGTCGATCGCTCAGGCAGCCAAGCTGCTGCAGTCGCTGCGTCCTATCAGCATGATCGACGTTGAACGCAAACAGATCGCCCAGGAGCTGCTGACCGACTGGCGATGGCTGCACAAGCACCTCCCTGACGTTGCCCCAACGCATCCGCGACGCGCTCGCCGCGCACAGCTGCACGCTCACTCAGATCTACGGCATCGGCGACGTCGGAGCCGCGACCATCATCTCGATCGTCGACGTTGTGCGCCGGTTCCCTACACGCGGGCAATTCGCCGCCTTCAACGGCACCGCCCCGCTAGACGCCTCCTCCGGTGATGTCACCGCCACCGGCACAACCGAGGCGGCAACGCCAGCTCAACAAAGGTCATCCACCTCGCGGCGGTCACCCAGATCCGCAACGGCGCCCAAGGCCGTGACCACTACCTGCGCAAGATCGCAGAAGGCAAAGGCCGTGGTGAGGCGATGCGCTCACTGAAGCGGCAGCTGTCCGAGGTGATCTACCGCAGGCTGGTTGCTGACGCCCGGCGCCGTGAAGCGGTCCGGGGAAGGACAACTGGGAACGAGACGTTCGTCCGCGTGACCGGCTTGCATCCCTACGCCGACGCTTTGTTCTAGTCACAACCCGGACCGCACGCACCACCCTACGCCCAACCGAATCCACCTGCCGAGCCGAACGCCTCACGGCGTACCGGTCCACTTGCCGTGCCCGTACATCCAGTCTTTCTCAACCCCCCTTGACACACAGAGAGGCATCGCTATCAGAGGGCTGGGCTACGCTCTGCCACGCAATATCGATACAACTTGTGCGCGGGTGAGGGTGGTCCATTAGTATTGTTTATACGCTTCGAGTAGAACACTAGCATAAAGGCATAAGTTCTTAAGACTGATAGTTCAGTCGTGGCACGCTAGTCAAGGCCGACATATCAAAAACGATGCCACTCGTACGCTTATGACCACCAACGTCCGACATCTTTGATGGCCATGGTCGTTGTGTCAATAGCTTGGCGATCACCGAATACAAAAAGAAAATGAGACAGCCTATGAATGTCATCCAGTAAATACCTCCGCAAGCGATTTGCTGCAATTGAGAGAGTATCTAGCCAAACATATCCAAGGGGGGCGCTCTCGGCAGACAGCTGAACACTGTTGGGTAGCAGCTCGGCCACTGCGGTCAGTGCCCTTGCTCGATCGTCAGCATCATTGATGTGTCGGCCGGCTAAAAGCGCCTCGCTTAGAGCATATACCCGCTCGTCTTCAGCTTGACATGAAGCAATCGCCGTGAAAGCCTTGCTCCTTAAGGCATACTCCTGAATGGCTTGTGCCGCAGCAACCGCCTCGGCTACGACCGATTCCCGCTCGTCCATCGGAAGATAGGACGCGGCCGTCGCATGCACCATCGTCCACAGGTACGCAGGCTCCAACTCGCCGGAAAATACCGCTCCGGCAGACCATCCACCCTCTGGCATGTACGCCTCCAAGAAATGAGCTAAAACCGTCCAGACATATATATCAGCAGAGTTTTCTGTTAGAGCTTGCAAGGACATCGCTAATACTTCCTTTACCACTATTGATCGGTCGGGCTCGGCTAGATACCGCGTAACCACTGCGCGTCCTTGGATCCCGGCTTGTCGGGCAGCAGCCAATACTTCAGCCACCACCTGCGCTCGCTCAGACTGAGGCAGCTGCGAAGCCAATGCGGCCAGCGCCTCGACACGATAACACTGATCGGTGATTGTTCGAACCATGGTAAGAGCTTCGACCTTCAAGCCACAGGGCAAATACGGAGACAGCGCTATGAGCAGCTTGGCTCGAACCTCATCACTCATCGTCCGGACAATTTCGAGTGCTTCAGGCATGAACTCCTTAGGTAGGCGTGGCGCCAAGGCTGCAAGCATGTTGGCCTGCAGATTCTCTGATTCCTCATGGGCTTTTACGGCCCTCATGGCCTCGGTCATGAAGCTTTCAGGCACATGCGCAGCCAATCTTCGCAGCGCATCACCCCAAAAACCGGTATACCAGGCTCTGCTTCTTTGCATCGCCTCTTTTATCTTCTGCTCTGAGTCGACCTCGCCTCCTCTACGCTCGGCCTGCACTTCACGAACAGCAGCGAGATAGCGCTTTTCTTCGATTTCGCGAATCTGAGCAAAAGCTTTAGACAACAGATTTTGTGAAAAGCATAGAGCAATCGTTTCAAGCTCTTTGTACCGCTCGAGAGACCGCTCGAGTTCATCATCTATGGCAAGGATGGCTGCAAGAGTCTCACTTTGAAGGTGTTCGGGCAGGTGTGGCGTAATAGCCGTGAGCACATCTAACGACGAAGGGTCCCAGAAGTGCCTTGGGGTTGATGTGACAATCTCGGTGAGCACTTCTGTGCGTAGAGGCTCAGCCAAATGGGGGGCTACGCCCACAAGGGCCGTGGCGCGGAAGTAATCGACTTTAAATGCTCGGGCGGCGGCCAGCGCCTGCCTCAAAAGCGGATCAGGCAGGTGTGGGGCAAGAGCAGACAGCCCATCGATACGATTGCCCTCGTCCTCGACTCCTTCGGCGAGCGCCAAAGCCTCGGCAAGCAAGCGAGTCTGCTCAGGCTCTGGCAGCTGCCGGGCAAGCGCCGCGAGCGCCTTAATCCGCCAAACCTCATCCCCACTGGCCCAAAGCCCGCCACCGGACGCCTTGAGGGCAGCGAAAGCCTCGATCAACAGATTTTTGGGCAGATGCGGCGCGAGTGCCTCAAGCCCTTTAGCTTGAAAACCCTGCCACCGCATAGACAGCACCCGGGTCAGGGCGTCGGTCACTACTTTGATCCGTTCAAACTCAGGCAGGAAGGAGCCAAGGGCCTCCAGCGCTTTTGCGAACTGCTCTGGTTTATATTTGGCGACGGCAAATTCGGCGGCCACTGTCTGTGTCCGCTCGGGCTCAGGCAGCTCGGGGATGACGTCCGCTAGGGCTTGAACACGGTCAGCGTCGTCGCTGATGGCCTTACTGTATGCCAATGCCGCAGCCACCACCTGTGCTTGCTCAGGCGGCTCGTCTAGATATGAAACAAGCGTCATCAACGTCCGCACGCACCCTCTTGGCGTCGTGTGTGCGGCGCTGAACGCTTGAGCTAGCGCCTGTCTGCGCTCAGCCTCGGTCAGACTCGCGAGAAGCATTGTAAAGGCATCAAGACGTTCAGCCAGCACCTCGTAGTCAAAGTCGCTGTACTTGCCGCTCCCGGTCGCTACGATGCCGTCGAGCATCCGTTGCCACTCGGGCTGAGCTAGACGCAAGGCCCGCGCCTCGCGCCGCTTGACTAGCGCCTGTTGACGCTCCGACTCGGGCAGATCCGATACACAAGCCTCGTCCAACATCCGTATAAGCCACGGCTCTGGAAAGTGTTGGGCAAGAACATGCAACGTCTGGCATCGGTAAAACACATCTTCGATTTCTTGGGCGATCCTTACGGCTTGCTCTGTAAGACTGCGCGGCAGATGCGGAGCAAGCGCCGCCACTACAGCGGCCCGTTCTTCCTCGTACTCCATATCGTGCGCCCCCATCAGCGCGGTTTCTATAAGGTTCTCAGGCAGGCGCGGCGCAAGAGCCGCAAGCACCTTGGCGCAATCATTTCCTGTGTAAATCGTCTGCGCAGCGGCCAATATCTTGGCCATGAGGACTTCGGGCACATGACGAGCGAGCGCCGCCAGCGCCTTTCCCTGACTGTAGGTGTTATACAAAGACGCTGCGATTTCGATCGCCTCGGACATGAGGGCCTCAGGCAGGTGTGGAGCAAGACCTGCCACTACCTCAGCACGCTCATCTTTGTAAAAGTTGATCTCTCGGACGGCCGCCAGTGCGTCTGCGCAGACTTGTGCCTTCTGCGAGTCTCTAAGGTGATGGGCAACAGCCGTAAGCGCCTGGGCTCGAGGGTAAGGTTCCGGTATCTGTCTTGCGAAGGCTAAGGCGTGCGGGACAGTCCATGCGCCACTGTCTACCATAGCGACGAGCATCGCAGGTGGAATGCTGGCGGCGATACTATTAATTGAAGCAATGATGAGAGCGTATCGCAATGCTAGGCCGATTTCCGGTGCTAGCTGTCCCTGTCCGATCTTGCGCTCGCTTTCTTCTTGCGCGATGCGCCAGCCAATAGCCAGGTCACTGATATAGTGCGTAAGGTCACCAATCTGTTCATGCACGGTGTACCAAGAATTGACGCAGATGGGGTTGTCTGACAGCCCCTGCCGACACCATTCGATCCCTAGCAGGGTGTGCACATCGTCAACGCGACCCGCCGCGCACAAGTGAGTCACAACACTCCTGAGCCCGTATCCGTTGTCAACATCTCGCTTAGACGCATCCATTAGACCGGCAAGATTGTTAGACGATCCACCCCAGGCGGCCAGGTAAGAGTCAGCAAGCTTGCTGTGCAACCGCCGTAGGTTCGCATCACCAAGTTGATAGATGATATAGTTGGACAGCAGGTCATGAAGCGTGACTTTTCCTTTTATATCTCGCTGAACAAGCGAACGCCCTACAAGCAAGTCGATGAGATCCTGACTATCAGCCTCGCCAAAGTACCTCAAAGCCCAAAGGCGATGAACCACCGACTCGGGCACCGCACCTTGGCCGCTAAAAACTGCTAGCTCCAAATAGCGCTCGCGCTGTTCGGGTTCCAGATCTGTCACGCTGAGTTCCAACGCTCGCAGCAAGCCGATAGGGTAGTTGACAAGTCGTCGGCTTAGCGCCTTGATAGGAGTGGCGTGAAGCTTATCGAGCATGATGGTCCAGCGGTTCTCACGAGTGGCTCGGTCTGCTAACATCGCTCCAGCAATCGCTACCGCTAAGGCCAGTTTGCCGCATTGCCCGATGATCTCAAGTGCCTCTGATGGTAGAGATGCAAGGTCATGTCGCGTCCAGTTCGCTAGCAGCTGTAAGGCCTCATCCTCGCTCAGGTTCCCAACGTGAAATTCAACGTGGTCTTCCAGAAGCGTAGCGTTTCGTGTGGTCAGCAGTAAACGGGAATGTGCCCCGAGAACGTCAAATGCGCCTAGATCTTCCGGCCGCCACACGTCGTCCAAAATCAACAGACAAGCCTTGTCTTGCATCAGCTCACTCAGCCGAGCGCGACCCTGTTGCTCATCCATGAAGGACTGGTTTAGATCGCCTAACGCCTCGGCCAGTTGAACTTGGCGTGCCCGCAGGTCTGGTGTAGAGCCAAGCTCTAATCGGATAATTCCATCCGGGTAGGCCTGCCGCACTTGCTCATCGCGAGCCAGCGCGCACGCCAGGACGGACTTGCCTGCCCCAGACATCCCAACGAGTCCGGCAGCGCGCGGCCTGTCACCGCCCATCCGAGGGCTTAGAAGGACCGACTTGAGCTCGGCAGTAATGGCTTGCCGAATGATAAAATGTGGCGGAAAGCTAGCTACATTGACAAGCTTTGCCAATGTAGGAGTAGTGTTAGTTAATGTGGGAGTGGCTGTCTCTTTAGCTGCTCGCAACGCGGCAAGATCCGCTTGCATCTTGTCAGCGTTCAGCTGTGCTGCAAGGGGAGCGAGAGCATGACACCGTACCGAAGCCTGTCCGACTGCTCTAACGGCTGCTTCTAACAAGCTTTGCTCAAGCCAAGCCAAATCGACGCCCACTATATCAAGATAACTTTTATCTGTTTCTGTCAATTCTGGGTTTCCAAGAGGCGCTACCTGAGCGCGGATCCCTTCACGGACAGTCTCAAGCACAGGGGCACGTGCATCTACCCGCAGCGCTGGAGGCTCCCTGAACCGTTCCAGTAAATTTCTGGTCAACCCTTCACGTGCTCCGGCGGGAACTTCATCTACCACGGCATTTATAGCCGCAGTCATGGCTATATGTAGTGCAGCAACTTCCGGCGAATCAAAAAGCAGTCGCCTTCCTGCCCGGGCGACCGGAGTGCCAAGCACCGAAACCAGCCAGCCGACTATAGCCTCAGCCAGCACGAGCAAACCTCCTGTAACCTAATTCCCGTGTCCCCGCCGCCGGTCAGATCCCGCGCACGAAGCTATACAGAAATTGTAGGTCAAAGTCGAGGCAAGGAAAAGGAGCGCCCTCCCGAGGACTGAACTGGAGTCACCAGCTAGAGCCTACGGGAGAGCACCGTTACATCCATTAAGTCGGTGATATCGGGCGCTGCCAAGCACCATCGTAGCCTCGGATATCCGCGAGTACCGGAAGGTCCAGCGGAGGCGCTCCTGCATTCGCATGATCCATACACCCGCCTGGTGAAGCCGGCGCGAGCGGCGGGTCAACCTGCCTACAGCTTGCCAGCAAGCACGGCGCTTGCGGGCGCGGCGCACCGAGGACCGAACCTCGCGCATGGGAATGCGTCTCACAGCTGTTGAGCCCAGATTCCAGGCCTCCTGACACGGTGGGTAATGCTCCTGGTCGGGTAGGGTGAGATCCTACGTTTCCGCCTGATTTGTGCGATAATAGCCGCATGATTTTGGTAGAGACGGCAAGCGGCACGCAGCAGTGAGGGTGTGCGACGGGCCCCGTTGCCGCTGCCCCACGAGGGCTCGACGCAGATCAAGCCAGGCGTGGATTTGCTCGAAAGCGCCGACGGCGGCGCGGTGTTCATATGGGGCAACGCCGCATGGTTTTGGGCAAACGGCGATGTCACGGGACGCCGGCTGGCGGCGGTAGGGCTGGTCGCTACCCGCGCGGCGTCCCAGCGGCAGGTCGCCGCCGCGTTCGGGGTCAGCGACAGCACCCTGCGGCGCTGGCAACAGGACTACGAGCAGGGAGGAACAGACGCGCTAGCGCCGCAGGCGAAAGGGCCGAAGCGGGCGTCGAGGCTGACCGAGGACAAAATCGCCGAGATCGCCGCCGCCCGTGACGAGGGATTGTCGATGCGGGCGGTCGCCGACCGGACCGGAGTGTCGCTGAACTCGGTGTCACGGGCGTTGGCCCCCCAACGGCCGGAGGGCAGCCGACCCGTCACGCCTGGGCAGAGCGACGCCGGGCAGAGCGATGTTGGGGTGTTGGCGCCGTTGGCCCGGCCTGCCCCACGTACGGCGGAGCGGGCCGCGGCGCGGGAGGGGTTGTTGGTCGAGGCGCCGCCGGTGATCACCCAGGGAGCGGGGCTGCCGCTGGCCGGCGCGCTGGTGATCTTGCCCGCGCTGGCCGCCACCGGGCTGTTGGAGATCGCCGAGCAGACCTATGACCGCGCCCGGGCGGCGTTTTACGGGCTGCGGGCGCTGTTGTTGACGTTGGCGTTCGCCGCGTTGGCCGGCCAGCCCCGCGCCGAGGGCCTGTGCCGTATCGACCCGGCCGACCTGGGCCGGCTGATCGGCGCCGACCGCGCCCCGGAGGTCAAAACCGTGCGCCGGCGGATGAGCGAGCTAGCCGCCCAGCATCGCTCCGGCCAGCTGCTGGCCGGACTCGCGGCCCGCCATCTCGACGAGCGCGCCGAGGCGGTCGGGATCTTTTACATCGACGGGCACGTCCGCGCCTACCACGGCAAACACGACGTCTCGAAACATCATTTGGCGCGGATGCGGCTGTCGATGCCCGCCGAGGAGGACACCTGGGTCAATGACGCGTGCGGCGACGGGCTTCTGGTATGGCAGGCGCCCGCCGCCACCTCGCTGGTCGGCGAGCTACGCGAGGTCACGAAGAAGGTCCGTGATCTGGCCGGTGACGACGCCAGACCGACGATCTGCTTTGACCGCGGCGGGTATAGCCCGAAGCTGTTCGCCCAACTGGACGCCGCCGGATTCGACATTCTCACCTACCGCAAAGGGAAGAAGACTCCAGAGCCCGACGACGCGTTCCGTGAGTACACCGTGGTCGACGACCGCGGCGTCGAGCATGTCTACGACCTCGCCGACCGCAAAGTCGCGCTCACCTACACCGACGACGGATGTCAGCGCACCTTCGAGCTCCGCCAGATCACCCGGCGCAGCCGCAACGGCCACCAGACCCAAATTTTGACTACCCGCGCCGACGAGAACCCGGCGGTGATCGCGCATCTGATGTTTTCCCGGTGGCGGCAGGAGAACTTCTTCCGCTACATGCGCCACCGCTTCGACCTGGACGGCCTCGACGCCTACACCACCGTGTCTGACGATCCGGACCGCACCGTCCCCAACCCCACGAAGAAGGACGTCAATCGGCAGGTCAAACAGCTGAAATCCGCGGTCGGGGCCGCGCAGGCCTGCCACGACCGCCACACCGTCGCGGGTGTGTCCACCCCCGGCGGTGGTCAAGCCCACGACGGTCTGGCCGCTGAGATCGCCGCCGCCCGGACCGAGCTCGCCGACCTGCAAGCGCAGGCCAAGGCCACACCCTCCCGGACGCCGCTGAGCGAGGTCCGTCCCGACGCCCGCCGTTTGGATCCTGAGCGCAAACGCATCCACGACGCCGTGCGCATGACCGTCTACAACGCCGAGTCCGCCCTGGCCCGCCTGCTTGCAGACCACTACCCCCGCGCCAGCCAAGAGGCCCGCACCCTGCTGGCCGAGATCTACACCACCCCCGCCGACCTCCAAATCATCGGCGACCAGCTCCACGTACGCATAAATCCGCTGTCCGCGCCACGGCGCACCCGCGCCCTAGCCGGGCTGTGCGCCGAGCTAACCGCCACCCAAACCATCTACCCCGGCACCGACCTCACCCTGGTCTACACCGTCAAAGACGCCTAAACCCTGCACCAATTAAGGGACCATGTCAGGAGGCCTGGATTCTACGATCGCGCTGCCATGACTACCCAGTTCGCGGGCTTCCGATGGTCACGTCCAGGCGAACAGGGGTCTTGTAGCGTCTGGACGCGGTCGATGCCAGACTCGCGCATAGCGGCACCTATGCGCGCTCTACGGTCGCCTAGTCCTGGGTGCTGACGGCCGTTATGGGAGGGCACACCGCCATGGGCTTCTTACCCAGGGCTTCCATCAGAAGTCTTGTGAGCTAACGAGCGAACCAGGCTAGCGTGACGGGATCAATACTCCCAATCAAGACATTGCCTATGCGCTCGCCTATGTTGCGAAGAACGACCGAGGCGGTCGTCTTGGTCAGTGTGGTAGCCATGCTGTACGGTCTCAAGGGGGATCATAGCCGTGTGACGAGCGGAAGTGTTGTAGCTGTGTCACTCTGCGATAACTATATGTGTGTGATGAGGTTGTAGATGATCAAGAAATTATCAGAGCAGAGTAACCCTCTGCTCTCACAGCCAATCGCCAGAATGATTGGCATGGTGGCCGGGCTATTGCTAATAGTGTTCATCTCTGTGTTGGTTTTTCCTAGATTGTTGCATCCACCGCTTTCCGTGACTGATCTGGAAGGGCTCGGGCTCAAGGAGCGCATCGAGCTGCAACAAGCCCAGCGGATGCTGCAAAACGAGGCAATGGCCACGCTTCTGCAAGGAGCCAGTGCGCTGCTGCTGCTCAGTAGCACAGGGATAGGTGCTTATTTCACTGCGCAACAGTTGCATATAAACCGAGAGGGACAGATTACTGAACGGTTCACTAGGGCGATCGACCAGCTCGGTAGTGGCAAGCTTGAGGTCCGGGTAGGGGGAATTTATGCCTTGGCTCGTATTGCCAAGGACAGCGCTCCTGATAGACCGACTATCGCCAAGGTGCTCGCTTGCTATGTCCGCGTGTATGCTCCATGGCCGCCTGCGGCAGATCGCGGCAGACCCGAAAGCGCGCAGGAGCGTATCGACGCTAACAGCGTCTTTGAGGCCGCCGCTTCTGAGGCCGCTAGGCGCCCCGAGGAGCTGATTGGTCTGGACTACCTGCCGGTACTTGAGGTACGGGCTGCGGATGTGCAGGCTTCTTTGACTGTGCTCGGTCAGCTCGGAGAGCAAATTGACTTGCGCTGCTGTGATCTGCGCAAGTCGAACCTGGCGTGGGCACATTTAGAAGGCGCAGAACTCCGCTGGACGCATCTTGAGAGAACTCTCCTGAATGGTGCTCACCTGGAGAACACAAACCTATACCGTGCCCATCTGGAGAACGCGATGCTGATTGGAGCGCATCTCGACAACGCCAGCCTATACCGAACGTATCTCCAAGGCGCGGATCTTCGGCGGGCACATCTTAGCAATACTTTACTTACGGATGCTAATCTTGATGGTGTAAATGTAGACGAGATAGAGCTGGATAAAGCGATCTTGAAGGAGTGCCGCCTGAGGGGCCAGCTGCCACTAGCGCGCTGCGACGAGTCGACTAGCCTGAAGACCAGATTAAAAATCGCTATTTATAGCGAGTTGCAGTTCGGGTTATTATCCTCTACTTGCTGATTGTGGGTGTGAACCAGCAGAGTGGACTTCATTTTGTGACAGTCTTAACTTTGTTTTGGGCTGCGGGATGCCAGATGGGCTCCCGAAACGAGCGCGACATATCACTGGATACCGAGCGGGTGAGGAGCAGTCGCTTGGTCGGGCTCAGATATCACGTGAAGCTCTGTCCACTGGCGAGGTTCCAGCCTTTCGTGACAGCTCGCGGTGACGTAGGGATGTCCCTCCCACGGCGGGCTGGGAGCTGAATGACCGAAGTATCCAATCAGTAGCTGTGAGGAGTTTCTCTACCATTTCGAGGGCGCCGCTTCGCGGCGCCGTGCCCAGCGCACAGGACGAAGAGCGAAAGCGGGCCTGCGGGCGGCGGAAAGCCGCCGTCCTCGGCCCGCACGCGACCTACCGAGCGGCCCGCCGACGCATCTCTAAGCCCAAGGACGTACGCTGCCCTCGACGCATGAAAACACGTCAGCAATGCCTGTTGCCCATTCTTCGAGTCCGCTGACTCGGCTACTCGCGTCATGCATCGCTTGAAGCGGCAGTTATGCGGCCAAGGGATCTACTCATTCCATGAGGGTTCAGGATCGTGAGGGATCCATGCGCCGTCACAGCCGAGATCTCTTGCAGCCTCCTTGAGTTGGCGCATGCCGCTATATCGATCATCGAGGTCAATCGAATCATCTCGGAGCCATTTATAGAAATCCACAAACTTTGATCCCCGATTCTTCCAATTGTCCGCGATCGTCGCAGCCAAGGAAGGTAGCACGATTAAGGCTTTGATGAGACTATTAACACCGGCGGTTGGGCTATCCAAAGGAACTAGGGAATGCATCCCCATCTCATCGCGTACTTCCTCCAAATGCCGCGGTTCAATGTCGCCAGAAAGGACGAACTGATTGTGGGCTTCGATTACGTAGAAGCCTAGGTCGCGCGCCATTGTCCAGGTTAGGTACTGGCGGCGGCGGCACACGAACACGGGCACCAGATCCATGTCCCCGTGTGCCTCTTGGAGACGGGCAGCTTTATAGAGAAGCTGATAGAGACGGGCGGCGGACGGATAAATCCATTCTCGGACATTCTTTACTTCTATTACCGTCAGGATGGTCGCTGCAGGACGATCATCGATGAAGGTCTGTAGCCAAGCTGCGCTGTCGAGCGGGCCTCCGAGAACAGGAGCGCCCAGCAGGTGGCGTACCTCTCCTCCCTCAGGACGGATGAGCCTATATCCCGCCTCAGGCGCAGCAGCATGAAGCGCGGCGTGGAGGGCTTGCTCGCCAGCGGGGCCGAAGCGGCCCTGGGGATAGGCGGCGGACGGCTGGGACCAGCCGAACCAGCGGGTGTAGAGCAAGCGCTTACGTGCTGCGGCGGCGGTTGTCTTCGTCGCACGGCGCCTCAGGTCCGAATGGTGGTAGACAGTCACGGCCCGACCGCCACGGGTTGTTGTAGTGGACGGCTGGATCTCGCCCAGGTCGATAAGCTGATCCCGCGCCTTCGACAAGTGATGCGGGTCGACGCTGCTGCGGATCGGGGGCCATCTCTGATCTGCTATGCGAGCTTCCACCTCCGGCCACACAACTGCGTGCTCGCGCGCCAGTAACTGTGTAAGGGGCCGTGCGTCCCAGCGCTACCCAGTAGGCGACCGGCCGTGGTGCCATTGCCCCAGGATGGCACACGGCAGGGCCAAGGTTCAGTTTCAGGGTGGAGAGCCGTCCCCAATATAGGAGTCTCTCTGCCCTCTCTAGGCAGCGGCCCGTCCTTGCGCCCATCTGGGCATAGACGTCGTAGTCTCTGATGGTTGTGGGGTCCCAGCTGGCCATTACCCGACGCCGCATCAGGTCGCAGGCAGGCCGCAATAGGTAGGGAACAACGGACACGGTGCTCATCAGCCCAACGGGTAGGTTCCCACGGACGCGTCTGGATGCTCCGCCGACGGCTACGGATCAGCGGGTCGCCGTGGTTGGCTTGACGGCCAAACTGACTGCCTACCAGCCGTACGAGCGCGCACCGCCGCGATCTCACGCGGATTTCCTCAATGCGCTGACCTCCACAGACGCACCGGATTGGATCCGCCCGGACGGGCGCCTACGGAGCTTCAAAACCGTAGAGACCGGCCCGGCCGGTCTGGCGGGTTCGATTCCCGTCCGCCTCCGCTGAGCTGAGACTCACGAGTAACGCCTGATCCTGCCGCGTGCGGTCTCGTGTCCCGCGTTGATGGGTCTGCGCTTCGCCGTCAGGCGCGGTCAAGCGGCGGCGGAGCTGACCGCCTCGCAACTTCGGCCACACGGACGGGGTGTGTGGGGTCCGAGATCTCCTTCAAGCAGTCTCCGCAACCGTACGATGCTGCACGCAGGGGATGTTCACGAAAGTTGACGCCAAACGGGCGTGCTCGAACGACTCAGGCGAGGTGCCCGGGCGCTGGGGGGGAAGCGCGTTGCGTCGCTGTGAGGGGGGAACTGAGCATGAGCCAGGGAAAGCTCGTCCGTGACAGGATTCCGCAGATCATCCGCTCCCGTGGCGATGAGCCGTTGGTGAGGGTGGCTGACCGTCAGGAGTACCGCCACCTGCTGCGCGACAAGCTGACCGAGGAGGTCGGTGAGTTCTTGGCCTCCGAGGATCCAGAGGAGCTGGCGGACATTCTTGAGGTGGTGTTGGCCTTAGCCACCGAGTTGGGTGTGGACGGGGCGCGGCTGGAAGAGTTGCGGACAACCAAGGCCGCCGAGCGCGGCGGGTTCGCCGGGCGGATTGTCTGGCACGGCAACCGGGCAGCCATAGCGGCCATCCCGCCTCAGTGACTGGATGGCCGGTTACTCGCGATGCGGCTGGCCTCGGTCAATCTCAACAAGCGGCTCGGTAACCCTGCTGCCCGTGCGCGCTTGACCGCCTGGCTGGAGCAGCAGCGCGTCGATGTGCTGGTTGCCCAGGAGCCATGGAAACCTGCTCACCGTGGATCAGTTTCGCTGGAGAGGTTTCAAACGATTGGCGGAGACGGCCGGCTCTGCGCGTGGATCGCCGAACCCTGGATGCTGCCGCAGGTGAGCAGACCAGCCAACGCCGTACAGCGCATCGAATTGAGCTGGCTGGTCGTCTTCAATGTCTATCTCGACGCCTATGCCCGGGCCACTCGAGCCACTGAGCTCGTCCGGCTCCGCGGGCTGCTCGAGGCCGAGGCCGGTCGTCCTGCGCTGGTCGTTGGCGATTTCAATCTCGCTCCCCGGCCCGAGGATGGGCGATACGACGGTTTGCCCAGCTTTTTCAACAGCAATGTGGACCGGATGCCGTTTGTCGAGCTGTTGGCCACAGCAGGCCTGACCGACTGTACCGCTGGGCTAGCGCCAGCCCAGTACTCACTCACCAGAGTGGTGCGGGGCAAGATTGCTGAATTCCGCTGCGATCTCGCTCTGCTGTCCGACTACTTGTGCCCATCGGTACGCGTGGCCTATGACCATTCGGTTCGTGCTGGTGACGGCGGGTTCACCGACCACTCAGCCTTGTTGATCGACCTGCCGGTCACGCTCGAGGCCCAGGCGCCGCAGGACAGCTTGTTCGACATTTCTGCCCACGCTGAGACAGGCTGCCAACCGCACAAGACCGCGATGAGCCGTAGCCGTCCCTCTCCGTTCGCCCGCGCTATCGCGGAGATGCTGGCCTCCAAGCCGGGCAGCGCGTCGATACTCGACCATGGGTGCGGTCGCGGCGCCGACGTGCGTTTTTACCGCGACTGCGGCCTGGATGCCGATGGATGGGATCCGCACCCCGGCTTCGGCTGGTCGCAGGCGCCAAAACGGCAGTTCGATCTCGTGACGAGCGTGTTCGTGCTCAACGTGCTCCCGAACCCGTGGGAGCGCATCAGGGCACTGCAGCACGCTGCAGGGTTCATGCGTCCAGGTGGACGACTGCTCACGGTAACCCGCTCGCCCCACGACATCGACCGCCGTGCCGAGGCCGCGAACTGGACGCCGCACCACGATGGCTACTGGTCCTGCGAAGGAAAGCGCACTTTCCAACGGGGCATCTGTGGAGAGGAGATCATTGCGCTCGGTCGGCGAGCTGGGCTTGCCCCGGCACCGGGGCGTCTGCTCGGGTCAGTGCCGTCAACTTGCCAGGCTCTGCTCGCTAAGATGATCTAACTCCTGCCGTGTCTTTCTACAAAAAAGACGGCGAGTAGCCGGACTGCGCCTCCTGGCGGAATGCCTCCCAGAGAACGTTGAGCGGGTGGGTCGGCTCGTACTGCTCGCGTTCGCTTTTTCGGGCGAATACCCCGCTGACCAGCTCGAGCATAGGTTGGAAGTCTGGAGCGAAGTCGACTAGCCGAAAATCCGGGCTGCCGGGCAGCCTGCCGTCCACTACGGCCTTCCCGATCGACCGCGAGACGATCATACAGCCATACGTCAGACGGGAGCGCAACAAGGCGAGACCGTAGTAGATATCATCGATGTTTGCGGCGATATGGAGACGGTTGCGGTAGTCCGGGCCATACCAGCGCTCCAAGAAGTCGATGATCACTCCACCGGTCGGGATGACTAGCGGTACAGCCGGCAGCCGCTCGACTCCAACCGCAAGAGTGGGCAGCTCCCGTACCGAAAGGTTGGTGAGCAGCGCCAACCCCTCGCGGTGCCATTCAATGAAGTCGTACAAGTTGGGAAGATCGGTTTTGCCGGCAGTGGAGGCGAAACCTCCGCAGAGCAGATCGATCTGTTTGCTGTCGAGTTTCGTCCAGAAGTCCTTCGTCCGTACATGCAAGACTTTGAGCTCCACTTCACGTTGGGTGAGTTCCTCGGCAACACTTTCCCAGATGCGTCCGAGAAAGCCGAGGGTGAACTCGGTCGTCCCGACAGTCAGTGTCCGGCCCAATCTACGCCGGCTGTCATTGATCCTGGCCAGCCATTGGGTAAGCGTGGAACGAGCCAGTTCCACCACGGCATGGCCGGTCGGGGTGAACAAGAATTCCCGGCCCCTGCCCTGTTTGACCACCAGTAACTCTCCGCATAACCGCTGGAAGCCCCGGTTGAGGGTGTCCAGCTGCTTCTGCACACTCGACTGCTCCCGTCTCAGCGTCCGAGCCGCCCGCAGCGCCGACCCAGTCTCGTGCACTACCAGCAGAGTCCGTAGCTGGTCGAGCGTGACGTCTAACAGCGCAGGGTTGCAGCCAATCAGCTCTGCCCAGCTTCCCGGCGAAGGCAGGCGTAACGGGCCGGAGGACACCATCGACGCTCCTTTGACGTGTTGTAGCCGGAAAGGCCGAGGTGTTCTCGGGAACAATCCGGTTGTACGTGATCACAGTTCCTTTCAGGATTTTCTATAGATGTTCTATCGAAAAGCTGGCACGGTCCAGCTTTTCTTGCGAATATGAAGAGGAATCATGGATAGCCGACCGATATGCCGAGAGGTGCGCCATGCTTACGGTTCAGGCGATCGCCGCATCCATTGGTTCGGGCGAGATGCGCTGGGAAGGGGAGTTCCGGGGAGACGGGTTGTTGCTGCGCCTCGGGGCGCCACTGCAGCCGCTGGAGGCGGTGCCTGCCGAGGTGGACTTGGCTGACCAAGCGAGCATCGACGCGCTCTATCAATCACCGATTCGTGACTGGCAGACGTTCACCCTGGAGCCAGCACGGCTCGTGCTCTGCCAGGCATCCGAGCCGCTGCGGCTCGGCCCGCGTTTATGCGGGATTATTGGGACGCTAAGCCACCTCACCCGCGTTGGTCTGATGACACATCTGTCCAGCCTGCTGGTTCTGCCTGGCTGGGATGGCTACGTGACGCTGGAACTGTTCAACGCCGGCCCATCCCCATTACGTCTGCGCTGCGGCATGCCGGTCGCCCGGCTGGCGATCCTACCGATGGACGGTCCCGTACGTGACATCGCCCTGGCGCACCCGTTCTACGGGCACAGTGCTCTTCTGGGCAGCAAGTATGCCGACGAGTTCTCTCGGTGACCGAATATGGAGTGCGCGTTCTGCAGTGAGTTCGCCAGCGGCAGCGAGCGGATTATCACCACGCACCGAGATTGGCTGTTGCTGCCCACCATCGGCTGCTTCACCGCAGGCTACTGCCTGTTCATGCCATACGAGCACGTCGACGCTGTGGCCGATCTGCCCGAAGAACAGTTGGATGGGGTGGAGTCCGCCGCTGAACAGATGCGCTCTCGCCTCACGCGCGTCTACGGACCAACGATCGTCGCCGAGCACGGCGCGCGCGGCTGCGACCTCGGCGCAGGGTGCTGTACACATGCCCATCTGCACCTCGTGCCGGTCCCGGACCCGGATGCGGCTTTCGCCGACTACCGGGCCACCGGCGGCGACGGCGTCAGCCTCACGGGACTCTGCGATCTTCCTACGGTCGCGGCCGGCGCCTATGTCTACTTCTCCCCCCGCCCAGGTACGCACCTCGCCTGGCCGGCTGCCGGGTTCGCCCGCCAGTTCGTCCGCCGCGTCTGCGCCCGGCTGCACGGCCTCGGCACCTTCTACGACTGGCGGGACTACACGTTCTTTGATCTGCAGCAGGCTACGCTGCACCAGCTACGCAAGGCGTTCACAGGGCCATGACGCTGAACCGGCTTCCCCAGCTCCTGCACGCGATGAGCCGCAACGAGCTGGCCGTTGCCGCTCGCGACAGTCGTTGGCCGAAGTGGTCCATGATGTGTCTGCTTCGACTGCTTGGGCTCCCGGTGCTGAACGCCTGTCGCATTCAACCCGGCCAACCCTCTGCGGAGCTGCGCGCTGGAATCGCATGCTTGGCGGCCTCCGCCAACGCTTCCTGGCTCATGTTGCGATCCGACGGCGGGTTGGAGGCCCACGAGTACTACCGGGGCGGGAACAGCTTCCCCATCGACGGCCTCGAGCCGCGCGCCGCCGCCTTACTGCGGCAGGGACGCGCTGTCATCCTGCTCGAGCCGACGAATCGGTTCACCAACCAGCTGTCGGTGCTACTCCGCATGGACCGACCTGGCCACGGTCAACTCGGCCGGTTCGTCATCGAGGCTCTCGGACCAGGCTTCGATGTCGGCGACCTCACCCGTGGCGGTATCCCACCTCACGCCACGATCGCCATGGAGGGTGTCAACTGGTCCCGGTATGAGGAATTCTGGTGGGCCGACTTGCAGGTCCGGAGGAACCTGGCCTACGACGCACGGCGTCGGATGCGCCTGCAGCGCCTTGCCGCTCACGTGCTGTCTGATACCGGAGACCTTGCCCCCGGCGACTCAGTTGCGGCGGTCGAGCGGTGGTTGCGCGCCTGCGGCTATCTGGACCTGTGGCGCCCTCACAATTGCACTTTTGCGGTTATCCGCCGGGCATGGGCTTGGTTCGACGACGCCTTCGTCATCGCCGCTGCTCAGCCCAACAGCGACTGGCGGTGTCTGGCCACGTCGCTGTCCGATCTCGGAGGTGGCCGAACCGTCTATTGGGATGTCATCGACAGCGCCCGCAAGTACGGCATACGCCCGGCCGGCATCGCTGCGAGCAGGACCATCGCGTGACCGCCCCGCCGATCTATCTGGACTACCAGGCCACCACACCGCTGGATCCCCGCGTGCTCGAAGCCATGCTGCCCTATCTCACCGACGTCCACGCCAACCCCTCCAGCCCTCACTGCCAGGGTCGGCAGGCGGCCGAGGCTATCCGCGCTGCCCGCCGGCAGCTCCAGACCCTCATCGGTGCGGCCCGCGAATCTGAGATTGTGTTTACCTCCGGTGCTACCGAGAGCAACCACCTCGCCCTCATTGGCGCGACAGCGGCCGTTCAAGAGCGAGGCGATCACATCGTCACTGCCGTCAGCGAGCATAAATCGGTATTGGCCGCCATTGATAGGCTCGCTCGGGCTGGTTTCGCCGTCACCTGTGTCCCTGTCGGCTCGGATGGCCGGATTGACCCCGGTGACATCGAGCGTGCGCTTACTCCACGCACCGTGGTCGTATCGGTGATGCACGCCAACAGCGAGATCGGCACCATTGCGCCGTTGGGTGAGATCGCTGCCGTCACCCGCGCGCGGCGTCCTGCTGCACACCGATGCCGCCCAAAGCATCGGCACGGTTCCCTTCGACGTTGGCCAGCTGGGCGTGGATCTCGTTTCCATCTCCGGGCACAAGATCTACGGCCCCAAAGGCATCGGCGCTCTCTACGTCCGCCACGGCGTGCGAATCGAGCCCCAGCTGGCTGGCAGAGGTCAAGAGCATGGGTTGCGGGCTGGCACTCCCAACGTCCCCGGCATCATCGGTCTCGGCTGCGCCGCCGCCATCCTCATCCGAGAACGCAGCGCAGACGCCGAACGCGCCTTTGTCTTTCGTGAACGCCTCCGACGACGCCTCATCGCTGCGCTGCCGGACCTCCGTATCAACGGCAGCCTCGAACACCGCCTGCCTGGCAACCTCAGCCTCACCATCCCCGGTTTAGAAAGCTTCGACCTCATCGCCGCGCTCCCGGACCTGGCGATCTCCGGTGGCTCGGCCTGCAACACGGGTCAGCCCGAGCCCTCCCACGTCCTCACCGCGATCGGACTCGCGCCTGCTGAAGCTCGTTGCACCCTCCGCTTGAGCGTTGGCCGCTTCACCACCCTCCATGACATTGAAAATGTCATCACTCGGCTCACTTCCACCATCCGGCACTTGTTGTCTACACGGCCCGTCCCCAGCCTGGCCGTGTCAAGCGCGCCTTCGCCGCTCCTGCCGTAGCTTGCAGATGGAACAAGTGTTAGATGGTGTTGCTTACCATCTGAATTTGGTTGCCTAACACCATCTACAGGTTGTCGAGCGCAAACTCCGCGCAGGTAGCAGCCGGTTTGTTGGCAACAGACGTGGTAACGGATACAGGACTGGACTAGCTAGAAGATCCTGAACGATCGAGAAAAGCTAGAACTGATGAACCTAGGCGTGAGCTGCGAAAACAGCATGATTCAGTACGGGCTGGAATGACGAATTAGCTCTTCAAAACCGTAGAGACCGGCCCGGCCGGTCTGGCGGGTTCGATTCCCGTCCGCCTCCGCTGACCTGGACTTTGTTCCTTTGAGGTCATGTCGCGCTGTCCTTGGCGCGGTCTTCGGCGGACGCTTGGCCACCGAGCAGCGCTTGGAGCCGATCGACGGGCACGGGCGACTGAGAGCACAAGCCAGCAGGTCGCGAGGGGCACCTGGGGAGCCGGGGTCGATCGTTTGCAGGCAGGCCGCGAAACCGCGGACCGCGCCAAGGCGATGCGCCAGCGTGATCAGCTGGGCGCTCACGGCCAGACGCCGACGCCACGGCTAGCTCAACTGTGACGGTCTTGGCGCCCGAGGTGTCGAGGTTGGCGACGAACCGGGGGCAGCACTTGCCCCCAGGTGGGCTTGAAACCCAACGCGCGGCTCAACCTCAGGTAGTCGGCTACACGGCGGACAGGTCAGTGGTGACCAGTCCTTTGCGTCTACAAACCGCAGGAACGAACGCAGCGCCGCCATAAGAGTTGCGCCGAGCCGGGGCCGAAGCGCGGTGGACTCCGCCAGTACCGCACGGGTGATGTCAGTCGCGCGCAGATCCTCCACGCCCCATCCGGCACGCATGCCCCAAGGAACCGAGCGGCTCTTTGCGCGTACGCGCGCTGTCGACGAGGCAGGCCTCGCTCGCCGATGAGGTAATACTGAAAACGAGCCAATAATAACATCAGGCCTCCTGTAGAAGCAGTCGGTCATGGGGTGGGGTCTGAGGCCGAACGTCGCGAGTCAGCGGCCATATCCGGGCGGCCAGCAAAGGCGGTGTGACGCGCACGGCACGACTGACCATTTCGGGCTACCTGACAGTCCAAATCGAAAGGTCAACTGTCCGTGCGCGTCACGACCGCATTCAACAAGTTGTTGGGCCTTGCCGGGGCCGGGTCACTTAAGTGTGCGGTGATTCTTTGAACCACGCGGAGCGGTCAGCGCACTGCGGCCGTTTAGCAGTTGGCTATCTCCCGGCCGTTATTGTCACAGGCTTCATTGTTGCCCAGCGGGTCAGGTAGTAGGCCGACACCAATTGGTTCCTCTGACCAGTGTCGAGATCGGTCTTCAGCCACCAGTGGTTGTAGCTGTCACCGACCTGCTTCTTGGGTCCCCAGACCTTGCAGAACACGTAGTGAGTGCCCTTGTGGAGAGTGCCAGTGCGGGCGCCACCGGGGCTGGAGTGACCAGGTGCGTCCTCGAACGTGTCCACCCAGTACTTTTGAGGGGCCGGGGCTGAGCCGCAACTGTTGTTGCTCCGCACGCGGTAAGTTTTCTTGCCGTCGGGCCCCATGTTGTAGGTCACGCCGTTGAATACTGCCGACCACCCCCATAGGCACGCACGCGCCCCTTGAGAGCGCTTCGAGAGCCGCAAACACGCCGGACCGACCTCGTCCTTGACCCAAAATGCCCCCCGATGTCCCTATCTCCAAATTTTGCAACAGCCTCCCTGAGCAGGAAAACGACACGCCACGGTTTGCGCCCGACAGGTGCTGCCGTTTTCCCTCACATACGGAGGAAACATGCAGTTCACCGGCCGCCCTCAGGCTGGGGGCTTCATGGCACGGTGGCTCCGGGTTGAGCTATCACATTTGTCGTTGGGGGGGACGATGGGGTGCCCTGACGGGAAAGGATCACCGACTGACCGGCGCCGTGCGTGGAGCATCTGTCCATCTCAGCGGCCGGGCGGAATCGGCAGCCTGCGCACACGGATCCGATCCTCCGTGAGGACCACAATGCAGCCCGCATCCAGATCGTCAGCTACGACATCAAGGGCGCCGCTTCGCGGCACCGGGCGTGTGGGCACGGCGACGCCCGCCGGCCCAGACGCTTGCGGGCGAAGGAGCGAAGGCGGGCCTTGCGGGCGGGGGCTGCGCCCCCGTCCTCGGCCCGCGCGCGACTCACCGAGCGGGCGCCCG